>Ga0210387_10004293_pt1 | contig 10920 bp, 15 predicted proteins | sample IncBWC7OmetaG_FD_160108 | JGI IMG/M metagenome (GOLD analysis project Ga0210387, IMG submission 160108) | Forest soil microbial communities from Barre Woods Harvard Forest LTER site, Petersham, Massachusetts, United States - Inc-BW-C-7-O ... | reverse complement strand
TCGGGTTCGCGTCACCGGACGGGGCGGCCGAGAACATTGTCCGTTTGAGAAGAATCGGATACTGGTTCGCGTCCGACGCATCCTTTGGGATGTACACGACCGTGTAGAGCTTGACCCCATCGCGCATGGGCACCCGGTACTCGAATCTCGTGTACTCTCCGCGGGTGCACGAGGAGGATGCAAGCAGAATCGCGAGGCAGAAACGTCGCATAGCTAGCGCGGGTTCCGACCCCGGTTGGAAATGGATATCGAATTGCCAGCGGGGTCCCTGGCATTGGCGAACTGAATGCCGCCTACGTCGTGAACGACTCCGAATTTGAGACCTTGGGCCGCCCGCCCGGCCTTGAACGCGTGGACGTCGTCGACACCGAACACCAGCTTGATCTCCGAGCCGCGCTTCTGCCCCTTGCTCGCTTGGTGTAGCGCGAGCGTGCATCCACCCGATGGCGATGCGAGCTCGAGCCAACCCGGCTCGTCACCCGCGACCGGCACGAATCCGAAATGCTTTTGATAGAATGCCGCGACCTTCGGAATGTCGCGCACGTACAGGATAACGCGTGACAGCGGCGGAGGCGCCATGCCGGAATGTACAACGCCAGCCTACTGGAGGGTCGCGCCGGTCGTGACCGCGATGGCAAACGGCTGCCAGCCGTCCGGAGGGTCGATCCCGGCCCAACCATGAATGACACCGTCGGCGATGCGATCGATGACGACGCCATCCATGGCGAGCATGGCGCTCTGCCAGGCAATGGTCCCGTCGGCGTTGATGCGCGTGACGTCGGCGCCAGAGGTGGCGAGAAGATAGCCATCGCCCTCGTAGAACCGCATGAAGTACGAATCCAGGCGCTGGGTCTCGACCGGGGCGTCAGAGAACGGTACAATGTCGACCTGGTCCCCGAAGCCGATAACGACGGCGGCGTCCAGCACGCGGGCGTCGACCCGAAACGCGGGGATATCGCTCGGGAAGTACAGGTCGATGCGCAGGCGCGGTGCGTCGTCTGGGCCGATCAGAATGAACCGGTCCGGTGTACCGAGTCCGGACGGGACGCCGCCGATACGTCGCGGCGATAGGTGGGTCCAAGGGCGGTCAATGAACTGTGTGATCGCGAACATAGGGGTTCAGCCGAAGATGATCCGCCGCTGCACAGATGGCGAGCTCGCCACGATCGAGTCGATTATCAACGAAGCCGCGGACGTGTACCGCGACGTGATTCCGTCCGACTGCTGGCACGAGCCCTATATGCCGCGCGACGAGCTCGTGGCCGAGGTCGCGGCGGGTGTTGATTTCTGGGGGTGGGACGAGGCGGGTGCGCTCGTCGGCGTCATGGGACTGCAGCCCGTGCGGGACGTCACGCTCATCCGACACGCCTATGTCCGGCGGTCGCACCAAAGTCGCGGGATCGGTCGCGAGTTACTGACCGCGCTGAGCGAACTGGCCACGGGGCGCGTTCTGGTGGGGACGTGGGCGGCCGCCACCTGGGCGATTCGATTTTACGAGCGACACGGATTTCGGCTCGTCTCAGCCGTGGAGAAGGATCGGCTGCTCGATACCTACTGGACTATCTCGGCGCGGCAGCGGGATACCTCAGTTGTGCTCGAGCGGCGAGTACGCGATCCCATCCGGCCACGTGCCGACGGGGAGAGTCAGGAGTAACGTCCGGGTCGCGACGTCGACCGCCGCCACGGCATTGCGGCCCTGCAGCGTGACGAACACGGTCCGACCGTCAGGCGCCATACTCAAGCCTTCGGGACATGGCGACTTCGGAAACTCGGCGGTCGCAACAACGTCAGTCGCCGGAATCGCCACGCGCCCGATCTCGGTATGCGTGCCGACATCCATGAAGCGAAGCTCGCCGCGACCCGGATCGCTCACGACCGCCGTGCGGCCATCGGGCGTGATGGCGATCCGATAGGGGAACCCGAAGTCCGGCACCGTCGTGGTGACCGTCCCCGATGACGTCGGGACCACGCTCACGGTCTTCACGCTGTCGCTCCCGACCCAGACCTCGGCTCCGTTCGGCGTGACGCCGATGCCCTCGACGAGGGGGGCGACATTGAATGAGCGCACGAACGCGCGCCCAGGGATGTCGAGCTCGGACACGGTCCCGTCGGCGACGTTGCTCGTGTACGCGTGCCGGCCGTCGGCTGTGAGCACGACCATGTGCGTCACGCGACCGTGCGTCGGGATCGACGCGTCGACCGTACCCCGCGGCACGTTGACGACCATCACGGCCTGCGCCGTCTGCACCGTCACCAGGAGCGTCGTGTCGCCGGGCAGGAACGCCGAGCCATGCGGCCGTTTGTTGTCGGCGCCGAGATCGATCGTGCGGACGATCACGGGGACTTTCGGCACCAGGTCGATCACGGTCAACGTGTGTCCTGGCTCCTTCTGTGGGCCATAGTTCGAGACGACCGCCCAACGTCCGTTGCGGGAGATCGCGACCTCGTGCGGACCCGCGCCCGTCGGCAACGTGGCGATCGTGCGATGCGTCGCGAGATCAATGATCGTCGCCGTGTTGTCGTTCATGTTGGCGACAACGATCGTGCCGCGAACCTTGGGGTCGACGCGGAATTCCAGCAGAGCGCTCGCGTTGTGCGCGGGCTTCGCGGCGCCGGGGATGTAGGCGTCCTGCGCCGAGGCTGAGAAGATCGCGAGGACGGTCGCCCCGGTATGAAATTCCGCGTAGTCGGCGCCGGTGCGCTGGGCCGGGACGCCAAGCACGTGCTCGTAGAAGTCGACGAGCGCCGGCGCGTTGAGCGCCGCCGCGAGCAGCGCAATCATCATGGGAGCATCACCGGTTTGCCGTGCGGGGTATGCCGATACGCATCAGCCCAGGCCTCTTTGCGATCGAGCAACGCCGCGACATCCGCCAGGCCTTTGGCGGTCACCAAGCGCTCGAGCGTGGCGAGCCAGTGTTCGTAGTAGTGCGTGCCATCATCGGACTTCCCTTTCAATTCATCGGCGAGCGCCGCTGACCACTCGGGCCACGTGAAGTACCCACGCTCCGAGAGCGCGAGCGCCAGCGCGAACGCCTGAGCGTGCCACGGCTCGGCGAACACGGCGTCGGCTTCAGTTTGATTCGAGATAGTCATCCCAGAGATCGATGTAGAGGGAATCGTTCGGAGAGGCCTGGTCGCCCCACACGTCTCGCGCGGCGAAGCGTACGGAGTAGACGTGCTGCGGCTTTTCGCCGAGAAAATGAGCGTTCGTGTCTGGAAAAACGAAGACACCATGGTCGCGATCGATCACACCGGTTCGGCCACGCACGTACCGTGGCAATCGGGTATGGCCAACCGGGTTGATGGTGCGGGCGCGCACGCGCTGCCCCACGTGGAACCGCGGCGACACGGCTACGTCGCGACTCGTGGGGACACCCTTCGCGATGAGTGACGCGGCCTTGGCGGGAGTGAGCGCAGGCGTTGCCTTCGTCGCACCCGACGCGGGCAACCCGCGCTCGATCTCGGCGCGCGTCACAAGCCCAACTTGTACCATGAGCTCGAGAAACGCGACGAATTGGCGCGCGTAGTAGCTCAGCTCGAGATACTCGGCCGGCGGAACCAGCTCGACCGAATGGCGCGTGGCATCGATGTTCCACTTGCCCCACGCACCCATCGCCCGCCGCAGTGCGAACACGCGCGCCTCCCACGCCTCGTGGAATACGGGCTCGTTCGGCTCAATAACCACGGGCCCCATGCCATGCATGCCGCCCATGTCGTGCACACCATTCATGCCACAACCCTGGCAACGCCGACCATGGAGTCTCGTGTCACGAGCTCGGCCAACGCCTCTTCACTCATGCCGTCCGCACCAGCCGGCCGCTCGGGCAGCACAAGATACCGGATCTCGGCCGTGCTATCCCACACACGAACCTCGACGTCCGGACTGATTTCGAACCCCAGGTCCTTGAGCAGCCCGCGCGGATCGATCACCGCACGCGCACGATACGGCGCCGACTTGTACCAGACCGGAGGCAGTCCCAAGACCGGCCACGGATAACACGAGCACAGCGTGCAGACGACGAGGTTGTGCACACGCGGCGTGTTCTCCACGACAACCATGTGCTCGCCTTGCATCCCGCCGTAGCCGAGTTCGTGAATCGCTGAATCCGCATCGGAGAGCAGCCGTTGCTTGTAGGCCGAATCCGACCAGGCCCGCGCCACTACTCGCGCGCCGTTGCGCGGGCCGATTTTATGCTGATAGCTATCGACGAGCACATCAAGCGCGTTCTGATCCACCAGGCCCTTCTCGACCAGCAGAGACTCGAGCGATTTGACGCGCAGGGCGAAGTCAGACGGGACTGCCTGATGATCGTGGTCGTGATCGTGGTGCAACGTGTTGGGCCCCATGCTGCAAGATACCAACTCCAGAGGCTATGACAATCGACACGGATGTTCTGATCGTCGGCGCCGGACCCGTCGGGCTGTTCCTGGCGAACGAGTGCGCCCGCCGCGGCCTCCGGTGGCGGATCGTCGAAACGCGCCCCGCCCAGTCTGACCACTCGAAGGCGCTGGCGATCTTTCCCCGCACGCTCGAGATCTTCGACATGGCGGGCCTCGTGCAACCGTTTCTTGACGCAGCGAACCGGGTGACCTGGGTCGCCGTGGCGAATCACGAACGACAGTTGGCGCGATTGCACTTCACACCCCCGGACACACCCTACTCCTTCGTCGCCATGGTCCCGCAAGACGTGACGGAGCGACTGCTGGCGGAGGCGCTCAACCGGCGAGGCGGAGTCGTCGAGTACAACACCACGTGCACCGGCGCGGAAGAGCACGACGACCACGTCAGCGTCACCGTCGAGCGGAACGGCCAACCCATCACCATCACGGCGACATTCGTCGTGGGCTGCGACGGTGCGCACAGCACGATTCGCCACGTGCTCAATTTGCCGTTCGAGGGCGGCGCATACGATGCGGAGTACATGCTGGCCGACATCGAATCGAATGACACGCTGCCCGCGGATGAGATGCAACTCTGCCCGAGCGCGCTCGGCCCGGTGGCCATATTCCCGATGAGCGCGACGCGCCGGCGGGTCGTGGCGATGATGCACACCGCGCCCAAGGAAGACACACCGAGCGTCGAGACCGTGCGCGAGGTCCTCCAGCGCGCGCCGGCTGGCTTGGAAGCACGCGCGGTCAACTGGAGCACATACTTTCGCATCCATCACCGCCAGGTGGAGCAGATGCGCGTCGGACGCATCTTCGTCGCCGGCGACGCTGCGCACATTCATAGCCCGTTCGGCGGCCAGGGCATGAATACCGGACTGCAGGACGTGTGGAATCTCGTCTGGAAGCTCGATCTCGCTGTCCGTGGGCATGGGAATGACCAACTGCTGGAGAGTTATACCGCCGAGCGGCGACCCGTGATCAAGCAGGTGATCGACCTGACGCACTTCATGACGACCGCGCTGGGCGCGCCGAACAAGCTCGCGCAAGCCATCCGCGACATGGCCATCCCCGTCGTCTGGCACTTGCCACCATTCCAACACTTCTTCGTGCAACGGCTGTCCGAGCTCGGCATCGCGTACGGCGGAAGCCCCATCATCGATGGCAGCGGCAAGCGGTACTTCGACGACTCGCTCCGCGGTGGGACCGGGATACAGAGCCGCTTTCTGCTCATGGCTTTCGATCAGGCGGATGGATCGGCGATCGCCCAGGCGTTTCCGGACATCGTCGAGGTGCGACCGACGCGGCAGCAGGGCCTCACGCTCGTCCGGCCGGACGGATACATCGCGGCCACCGCCATCGACTCCATACGCGACGTCCTGGCGCGACAGACATCCTAAGCCCAAGTTAGCGAGTGTCCGACGACGACGGGCTCGTTCGCTCGTTAGGCCTGACGGCAATGACGGCGAACGTCGTCAACTGCATCGTCGCATCCGGTATTTTCGTGCTGCCGGCCGCCGTCGCGGCGATCCTCGGGCCCGGTTGGCTCGTCGCCTACGTGATCTGCGCGGTCGCGATCACGCTCGTCTTCCTCTCGCTCGCTGAAGCCGCGAGCCGTGTGTCCGAGACCGGCGGGCCGTATCGGTACGTCGATGTCGCGTTCGGCCCGTACGCGGCTGTGTTGCTCGGCGCCGTCATCTGGTTCAGTGCCGTCGCATCGAGCGCCGCGGTCGTGAACATCTTCGCCGGGACGCTCGCCGCCGTCGTCCCCGCGCTCGGCACGACGGTGGGGCGCGTCGCACTGCTCATCGCGACGTACACCGCCTTGACCGCGATCAACATTCGTGGCGTGCGCGCCGGCGCACTGGTCGTCGAGGTCGTGACGATCGCGAAAGTCGCACCACTCGTCCTGCTCGTCGCCGTCGGCCTGTTCGTGCTGCGCGGCCAACATGTGCCGGTGTCGGGTCACGCTCCCATCGTCGCCATCGGCCGCGCCACGCTCGAGCTCTTCTTCGCGTTCACTGGCATCGAGGTCGCGCTGACGCCGGCGGGCGAGGTGGCAAATCCCTCTCGCACCATGCCTCGCGCGGTGCTCCTGGCCCTGGCGATCGTGACGGCGCTCTACATCGGAGTCCACTACGTGGCCCAGGGCGTGCTCGGCCCGGGCCTCGCCGTCGATCAAGTCGCGCCGCTCGCCGCAACCGCGGACCACCTCTTCGGCCCACGCGGCAAGGCGCTGATGCTCGGCGCGGCAGCGCTCTCGACGTTCGCCTATATCAGTGGCGACATTCTCGCGTCTCCGCGCATCATGTTCGCGTTTGGCCAGGACGGATATCTGCCGGCGATGATGGGCACCGTGCACGCGCGCCATCGCACCCCCCACATCGCGATCATCGCGTATGCCGTCGTCGCGTGCACGCTCGCCATCTACGGGACGTTTCCCGTCATGGCGGCGCTGGGTGCGATTTCCGCGGTGATTATCTACCTGGGCAGCTGTCTGGCCCTGCTCGTGCTCCGGCGCCGTGATGTGCGCACCCATGGGCAGCCCTTTCTCGTGCCGGGCGGGCCCACCGTTCCCCTGCTCGCCTGCGTCGTGCTGCTCTGGCTGCTCGTCCAAGCGACTCGCGATGAGCTCCTCGCGATGGGTCTCGTGATCGTGGTCGCGTCGGTGCTCTATCTAGCTCGCTCGAAACGCAACGTTGCGCGCGGGGGCCAGGCGCTTGAGTAACCCCTCGACCGTGGCGCGGCGCACCGTGCCACGCGGCGGCATGCGCGTCCACGGCTGCTGCGCGCGGGGCTGCTCGGCGAACAACAGGTCACCGGTCTTCGAGACGACCAGGATCTCTTCGGGATCCTGCGGGCTCATCATCATCCGGACCACGTAGACGCCGTCCGTCTCGCGGACCTGCGTCTGCCAGATGGTCCACTTGCCGTCGTACGGGCGGTACACGGCGACCGGATGGGTCAGGTTGTCGTGCGGAATCGTCAGCAGCACCGGCACCAACATCTCTTGGTTCATCGCATCGCTGATCGCCCAGGTCACCGCGGGCACCGCGATCGTGGTGTCGCGCCCGTCGCGGCGCACGAATAAGGAGTCGCCATGGCGCTCGACGTGCCGCACGGTGCAGCAACGCGACGCAGTATCGGACCACACCGCATCGTAGCTCACGGGCCGTCCGCCGGCGAACCGCTCGCTCGCCGTGCGCACCCACCCATCGGGGCGCGCGAGACCCGCATCGATCTCATCGCCGACGTGCTGGACGGTGTGGAGGAACAACACGCCCCGCGCATTCGTCGTGACGCTCGTGTCGCGGCCCGGCATGGCGCGGGCCAGCACGTGGGCCCGCTCGCTCGTGATCGTGCGATCTTTGAGGTCTAACGTCAGGCCCGCCTGGAGCGTGTCGAGGCCGCCGTTCCCGTTCGGGATGGTTCCCCAGCCGGAGAGCCGCGCGGTCGCGAAGTTGCTCACGATGCGGCCGGCCCCCATGTCGAACCAGTGCGTCTCATGCACGGTGCCGGAGACCTCGAGCCAGAATACGCGCTGCGCGATCGTCGACGTCGAATCGGCGTGAAACGAGCCGTGCAACTTCATGGCCCCGTCGCCGACGATCTCCGCCAGATGTCGACCTTGATTGTCCCAGAAGCGCTCGACGTGGTACGTCTGGTGTGCCTCGATGACGACGCCGCCCGAGTCGAGCGCGCCCGAGTCGGCCCATTGCATGCCCACAGCGAGCGGACGGTTCGGCAGTGCGATGACATTGTGTTGGAAGCGGTGCGCGCCGGCGACCAGCTCGCCACGGGGCGAGACCGTGAACGTGTCGACCGTATGGCAGCTCGCCGCGCCGACGCACAGCTGCTGCTGCGCCACGCGCAGGCCTTCGGCCGCGTCGGTCCACTCTTGCGCGCGCACGAGAAAGGTCTGGCCCGGGATGCGCAGCGTGTCGCGGCCGCGCACATAGTAGAGCGAGTGCTCTTGCCAGAATCCGTAGTACAGCGTGTCGGCCGACGACAGATACCGCGTGCCGTTCGGGGCCGGCGCCGTGCCGGGATGTTGAGAGGTGGATGCGCAACCCAAGGCGCAACCACAGAGCACGAAAGCAACCGTGTTGGCTCGCCGCATACAGTACAGACGCCCGCGCGCCGCGGGCGGTCACTCAGATGGCGTACTCTGTTTGGACCATGCCACTCGCATATGTGCGCGTGGCAACGTGTTGCAGGCGAATGTCACGAGAGAGCGTGCCAAACAGCGGAATGCCGCTCCCGAGTAAGACGGGAATGCGCGTCACGACGATGCGCTGAATCAGTCCCGCTTCCAGGAAACCCTGGATCGTCTCGCCGCCATCGATGTACACGTGCTTGTGTCCGCGCTGCATGAGCCGCCGCGCGATCTCGTTGGGTGTGCCGGACATCACTTCGCACACGGCACCGTCCGGAGCGTTCACCTTCGACAGCGTCGTGCTGAGCACGAAGACCGGCTTCGCGCCGTAGGGCCACGCCGGGAACGCGGCGACCACTTCGAACGTCTTGCGCCCGATGACGAGGGCGTCGACCGACGCGAAGAACGCGTTGTAGCCGTGCTCTTCGACGACGTCATCGGGCGGCAGCCAGTCCAGCGCGCCGTCTGGCCGCGCGATGTACCCATCGACGCTGGTCGCGATGAATACGGATGCTTTCATGCCGGAATATAGTCCTTCGGAATAAAGGCCTCATGGAGGACATCTGGCGTCATGTGATGACGAGACAACGTGTAATCTCCATTGTCGTGCGCGTGACGGAGTATGCCCTCAGCGCGCTCTTTCTGTACCTGGGAGTGACCAGATACCTGACTGGCGCTCACACACTCGGGCGCGTCCTCATGGCGTCTGCCGAATTGACCGTTGGCGTGCTGATATTCGTACGGGTATCGGAGCTGGTGTCAATGCCGGCCGTGATCGTGGTCGCCGCGACCGAGGTCGCGCTCTTCAGCCGGCCGCCGCTCGTGGCGATGGCGTGTGTGAGCGCGCATGTGCTGACCGTTAGATTCCACCGCCGAGTATGAAACGTCTCTATATGATCGTCGAGCATTTCCGGAAGGGAGATGCCGTCCCGGTGTATCGTCGGTTTCGCGCCCAGGGACGATTGGCCCCCGAGGGGCTCACGTATGTCTCCAGTTGGGTCGACGAGCGGCTCGAGCGCTGCTACCAAGTCATGGAGACACACGACCGTACACTGCTGGACCAGTGGATCGCCAACTGGAGCGACCTCGTGGAGTTCGAGGTGCACCCCGTGATCACGTCGGCCGAGGCGGCCGAGCGAGTCTCGCCACGGCTATGACGGTCCTGATTCGGCCTTACGCACCCGAGGACCACGCCGAGTGGCGGCGGATGCGGACGGCGTTGTGGCCGAGTCAGACTGAGGGCGACATGGCCGCGTGGCTCGCGCGGACCGACACCGCCATCATCGTCGCCGTACGAACGACGGGGTCACTCTGCGGGTTCGTGGAAGTCGGCGAGCGAACCAACGCCGACGGGTGCGAGTCGAGTCCGGTCGCCTACGTCGAGGGGTGGTGGGTCGACGTCGACGTGCGCCGCCAGCGGATCGGCGCCCGGCTCATCGAGGGCGCCGAGTCATTCGCCCGGTCGCGCGGATATCGCGAGCTCGCGTCGGATACGGAGACGCACAACGTGATCTCGCAGCGTGCCCACGAACACCTCGGGTTCGAAGAGCTGGATCGCGTTGTGCTTTATCGCAAGGTTCTTTCGACGTAGCGCTCGAACAGCTCGCTGAGCGCAAGCTCGGGCGAGTGGGTGATGCCCTCGTGCACGGCTGAGCATTGGACGACGTCGGAGCGCGGCGCGGTGATCCAATGGAATCGCTCTGACGGCGGCGTGAGCGCGACCGGCCCGCTGGCCGGATCACCTGCGCAAATCGCCCGAGCGGAGTCCAGGTACCGCGCGAGCAGCTCGACGTCGACATCCCCCACACGCTCGCGCAACACGTCGAGATCCGTCAAGGTGCGAAGTTCCAGAAATTCTTCCGTTCTAGCATGCAGTACGATCCCAACGGGAACGAACTCGCCGTTGTACGGATGCGGCACGACCCGCAACACGGCGAAGTTGTACGCGACCCAACTCATCGGCGCGCCTTCAACGCCTTGGGCGGCACGCCAGCAACAGCCTCGCGTGCGCGATTGATCTCGGCCACGAACTCGCGCGGGGCTTCGAGCCGGCGCACGAGATAGTCGCGATAGCGCGAGCGCGGGTCGGAGAGCAGATCGTCGGGAACCTGTGACAAGACACCGTCGATTGTCGCCGGCGTGAGGCGAGTCATCGCGTCTCGGTCGGCGTCCGCGATCGTGCTTGGAGAGGTACGGCCGAGCAGCACGTGGTGCTGAATCAAGGGGAACGGCGTGCGCGTGCGCGCGTCGTCGACCGACTCCCAGTCGTGGTGCGCGTAGAGCGCCGAGCCATGGTCGATCAGATACGGGCTACGCCGCCAGATGAGGAGGTTCGGATTGCGATGCGTGCGATCGGGGTTCGTGAGAAACGCATCGAG
>Ga0210387_10004292_pt1 | contig 10920 bp, 5 predicted proteins | sample IncBWC7OmetaG_FD_160108 | JGI IMG/M metagenome (GOLD analysis project Ga0210387, IMG submission 160108) | Forest soil microbial communities from Barre Woods Harvard Forest LTER site, Petersham, Massachusetts, United States - Inc-BW-C-7-O ... | reverse complement strand
ATAAAACGCTGGTCGGCGAAAGCCGCCTGACCAGCCAGCACGGGATAGTACGAGCTCTTGGCGACGCCAAGCTCTTCGGCGCTCTGGCGGGCCCTCTCCCAGGCGATACGGGTCTGGGGATTGTTGCTTTCGGCCAGGTCGATCAGCTCGGCCAGCGAGTAGGTATGGGCGGCGTCAAGCTGGGCGACCGTACTCATTGGAACCGCATGGGCAGCGCAGTCGGCGGCCGCATGGGGCGTGGAGGCGATGCCTGTACATTGACTCGCACCCGATGGAGGAAGGCATGTGAGCAGGAACAACAGCACAGAAAGGTTTTGAAACTGCGATCCGACGCGCGGAGGAAGAGACGCGGCTCTGATGGAGCCAATTTGGCCTCGGACGATCGAATGCATCTGAGACAGGCCCTCCCGACTGGCGGACAGGTTATGCCAAATCATACTGCGAGCGCGAGTAGGAGTATCTGAAGCTAAGAAGATAGCTGCTCGATCAGAGCACTCTTTCATTCTTTGCAGAATAACTTGTGGGACCGCAGAAAACGAGGCGAGGTTCTCAAGTATATCTCCGAACAGGCGATAGTAACGTGCTTCCATCGGCCGCCATTCCAACCGATCGCATACGAGGCATTTCAGATCGAATGTATGCCTCGGCCGCTAGGACAGATTTGTGGGTTGAATGTGGACCACGCGTTTTTCGGGAAAAATCCAGTAAGTAACTTAGAATGTGGTGGTAAGAGGAGGAATAGGTGCCATCCCCGAGCTAATAACTTTTGTAACTTACACACCTTCAAAAGATGTCAGAAATCCCAAAGTGCCAGAATCTGAGCACGCAGAAATGCAGACGACGTTATTGACCTTCTTCGTACGTTTCGAAAACACGTAGACCCGATCAAAAATCAATGGATGTGAATCCTTTCGGTTACAGACGGGATTGAGCGAACCCGCGCCGCCAAGCTTTTCAGAATGTAATTATATGTATTGCAATAACTTAGACGAGATAAATGGATTGCCACAACTGATTTTCTTCAAGATGTCGGCCAAAGCGCAGCGGCCGACTTTGGTTTAATTGGTTCTAATGGGATGACCCCATCACCATCATGGCAACTTGCGTCACGAGTACGAACCATGTCAGTAGCAATGGTGACTTGAGTTCAGTGTGAGCCTGATCGCAGCAAAATCCTAATTTTTAGTAGTCTGCACTGTAGCTCCCGGCAGACGGGTAGGTACCCAGTCAGAAGCCCAGTTGGAGGGCGATGGCCCCATCATCAGCTTTAACGAAGCGCCTGCCACGATGTCGTCATACCGTATCACCGGGATCGCGAGCGGCTTTCCATTCAACGTTGCCGACTGAATGTAGACATTCTTCGCCGAATTGTTTTCGGCCGAAACGGTAAAGTGGTTCCCATTTGAGAGCGTAAGCGTCATTTTGGTAAAGAGCGGGCTGCCCAGCATGTAGTCGCCGGAGGCAGGATTGACCGGATAAAAGCCAAGTGCCGTAAACAAATACCACGCTGACATCTGCCCACAGTCATCATCGCCATCGATGCCAGAAGGAAGATTCGCATACTCTACGGCGGCGATCTCTCTTACCTTTGCCTGGGTCTTCCAAGGCTGCCCACTGTAATCATATAAGTAGCCATAATGATGGCTCGGCTCATTGCTGTGCTCGTTGTGGCCGCCGCTAAAATGCTCATCGAGCCTGGCATTGTATTTTTCTTTTCCGCCCATGAGTTCCATCAGGCCGGGAATGTCGTGCATGACGGCCCAGGTATAGACCCAGGTGTTGCCTTCAGTCCAACCGTCTTTAGGATCGGCCCATGAGCCGTCGGAGTTCCTGCCCTGCATAAAACCGGTCGCTTTGTTAAACACGTGCTCATAGTTGTGAGAGCGATCGAGAAAGAACTGATATTCCTTCATCTTACCTAGCGCCTTCGCGACCTCGGCTACGCACCAGTCGTCGTATGAGTCTTCTAACGTGCGCGACGCCGACTCTGCTGTTTTATCTGCCGGGATATAACCTAGCGATTTAAAGTAAGTGAGACCGCCGCGAGCTTCGTAGGGAGTATGCGGCTCACGATCGTACCAACGACGTGTTGTGTCCCCGTCAGGCGGCGTCATTGCGTCTTTATAGACCGCATCCCAAGCGACCTTATAGTCGAAGCCCTTGAAGTGTTTGTTAATTGCCTCTGCGACAAGCGAGTCTGCGTGAGTACCGATCATGATGTTGGTATATGAAGGATTTGGCCACTTAGGCATCCATCCACCTTCTTGATAGTTCTGCAGCAGGGCTCCGATCATGCCATCGATGCGCTCCGGGGCTAGCAGTGTGAGCAGGCTATGCTCCGCACGAAACGTGTCCCATATGGAATAGGCAGTGTAAGACACGCCCTTATGCACCGTGTCGTCAAAGGCACTGTAGTAGCGGCCGTGCTCTGAAAAAATACGAGGGTATAGCAACGCGTGATATAGGCCCGTATAGACAATTTTCCGCTGATCGTCAGTCGCGCCTTCGACCGAGATGCGCCCAAGCTTTTCATTCCAAATGGAACGAAGTGACTGTCGGACTGCTTCAAAATTCCAGATGGGTATCTCAGCTTTGAGGTTTTGTCGTGCCTGTTCAATGCTGATAAAAGATGTCCCTACCCGGGCCTCGACGACGGCAGTTTCGAATTTTGCATAAGCACCAGTCGCGAGTCCTGGTTGCCGCTGCGTCGGGCCATAGGTGCCCGAACCACGGAATATCTTACGAAATTGCACAATGAAATAACCCTTAAAATTTGGCAACTGCATTGGGCCCAGGTTTGCATCCATACGGTCCGGATTGTAGCCGGTAATCTCTTGCGTAGCAGCATCCACGTGGGCAAATCCAGCTATTCCAGGACGCGACGCTTCCACGACGACAGTGGACGAAGCATTCGCGGGAAAGGTGAAACGCAGATAGGCGCAGCGCTCGGTCGCCGTCATCTCGGTGCGTATCCTGCGCGAGCTGCCCGCATTCATCCAGACCGAGTAGTAGTCCGGTCGGACAATCTCATCTGTGTGGGTAAAGGGTAATTTGCGATCCTCTGAACTGGTCTTGAGAGCGTCGATCTCTGGCATCAGGGTTACATAGCCGTAGTCGCCCATCCAGATTGCGGGCTGATGAGTGCCGATAAAGCCCGAGATCGTTGTGTCTTCGTACTTGTAAGAGACTCCACTGACTTTGTTCTGACGGGTCTGTGGCGTCCAGTCTGTCATGCCGAAGGGAGGTGTGACAAACGGCATTGTGCCACCATAACCAATTGGGCCACTACCAGTACCGATGTACAAATTGACCCAGTCGACCGGATCTCCCTGCGCCAATGACACCATCGCACCGAAAAAAACGAATGCGACTACGTGAACAACACGACCTGATAGAAGGTTGAAAATACTATAAGTCTGATTCCTTGTCTGCTGCAGCTTCTGTGGAGATGACATTGTTTTCCCTATTGGCCTTTCCGGCGCACTCTATTATGGCTTTTTCAGCAGTGCTAATCGGCCCCGCAGCGATTGCGTTCGGAGTGATGCGAAGCGTATTCCACAAAAGTGCAATACGCTCCGCCACACGGTGATCGGTGGGTTTTAGAAAAACAGCTTCAGCGCGAGTTGTATCAACCGGGGGTTATTCCTTGTCGAGGTGATTGAACTGAAGCCTACCGGTGTAGTGAAATTCAGATTTCCTGTTGCCGGTTGTCCGAACTGCGGATGATTGAATGTGTTGAAAAACTCAGCTCGGAACTGCAGGCGGACCGTTTCCGTGAAGTTGAAATACTTGAAGATCGATGAATCCAGGTTGCTGAAGCTAGGACCTCGGGCTTGCTGTCCGCCTCCACCGAGAACGGAGTAGTCAGTCTGGCCAATCGTAGTGGCCAAGGCCGGCTGCGCGAATGCATTGGGATTCAGCCATTGAGTGTGGTTGTGCGGACCGGCATAGAGACTCTGGCCCGGAACCACATTAGCGAAGCAGCCAAGACCCGCCGCGGTCGTAACCGGGCAGTTGATCGTGAATGGCTGGCCGGTCTGGAACCCGTAGATAAAGTTCACCGCCCATCCACCGAGGAAAGCATCCACTGCGCGGTTCGCATCGCTCAGGACCGCCTTGCCGCGGCCAACAGGTATCTGCCACGATCCTGAGAGGTGAAACACGCTGGTCGCGTCGGTATCACACACGGCGTTGTCTTTTGCGATTCCAAATCCGGGAAGCCATTCGGCTCTGTACTGCTGATTCTGCCCGGCCTGGGTGTGTTGATCGGTCATGCATTTACTCCAGGTGTAGTTGGAAAGCAGGGTCAAACCGTAGGTCACTTGATGTTCATACGTTGCCTGGAGCGCGTTATAGCTGCTTGAGGCATTTGTCGTTTCGTAGGTTGCATTCCGTGCGAAGCTGGGGAATGGGATGAAGTTCTGAGGGTTGGCACTAGGCGGCAGAATCTCAGAAGGAGAATTGTTGTAACCCAGATTGTCCAGGTGACGGCCCATCGTACCGACGTACCCAATCTGAATGGAATCGTGATTCGTGAATTGGTCCTGGACCGTTAGATTTACGGTCTGAATGTAAGGAGTTTGGAAATTGTACTGGCGCCCATACAAATTCAACCCCAGCCCACTGTTGACCGTTGGATCTTGAATATTGATTGTGGCTAGGCTATTTCCCAATGTGGCTGTTTGTCCGTTGGAGAGCACCAGCGGGTGTTGTGAGTCAGGGCTGTTGAAGGTCGATGTATACACGAAGGGATAATTGGTGCCCAGAGTGCCGCCGTAACCCAGATTACCCAGCGCTCCGAAAGCCGGCCCGTAGCCACCCCGGATGACCAACGTTGGTCGGGCCCGGTAAGCGAACCCAATCCTTGGAGCAAAATTCAGTTTCTGCGCATCTCCCAACGTAAGTCCGGAGACGCAGTCAAGCGTGATATTGCTGCTTACCAGCAACGCATTAAACGCAGCGGATCTGGGTACCTGGCAGCCTTGATTTGACATGTAGTAAATTCCCGTGTTGCCGTTGCCGCCTCCGCTTGGAATGAAGTTTGCCTGCCTGCCAGACACTTCAGCATAGGGAGTGAAGTAATCCCAACGAAGGCCGAGGTTCAACGTCAGGTTTGGAGTGGCTTTCCAATCGTCCTGGAAAAATGCTCCGATGTACCAGCGATGGTCGTCCGTAGCGGCGACATTCGAGCCCCCAAAGCTACTGAGACCGCCGACATTAGCAATGCCGGCTGGAACGGTAGAGGCTGTTGGCACCAGAAGCATGTCCGCAATTCCGTTCAGGTTATTATTTTTGTTTGGGATATCGGAATACTGCCCATTGAAGGTGTAGTTTCCTCGTCCCTGCGGCGGCTGAGAGATGTTCGCTACCAGGTCGTCGACTTGAACGCCAGTCTTGAAGGTGTGGCCGCGAAGGACCTTGGTCACGCTGTCCGACCCTTCGATGCTATAGACGGTTTGAATTGTTGGAGTGAAATTGCCTACGCCAATATGGGTCAAACCATTGATGGTGATGGGGGGGATACCGCCATTGTTTGGAACCTGTGGGACGCCTCCAATGCCGTATTGGGCGGGAATGCCGAAGACGTTTCCATAGATGGATTTTTGGAATTTATCGGAGTGGACCATTCCTACATGCATTTCGTTGGCGAGCGTAGGGGTAAACGCGGTGTTCCAGCCTACTGCCCATGCATAAGCTGGAAAGCTGTCATTCCGGCCCCCGGTCTCGCCCACAGCAAGCCCAGGCAGACTCGAGGGAACAGCTCTCGTGATGAAGCTTTGGTCAAATACCCCAAAGAGGCTGTTTTTCTGGTTGATCGTCTCATCAATCCGTATGTCCCAGGAGTTGTCCGTCTCGTCCTGGCTTGGGGTCCACGCGAAGTTATTTGCCAGTCCGCTGTAGATCGGCACCGGGTAGAGCCCGAGAATCTTGACTGCATTCGGATCGATGCGCCCGACCGGAATGATGTTCAGCTGAGAGGTCGCTCCGACGAAGTTCGTCTTGCCAACGAGGCTTCCCGTATAGAAAGGATCGCGCACGTATCCGGTTGCAGTTGCAAGCAATCCGGTTACGGGGTCGACAACCCCTTGGACAACAGGGCGCGTAGTAGCGGGATCAAGAATGGTTCCGTGAGAGAACGTCCGGCCCAGGACGTCGGTTCCGGTTCCTCCGCTGTAAGTGATAAGGTCCTGCAGGTTGCTAAAGCCACTGTTGATCATGTTCTGGGTGGGCACCGTACTGGTTGCGGGCGCCGGAGTTACAAGCCGGTCACCTTGATAGTCAACGAAAAAGAACGTCCTGTCCTTTCCGTTGTAAACCTTTGGGATATAGACCGGTCCACCGAGGGTCGCACCAAACTGGTTCTGGTGATACGCCGGAACCGGCTGGCCGTTGCTGAAAAAGATGTTCGCGTCAAGGTCGGTGTTTCGGAAGTACTCCCACACGTCGCCGTGTAAACGGTTGGTTCCGGATTTGATGGCGGCATTAATGACGCCTCCGGTGGAATGTCCGAACTCTGCGTTGAAGTTGCCATTTTGCAGCTTGAATTCCTGGATGGCGTCCGGAGGAGGGATAATTGCCGCGTTGCTCCCAACCGAAGAGCCGCCATAAATCTCGATATTGTCGTTAATTCCGTTCAAACGGAAATCGTTCTGCCATAAATTGACGCCGTCGACCGAGAAGTAGGCGCTGTCGGTGGATCCCGAAGTACCGCTGGGGTTACCCACTGGAGCTGTGGAGGTTCCAGCGGCAAGTTGTGGCAGAGAGGTCCAGTTGCGGCCATTTAGCGGTAGATCATTGACCGTTTGACTGGTGATGGTCTGACCAACCGCCGCATTTTCCGCCTGTAGCAGAGGGGCCGCTGCGGTCACGCTGACCTCCTGCTTTACGGCTCCGGTTGTTAATGGGATGTCAATCGTTAAGGTACTCTGCAGGTGCACCTCCAAGCCCTTGTCGACAAACGCTTCAAAGCCCGCTGCTTCCACCCGCAGAGTGTAGGTCCCTGGCCTGATGGCGGTCAGAGAGTAAGTGCCCGTTGAAGTAGATTTGGTCGACAGTATGACCCCCGTGGCGTCATTCGTCAGCGTGATTGTGGCGCCGGGTACAATCGCGCCGGACGAATCCGTCACCGTCCCGGTGATGCCTCCCGTATCAATCTGTGCTGAAATAGGATTTGCCGCAAACACCATAAAGCACAGGATGCTGGCGAGCAGGATCAATCGCCTGAGTGTTCCCGACCCAGAAAGGAAAGAGAAAGATGAAATATTGTTTCTAAGCACTAGCATTGGAGCCTCCAGAAAGTCCAACATGGGATGCTGCCTATTCTTCGCTCGTTCGCTACGTTGTTGTAAGGGGTTTACCCGGTGTTTACACCGGTAATTTTTGATGAAATCCACGCGCCTTTCCAATTGGTTACAAAAGGGTTAAAGTGGAGTCGCTGGCTTAGACGATGGATCCGTAACTGTGGAGCCTTTTACCTCTTGTTGTTTAACCTTTGATACCCTTCGCGGGTGAAAAGATGGATCAACGGACCAATTGGACATCAGAGTTGGAATCCTTCCCGAAGGGCTCAGGCACCGATACCATGATGCACGCAGAGTCGGTCTGGGAGCCGGTGTGCCTGACGGAGGACCCACGTTGGCAGCTTGCCCAGCGGATCGTGGCCAGCAAGAGTTTCGCGAAGTCCGCTCTCCTGTCCAAATTTCTGCTATACATCTGCGATCGCGCACTGTGCGGAAGAACAGACGAGATTAGCGAGCACCAGATTGGCGTTCATGTCTTCGTCAGAAGGCCCGGATATAACCCCGGCGAAGACAACATCGTACGTAATTACGCGCGTCAGCTGCGCCAGCGGCTGGATCACTACTTCGAAGAAGAGGGCAAGTCCGAGGAACTGCGGATCGGTATACCGCTGGGCAAATATATCCCGGTCTTTTCTACCAACCTATTACCAGAGCCGATTCCCATACCAGCGCAAGAGGATGAAAGGCGCCATTCCTTGCCCACAACTGGGCACTACGGACCTCCTACTGTGCCACCGCTTTCTATGTATCGCGGCACTCGTTTTCGCGCACTCCTTGCGTTGCTTCTTGTAGTGGTTTGCGGGGGCTTCGTTTGGACGACTCTACATCGCGCCCATCCAGGGCAGGGAGATACGGGTCATCAGCTTTGGTCGCAGGTCTTTGACAAAGAGCGTCAAACATTCCTAGTCCCGTCAGACGACGGCATTGTCATGCTCCAAAACTTGACTGGCCACGCTGTTCATCTCGATGAGTATGTCAATCGCGAGTATCTATCGGTAAAAAGCCCGTTCAATATTGACGCTCAAAATTTGGCAGATCTCGATTCCCAACGTTACACGAACGTCGTTGATCTCAATGCTGTCCTGAAGTTCTCCCGTGTACCGGAAGCAAGCGTTGCTCACTCCATCATCCGCTATGCCCGCGAGCTTCACATGGAGGACCTTAAAGATTCCAATGTGATTCTTTTGGGATCAACCTATTCAAATCCATGGGTAGAGCTTTTCCAAAAAAACCTAAACTTCGAGTTTAACTACGAACCACATCCGAACGCCTCCTTCATCGTCAACAAACACCCGGTAGATGGAGAATCTTCGATCTACACAAATGACGCGACCGCACCGTCGCATCGAACCTATGCGGTAGTCGCTCTCGTTCCTAATTTAAACAACACTGGATGGATCCTAATTGTCGAAGGACTCACGATGGCCGGAACTCAGGCCGCTACGGACATACTCTTCAACCGCGAAGAGATGAGATCGGTTCTGGAAAAAGCCACAGCAGGCAACGGTAAGTTACAACCTTTCGAAATCTTGATTGAAACCAGAAGCTTCGGATCGAACTCACCGCAGGCAAACATCATAGCCAGCAGGATCTATTCCAAGCTCCCTGCCTCATGACCCAGATTGCTCTTTGTTTTCAGAGAGTTCCAATCATGCTATGTCTACTCACAAGTGCGGCATGCCGGTACGCCTCTCGACACTCGTTAATTTGAGCGACCATGCGATATAAACAAGCCGACTATTGAACAGCTATTCTTTCTGGTCCCCCAGGCACTCATCCCAAAACAAGCTTCTATTGAGATAAACCCATACGATGACATGCATGAAACATCGGCCTTCTGTATCTCCACGCCGACGGCGTCTGAAGGGTCTCCGTCGATCTGCGACTGCCGCCATAATTTGTACTGTCCTCGTTCCCCCGAGCGCTGCTACCTGTCATGCTCAGCAAGCTCTTGCTGATCTTACCCTGCACAGGACCGTCACATATGCTGATCTACAAACCTATATAGAACTCCCCTTCGATGTGTCGGAAGGCACCACTCGCGTAACTATCGAATCGTCTTATACAGAAAGAGACAAACACACCACTATCGATCTCGGACTCTTCGATGGCGAGCGTTTTCGTGGATGGAGTGGCGGCAACAAGTCTTCGTTTACTGTCTCAGAGACTGATGCCACCCCGTCCTATCTTCCAGGCCCCATTCGTCCAGGCAGATGGAAGCTCATCTTGGGTGTTCCTAATATCAAGGAGGGCGTGCGCTCTGAATTCACTGCTAAAGTCTATTTCGCACACGCTACTGACCCGACCGCGGTCTCCAACTTTAGCCAAGCCCCTCTGCGCGCCGTACCCGCATGGTATCGCGGAGATTTGCACATGCACGATGCGCACAGCGACGGGTCATGCCTCAGTCAGTCGGGCCGACAGGTCCCTTGTCCGCTCTACAGAACAGTTGAGAGTGCAGCTCGAAGAGGCCTCGACTTTATCGCGATCAGCGACCACAACACGATCTCCCAGTTCGACGCCATGCGCGAATTGCAACCATACTTCGACAATCTGCTGCTCATACCTGCCCGTGAGATTACGACCTTTCAGGGGCACGCCAATGTATATGGAACAACAGAGTTCATCGATTTTAGATTGACCAGCACCTATGTTCCCGACATTAATCAACTGCTAAGGCGAGTGCAGGACTTACACGGTGTCTTCTCAATCAATCATCCAGGCTTACCCTCCGGAGAGATCTGCATGGGATGTGGTTGGACCGTTCCGAATACAGACTTTAGCCGTGTAACCGCGATCGAAGTCGTCAACGGCGATTTGGTGGAGGGCCCGGGCTCAGGCATCTCATTTTGGCAGGAACAGCTAAATAAAGGGTTCCGTATCACCGGGCTTGGTGGTAGCGACAATCATGACGCTGATCTGCCAGCTAACGCCAGATCAGCGGTAGGCCGGCCGACAACCGTCATCTACGCTCGAGCGTTATCGGAACGCGCGATCCTCGATGCGATCCGGGCCGGACATGTCTTCATCGATGTGGAAGGTACAAAAGATCGCATCATTGAGTTCGAAGCGAAGACCGCCTTGAGTAGCGCGTCGATGGGAGGTTCAATCGATGCTCCCGCTGGACAGCAGGTACATTTCGCCGTCAAGATGATCGCGCTCCAGGGCGCGTACCCGGAGATCATTCAAGATGGAGAGGCCACCTCTCTAATAGACAAGTCGGCATTCGGCAAGCCAGACGAGACGCGAGGATTTGACTATGTCAGCGATGGCAAAAGACATTGGTTCCGGGTGAATGCTCGGTCTGCAGGAGGTTCTCTTCTGATACTTGGCAATTCAATCTATCTCAATTTTTGAAGGGCTACTGAAAAAGTCCAGACCCGTACCAAGAAATTATTCGCTACATTGGTACTCATGCTTTCCACGCGATTGCTCGCAATTCCCCTCTTTGCCGTCGGCCTGCTTGTTCCTTTTGCCGTTGCGCAGTCCGTAACCACCACGGCGCCCGCGAAGGAGGTGCTCCAGCGGCTCCTGCCGCATCTTGCCTCTCAGTTTCAACTAGAGCTCGTTCCGAGGCCTGACGGGAAAGACTACTTTCGTATCGCTGGAACGCGCGGTC
>Ga0210387_10004291_pt1 | contig 10922 bp, 8 predicted proteins | sample IncBWC7OmetaG_FD_160108 | JGI IMG/M metagenome (GOLD analysis project Ga0210387, IMG submission 160108) | Forest soil microbial communities from Barre Woods Harvard Forest LTER site, Petersham, Massachusetts, United States - Inc-BW-C-7-O ... | reverse complement strand
CTCCGGTTCAAATCCGGACGCCCCGACCACTTCGTCCTTTATTCTCAAGCTGGAACGACCCGGATTTCTCGCGGTACGATTGGCCCACTTTGCCGTTGGCTGAAAGGTGGGAGGCAGTGTGGAGACGCTTCTGCAGGACTTACGCTACGGGCTTCGGATGCTGGCGAGGTCGCCTGGATTCACGGCGATTGCAATTTTGACGCTGGCGCTGGGCATCGGCGCGAATACGGCGCTATTTTCCGTTGTCAACGGCGTGCTGCTCAATCCGCTGGCGTACCCGCAGTCCGGCCAGCTTGTAGCGCTTTACGGAAAGACCTCCGGCTTCGATCAAGCGCCGATCAACTACTTGAATTTCCTCGATTGGCAGCGCGACACGCAAACGTTTTCATCCATGGCAATCTACCGCAACCAGGATTACAACTTCATCGGCACAGCCGAAGCGGAGCGCTTGAGCGGTTATATGATTTCCGCGGACTTTTTTTCGACGCTTGGCGTAAGGCCCATTCTTGGCCGCATGTTTCGCCCCGATGACGATCATCCGGGCGCCGCGCCGGTCGTGATTCTGGGTGGGGGCTTCTGGAAACGCAAATTCGGCTCTTCGCTCGAAATCAGCGGAAAGTCGATCATCCTGAATGGCACGTCCTACACGATCGTAGGAGTGATCCCGGCGGGCTTCACCTTCTATGGTCGGGACCGAGATGTTTACACTCCCATCGGCCAGTGGAATGATGAATCTTTTCGCGACCGGCGCGTCGACGTGAGCGCGCACGGGGTTGGGCGGCTGAAGCCAGGCGTAACGCTCTCGCAGGCCAAAGCCGATATGGACGGTATTGCACAAAATCTCGCCGCAGCGTATCCGGAGGCCGACAAAGCCGTAGGCATTACTCTCGTTTCCATGAAGGAAGACATCGTAGGGAATGTTCAGCCATTTCTGATCGTGCTTCTTGCGGCTGTCGGTTTCTTGCTGCTGATTGCCTGCGCGAATGTTGCGAATCTTCTTCTGGCGCGCTCGATGGGCCGGTCGCGCGAGTTTGCGATCCGCGCGGCCCTCGGCGCGAGCCAGGGGCGCGTCATTCGCCAGCTTCTCACCGAAAGCATTGTGCTGGCAGGCTTGGGCGGAGCGCTGGGACTCTTGTTCGCTTTTTGGGGTACCAAAGCGGTGCTCGGCACTTTGCCTGGAGCATTGCCGCGCGCCAACGAAGTCTCCCTCGACTCACGCGTCCTGCTATTTGCGTTGGCGCTGTCGCTGTTTGCCGGAATTGTATTTGGCCTCGCTCCCGCGCTGAAAACTTCCCGCGTGAATTTGGAGGAGATACTCAAGGAGAGCGGCCGCGGTTTGAGCGGCGCCCGACACCGGCTGCAGGGAGTTTTCGTCGCCGTCGAAGTAGCGATGGCTTTGGTTTTGCTCGTCGGCGCCGGACTAATGGTTCGCAGCCTCGCGGCGCTTTGGCGCGTCAATCCCGGCTTCAATCCCAGCCACGCGATTACGTTTAGTTTGTCGCTGCCGGCCGCTCCCACAACCAACTCCGCCGAGACGCGCGCGCGTCTGCGCCAGTTCGACGACAAGATGCGTAGCATCCCGGGCGTGCAAGCCGTTTCCGTCACGCTCGGCTCGCGCCCGATGATCCATAATTCTTCAGTGCCTTTCTGGATCGAGGGCCAGCCAAAGCCTGCCAACTTCCAAGAGATGCCCCAAGCGATGTTTTATCTCGTTGAAAGCGGCTTCCAACAAGCCATGGGAGTCACGCTGGAGCGCGGCCGCTTCATCACGCCGCAGGACGACGAGCACGCGCCGGTGGTCGTCGTCATTGACGACGTTTTCGCGCGCACCTATTTCCCTGATGAAAATCCCATCGGCAAGCGCATTAATCTCGCGGGTTTTAACGTGCAGGCCGAAATCGTCGGCGTGGTCGGGCACGTAAAGCAGTGGGGACTTGACGCCGATGCCAAATCGGCGATCGAGGCCCAGTTCGATTATCCGTTCATGCAGCTCCCCGAGAAACTGATGCCGCTCGCTGCAGATGCCGTGGCCGTGGTTCTGCGCACTGAAGGCGAGCCCACTTCTGTCATGGGCTCTGTTCGGCGCGCCGTTGAGGAAATCGATTCCCGCGAAGTGGTTTACAACGTCCAAACTATGGACGAAGTCGTCTCCAATTCGTTTGCCGCGCGGAGACTGTCAATGATCCTTCTCGGCGTCTTCGCGGCGCTGGCGCTGGTGCTCGCGTGCGTCGGAATCTACGGCGTGATTTCGTATCTGGTCGGGCAGCGCACTCACGAAATCGGCGTGCGTATGGCCCTGGGCGCGCAACGCAGGGACGTGTTGCGGTTGGTGATCGGGCATGGGACAAGGATGGCGCTGATCGGCGTCGCCATCGGCATGGGCGCCGCGCTGGGTCTGACGCGCCTCATGGCCAACCAGCTCTTCGGCGTCAGTGCCCACGACCCACTGACCTTTGCCGGCGTCGCCATAGTGTTGACTATGGTGGCCGTCGCGGCGTGTTACATCCCTGCGCGGCGCGCGATGCGCGTCGACCCCGTGGTTGCGTTGCGACACGAATAATCCTTCGTGCAGATGACGCTCAGCTCGCCCTCGGAACAACCTCGCCCCAAGCATATAAATTGACAGAACACGGTAAACTCTCGATGATGACGCCCGGCACTGAGCGTTCCGGAGCATTGGGTTTCCGCTGCGTGCAAAACGTGATGTGCGTTGCCCGGAGAGAGAGCGAGACTTTCATGTATCAACCAGAAGCGTACGCCATCGCACTGATCTTTATGGTCGGTAGCATGCTGTGCTGGGGATCGTGGGCCAACACGATGAAACTTACTCCCGGCTGGCCGTTCCAACTTTTTTATTGGGACTATGTGGCCGGAATTATCATCGCAAGTTTATTGTGGGGCCTGACGCTTGGCAGCATGGGCGGCGGGCAACTCTCTTTTCTGAATAACATCCGCACCGCCGATCAAAGCCATACCCTATACGCCCTTGTGGGCGGCGCGGTCTTCAATGTCGCGAACCTTCTTCTGGTCGCGGCGATCGAAATCGCGGGCCTGGCCGTTGCATTTCCCATCGGCATAGGCCTCGCTCTCGTTGTGGGAGTGCTTCTGAACCACATCATTTCTCCCCGGGGCAATCCGCTTTTGCTCTTTGGGGGCGTCGCGTTGGTCGCACTTGCCATCATTGTCGATGCCATCGCCTACCGCCGGCGCGAAACGACACGCAAAGCTCTAGGAGCGCGCGGAATTCAGATCAGCCTGGCGTGCGGCATTCTCATGGGCAGCTTCTATCCGCTCGTCACGAAAGCGATCACCGGACAAAATTCCCTCGGTCCATACGCCGTAGCTTTCTTCTTCGCCATAGGCGTCGCCATCTGCGCCGTGCCAGCAAACTACTTCCTAATGCGCAAACCTGTAACAGGCGGAGCCCCCGTTAGCATGAGCGGCTACACCAAGAGCCCCGGCCTCTGGCATTTCTGGGGAATCCTCGGCGGCGCCATTTGGTGTACGGGCGCGGTCTTGAACTTCGTCGCGTCCCACGCCCAAATCATTGGCCCCGCCATTTCCTACGCCATCGGACAAGGCGCCACCATGGTTTCCGCCATCTGGGGAGTGTTTGTCTGGAAGGAATTTGCCAACGCTCCCGCCAACGCCCGCAAACTCATTCCTCTGATGTTTTTGTTTTTCGTAGTTGGCTTGGCGGCCGTCGCGCTCGCCCCCGTAATTTCCAAGTAGCGAAGGTGGGAATTCTTGGATTCGCGCTCCAAAGGCCGCGAGCTGATACATGATGCGGGCGACCAGCCCAGGCTGGCCACGCTAGAGCGATTGCTGGTTAACCATAACCAGCCCCCTCCCTCGGTTTTTCTGCAAGTGTTGCTTGTAAAGGATTTAGTCTTTGCGCAACGCATTTAGAATCAGCGTTTACGAAGCGCCTTGCAAGTATTGATTCCAGAGGACTTGTAAGCACTGTGCGGGCTACAAACACCTTGAGCTTCGTAAATGTTGCAAATAGAAGGCTTAGGCCGAGAAGGGCCCCAGGAAGCAAAAAACGCCAATCAGGAGATTGGCGCTCTCGGTTGAAAACCGCAGTGTTACCTAGTGGAGACTGTACGCTAATATCTACACTTTGTCAAGAGAGAAAGCCGCGACACTGTTAGGTGTCGTTGTTACGTTCAACGGTTATTACAACTTTTCCGCGAGCGTGTCCTGCTTCCAGATAACGGATAGCCTCAGGGACCTCGCTCAGGCTGTAACTCCTGTCGATGACCGGGGTTACCTTTCCAGACTCCATGAGCTTGCCCATGATAGCCAGGTCTTCGTTGCTCGGTTTCGCCAGAACCATGACCTGCTTCTGGCTGACGAACCATGACAACACGAGCGCCTTGATCGCACTGGTCAGAGGACCGACCATCCAGTTATCGGTCGTTCCTCCCGCCCCTACGTATATGCCCCTGGGATTCAAGACGCGCCTGCATTCCGAAAACGAATGATTCCCAACGCAGTCGAGAATTACGTCGTAACGCCGCGCACTCTTGGTGAAATCCTCTTGGGTGTAATCAAACGCCTGATCCGCGCCAATGGATCGGACCATCCCCACATTTCTCGTGCTGCATACGCCAGTCACCTCCGCGCCGAACGACTTGGCGATCTGGACGGCGAACGTACCCACGCCTCCTGCCGCGCCGTTAATCAAAACCTTTTGCCCCGGCTGAAGCTTTCCCTTGTCGCGAAGGCCCTGCAATGCGGTGAATGCCGCGATCGGTACGGAAGCCGCTTGCTCAAACGTCACGTTATCCGGCTTCATGGCCAATTTCGACTCGGACGCACACGTGTACTCCGCAAATGCCCCTTTGCAGGAGCCAAACACCGCGTCGCCTGGTTTGAACCGCGTTATGCTCCTGCCAACAGCCTCGATTTCGCCGGCCACATCAGCGCCTAGACGTGGGTCCTTTGGTTTACGCAGCCCTCCGGCCATTATGCGAACGGGGTACGGTTCGCCTCTCATGAAGTGCCAGTCGTATGGATTGGCGGCCGCCGCACGGACTCTTATCAAAACTTCATTCTCAGCGGGGGCCGGCTTCGCCATTTCCTCATACGAGAGGACATCGGGTGACCCGTAGCGGTGATAAACAATGGCCTTCATGAATCCCCCTCCTAAGCCACGAGAAGCGATCAATCAGGGCAGAATAGCCATCTTGCTTGGGGCGCTGCGGCGGTTGCTTCATTGCTGCTTGGTTTCGCTGGTTGGCGCTGCGAAGCCGCCGCAACGTCCGCGCCAACTCTGGCGAAACTTCTCGCGCTCCTCGGGCGTCATCTTCTCCCAACGCTCGTCCATGCGCTCGGCCATTCGCCGCCGCATATTGGAGCGAGGGCCACGATGACCACCCCAGCCTCCGAACAGAATCCGGCAAAGCGCCAGCAGTCCGAAGCCTTGCCAGAAGGTAATTTGGCGCCATCCGAACAGCGAAGGCAGCAGCCAGTTCCAGAGATGCATAACCAGTTCGCCGCCAAGCCAGGCGAAAAGCACCATGGCGAGCACTGCTAATGGTCCAAGATAAATCCATTTCTTTTTGCTCATGTTGCGCTCCTCAAGCCTTCGTATCATTTCTTCGTATCATTTCCTCGCGAATTCATCGTGGATGCTTTGCAATCGTTCGCGCAGGTGAAGCACCGCATAGCGCTTGCGCGAGAGCAGGGTGTTGACGCTGACGCCGCTCTTCGCCGACAACTCCTTGAAACTGCGGCCCTCGATTTCGTGGGCGACGAATACTTCGCGCTGCTCCTCGGGCAGCTCGTCGAGCGCCAGTTCCAGCTCATCCAGAAGCACACTGCGGAAGTAGACGGCTTCCGGCCCGGCATCTGGCGAGGGCAGAAGATCTTCGACCCGCAGCAGCTCGCCGGTTTCGTCTTCGACCGCCGCGTCGCTAAAGGTCTCCGGCTTCTTCTTGCGGAAAAGGTCCGTGATGCGATTGCGTGCGACGCGAAAAAGCCAGCCGGTCACGTGCTCGATGGGCATCAGCAGGCGATTGGCTTCCACCAGTTCGTAGAAGACTTCCTGCACGATGTCCTCGGCGTCGGAGGGATCGGGCACACGCCTGCGGATGAAGTTGCGGAGCCGGGAGCGCTGTTCCGCGATGACTTCGGAGATTTGACGGTCTTGCTCGGTCATCGAGATGACGCTCAACGGCTTGCCCATCCACTGTTGTAGACGAATGGGGGGCGGAAATATTGTAGAGGATTGAATCGGCGAAAGGGGTGTGGGCGCGACACCGCGAGGCTGAGGGATGTCGCGAGCAAAGAGAGGCTCCCGTTAACAGGCTTGGATCAGTTATAGAAGAGGGCCGTCTTTCAATAATCCCAATTCACTACTCGCGCGGAGTCGACTGATAAACGACGGGGTTGACCACCCGCCCTCAAAGAGTAGGCCACGACGTCCCTGCTTTTACTCGTGCCTGAGCGCTGCCATCGGATCAATTCGGCTAGCTCTCCGTGCCGGAATCCAGCAGGCCAGCGTCGCGACGCTCAAGAGAATCGCGGGCACACCGAGGAAAACCGAGAGGTTGATCGGGCCCTTCGTCATCACGCGAAAGGAAATCGCGAGCGCGAGTACCCATCCAATCGCAGTGCCCAAGGTGATTGCCCCCAAGTTCTCGCGAATAATTTGCAGGACGACGCGGCCGCTGGTTGCGCCAAACGCCAGCCGCACGCCAATCTCTCTCGTTCGCCTGGCCACGGCGTAAGAAACCACAGCGTAGATTCCGATGGCCGCGAGGCCGAGCAGGAGCGGGCCGAGCACCGCGAACATCCGCGCGGGAATGCGGCGAAGATAAAGGTTTCGTTCGATGTGCTGGGAGAAGGTACGCACATCGTAGAGAGGGAGCATCGGATCAAGATCGCGCAAAACGGCACGCGCTTCGGAGGTGAGTGCGGTTTCATTGCCGCTCCGCGTGCGCAGGTGAATCTCGCCTTGGTACGCTGGACGATCCCGGTACGAGAAATAGGCTGCCGGCTGCGGGGGCTCGCCGAGCGCGTCGTAGGCCGAATTGCGCGCCACGCCGATGATCGCGAAGCTTTGCGTGCGCGTCTGCAGGCGGCGGCCGATGGCATCCGCGTCATTGAGGTAACGGCGGACAAACTCCTCATTGACGATGGCTTGTGCCGGCGCCGCCTTATCTCTCATGTCGGCAAAGTCGTTTCCCTCAAGAAGCGGGATGGCCATCACCTTGAAGTATCCCGGCGTGACGGTGTTGGAAATGGCTCGATCCTGCCCGGGCTCCGTGCGCACGCGGCCTTGCACGGTGAAAGGCCGCCGCGGAATTCCATGCAAGTCCACCGGAACATTCGTGGCAATGGCGGCGGCTTCAACGTCCGGCAAGGAGCGCAGGCGTTCCAGAAGGCGCGCAGCAAATTCGCGCTCGGAGGCGTCGTCCGGATTGCGTCCGCTTAAGTCGTAGGCGGCTAGCAAAACTCCCTCAGGCTGGAATCGCGGATCCGTTTGGCGTGCCGAGCGAAAACTCTGCAAGAAGAGCGCCGCGGCGATCAGGACGACCATGGCAAGTCCGACTTCCACGCCCATCAGAACTTTACGCGCGCGGCTGCGGGATAAAGTGTTGGAACTTGAGCGAAGCCCGTCCTGTACGTCCAGTCGTGCCAGATGGACCGCCGGCGCCGCGCTGAAAATCAAACCGCACGCCGCACCGAGCAACATCGCGAAGGCGAGGGTGAATTGATCCACTTTGGTCGGAAAGAGGATCGGAAATGCGCCAATCATAGGCGCGATGCGCAATGCCTTGGTGCCCCAAACGGCGAAGGCTGCTCCGAGGCCTGCGCCCAGGAGAGCGAGCAGCATATTTTCCGCGAGCACCAAGCTGACAATACGCCAGCGTCCCGCGCCCAGGGCCACGCGCACGGCCATCTCGCGCTGGCGGGTGCTTCCACGAGCCAGCATGAGGTTTGCGGTGTTCCCGCAGACCGCCAAAAGCAGGAGCAGCATAACGCCTTGCAAGATGGCTAGCCCGCTGATCAGCAAGCGCTGCGGACCGCGCGGCGCCTCCCAGAAGGCAAGAATCTCGCCACCAATACCGGCGCTGGCGTCAGGATATTCACGCGCCAGCTGAGCCATCGCGGTGCTGCACTCGGCCTGCGCTTCCTGGCGCGACGCACCGGGCCTCAGCATTCCGATCAAGGAAAAACCACGGCTGGTGCGATCTTCGAGGTCGCGTGTTCCGCCGAGCAGGACAGGCGTCATGGTGGCCGGCACCCACAGTTCGAACTTCAAGGGGAGCATGGTGCCCTGGAAATCCTTAGGCGCCACGCCGACGACGATCAAGTCGAAATCGTTAACACGCAGTTTTTGTCCGACGGCCTCCGGAGCGCCGCGAAATCGCGTTTGCCAGTAATCATACGAAATGACAACGACAGGCTCAGTTCCCGACCGCTCCGCCTCTTCTGGCCGAATAAATCGTCCGATCGCAGGCTTTAGTCCCAGCGCAGAAAAGAAATTGCCGGAAACGAGTTGCCCGTGCGTCCGCTCGGTCTGGCCCGGCTGGCCCACGTTGAAGGGCACCATCTGAGATGCCACGATATCCCGCAGTGCCGGCACTTGCGTTTGCAGGTCGCGGTACTCCAGCCAGGAAGCGCCTGGATACCCGGCTGTGTCCGAGCGAGGCTCGACCAGCAAAAAGTTCGATGCACCAGTCACGGCGGGCAAGGGTTGGAACAGGATCATCTGAATCCAGGAAAAAATCGTTGTATTGACACCAACGCCGATGGCCAGCGAAACGATGATCACGGCCGCGAGCCCTGGCATGCGGGAAATCGTTCGCCCGGCGTTTCGTAAATCCCCCAGGAGATTCTCGATGAAGAGCAGACCTCGCTCGGCGCGATAGTCTTGTTTCATAGCCTCGACGCCGCCAAACTTGAGCATGGCTTGGCGTCGTGCCTCCACGGGTGATAAGCCGCCGCGGAGATTTTCGGCGGTTTGCAAAGCGATATGTTGCTCAATCTCTTCTTTCAATCGTTCGTCGTCCCGCCGCCTCGTCACGAATTGGGTCATACGCGAGAGAAAACGCCTCAGAGATTTCATGACAAATCCTCCGCTTTGGCATCGAAGAACCGGCGGATGATCGCCGCCGTTTTCTCCCAATCCTTGGTCTCAACCAGCAACTGCTTACGCCCTTCCTTGGTCAGGCGATAGAAGCGCGCCCTGCGATTATTCTCCGAGGCGCCCCACTCGGAGGCGATCGCGCCTTCTTGCTCGAGCTTCAACAGCACGGGATACAGAGTCCCTTGATTCACGGCCAGCAGATCTCCGCTGATCTGCTCGATGCGCCGCGCGATTCCATAGCCGTGCAGCGGTCCCAGGACATCGAGAGTCTTGAGGACCATAAGCGCCAATGTGCCTTGCAGGACGTCCGTTTTTTGTTTCATAGCACCGCCATTTTGGTTTCCAACAGGAAGGATGGCACATGCCCTTTGGGAAAACAACAGGAAAGTTGCCGGCCACACGGGCGCGTCTGTCGCTGCCCTGTATTCGGCAGGATGGCATCCCAAAGTAACCGGAGAGCGGGGCTGTCGGCGAATCGCCAGCCTGGATGTTTTTCTTACTGTTTCGGATCCTTGCGGTTGGGACTCGGCACGAATCGGTATCCGATTCCTCTAACGGTAAGAACGTAGCGCGGTTTGGCAGGCTCCTGCTCGATATATCGCCGCAAGCGCACGATGAAGTTGTCGATGGCCCGCGTGTCGGTGTCTTCGCGCAGATTCCAAACCTCCTGCAGGATCTGTTTGCGAGAGACGGGATGGCCGCTATTCCGGATCAGACAGCGCAACAGATCGGATTCCATCATGGTCAGTGGAATGACTTGGCTGCCTACACGCAATTGCAAGTTCTGAAAATCCACGACTTTGTCGTCGAAGCTAAAGATATCCGGCGAAGGTGAATCGCTGCTTGGCCGGGTATCTTGTGTGGGCGCCGAATTGGCGGCGGCCTGCCAGTTCTTGCGGCGCAAGAGACTCTCGATCCGTGCCATTAGAATGGCGAGATTGAAGGGTTTCGGCAGGTAGTCATCGGCACCGGATTCAAATCCTTTGAGAACATCTTCAGGGCGGCCTCGCGCGGTCAGCATCAGCAGCGGCGTGTAGTTTTGCGATTTGCGTAATTCGCGCGCGACCAAGAATCCGTCCTTGCCGGGCAGCATGACATCCAGCACGAGAGCATCGAAGGTCTCGCGGTCCTTCAGCAGGCGCTTCAGTGCATCTTCGCCGTTGTCGGTGATCTGGACCGCGTGGCCTTCGGCTTCCAGATTGAAGCGAAGTCCCTCGGCCAGGTGCGTTTCATCTTCGACGATGAGGATGCGGCTCATGCCTGGTAGACCCGGGGAAGACGGATTGTGAAAGTGCTGCCTCGCCCTTCTCCTTCACTCTCGGCAAAAGCATCGCCGCCATAGCGGCGCGCGATCGACCGTACGATGAAGAGACCAAGGCCAGTTCCCTTCACTTTATCTGTCTTAGAGTTTGATGCGCGGTAGAAGCGCTTGAAAATTCGCTTCACTTCGTTCCTCGGAATGCCAATGCCGCGGTCGTGTACGCGCAGCAAGACCGTGTCCATATTTGGCGTCAGCAAATCCACAACGATGTCTTTCTTGTCGCCGGAATATTTGATGGCATTGTCGAGCAAATTGAATACCGCGGTGCGGAGTTCCTCGGGGTTTCCCAAGACCACGATTTCATCAGGCGGGGTTGAACCAAGATTCAGCACGTCAGGAGAAAGATTCTGGCGCAGACGGGCGAGCGCGAGGACTTCGCGAACAATGGTGGAAAACTCCACTTCCTGCCAATTCTTTCGCTCACTCGCATGCCGGACTTCCCCCGCTTTTAGAACTTGTTCGACAGTTCCCAGCAGCCGGTCGGTATCGTCCAGCATA
>Ga0210387_10004290_pt1 | contig 10922 bp, 7 predicted proteins | sample IncBWC7OmetaG_FD_160108 | JGI IMG/M metagenome (GOLD analysis project Ga0210387, IMG submission 160108) | Forest soil microbial communities from Barre Woods Harvard Forest LTER site, Petersham, Massachusetts, United States - Inc-BW-C-7-O ... | reverse complement strand
TCTATTGCTTCGTGAACAATGACTTCTCGGTGCTGTATGTGGCGCGCAACTCGAATTCTCAATTGCCGCTGTTCTACAAGGTTGCCGCATTGTGGGGCGCGCACGAGGGCTCGCTGCTGCTGTGGATCTTGATTCTGTCGATCTGGAGCGTCGCCGTCGCGGCCTTCAGCCGCGGGCTGCCATTGAGCTTTTCCAGCCGCGTGCTCGGCGTGATGGGGCTGATCAGTTCCGGATTCATGCTGTTTACCTTGTGGACCTCGAGCCCCTTCCTGCGCCTGATCCCCGCCGCCCAAGATGGCGCTGACTTGAATCCCGTGCTGCAGGACTTTGCGCTCGCCATTCACCCGCCGATGCTCTACACGGGCTACGTCGGATTCTCGGTGGCTTTCGCATTCGCTTGCGCTGCCATGCTGGAGGGCCGGCTCGATCAGACGTGGGCCAAATGGACGCGGCCTTGGACCATCTTCGCGTGGCTGTTTCAAACCATCGGCATCGCGCTCGGCAGTTGGTGGGCTTACTACGAATTGGGCTGGGGCGGATGGTGGTTTTGGGATCCGGTCGAGAACGCGTCTTTCATGCCGTGGCTGGTGGGAACGGCCTTGATCCATTCCTTGAGCGTCACGGAGAAGCGCGGCATCTTCAAGAGCTGGACGCTGCTGCTGGCCATATTCGCCTTCTCCTTGAGCCTGGTGGGAACCTTTCTGGTGCGCTCCGGCGTGTTGGTATCGGTGCATTCCTTCGCCACCGACCCGACGCGAGGTCTTTATATCCTCGCATTCCTGGTGCTGACCATTGGCGGCTCGCTTACCTTGTATGCCTGGCGGGCGCCGAAACTGTATGCGCCGGGTGGATTCGAATTATTTTCACGCGAATTTTTTCTGTTGGTGAACAATGTCATTCTGGTGAGCGTGGCCGCGCTGGTGTTGTGGGGCACGCTCTCGCCGCTGCTCTACGAGGTCCTCGGGATAGGCAAGATCTCCGTGGGACCACCGGTGTTCGCGCTGATGTTCTTGGTCCCCATCCTGCCGCTGATGGTGTTTCTGGCGATCGGCATGCATTCGGCGTGGCGCCGCGGCAAGCTCACCGTCACGGCAAAACCGCTCTGGTGGCTGCTGGGTGCGGCGGTACTGTTGTCGATCGTGATTCAGGGATTGGTCTTCAAAGAGTTCCACCCCGTGGGTCTCATCGGCTTCAGCTTCGGTTTTTGGATCATTTTCTCCGCGCTGCTCGAGCCGCTGCGGCGATTGCGTCAGAAGCAAACGCTCACCGCGGCGCTTCTCGGGATGTCCATTGCCCACTTGGGCGTAGGCATGTTCGCGATCGGTGCCAGCGGCGTCGAAAGCTACAAGATCGAGAAGGACGTGGCCATGAAACCGGGCGGCAGCTATGCGATCGCCGGCTACGACTTTAAATTCGCGAGTGCCGCCAATGTGCGCGGGCCCAACTACGATGCGGTGCAAGGCACGATCGAAGTAACTCGCGGCGGCAAGCCGGTGACAGTTCTGTTGCCGCAAAAGCGTCATTTCCGGGTGCAGCAGACCGACAACAGCAAGGCGGCCATTTCGGTGAATTGGGCCCGCGATTTGTTCGTCGCCATGGGCGAACCGTTGGGCGACAACGCCTGGAGCATGCGCATCCAATACAAGCCGCTGGTGCGCTACATCTGGCTCGGCGCCATCGTCATGGCGCTCGGTGGTTTGATTGCGGCGACCGATCGGCGCTATCGGCTCAAGGTTCCGGTGGCCGCGCCCGGCGTCGTCGCCCCGCCGAATCCGCGCGCGGAACTGGGCTCCGCCTGATGTGGAAGTTCCTGCTGCCATTTGCGGCTTTTGTCGCGCTCGTCGTGTTGTTCGCGTTTGGGCTCAATCCGAAACGCGATATCCATGCGTTGCCCTCGCCGCTGATCGGCAAGCCTGCGCCTGAATTCGCGCTGACGGATGTGCTTGACCCGTCACGCGTCGTCGCCAATTCGACGCTGAAGGGCCAGGTCTATGTATTGAATGTGTGGGGTACGTGGTGCGTGGAGTGCCGCGTGGAGCACGAGGAGTTGCTCGCGATCTCCCAACAGCATGTCGTGCCGATCATTGGAATCGACTGGTCGGTCGATCATGGTCCGGGTGAACGCGAAAAGGCGAAACAATGGCTGGAAAGACTCGGTAATCCCTACAGCCAAGTTGCCTTTGACCAGGAGGGCCGTACGGCCATCGACTTTGGAGTTTACGCCGCGCCGGAAACCTTCTTGGTCGACCGTCAAGGCAATGTGATTTTCAAGCACATTTCAGGCATGACTCAGGAAGTGTGGGAAAAAGAATTCCTGCCGCGGATCGCTGCCGCAGGGAAGGGCGGCGCATGAACCGCAGATCTCATTCCCGGTTACTGGCACTGGCGCTGGCCGTGACCGTCACATTGGGACTTGCGGGTCTTGGCGACGCTTGCGCCGAGCCGCCGGCTGCTGACTTGGACGCCCATGGTCAGCTGCAAAATCCGGAGCTGCAGGCGCGTTTCGAGCGCATCGCCAAGGAGCTTCGCTGCCTGCAGTGTCAAAACGAGTCGATCGCCGATTCCAATGCCGATCTGGCGCGGGATCTGCGCCGCCAAGTTCGTGAAATGCTCAGTGCCGGCAAGAGCGATGACGCGATATTTGCCTTCATGACCGACCGCTACGGCGAGTTCGTGCGCTTCGCGCCGCCGCTCAGCCCTAAGACCGCGTTGATTTGGGGAGCTCCTTTCCTCGCGCTGCTGTTGGGCGTCGCCATCATTTACCGCGTCGTCCGGCAACGCTCGCGCATGCCTTTGGACGAATGAACGCCTTCCTTGCCGTCGCGGCTCTCATGGCTGCGATCGCCGCGACAGTGGTTGCCGTACCGCTGATGCGCGATAAAAAAAGCCGTCTCGTGGGTGCGCTCGCTGCGTTGCTGGTGGCGGGCGCCGCCGCGGGATTGTACCCGCTATGGTCGAATTGGGATTGGCATGCGCCGACGCAAGCGCAGGCGGCCGTCGCGCCCGACGTCAGCGCCATGATCGCCAAGCTAGAGCAGCATCTGCGCGACGATCCAAATGATTTGGCGGGCTGGCTGATGTTGGGCCGCTCTTATATAGCGCTGCAACGCCTGGACGATGCGGTCGATGCGTACGATCGCGCTCATCACTTGGACGCCAAGAGCGCGGAGGCCGCTTTAGGGTTGGGCGAAGCCATCGCGTTGCGCGCCGGCGGCGAAATTACCCCGCCTGCATCAGAACTGTTCGAGGAGGCGCTGAGCCTGACGCCGAACAATCCGAAGGCATTGTTGTACGGCGGGTTTGCCGCAGCGGCCCGGGGCGATCGCGCGCTGGCGCGCAGCCGCTGGCAGGCGCTGAAGGATTTGCACCCGCCGGCGCAGATCGAGCAAATGCTGGATGCACGAATCGCCGAATTGGGACCGGCGACTGAATCAGGGACGAATGCGTCGCCCGCGGGGACGAGCGCGAGCGTAGAGGGGTCGGCACCGGCACAAGTCACTGTCAATATACGCATAGCGCCTGCATTGAAATCGCGCCTGAAACCGGAGGCCCCATTGTTCGTTTTTGCTCGAGAACCCGGAAGCGTTGGGCCGCCGCTGGCTGCGAAACGACTGACGAGCGCCGCCGTCGGCACCCAGGTTCAATTGTCGGCTGCGGACTCGATGATGCCCGGCCGCGTGCTCGTGAGCGGACGGCGGGTTTCCATTACCGCTCGCGTGTCATTCAGCGGACAACCGACACCGGCGGCGGGTGATCTATACGGCGAACTTGCCTACGACGTCGGCCACGACGGCGCGCTGGATCTCGTGATCGATCGCGTCGCCGACTAGGACAACGATGAGCGTCGCCAAAAATCTCGTCGCCGGACACATCCTCGAGGACCAGCTGTTTCCCTATCCGCAATTGCGGGACAAGGATCAGGAAGTCCTGCGGATGATGGTGGATGCCATCGACGAATTCTTGGGCCCGAAGCGCGAGGACTTCAAGCGCTGGGACCGCGAGGCGGCACAGCCGGCGGAGTTCATCCAAGGCTTGCGCGATTTGGGTCTATTCGGCCTCATCATTCCGGAAGAGCACGGCGGCTTGGGACTCTCCAACGCCGGCTATGCACGGGTATTGAGCCAGAGCAGCTCTCACGACAGTTCGGTGTCGCTCACCATCGGCGCGCACAGTTCCATCGGCATGAAGGGCATTTTGTTGTTTGGGACACCCGCGCAGCGCGCCCGCTACCTGCCGAAATTGGCCAGCGGCGAAATGATTGCTGCGTTTTGTTTGACGGAATCGGGCGCCGGCTCGGATGCCGCTTCCATTCGCACCCAAGCGGTCAAGAATCCCGATGGTTCTTGGACCTTGAACGGCGAGAAGATTTGGATCACCAACGGCGGCATTGCCGACCTTTACACCGTGTTCGCACGAACGTCATCTGCCGCGGGCAAAATAACGGCGTTTGTGGTTGAGGCAGCTTGGCCCGGAGTGAGCCATGGGCAGCACGAAGACAAGATGGGGATCCGCGCCTCCTCGACGACGACCGTGAGTTTTGCGGACGTGAAGGTTCCGGCCGAGAATGTGCTGGATGTGGAGGGCAAGGGTTTCAAGGTGGCGATGGCCATCTTGAACAACGGCCGTACGGGCTTGGGCGGCGGCGCGGTAGGGGGGATGAAGGCGCTGCTCGCGATGTCGGCCAACCAGGCACAGACCCGCAAGCAGTTCAACCAGCGCATTGCCGAGTTCGGTCTGGTCCGGGAGAAAATATCGCAGATGACGCTGGACTGCTTTGCGGCCGAGAGCGTCGTCTGGATGGTCGCGCACTATATTGATTCCGGGAGTGAGGACTACTCGGTGGAAGCGGCCATCAGTAAGGTGTTTGCTAGCGAAGCGTTGCAGCGCAGCGCCTACGAGGCCTTGCAGATCGCGGCCGGCAGCGGCTTTATGCGCGACTACCCCTATGAGCAAATCACGCGGGATTGCCGCATTCTCACGATATTCGAGGGAACCAATGAGGTATTGCGGCTGTATATAGCTCTGTCGGGACTCAAGGATCTCGGAAAGTCCTTGGGTGAGATGAAGGCGGCGGTCGATGACATCTTCAATAACCCGATCAAGGGATTTGGCGTGTTGACCGACTACGCCGAGCGACGCTTGACGCAGGCAACGGGAGTGGGGCGAGACAAACTATTTACGCCCATGCCGCAACTTTTACGCGGGTCCGCGGGTATTTATGAAAAGTACACGGTTGAACTCGCAAAGGCGTCGGATTTCTTGTTGCGCAAGTATGGAAAATCGATCGCGGACCGGCAGCATGCGCTGAAGCGCGTCGCCGACATTGCGATTGATCTTTTTGTCGGGCTTTGCGTGCTGTCGCGCGCCGCGACGCTGTCGGCTACGCCCGGCGAGAATGGTGCGCAGGCGGTGGCGATTGCGCGGGTGTTTGCGCAACAGGCCAAGCGGCGCATGGCCAATAACATTCGCCGAGCCGAGCGCAATGAGGACGAGGAGATGAATCATCTGGCTGGATTCATCCTGGACAAAGGAAGTTATCCCTGGGATGTAGTGCTATGAATATGACTCCGACTGAACATCGCCCGACCCTGGGGTCCTGGATCACAGGACGCGCCGGCGTCTGGGTATTTGCGGTGGCCGCCATTGTCTTGGTGGGATTCCTGGCCGTGCGTCTGACCAAGGTTTTGGCCGTTACGCCGGTGAATAACAACAGGCCGGTACCGACCGTGTCGGTCACTGAAATCGGCATCAGCAAGGTACCGACGACGGTCAGCATCATCGGCACCATCGGAGCGCGTTACGACATGCCCATCGGGGTCGAAGACGCGGCCGGCCGCGTTGCGTCCATCCTCGTTGAAGCCGGCGATCATGTGAAGCGCGGCCAGGTGTTGGCGCGCCTGAACGTGTCGGTGCTGGAACCCCAGGTGGCCAATCTCGAGGCGGCCCTCGAGCAGGCCCGCGCCGAAGCGGAACTCGCCGATGCCGAGTACCGCCGCGCACAGGCGGTCGGAGCCTCCGGAGCGCTGTCGGCCGAGGAAACCGGGCGCCGAAAATCGAGCAGTCTGACGGCGGCGGCCAAGGTGAAATTTGCCGAGGCACAACTGGCCGAGGCCAAAGCGCATCTTGCCCGGGCGGATATTCGAGCACCCGAGGATGGCATCATCCTCACCCGCAATGTGGAAGTGGGGCAGACGGCATTGCCGGGTGGAGAAGCCCTGTTCCGCTTGTCGAAGGGCGGCCAGGTCGAAATGAAGGGGCAGGTAGCCGAACAGGATCTGCCGCTGCTCAGCGTGGGACAGCAGGTGAATGTGAAGCTGACCGGTACCTCCAAGACCTATGCGGGCACCATCCGCCTGCTCGGTGCGGTCATCGATCCGGCGACCCGCTTAGGCATGGCGCGAATCGATCTCTTGCCGGATCCGAATCTGCGGCCCGGTGCGTTTGCGCGCGCCGAAGTCACCGTCAGCAACGCCGAGCGTGCCGTGCTGCCGCAAACTGCGGTGCTGACCGATGATCGCGGCAGTTACGTGCTCATTGTCAACAAGCAAAACAAAGTCGAGCGCCGGGCGGTTCGCGTATCCGGCATCGTGCAAAGCGGCGTGACCATCGCTGAGGGCGTCGCCGGCACCGACCAAGTGATTGCGACAGCGGGCGCCTTCTTGACGGAAGGCGAAGTGGTCAAACCCATGCTCATCCTTGCGGGTAAGTCATGAGAAATATTTCCGCGTGGGCAATACGCCATCCGGTCACGCCCATCGTCTTGTTCGTCGTCCTGTTCTTCATGGGCGTGGTCGCATTCATCCGTTTGCCGATCAACCTCAATCCGGACGTGTCTTTTCCCGCGGTGAATGTCGATATCACCGAGCCGGGCGCCGCCCCCACGGAGATGGAGACGCAGATCGCGCAGAAGGTCGAAGGCTCGATCTCGAGCATCGGTGCTGTGCGTCACATCATCACGTTCATCACGGAGGGGGGTGTTCACATCGGGATCGAGTTCCAGATCGGCACACCCATCGATCGCGCCGTCACCGATGTACGCGATGCCGTTGCCAAGGTTCGCAGCGACCTGCCGCAGGGAATATTGGAGCCGCAGGTGACGCGGCAAGACGTGGATGGCGGTGCATTCATCTACTACGCACTCAGTACCACCAGCATGACGCCCGAACAACTCAGCTGGGCCATCGACAACACCATCACCAAGCGATTGCTGGCGATCAGCGGCGTCGCGCAGGTGCAGCGAATCGGCGGCGTGGACCGCGAGATTCGCGTTGAACTCGATCCGGGCCGCATGCAGGCCATGGGGCTCACGGCGGTACAGGTCAATGAGCAGTTGCGCGAACTCAACATGGACGCCGCCGGCGGCCGGGCGCAAATCGGCGGGGGTGAGCAGGCCATTCGCGTCTTGGGGGGCGCCAAGACCGCCGAGGCGCTCAGCGACACGCAGATCATCGTTCCCGGCGGCAAATTCGTGCGGCTGCGAGAAATAGCCGATGTGCACGACGGCATTGCCGAAATCCGCGGCATCGCGCGCCTAAATGGCCGCTCAGCGACGGCGTTCGGGGTGTTCAAAGCCAGAGGCGCCTCGGACGTGAGTACGGCAAAGGCCGTGCAAATCGAACTCGATAAGATTTTGGTCGAGAATCCTGCGCTGCACCTGCAGACCATATTCACGACCGTCGAGCACACCATTGCGACCTATCACTCATCGCTGGAGGCGCTGGTGGAAGGCTCGGTACTGGCCGTGGTCGTGGTTTGGTTCTTCCTGCGCAGCTGGCGGGCGACCCTGATTTCCGCCTTGGCGATTCCGCTGTCGGCGATCCCGACGTTCGCCTTCATGCAATTCATGGGATTCACGCTCAACACCATCACGCTATTGGGCCTGTCCTTGGTTGCCGGCGTACTGGTGGACGATGCCATCGTGGAAATCGAAAACATCGTCAGGCATATGCGCATGGGCAAGAGCGGTTTCCAGGCGGCGCTCGACGCGGCGGATGAAATCGGACTCGCCGTGGTCGCGACTTCCTTTACCATCATTGCGGTATTTCTCCCCGTCAGTTTCATGAGCGGCATCAGCGGCCAGTACTTCAAGCAGTTCGGCCTGACGGTCGCCACGGCGGTGTTCATTTCGCTGCTGGTGGCGCGCATGATCACGCCGGTGCTGGCGGCTTATGGGCTGCACAGCGATTCGTTGGTGGTGCATAACAGCGACGGCCCCATCATGACGCGCTATTTGCAGGCGCTGAATTGGTGCGTGGCCAATCGCTGGAAAACCATTGCTGCCGGCACGGTGTTTTTTGCGCTCTCGGTCGGCGGCCTGATGGCCATCCCGAAGGCCTTCGTGCCTGCCGAGGATTTCTCCACTTCCCTCATCAATGTCGAACTGCCGCCGGGCGGCACGCTGGAAGACACCGAGCGGGTGTCCGGAGCGGCGGCCGATTTGGTCAGAAAATCGCCGGAGGTGACCGACACCGTGGAGTTCATCGGCGGCGACGGCGACAATCTGCGCACCGCGACCATCTTCGTGAGCATGGTACCGCGGGATAAACGCAGCGTCAGCGAGAAAGAATGGGAGCAGCGGCTGCAACCGCTGCTATCGCAGGTACCCGACGGACACTTGAGCTTCAACGGGCAAAATTTCGGCGGCCGCGACATCTCCCTGTACTTGGTAGGCGACGATCCGGCGCTGGTGGAAATCGCCGGCCACAAGGTGCTCGAGGAAATGCGTGCCATGCCGGAGTTGCAAGACGCGCGCATCAACGGCGATTTGCCGCGGCCGGAAATCGTCGTGCATCCGCGGCTCGATATCGCGGCCGAATTGGGTGTCAGCGTGCAGAACATCAGCCAGACGATTCGCATCGCGACCCTGGGCGACCTGCCGCAAAACGGTGCCAAGTTCTCGCTGACCGATCGGCAGATCCCGATTCGCGTCAGCTTGCCGGAAAGTGCGCGGCATGATCTGACGACTTTGGAGAATTTGCCGGTGCCCACGGCTTCCGGCGCCAGCGTTCCTTTGAAAACCGTTGCGGACCTGAGTTTCGGGCAGGGCCCTTCCGCCGTGCGCCGCTACAACATGAGCCGGCGCGTATTTCTCGATGCCGACATGGTGCCTGGCGTCGAGCTCGGCACGGCGAATACCAAGGTACACGCGTTGCCGGCACTCAAGAGTCTGCCGGCGGGCGTGCACTTGGTTGAGACCGGCAATACCGAATTCATGACCGAACTGGTCGATGGCTTCCTGCTCGCCATTGGCGCAGGCATTCTCATGGTGCTGGCGGTACTGGTGCTGCTGTTCGTGCGGGTATTCCAACCCATCACGATTCTGTCGGCGCTGCCGTTGTCGCTCGGCGGTGCCGTTCTTGCGCTGCTGCTGACCGGCGTGCCGTTTTCGCTTCCCGTCATGATCGGGATTTTGATGCTCATGGGTATCGTCGCCAAGAATTCGATATTGCTCGTGGATTTTGCCATCGAGGAAATGCGCGCCGGCAAGCCGCGCCTCGAGGCTATTCTGCAGGCGGGACACAAGCGGGCGCGGCCCATCGTCATGACCACCGTGGCCATGGTCGCGGGCATGCTGCCGATCGCCTTAGGGTGGGGCGGCGACAGCGATTTTCGTTCGCCCATGGCGATCGCCGTCATCGGCGGGCTGATCACCTCCACGATGCTGACGTTGGTCATTGTGCCTGCCGTGTTTACATTGTTTGACGATATCGAACGTTGGGTCGGACCGAAGGTCTCGGCAGTGCTTGCCGGCACGCAGGCCTTGGGCCACGCGTCGCCTGAACTCGCGAGCGATCAGCCCAAGCTCGGTCCTTCCGCCGCCGGCGCCGGCGCCGAGCCCGGCGTGTGAAGATCCGGCTAGCGACGGCGCTGGTCCTGGGCTCGATCTGGATGCTGCCGCGGCTTGCGGCAGCGGATGCGCTGGACGCTGCCAATTGGGAACGCATGCACGGTTGCGGCGTTGCCGCCGCCGCACCCCTGCAAAGCAATACCAAGCTTCAGCAAGCCGCCAAACGGTACGCCGACGGCGCATCGCTGCAAGGCGCCATGGCGGCAACCGGCTATCTTGCCGCACAGTCCTCGGCAATCCATTTAACCGGTCCTGTGAGCGACGTTGAAATCGAGCGCCTGCTCGGCGCCCACTACTGCCGGACGGTGCAAGATCCGCAGTTTCGCGATTTCGGAGCGGAACGGCGGGGCCGCGATCTGTGGATAGTGCTGGGCGCCCCGGTTGCGCTCGCCGCTCCCGGCGACGCGTCGTCCGTGAATCAGCGCATCTTAAGCTTGGTCAACGAAGCGCGCGCCGCCGGGCGCCGCTGCGGCGGCAAGTACTATGCGCCCGTGGGTCCCCTGGCGCTCGATGCCGCGCTGACTCGCGCCGCGCTCGAACACTCGCGCGATATGGCCGCGCACGATGTATTCGATCATCGCGGGCACGATGGCAGCACGCCGGGGATGAGGGTGGATCGCGCCGGCTTCGGCGATCACCGCATTGTGGGCGAGAATATTGCGGCCGGCGCGATGACGCCGGGTGATGTCACGAAAGGCTGGCTCGCAAGTCCCGAGCACTGCCAAAACATCATGGACGGGCGCTTTACGCTCATCGGCATGGCCTATGCCGAAAATCTACACACCCGCTCCGCTGTTTTCTGGACTCAGGACTTCGCAGCGCATCGCTTGAGCGCAGCTATTCCTTGATGTAAGCGCGGCTAGTCCATGATGGCTTGAGGATCTTCGACGATATCGCCCCGGCGCGGCGGCCGTATCAGCAGCAGCAGCGGCGTCACGAGCAGGGTCAGGAGCAGCATGAACCAGAAATCGTCGATGTAGCCGATCATCGCGGCCTGCTGCGTGACCGCACCTTCGAGCAAGGCAGCACTCGCAGGGACGTGGACATCGAACGCCGCGGCAACCGCAGGGTTGTT
>Ga0210387_10004288_pt1 | contig 10929 bp, 15 predicted proteins | sample IncBWC7OmetaG_FD_160108 | JGI IMG/M metagenome (GOLD analysis project Ga0210387, IMG submission 160108) | Forest soil microbial communities from Barre Woods Harvard Forest LTER site, Petersham, Massachusetts, United States - Inc-BW-C-7-O ... | reverse complement strand
TTTTGAACTGTCATCTAACTATTTGTTATTTTGAATCTTAGTCTTCCGCTGGCGCGCTCGTCGACAACTTAATGAAAGCTCAACCATCATACATCCGGACAATCAAACCAAACCAGAACCGGAGTTCATCAGAGTATGACGTGAAAGCGATCCTCCACCAGATTAAATACCTCGGTTTACAAGAAAACATCCGCGTCCGTCGAGCAGGGTTTGCCTACAGGAACACGTTCGAGAAAATGGTGGAAAGATTCTATCTCCTGTCCCCTCAGACATCATATGCAGGAGAGTATACCTGGCACGGGGATGCGAGATCAGGATGTCAACAGATCTTGAAGGACACAGGTATCGCTACGGACGAGTGGCAGATGGGGGTTACGAAAGCCTTCATTAAGAATCCAGAGACAGTAAGCTCCTGCCCGTTCCCTTGAACTTCTTCGTCCTGCTTAATATTTCATAGCTCTTCGCACTGGAAACGATGCGTGATCGGTATTGGCACAACATGGCTGCCCGCATTCAACGTGCGTTTCGCAACTACTTGCGATACAAGAACGAATGCGCGCGTCGCATCCAGAGGTTCTGGAAGAACAACAAGGAAGGCCTTGAATATGCGCAGATTCGGGATTATGGTCATAAAATACTTGCCAGTCGGAAAGAGCGACGGCGATTCAGTCTTCTCAGCTATCGACGATTCATGGGTGATTATCTTGATGTCAATGGTAAAAGTGCGTTAGGAGAACAATTGGCATCTATTTGCGGCATTGGAGGTTGGTGTTCACGCCCGCCCATTTCTCTCGATCCTGACATCCCGCAGCGGATCCCGTCACTTTCAGCGCCAAAATTCAGCTCCTGGTTTCCAAACTGGGTCGATCCAGTAAACCAAGTCCACGTTACCTTGTAGTGGTGCGTTACCACTTGCTCAATCGCTTCATTCTAATTTATGTATGTTCAGACTCGCAAAGCCATTCACATCGTGATCAATGCTCAGAAAGATGGACGACCGCAGATAACTCTGGAAAGGAAAATTCCTTTAGTCACTATTAAAAGTATCGGGATATCAAATCTCAGAGATGATTGGATGGTAAGGAACATGCTCATTCCTCCGCATGTTACTTACTTACACCATGATTAGTGTTTGAATGGCAATACCGCAGAAGAAGGCGATCCCATTTTCAGTTGTTACTTTAAGACTGAGCTCGCCGCCAACCTTCTCCAGCTGACGCAAGCCAGCATTAATCTTCTCATTGGACCCACGTACGTGAATCTCCCACCTATATACCTGCAATGATTCGAACTGTCGACAGGCTCGAATATTCCAAGAAGAAAGACAAGAGGGCGCAAATCAAGTTTATCAAAGACGAAACAGTCAAAAAGGATGATGTTTATAAAAGCCACGTTGTACATGTTCCTTCCGGTGAACCACCAAGCAGTTTATCACGTCCTCCAGCGAAGAGAAAGCCTGGTGTTGTTCGTCCAATCACCCAAGGCAAACTTTTGAGGGCGGGCGGTCCATCAGATGTATGCAGTCAGCTTCCGCCGCTTTGAATGCAAGATACTTACACGATGCAATTGATCAGAAACCCAAGCCGGTCTCCAAGCCGAAACCCACAGCACGACCTCTTCCAGGAAAGACGACTGTATCGACTGCACCTACACCAGCAATCAGATCAACTCCAACGACCCAATCCGATGGCGGGAAGAGAATCCCTCCAGCACCTCCGCGCAATCAAGTACCACAGCCGCCTCCGCCTCCAGCTCAACCTGAAGTACCAATGTACCGAGCGAAGTTTGCATTTGAAGGACAGGAAGGCGAGATGTCATTGAAGAAGGACGATTTAGTTGAACTCATCGAGAAGGATGATAACGGGTGGTGGCTGGTGAAGATGAATGGAATCGAGGGTTGGGCACCAAGCAATTATCTTGAACTTGCTCCTCCAAAGGCTGCCGCTTCCGCCCCTCCACCTCCACCGAGGAACCGTCCTCAGCCTGCGCCTTCTATGCTTGCTGTCAAACAGACACCCACACCTGCTTCAACACAGTCATCCGTCAGGTCCTTGGCTGCTGACGCGTCAGCCAAACCAATCTCTGTCTTTCCTGGTATGGGGCCTTCCAATGGGTCAGCGACACCATGGAAGAAGGCGCCGTCTGCTTCAGAAGACTCTCCAGCAAGTTCAAGACCGTCCAGCTCTTTGGCCAGCAAACCACCTCCGCCAATCGCATCCAAACCGAAACCCTCAGCGCCACCTATTGCCGCGAAGCCTGGGGTTCCGAGACCTCCAAGTAAGCCACCTATACCAACTGCTCCGAGACCAAATGCAGGGTCGGGGCCCGCTATGCCTCCTCGACCTGCAGTGGTTAAACCTGCCGCAGGAGGCCAATTGGATTTGGCAGCGGCGGTGAGTTGGTTCAGGTCGTTCGTGATATTCCAATGCATTAAATTCCTTTCTTTACACAGATGGCGAAACGCGCACAGAAGATAGCTGACAACGAGTGACATGTTCCTTGACTTTTCGGGTTGCAGTATAAATCGTTGCCTCGTAGATACACACATATATTTGTACACCGGATGGATAAATAAATGGTATTAAATGCTTGCTGTGTGATATGGATGGCGGTCGTGCTGTGGATAGCATGAAGTGCTGGGGGGTATCAGAAATCTAACAGGCATGACAAGTATACAAAGCGAATAAGACGAATTGATAGTTCTATGGTGATTGGGTTTCCAGCAACGGCGGAGGTGAATGACTTAAGGTCCGGGTAAGCGCCATAGCTTCCACCTCGTCCTCGGACTTGAAATCGTCGTCGCTATCCGCCAACGGTAAATGTGAGCGTGAAATGGGTCTACCAGCCCCAGCGTCACCTTCTCTTGCCAAATGGGCATTCGAGTGGATTTCATGATCGTAGGCACCGTCATTCAAACCTCTCCAGCTGCGTACCTCTTCCGCATTGAGTACCTTCGCAACACCCTTGACCCCTTCCAGAAAATCTTCCGGTCTCGCTTCCAAAGCTCTCTTGCCCGACTCCAACAGACCTTCCAATATCACCTTTATTCGCTTGTATACTTCATCTCTTGTGCCTTCCTTGGGTTCCACTTCAACGTCTTCGTCTTCCTCGTCATCCTCGTCCGCAGTGTCATCGTAGTCAAGGGACAACTTGACAGCCCGGTATGCTCGAGGTGGGAGAATGAGTCGCGATTCTCGGAGTTTGCGGCGTAGCTCACGGATTTCCTTCGCCTGCCTGTGCTTGGCAGTCTCAAGTGAAGTATTTATAGCGAGAAGGGAGCGGTTCGTAATCTCGAGGTCTGCAATCTAGATAGTGTAGTCAGACTCCGAAAAAAAAACATGTTATCACCTATTAAGGTACCTTTCGGATGGATTTGGCTTCAGCTTTCACCTTGCGTTCCTCACTGTCAGCCTCGCCGTCGGTTTCCCGATCATGGCCACTGTCCCCTGAATGATTCTCCTCCCTCCCATTCATTCCGCCGTACTGAAGCAGATTATCCAGCAGATCCGAACCAAAATTTGACCCAACGCTATTCACCCCGTTCTGATGCTTTGGTACGCTCTTCCCGCTGTCTATCGAATTGGCAGAATATGACACCGAAGATCGTGACATAGATGATCGCGAAGAGAAAGAGACGGCAGAAGCGGGAGGGGAGTGCGGCGACACAGGAATTGTGGTAGGGTCAACATTTTCAATACTGTTGTGTTGGCTGTGGTTAATATGGCGGCCATTGAGTGGTGGGGAAAACGGTTGATAATGATGGCGACTGTGTGCTGGAGGGTTTGTGCGGGTCGTAGCGAAACGGTGAGGATTGGCGGCAGCGGTCGCGGTAGTTATGGGGAAGAACATATGCTGTGGGGCGGGTGACGAAGGGCTCGACGACTTGAGGGAAGTGTTGGATGATATCGACGGAGCGCGCGACCGAGAGGCTATTGGACGTGTTGAAGTGCTTACAGGTGGTGGGAATAGAGAATCGTTGGCCTGTTTAGCCAGGCCTGATACCTTGGCCTTGATTTTAGTCCCGACAGTTCTTTGCGTCGAACCATTTCCGTCGTGATCTGCGAGTAATAGGTGGTCGGGCGAAGGCGTTCCAGGAGTCCCTGACACAGAATGTGTACCGGCACGACGGAGAGACGAAAACGAGACCGCATGATGCAGAGAAACGCTCCCGTGACGCGTTCGTGCTCCATTGGGGGGACCTATATCTGAGGCGGCCGCAGTTATGGAATGGGGGCGAAACTCCGGCGTGCCTGGGGTTGACCTAGCCGTGTGAGAGTGTAGAGCTGACTTTACAGCCGTGCGGGCTTTGGACTGGAACGTCGGCGAAGGCGCACCACTGAGTGCACGGCTCACCGGCCTAGCAGGAGAAAGGGAGCGAGGGGTTGTGTTAGCGGTTGTCCTGCATCCGTAATTCCTAGGTGATGGACTGCCGCTACTTGAGACCGCGCTGGGTGTCTTACGAGTAGTAGAAATGGGTGTAGCGCTGCTATTGACTTTAGCTTTCGGCCGCACGGTTAATGATGATGAAGACGACTGCGAGGATAATTGAGGCTTGAAGGGCGAGGTCGGTCGCGACGCGTATACATGAGTGGTTCTCGAGGGAGGTCCTGAGTTGCTGGAGGATGCTGTGTAATTGGGTTTGACAGTGACCTGCAACAAAGCTTGGTACTTTGGACAATGTCACTGGAACTTTGACCAACCTTTCTCTTCGACGGGTCCTCCATGAAATAGAGGTCAAGATATGGGTCGGTATTTCGTGGATCCAACTCCCTATAATCGGCGTTTTCCGGTTCTCAAGGCTCGGTTCAACGATACCGTGCAGATACAGACAAAGCCGGTTGAGCTAAGTTAGGGTCTAGTAAAGCTTTGCTCAAGTGCTGGATCTACAGGTGGTTGATTACAACGTGATTCATTGGATTCCCTTCTTGGCCAAAACGCGCTCGACGACCTTCTCCACCAAAGCCGTCAACCCCTCGCCACTCACACCATCGAGAGCAGCCACAACACTCTTCTCAACATACTTTCCAACCATATCGACCTCAATATTGACCTTTGCCCCGACTTGTTTTCTGGTAAGTGTAATTTTCTCTTGAGTGTGCTGGATAAGCATGACATCGAAGGTCCTATGAGCATCATCTACCGCTGTCAGTGTGAGAGAAGCCCCGTCAATTGTCACGTATCCTTTTGGGATGAGATAAGGGAGAAACGAGGGTCGCGAGGGTGTCGGTTCCGGCAGCTGGAAGCTAAGGCGCAAAGAATCCCCGTCGGGACTTCGCTCGATAACCGTTGCCGTGGTGTCTACATGGGCCTGTAGAATACCCATACGAATTCAAACCCTACCATCAGAAGAATTCAATGCCCAGTCACACCTGAACAAAGTGTCCTCCGAATCTAACATGCGCCCTCATGGCGCGTTCAAGGTTGAGCTGATCTCCAACTTTCCGTTCACCTAAAATCAACATCGTTAAAACCACCCTCAATTCCCGTCCCCACATGGAACACATATAAAAACCCGAACCCACCTAAATCAGTCCGTTCAAGTGTCTCATTGGCCAACCACACCTTGAACCAGCCCCCCAACCTTTCCTCGTCAAACTCGGTGACCGTCAGACATGCACCATTGACTGCTATGGAATCACCGATGTGGCAGTCTCCCAAGATTGGTGCAGAATGTGAGATGGTGAGAGTGCAGCCTCCAGAGTCAACAAGGATGGAGGATACGGTTCCGAGGTGTTCAATCTGGGAAAGTGTTAATGAGAATATATCTGCCTTGCTCGTAGGCGTACCAGACCTGTAAACATTGAAGTAATGAATGTTTATAGCAATAGGCAAATATTTTCAAGTACATATCACAAGCAGCCGTCACGTAAGCAAGTCACGGTGATAACTATGAACAAGGACCGTGCAAGTAACAAGGCAGAACCGGCTCAAATAGTGGCGAACAGGTCCCTCACGCAGTCCTATGCAGGTACGACTCAACGACAATTGCCCAGCCTCACCAAGATGTGACTTTCTTAATAGCCCTTCCTGCTCGGACACGCCTTGGAATATCACTCAGTCTATGTGTGATTGGCATAGCTGGAATATATGTTTCTGATTACCTGGAGAAGAAGATACCTGTACCCCAGGAGACCTTGGACCATAGGACGTCCTCGTCGTTACACTGATCAAATTGAACTGTGTGGGCTAGGGATACATTAGGTATGGGTCTATGGCTGCTGATGCAAAATCGAGAGGTCCAGTGAATTAGAATATCGTGTGGTAGAGAAGTGTGGGATAGAGATCGTGGGATGTCGTGGAATGTATGGACACGAGAAAAATTTGTCGGACACGCAGATGACGTTGGGATTGTGGCTGGAGGGTGACGGTTAACATTGGTGCAGCCCTCCGCTAAATGTATTCATCGGCAATTTCGTACTGGGACGTCGCACAAGAGGCTCGAGAGGGTGCGGGTCGCACTCAGCCAAATAGGTTGCCTTCGGTAATGTAGGTGAAAAATATTGTTGGTGTGGGGATGAACACGCAGATAACGGATTCCCGGCATTATTTTCCGGGGCATTCACGTATTGCTCTTTCGTGATCGACTCCAACGAAGATAACGTTGGATACCGGTGCCCATCCTCATTTGCCAGCTTGAACTCCCAGGTCCTCTTTTCCCAATCCGGCACCATGTCCTCTACACCGCCGCCTTTTCTTTTCCCCATCACTGTGGCACGTAGGAAGCCCCACCACGAGTCAAAGAACGCAATGGCGAGAATAGCTGTCGCAACAAAACCGATGGCGATGACCGCCACTCCAATGACTTTCCACTCTGTAGCCTCGTCGGGAGGCGTTTTTGGCGCTTCTTTCGTGAATCCAACTGAAACTGTCGGGGAGACCGTGCTCGTGCTCGTACCGGTGGAACTGCTCGTAATGGTGATTTGTGCAGTCGTTGTATCCCGCATCTCGGGTGTGCTAATGATAGAGTTCGTGTGCATTGACGCAGCTGTGGTTGTCGGTCCCTCCGTCTTTGCTTCGCTCGTCGCAAGCCCGCCAAGTCCGTCAATGGAGAGGCTAGTGGTTTGGGAGTTGTGAAAGGGCTTCAAAGCCGTCTGGGTGCTGTAAGATGATATAAAGTCATCTTTGTCGCCATCCAGAAGACCAGTCAATTTGAAATCTCGACGCAATTGAAGCTGGACTGTGCTCTGTACAAGAGGGCGTGAAAACGCATTTCGTAGAAAGATGACAGCTAGGAAGAGTTGAATCCTCATGAGTAGCTGTCGACCGTGGTCGAAGGATATCGATATTAACTTGAAGATGTGTGAAATGTTATTTACAGAAGTCGCGTTGTCAATGTTTATTACTCCAGCTTCAAGTTGCGACTCGCGTCAAGTTCTGAGTCACGTGTGCTCAGAAGTCAAATCACTGGCATTTGTCGACTCTGTCGAAACTTACAAGCCTTGAAAGCCCCCAAATAGTCTCTTGTATCATATTGAGGTAATGGGACACTAATGCTACGATCTGTTCCCTTCTATGATAGACGCAAAGAACGGCCAATCTGGACTGTTACGACACAGTTCTCTAAACGCTCCACCTGTTGTCAAGAGAGCTCTTGGCTGACCAAATTCTAGAATTTCCCCATTGTCGAGTACAAGAATGCGGTCATAATCAATGATCGTCTTGAGACGATGCGCTATTGTTATAACAATCGCATTTGATAGTTCCTGGCGAATAGTGTTTTGAATCTGTTTCGCCGAAATAAGAATGATATTTCAGCTCAAGAAAGTATACAATAAGTACTGGAAGAGGATGACTCGCCTGGTTATCTAGATGGGAGTCTATTTGTGACGTTGCTTCATCCATCACAATGATATTTGTTTTTCGCAAGACCGCTCGAGCCAACGCGACAAGCTGCCTTTCTCCCCCACTCAAGGATCCTTGGCTAATAGGCATGTCAAGAGTATTTTCAGCCCTGTTGGCTGTGTCGCTCAGTAACGATGTCAGATGGCATCGCTCCAAAATGTCCAAGCACTCTTGAGTCGTATTCTCTCCCAGGGGGTCGAGGTTACTCCTGATTGTTCCAGAGAAGAGTGAGACATCTTGGCTGACAATTGTCTGCCAGAAAGGAAATTGTCAACCAGTGATGTGTCACTATCCAATATTGACCTACAAGTCGAGTTCTAAGGTCTTCAAGACCAATTGTTGATATATCTATGCCGTCCACACTAGCCAAGAATATCAGGCGTGCCATTTTATACTGATGATTTTACCCACATGATTTTGCCTCGGGTTGGCTCAACCATTCGGAGGAGTGACAGCGCCAAAGTTGACTTCCCTAATAAAAGAAAATAGACCAATCTTGAATAGGCTTGTGCTCTTACAGAAGACCTACCTGATCCTGTCCTCCCAACCTGTGCAAAAGATATGTTCGTTTACGATGTATGACTGAAGGGATGATGTACATACCACACCAATCTTCTCAGATGGTCTTACGGTAAAGGACAAGCATCGTAGGGCGGGCGGTAGATCAGGGGCATACTGGACAACCAAGTCCTGTACCACCAATTCTCCTTGACTGGATGGCCAATACGCCGGCGGCCTGCTCTTTTCAATAATTGCAGGGGCTTCCTGTGGTACGTCAAGGTATTCAACTATACGCTCGACCGAATTAAAATCTAGTTCCAGCTGAGCCGCAACTCTGCAAACGCAGTGTCAGATGTGCGATTTACGATATAAAACAGCTGGAAACAAACTTGACCAATTGTCGCGAGGCCTCTGCAAAAATACCCGCTTGGACAATGACAATAGCTGTAGAACCGTTTGTGACTCCTTTCCACAGAGCAAATAAAGTTGTCGCAAACACAACAACGGATCCAAGGCCTAATAGGCAAGTATTCAATTAAGGGTAACACGGGATTTGTGAATGCAACCAACAGTCGTATCTCCACCTTAGCCATCCATTGACAAGCCACTTGAAAGAATATTGGATTAAATGTGTCCTTTCGAGCACAGATTCGACTCACATAAACATGATCGAAAGATTGGAACTTGTCAACCTTTAGAACTATGTTGGTTCAAACATATATGGAATGGCTCTTATGAGATCGGACCTTTGCATAAAAACCGTTCTGATATCGGTTTTCCATCCCAAAAGCTCTGATATGTGCTAACCCTCGCAACAGTTCATCGAAACCGGCAAAAGCAGGGGACAAAGAAACAGACTCGAGCCTGCGAAGATCGCGTGACGCATGCACATAAGGAGGTGCTAGTCGAATATATAGCCACGCAATGAAGAGGGCAAAGGGAGCGAACGTGGGAACGACCACAAGGATGACAGAAAAAGAGGCCAGAAAGTTCAACACTCCAGATAGGCATTGTCGGGCAGAGTTCTGTAAAGCTCCGTCAACAGTGTTGATGTCCGTTGTAAAACGATTCAGAATCCTTCCAATCGGTGTGACATCAAAAAAGCGAGCGGGTGCCCGGGTTAGTCTCCGCAGAAGTGAGATAAACAGTGAGCGTGACGCCTGTAGACTTGCATAATACCCCAGTGCGATGTAGAACAAAACAGAAAACGCCCCGGTAAGCGAGATATACAGATAGATCATCAGCCATGGTTTGACATCGATATCAGGTGGCGGAAGTCCATCCCAAGGGTATATTGTGATGACAGAAGATATGAATACTGCGGTCGGGTCTTTCCGGTAAGCTTCGCCCCATTTTGCCAAGAATACCTAGAAGGCAATTTCTCAGACTGTAGGCCCAACAATCGAAGAGCATACCTGATTGCTGATGTTGATGCCCCGAATGAGCAACATGAGAAAAACAGTCAAAATCCAAGAAAAGAGCCCGGCTGCACGGAAATAAGTCAGGTATGTTCGCATAGAAACCCGTCCTTCGGCACGGGTCTCGGCTTCAATTAATTTTCCATTGCTGGTTCGACTCCGGGCTTTTGGCTCAACGTCTTTCGGAAGAACATCTGCCTCATTCCCGAGTGTTTGGGCAGTCGAACTATTCTCCGGAGGAAATGTCTCATCGTCTGCTTCAATGACCTTTTGAAGAACTCCCAAATCGGCGAAGTCTTGAATTGATCCCTGCCGTACCACACGTCCATGGCTCAGTTCCACAATATTGGATGCGGCGTGAAGGCAGAGGCTGATATGGTGTGTTACGAGAATTATCGACCGGTCCCGAGCCAAGACTCCTGAGAGACAATTGGCGACGAGATGCTGAGCAGTATGCATATCCACCGCGGCCAACCTGTAAATGTGTCAACCAGTAATTCCAAATAATACGTGACACTTACGGTTCATCGAGAAGGATCCACTGAAGGATCGTATAACTATCATCATACATCTGGACAGCTGGAAATCATCACGTACTTTAGCTTGGGAGTACATTGCTCGAGCAAGGGCAACACGAGCTCTTTGACCTCCCGATAATGTTATACCCTTTTCTCCGATCTCTACCGAACATGTGAGGCTTCTGTCAGACGAAGACCGGGACCAGTCTCACCAGTTAGATCACCAGCCTCGAAGACGTCAAGATCCCGGGCAAGCGCGCAAGCCTCGACGACCGCCTGATATCGTGCCTCGTCGTATCCATAGCTGGAGCCAAATATAATGTTGTTGCGGATAGTGGCATGTTCAAGCCCTGGGGTAGCATCAGTCAACCCAGATTGGGGCGAAGAACCGAACAACTCACAGGGATTTTGTGCGCAATATGCCACTTGATGGTGCGTCTTATCGAGGAGCACTCTCCCAGACACACAGTTCAACTCTTATATCCTGAACATCACTAATGGTTTCTCGCATCTGTATGGGACTGACTGACTGACCTCCCAACAATGCTGCTAAAAGTGCACTTTTCCCTGACCCAGTAGCGCCGCAAATTAGAGTTAGTTTTCCTCTAGGAAATGTAATATCCAAGGGCCCAAGTCGAAAACGAGCGGGT
>Ga0210387_10004287_pt1 | contig 10929 bp, 6 predicted proteins | sample IncBWC7OmetaG_FD_160108 | JGI IMG/M metagenome (GOLD analysis project Ga0210387, IMG submission 160108) | Forest soil microbial communities from Barre Woods Harvard Forest LTER site, Petersham, Massachusetts, United States - Inc-BW-C-7-O ... | reverse complement strand
CGCCAACAGTGTGCAGGTCATGCGTTGCATGAAAGCGACTATCAGCGAGCTGATCTCCGTGCTCCCAGAGGAACGCCATCAGGCTCTTAGATACTGGCAGCATCGGCTCGAGTCCACCATCGACCGGTCTTTTGGCGACAAGCTAGAAAGGATGGACGCGTCGACAGAAGACCGCCAAGGACTCGGAGTCTCTCGACTGAGTAAAGGGAATAGCTAACATTGAAAGTTCTTTTAACAACTCGGATCGCGAATCGAGCTTGCAACGTCAGCCGCCCGCAACCTGCTCACGGGTCATCTTAGCTCCGAGTTCGTCCTTGGCGTTCTGAAGCCAATCTTCTGCGCTACCACGTGCAAACAAATCGAGCGTCCGCGCGATGATTCCCGTCCATCCCGTCTGGTGGCTAGCTCCCAGACCCGCGCCGTTGTCCCCATGAAAATACTCGTAGAACAGAATGTAATCCTTCCAATGCGGGTCGTCTTGAAACTTCTTGGTTCCACCATACACGGGGCGCTTACCATTCGCGTCGCGGAGAAAGATGCTCGAAAGTCTGCGAGCAATCTCTTTGGCCACCTCGAACAGCGTCATGTACGTTCCTGAGCCCGTGGGACACTCGACCCTGAACTCATCGCCGTAGAACTGATAGAGATTCAGCAAACCTCGGATCAATAGACCATTCACCGGCATCCAGACCGGCCCTCGCCAGTTGGAATTGCCGCCGAACATTCCGCTGTCGGACTCCCCAGGCAGATATTCGACTTTGAACTCCTGCGCCGCGAGGTGAAACACAAACGGATGTTCCAGATGGTAGCGGGACAAAGAGCGAATACCATAGGGACCGAAGAACTCTTTTTCGTTGAGCAGATAGCCCAGAATTCGTTGGATCTTTTCTTTGTTGCAAACCGACAACAGCCTACGGCTAGCGTATCCGACAAAGCCATCATCCGCGGGCGCAATATGCTTTAGCAATTTCGGGTGGCGTTTTTTGAACAATGCAATCAACTCCCGCATTTTTGGAAAATGCTGCATGGCATCAGCGTCAAACACGGTCGACGCGCACAACGGCAGTAGTCCCACCATGGACCGGACTTTCAGCCGCATCGAATCCCCACTGGGCAGGTGAAGGAGATCGTAGAAGAACCCGTCCCTGGTATCCCACATCTCGTCATGGTGCTCCCCAATCCGGTCCATCGCGTAGGTGATCCATACGAAATGTTCAAGAAACCGGTAAGCAATCTCTTCATACATGGAGTCGTACTCCGTCAAAATGAGCGCGATCTCCAGCATGTTTTGACAGTAGAAAGCCATCCACGCTGTACCATCCGCTTGGTCGAGGTGGCCGCCGGCCGGAAGTTGGGCACTGCGATCAAATATGCCAATATTGTCCAGACCGAGAAAGCCCCCAGCGAAGACATTTCTTCCTTGCGGATCCTTTCGGTTGATCCACCAATTGAAATTCATCATCAGCCCCTGGAAAGACCGCTCCAAGAAGCGCAGGTCGGCTCGGCCCAGTTCTCGTTCAATGTTGTACAGGAATAGAGTCGCCCAGGCATGGACGGGCGGATTCACGTCACTGAAATTCCACTCGTAAGCGGGAATCTGTCCGTTCGGATGTGCGTAGAGGCTGCGCAGCATGAGCAGGAGTTGTTCCTTGGCAAAGTCGAAGTCCACCAGAGACAGCGAGAGCGTGTGAAAAGCCAGATCCCATGCCGCATACCAGGGATATTCCCACTTGTCGGGCATGGAAATAATGTCGTCGTTCAGCATATGGAACCACTCGGCATTGCGAACGCCCGCCCGACCACCTCCCAGTAGAGGATGAGCGTTGTGTTCCTCCAACCAGCGGTCGAGATCGAAATAGTAGTACTGCTTGCTCCACAGCATTCCGGCCAACGCCTGGCGGTGAACGCGCCGTTCGTCTTCGCTCAGCGAGCGCGGGGTGATCCTGTCGTAGAACTCGTTCGCATCAGCGAGACGAGCAGCGAATATCTCGTCAAATGTGCCGAATGGTTGGACCACTGGCTTTACAGTCAGTCGCAGCCGAACGACCTTACTGTCACCGGTGGGCACTTCCAGGCGATAAAGCGTAGCGCTTTTTGTCCCTCTCCTGGATGGATTCACTGCTTCGAGCTTGCCGGAGATCACGTAATCGTGAAACGCATCTTTAACGTACAGCGACGGATTTGGCTGTCCCCACAAACGGCTGGCGTTCGACTCATTTTCCGTAAACAACAGTTCTGGGCTGCCTTCGTAGTACAGCAGGCGATCACCTAACTGCAAGTGAGAAGCCAAAACACCGCCATCCTGGCTATTTGCGAGCATCGGTTTAGCCGTGTCCTCGTCCCACGACCAGGTATTGCGAAACCAGAGAGTAGGAAGTAAATGAAGCTCTGCCGTCTCCGGACCGCGATTATAAACTGTGACTCGAATCAGGATGTCCTCTGGATCCGCCTTTGCGTATTCGACGAAGACATCGAAATATCGGTCGGCATCAAACACCCCAGTATCGATTAACTCATACTCAAATTCTCGACGAGAGCGGCGCTTATTTGTTTCTACAAGGTCGCTATATGGGAACTCCTGTTGCGGATACTTATATAGATATTTCATGTACGAGTGAGTTGGCGTGCTGTCGAGGTAAAAGTAATTTTCCTTGACGTCCTCTCCGTGATTCCCTTCGCTGTTGGTCAATCCGAACAAGCGTTCCTTCAGGATTGGATCCCGGCCGTTCCATAGAGCAATCGCGAAACAGAGTCTTTGTTTGTCATCAGAGATGCCAGCCAGACCATCTTCACCCCATCGGTATGCGCGCGCGCGGGCTTGGTCATGGCTAAAGTAACTCCACGCATTCCCGTCGTGGCTGTAGTCTTCGCGCACCGTGCCCCATTGCCTCTCACTGAGATACGGTCCCCATTTCTTCCACGGTACGCCGGTCTCACGAGCGGCATTTAGGCGCTTCTGTTCGTTGGTTTGAGCGTAATCATTGGGAGGCTTCTGACTCGATTTCATTGGCATTTCCCTTGTAGCGCCATGCGAACATGGCTTGCTGCGGACTCTCAGACTTCGCACGGCAATCAGATATCGCTGATCCGATCCCTTAGTATCTTTCCTGAATGAACCGTCGCCCCTTCATGGATTTTTGATCGTCGTAACCATGCTTCTCGGAACGCTTGGGCAATTTGATTTTCTGGAGTGGTGCCTTCTTGTGTGGAATCATGCTCAGAAAGTGAGAGATGCAATTCAGACGAGCCTTACGCTTATCATCGGTGCGAATTAAGTACCAGGGTGCATGCCTGGAGTCGGTCGCCTCCAACATCGTGTCTCGGGCCCGTGAGTATTCATACCAGAGGCGGAAGGATTCCAAATCCATAGGACTAAGTTTCCATTGGCGAAGAGGATCCTTGATACGGGCTTCGAAACGGCGCTGCTGTTCCTTCTTTCCGACTTCGAGCCAGTATTTGATGAGAATGATCCCGGCATCCACGATGTATTTTTCGAACGCGGGGCAAAGTTTGAGGAATTGGCGATACTGCTCTTCAGTGCAAAATTTCATGACACGTTCTACACCAGCGCGGTTATACCAACTGCGGTCGAAGATGACGATCTCGCCCGCGGCGGGAAAATGCCCAAAGTAGCGTTGGAGGTACATCTGGCTCTTCTCGCGATCCGACGGGGCTGGCAACGCAACCACGCGGAAGACGCGTGGGCTGACGCGCTCCGTAATCGCGCGAATCGTGCCGCCTTTGCCGGCGGCGTCACGTCCTTCAAAGACGACGATGACCCGCAGTCCTTTGTATTTCACCCAATCCTGCAATTTGCAGAGTTTTTCCTGCAGTCGGCGAAGTTCTTTTTCGTATTTTCTCCGCTTTAGGGATTTCCCTTCCTGTGACGAATCTTGTTTGGGCATTGGGTCTGATACCTCCCTCACGACGGGTTCGAGTTGACACGAACGTTTTCGTCGCGAACCCCCACTTTCAAGCCCTTTCACGAACCGGTCGTTCAAGTCTTTTTATGGATTGGGTGACGGCGCAGGCGCCCCGCTTGCGCTAATCCACTGCGTATCGTTCAGATTCCAGCTACCGCCCAGTGCTCGATACAGGTTGACGAGAGCCACCTTGCGGCCGAGGTCATAGATGATTGCCGAAAGTTCCGCGGGATACATTTGGATCTGAGCGTGGATGATTTCGAGATAGTTAGCGAGCCCGCTGTCATATCGAATGGTCGACAGCTCGACTGATTCCTTGTAAGCCGCTACTGAGTTCAGCTGGTCTTCGTACGCCCTGGCCAACTCTTGATGGGCCGAGAGCGACGACGAAACCTCACCAAACGCCTGCGTGACTGTTTTCTCAAAGGCAATTCTGGCTTGGTCACGTTGCGCCAGAGCTGCCCGATATTCGTTCTTCAAGCGGCCGGCCGTAAAAAGGGGACCAGCCAAATTGCCGGCGAGGCTCCACGCTTTGCCGCTAGCGGTGAGCTCGGAAAGTTGGGGACTTATGCCACCAAGCAGGCCCGTTAAGGAAATCGTCGGGAAAAAATTGGCTTTTGCGACGCCAACGTTAGCGTTTGCAGCTATCAAAGTCTCCTCGGCCTGGCGAACATCAGGTCGGCGCTCCAACAACTGTGAAGGCAAACCGGTAGGAACGTCAGGCGGGTCGAACTGATCCGCCAAAGCACTGCCTCGGTCAATCGGGCCGGGATTGTGCCCCAAGAGCAAATTCAACGCTACCTCCTGGGCAAGAATCTGTCGCTTAAGGTCTGGAATTACGGCGGCGACGTTCGCGAGAGCCGCCCGTGCCCGAGCGACCTCAAGGCCTGAAGCGGCACCACCCTCAAACTTGCGCTGAAAGATGTCCAGAGTGTCCTGGAAACTCTTGACTGTGTGGCGTGAAATTTCGAGATCGGCATCGAGCGCACGCAATTGAAAGTATCCCTGAGCAACTTCTGCGAGGACCAGGAGACGAATGTCACGTCTGGCTTCCTCGCTGCCAAAATACGCAGCCCGTTGCGCTTCATTCAGTCTGCGGATACGCCCAAACAGGTCAATTTCCCATATAGTGTTAATGTTATAGGAATAGTAGGTATGGTTCGCTATGAGTGGTTCGGGAGCCCGCTGCCCGGAAATGCTCGCACCGTAACCTACTTGAGGGAAATATTCGGAGCGGGTCACACCGGCGAGTGCTCGTTCCTGCTCCACCCGGGCCAAGGCTACTTGCAGGTCGTAGTTGTTCTTCAGCGCTTGCCGAATGAGAGCTTGCAGGGCGGGGTCCTTGAACAAGTCCCACCAGGCCAGATCTGCTTCGGAACTCGTGGTTATTTGTCGCTCCGCATAGAAGTCGGTGGGAGGCTGGAGTGGGGGGCGATTGTACTTGGGACCCACGGTGCAGCCAGCCAAGAGGAGTGACAGAACAGCAGCTGTGCAAATTCTCCGCATCAGCTGTGTCCGCCTTCGAACGCTGCGGGCTGGGTTACAGCCACGTGAGGCTTTTTCTTGGCGATCCGCTCGACCACCACAAACAAGACAGGGACGAGGAATATTCCAAGAACGCTGGCAGCCAGCATGCCCGTGATGACCGAGCTTCCTAACACCTTCCGACCGATCGCACCTGCCCCTTTCGCCGTCCAAAGAGGGACGCATCCTAGGATGAACGCAAAGGAAGTCATCAAGATCGGTCTTAACCGCAAGCGCGCTCCTTCGAGCGCCGCTTCCACCAGTTCCTTTCCTTTGGAGTGCTCCAATATTGCGAACTCAACGATCAGGATGGCATTCTTGGCCGTGAGCCCAATCAGCATTACCAGTCCAATTTGCGCAAACACGTTGTTGTCGAATTTGCGTAATAGCAATCCGCCATAGGCACCGAGAACTGCAACGGGGACCGACAGAAGCACACTGAACGGCAGCGACCAACTTTCGTACATCGCGGCCAAGATCAGAAAGACGAACAGAAAAGACATGCCGAAAACCATTGCCTGACCGCCTTCAGCCTTCTTTTCCTGGTACGACATGTCGCTCCAGGCGTAACCGAATCCAGCAGGCAAGACTTCGCGCGAAACCTGTTCCATGGCCGCCATGGCTTGGCCGGAACTGTAACCCCGAGCCGGTGACCCATTGATCTGAATACTTCTGTACAGATTGAAGCGGTTAGTGTATTCCGGCCCGGACACGCGCTTGATTGAAACCAGTGAGGCGAGTGGGGTCATCTCGCCTTTGGAGTTCCGGACGTAGAAATTGTTGATTTTGTCGGCGCTGGTTCGATATTCCGGTTCTGCTTGGAGGTAAACCTTCCACTGACGACCGAAGCGATTGAACTGATTGACGTAGGCGCCACCCAGGAAAGCCTGTAGCGTCTGGTAGACCTCGCCAAACTGCAAGCCCTGCTTCAGTATGCGATCCTGGTCAACTTCCAAATAAAGTTGTGGCACAGATGGCCGGAAGGTGGTTACAAGGGAGGCAAGCTCAGGGCGCTTCCGCGCGGTTTGCGTCAGCTTGTCGAGAGTGTCCCAAAGTTGTTGAACGGTTCCGCCGCTGCGATCCTGCAACATGAATGTGAAACCACCGGCCGTGCCCAAACCCGGGATAGCAGGAGGACCGAACGCGAAGGCAATGGCCTCGGGGATTTCCTTGCCCATTTTCTGATTGAGGCTTTGCATCAACCCGTTGGCGGAGAGTTCCGGGGACACGCGCTCTTCCCATGGCTCCAGTTGAAGGAAGTAGAATCCAGTGTATGAGGCAGAGGTGTTGGAGAGCAGGCTGAATCCGGAAATTCCGCTAAAGCTCTTGACCCCGTGCGTGTGCGCAAGCATGTCATCAAGCTTGCGCATTACTGCATCGGTCCGTTGCAGCGAGGCAGCATCCGGCAGTTGTATCTGAACGAACGCGTAACCCTGGTCTTCTTCGGGGATAAAACTGGTTGGAAGACTTTTTCCCATCCCCCCGGCGACGACAGAGATTCCCACGAGCAGAAGCAGTGCCACAACCCAGCGTCGAATGAGCACATGGCTCCAGCTCACATACCCACCAGTCATTTTTCCGAACCACTTGTTAAACCAATCGAAGAATTTTCCTAATGGGCCCTTCGACTTCTTTCGCGGCTTCAGCATGAGAGCCGAGAGGGCAGGCGAAAGCGTTAGCGCATTGAATGCCGAGATGAGTACGGAAATCGCAATCGTGATGGCAAATTGCTGGTTCAGCAAACCCTTAATGCCGCCTAGTGCTGCCATGGGAACGAATACAGAAGAAAGCACCAAGGCGATGCCAATTACGGGACCAGACACTTCTTCCATAGCTTTCAACGTTGCTTCCTTCGGTGTTAGGCCATGTTCAATGTGATGCTCCACAGCTTCGACGACCACGATGGCATCGTCCACAACAAGGCCGATCGCAAGAATCAAACCAAAGAGAGAGAGTGTGTTGATGGAAAAACCCAGCATAGGGAAGATAGCAAACGTGCCGATGAGCGAGACGGGCACCGCAAGTAGCGGGATAAGTGTCGCGCGCCAGTTTTGGAGGAAGAGGAACACTACAATGATAACCAGCACGATCGCTTCCGCTAAAGTGGTAACAATCTCTTTCATGCCCTCCGTAATTGGCAGCGTCGTGTCCATGGCAACTACGTATTCCAGGCCTTCAGGAAACCGGGTTTTTAGGTCTTCCATTTGCGCCTTAACCTGTTTCGCCACCGCCAAGGCGTTGGATCCAGGGGCCTGGTAAACGCAAACGATCGCTGCCGGTTTTCCGTTGTACCGGCCGATCTGCTGATAGACCATGGAGCCCAACTCGATCCGTGCAACATTCTTTAGCCGCACCGTCGAACCATCAGGATTCTGACGTACGATGATGTTTCCAAATTCCTCCGCATTGACGAGCCGGCCCGGAGCGCGGACCGCGTAAGTAAACTGCTGCCCCTTGGGAGCTGGCTCTGCTCCGATCTGGCCTGCCGGATTAACGGCACTCTGTTGCTGAATCGCAGCCGTCAAATCAGAAACGGTCATGCCAAGTTTTGTGAGCTGATCCGGCTTCACCCAAATGCGCATCGCATAATCCGCAGCCCCAAAGTTCGTGACCTGTCCGACTCCGGGAACTCGAAGCAGTGCATCATTTACATTGATCGTGGCGTAGTTCCCCAAGAATTGCCCGCTGTAGTTGCCGTTCGGCGAGTAAAGGGAAAGCACTAGAAGTGGAAGCCCCATTAACTTCTTGACCGTCACGCCGTATTGATTGACTGAGGTCGGCAGATTGGGACTGGCCTGGGAGACTCGATTCTGAGTATTCACCTGGTCAATATCGACGTTCGTTCCAACGTCGTAGGTCACCTTGAGTGTCATGGTGCCGTCGTTGGCGTTTGTGGACATCATGTAGAGCATGTTGTCCACGCCGTTCATCTGCTGCTCGAGAGGCGTGGCGACCGATTGCTCAATCGTCAGTGCGTCAGCTCCGGTATAAGTAGCGGATACGTTAATCTGGGGAGGAACGATGTCTGGCAGCTGGGCAACCGGCAACTTTGCCATTGCCACGACGCCGCCGATCACTGTGATAATCGAGATGACGATCGCAACGATTGGTCGGTTGATAAAGAATTTTGACATGGCTACTTCTCACCACTCTGTGCATTGGCCTGAGTGTCCTTGAACTGTGCAGGCGCAACGGTCATGCCCGTCTTTACGCGTTGCAATCCATCCACGATCACGTTCTCTCCCGCCTCAAGTCCGGACTCGACCACCCACATGTCTCCGAATTGCGGGCCAAGTTTCACCGTCTTAATCGCTGCCTTGTTGTCTTGTCCTACGACTCCCACTTGATAGACGCCTTGCAATTCGGAAACTGCCTGCTGGGGAACCACGAGTGCCCCTTTACGAACCTCAGTGATAGCCCGGATGCGAGCGTATTGTCCCGGGCGTAGGACGTTGCCCGGATTCGGAAACTCCGCTCTCACCTGAATCGTTCCGGTCTTTGCATCCACCTCGCGGTTCACAAGAAGCGCGCGGCCTCGTTCAGGAAATACTGTGGTGTCTCCTAGAATGAGTAGTAGAGATCGTCCCGCGTCCCGTCCTGATTTCTCACGGGTAAATCGCATGTAGTCCTGCTCGGCTATGCTGAAGTCAACGTAGATGGGATTTATGTTTGATACTGTGGTCATGATGGTTGTGGGAGTCATAAGATCCCCGACGCCCACTTTGGAAATGCCCGCAATTCCGGAGATTGGCGAGCTCACGGTCGTCCAGCCCAGATTTAACTTCGCGTTGTCGAGGACTGCCTGATCCGCGTCCACCTCTGCTGTCGCCGCACGTTCCATACTTTGGGCTTTGTCGAGTTCGGCTTGGCTGACAGCCTTTTGTGCTACCAACGGTGTGTACCTTCTCACGTCGATCTGGGCCTGGGCCAAAGAAGCCCGCGCGCGCTCAAGCCTGCCCTGAGCTTGCTGTACGGCGGCTTGTGCCTGGCGCTGATCCAGCTGAAACATCGCCTGTCCTTTTTTGATATAGGAGCCTTCCGAGTACAATTGGGTTAGTAAGAATCCATCCACTTTGGGGCGGATATCTGCGTCGACGTTACCGAGCATGGTTCCTACCCAATCCTGCTCAATGTTCACGTCTTTTCGCACAACCCGCGCTACCGTAACAGCGGGCGGCGGTGGAGCTGGTTTTTCTTCCTTCGAAGAACATCCCGCAAAACTGCAGACAAGCAGCAGTGATGCGCAGAGAAGTTGGCAAGGACCGAGAAACCATCTGCAGACTTGCTTGCTTGATATAATTTCAAGATTCCGGCGCAGTACGATGGCGCATTTGGACTCTGTCGTCATCCGTTTCCTCTCCGGACTGCGGCGGTTAAAAGGGATTTAGTCGGTCCTTACCGAAGCTAAGTCAGTAAATGCATCCGACGGCCAATTGTCGTCCGTCGGTCTCCACGACTTGTCCGGGTTATAAAGCTCGATTTCTTTGAAAATCTTGAGCGTATCCGGGCCCAAATCCTTCTGATAGACAACCCCTTCGTAACTGACAATGAATGTCTTGACGCCCGTAACGCGATAATCGGCCGGAGCGGCGGCAAGAGCGAAGCCTCCGATCATCGCCCCCTCTACAACAAAATCGATTCTCCCGAGTGGGGCCGCGGGGCCCTGTCCCGTCAGGATTTTGAAGAAATATCCGTGATAAGGCTTGGCCTTATCCGTGTAGCCCTCTTGCAGGGCGTCGGCGATACCCTCGGAGAAGGGCCCGCCAAGGCTCCCGTCTGGATTCCGCCACACCAGACCGTCGTGCTTTCCAGGAGTGCTGATGACTCGCTGTGCGTACTGATTTACTTGAGAGTTGTCATGTCTTTCCAACGCATATTCGTTCTGGGCGTCCACATAGCCACGGCAGATTTCGATGGCATCCAATTCATTGCTTCCGATGCGACGGTACAGAATTTCCTGACGGCCTGCAGCGGTGTCGAAGAGCCACCTTCCATTTCGCTTGACAATGGGGATTGGTAATGGCCAATCGTCGTTTCCTACTACAAGGGTGGCACGGTCCGGGTTCGCGGGATCTACGACAATCGAATTTTTCTCGTGAGCTTTTGCAGCAAATGCAATAGCGAGGTTCTTGTCCCGAACGGAGTCCTCCGAAGCGATCAAGTCTTCACCACTCGGACCGAGGATTTGATCTAAAGCGGACACATCAAAGTTCCCCGTAGCTTGAACGAACGCTTCGGCGGCTTCTTTAGGGGTAGCGAAAGTCTTCTGGTTTTGTGACGCAGTTTCGGAAGGTTTCTGTTGCGACAACAAATTTAGAGAGCAGAGTAGCGCAAAGGCGCAAGAAATGGACGTTAAAGACAATCCTGCGAATGCATTCCGCACTAACGAATTCATCTTTGATGTCATTTGAATTCCTTTCTCCGCGATTACCTACCGTCGTCGCCCACCACCACCGCCCCCGCGACCACCACCGCCCCCCAT
>Ga0210387_10004286_pt1 | contig 10931 bp, 12 predicted proteins | sample IncBWC7OmetaG_FD_160108 | JGI IMG/M metagenome (GOLD analysis project Ga0210387, IMG submission 160108) | Forest soil microbial communities from Barre Woods Harvard Forest LTER site, Petersham, Massachusetts, United States - Inc-BW-C-7-O ... | reverse complement strand
TGCCGCGTCGCGGGCGTGGTTCTTCGCCGCGGTCGTCAACCACGCCGCCGGATTGGCCGGCACGCCGCCCGCACGCCAGGTGGGGATGGCCGCGAGCACGGCCTCCTGGAACGCCTCCTCCGCAGCGTCGATGTTGCCGAGCATGCGAACCAGCGCACCGACGATTCGACCCTTCTCGCGCTGGAAAACGGCGTCGAAAGTTTGGCTCAGCTCCTCCACAACTCCCGGATCTCCAGGGTCCCGTGCTTCATGAACTCGCTCCCGCCGGCCCACTCGACCGCCTCCTGCAGGTCGGCCATCCGCATGAAGAAAAGCCCCCCGATGACCTCCTTGCTCTCGAGGAACGGACCGTCGAAAACCGCCCGGCGTCCCCCGGCGGAGGCCATGCCACGCCCGCGTGCGGGCTCTTGCAGACGTACGCCGCCCGAAAATCGATCTGGGGCGAAGTGGTTGCGGGTGCTCTCATCGATCCGGTCCATGACCTCGATCCAGCTCCGCTCGCTGGGAGCGCTGCCGAGGACGGCGAAGGCGAACAGGCGGCCCCGCCGGTTCGCTCTGTCGGGTTGGAGCGCACCCTTCATCAGCGGTCGTACCTCGAGCTCGGCGCCCGGCGCCAGGGGGCACTTTTCCGCCAGCTTGATGGCCGCGTCGAGCCCTTCGGCCTCGACGACGTAGCAGGCGCTCAAGGCTCTTTCGCCGAACGGTCCCCTGTCGACACGAAGCTGTCCGTCGCGGCGGCTGACGCGCCTGCCTTCGGAGGCCGGACGCAGTCGCTCGCCGTCGAGGTAGGCGGAGACCGCCCGCAGCTCACGCTCCCATGCCGACTGGCCTTCCAGGAGAGCCTTGGTCTCCGACGGTGCGAGCTTCCGCTCTTCGACCTCGTTCTCCAGGATCATCACCATGAACTGGGGCATGCAGCACTCTCCTTCCTAGCCCAGTCGACGATCCTGGGGAGAGCAAATCGACATAGCGGGGCTGCGGGGAGTATGACTTCGAAACAGAGCGCCAGCGTCTCAGGGAACCAGGAGGTCGGCGTTCAACGCCTCGTCGTGCCGGCGCTGGAGCGCGGTCGGCGAGGCGACGAGGAACATCTCCAGGGTCGGAAAGGCGTGCGCTTCGAACAGGTGGCCACCGTGCATGGTGCCATCGGCGAAGCCAAGACCGATGTGGGCATGGAGCCCCGCGCCTCCGTTGGTGGGCGCCGCGTCGCCGATGAGGGACACGATCTCCATCTGTTGCCGCAAGGAGGTACGCCGGTAGTCGCGCGCAGGGGGGTCGTAGTAGCCGATGACGGCGTCGGTGGTCGCTCCGAGCGCGGTGAAATCCGCTGCCTTGAAGCCATTGGCAAGGATGAAGTCGCTCAAGGTCGCCATGATCGGGGCGTGAGGCTCGAACACCAGCTGGATCTCGCGCTTTTGGTCGTGCTCGCTGAGGAGCTTGGCGCGCACACCCGTTACGCCGCGCAGCTGGTTCTGCTCCGCCGAGACGGATCGGCACGAAGCCGCGAGAACCGCGAAGAGGGTTGCGACGATGGCGAGCACGACGAATCGATTCATGACAGGTCTCCCGGGGCCCTCGGTTTGGCGAAATCGACGCAGGCGGCGATCACGCGCAGGTAGCTCGAACGTAGGGCGACAGGAACCGGGTGCAAGAGGGACTGGCCCGAGCAGCGGCGAAATCACATCGTGGGTCGAATGTTTGCCGGTCCTGTCGGTGAGCCGTTCCGCCGGGCGTCGAGCTCGCCGAGGCGCTCACGCAACCGCGCGGAGAGCGGCGATGTCGGGTTCGCCTGCAAGAACGCCTCGGCCGCCGCGTGCGCCTCGGCGGCGCGGCCGAGCTCGGCGAGCGCAAGCGCGCGCTCTGCGTCGCACTCCTCCGACAGGGCGCCCCTGGGGAAGATGGCGGCATGCCGGTCGAACAGCGCAAGCGCACGCTCCGCGTTGCCCGCCCGCAGCGCCGCCACACCGTCGTGAACCAGGCGCGCTTCGTCGGCCAACGTGGGCAAGCCGGGCGACGTCAATCGATTGGGCGAATTGGGCACGGGCGGCGGCTCGGTCCGCGCAGGATGTTGGGCGGTGGTGCCGGAGGCGACCGCGCCGGCCCTCTCGAGCACCGGCGCGCCTCGCGCGCGCGTGCCCGAGGGCCGCGGCGTCTCCTCGTTCGTGGCGCTCGCGGGCGGTGATTCCTCGGGGGGCGCCGGCATCGGTGCCGGCACCGGCGCCGTCATCGCTGCTGGCACCGGCGTTACCCGGCGGCTGGCGCCGCTGTTCTGCGCCGACGCGGTGACCGCGGCGAGGGGGGCGTGCCGCGCGCGGTGGACGGCCACCGCGGGCACTCCCACCGCCGTCGCGACGACCACGGTGGCGACGATCAGCTTCGCCGCCAGCGTCCCAGCCGCCACCGCTCCCCCGGTCGCACCGGCGCCCAGGCTGCCCCCCGCGCTGACCGCCGCCGCCGCCTTCGCCGACGAGCCGAGACTCGCTGCCGCGCCGAGCCCAGCTGCCGCGCCGAGCCCGGCCACCGCGCCAAGCCGTCTCGCCAGGGCCGCACGCACCCGGGCGCGGTCGTCGTCGGAAGGATCGTGGGCCTCGCGCGCCAGCTCGATCAACAGGCGCTCTTCTTCATCGAGCTGTCTCATCGGCCGCTCCACGTGTCGCGCGCCCGGTGACGCGCGACGGCCTTCGAGAACTCGAGCCGCGCCAGCCGGAGGCGAGAGTAGACGGTGTTGAGCGGCACGCCCAGCAGCGCCGCGATCTCCGGCGCGCTCAGCTGCTCCAGCTCGACCAGCACGAACACCTCTCGCCGGTCGTCGTCCAGCCCCTCGAGGAACCATTCGATGAAACGGGCCGCCTCGCTCTTGGCGGCCCGTTCGTGGGGGCCGTCGGCCGCGTCGACGACGATGTCGGGATCGGCGCGGCGCTCGGCGTGCAGCGCGTGAGGATGCTTGGCGCCGAGCTCGCGGCGGTGGGCGCGAACGACATTGAACACGATCCCGTAGAGCCAGGTCTTGAGCGACGAGCGCCCCTCGAAGTCGTCCCGCCTCCGGTGGGCGACCATGAAGATCTCCTGCACCACGTCGTCCAGGTTGGCTTCCGGCGTTCCGAGCCGGCGGGCCGTACGCCAGGCGAACGCGAAGCTGGCTTCGTAGATCTCGGCGAAAGTAGGACGTCGCTCGGAACGTGGCTCCGGGCGAGGCTCGAGCCCCCCGGGGGGGTCTCCATGCACCACGGACAAATGGACGGAACGCTCCATCGTTACGCCACCCTGGTGTGAGGGATCGACGACATCCGTCACTAAAAGCGCAGCTCGATCCCCAGCGCGCCGCGAACAGCGACGGCCGGGACCTCGTAAAGAGGATTCTGGTTGAGATCGAAGAAGGTCCTCCGCGTGGTCGGGACGACGACGTCGGCTCGCCCGAAGACAGCGACCGCCGGAGAAATGCTCCACGAGGCCAGCCCCGAGCCGAGCAGCGAGAGCCAGCTCTGAGTGCCGTCCTGAAGAGGCGTGCCCGAGCCGTACATGACGGCCAACTCGATGCCGGCACAGGGGCCGATCTCGAACCGATTTACGACGACGGTGGCGCAGCCGCGGCCCGAGACATCGAACAGCTCGAAATCAGCCTGCTCGGGTGCCGACGTCAGTGGAGTCCGCCGATTCGGAAAGAAGCTCACATCGGCCAGCGCACGGAGGTGCCAGCCGGAGACCGTCCAGAGCGGTCCGCCCGCCGCCTCCATGCCGCCCGCGGGGGAATCGGGCATCGTGCCCCAGTCGAGGATCCCGTTGAGCATCAGGACAAACGCCGCGCGGCTGGGCTCGACGGCGGGCGCAATTGGAGGTTTCTCGGAGTCCCGAGCTGTCGCGGCGGTGGGTGGCGGGGTGTCGGGTCCCCCTTCCGCCCAGAGCGCGATGATGAGCGCGGCCGCCGACGCGATCGCCTGGCAGCTCTCGGCCTCGAACTGGCGCTCCGCTCGCGTGTAACCCGCCTGGAACAGCAAGCTCGCCCGCCACCGCCCGGCCGCCGGCCCGCTCACGTTCACCATCGCCACGACGGGGACCAGCCCTGGACCGGACCGCGCCAGGTTTCCCTCCACTTCAGCCTGGACATTGGGCGCGGTCGGACACCCGGGCGGCGCCTGCCAGATCACCACCATCGGCTTCGCCTGCGCCGCCGCCAGGCGCGCGCTGCCGAGCGCCATCACCGACGCCACCAGCGCCACGATCCGTGATGCGATGGCAGATCTGCTCACGGCTCCCCGAACATAACGCAATTCGACAGCCGGATCGCCACCCGGGCGCTCGCCGCCATACTCCCCGTTATTGCTGACGGAAGTCGCCCACGGCCGACACTAGGCGGGTGAGATCTACACGCAGCAACAGGTCCAGCACAGCTACCTCATCGTGCTCCCCTCGGTCGGCGTGCGCGCGGAATTCTGACCGCGACCGGCGCGGCTCAGAGCTTGGAGTCGTACGAAGAGGACCGGGGAGCGACCGGTGTGCAGAACACGATGTCGTCGACGATGACGCGATCGTGATCGCGAAACTGGACCCATTCGGGGCTGTCCGGCTCGGTCACGACGTCCTTGGCCCGGTCGACAAACGTATGGCCGTTCTTGAGCTCGACGGTGACGGCCTGTCGGAGCTTCACCGACGATTCCAGAACGTCGATGACGTCGCAGCGATCCATGAGGTGGCCCATGTCCGGAAATTTACATCGGGCAGTGGCGAACGCAACGCCGGCTGGCCGCCGACGGTCCCAGGCGGGCGGACCGGTCAGGCCGCAGCGGAGATGTGCTTCAGCTGGCCGGCGCGGACCATGGCGGCCAGCTCCTGATACCCGCCGATCGCCTGGCCGTCGACGAAGATCACGGGAACGGTCCGGCGTCCGCCTGCGCGCTCGACCAGCTCCGCGCGCGCCTGCACATCATCGGTGACGTCGATGGTCTCGAAAGCGATGCCCGCGCGCCGCAGGAGATCTTCAGCGCGGCGGCAGAATCCACAGTACGTTGTGGAATAGACGATGACTCTCGAGGTGCCCATTCGGTTCATGCTCCAGCGGCCAGAGGCGACAGCGGGCAGCCGTCATGGCCACCTCCCACGCTGCCTCCGCGGCGCCACACGTCAGATGCTGGCGGGCGATTTGGGTTTCGACCTGCCTGCACGCTTCGGTTTGAGGTTGACGGGCGGCCGGGACATTCGCAAATGAATGAGCACGCCGATGAGCCCGCTGTGGGCGCGCAGGAGAGTGGAGCGTCGATGTCCAAGCCGAGAGCAATCAGCAGAATCCTGAGGGCCCGCGCCGTCGTCGAGGGCGCCGGCGTTCACCTGCACCGAGCCATCGGGTTCGACGCTCCCGAGCGCTTCGACCCGTTCCTGCTGCTCGACGACTTCCGCTCGGACCGCCCCGAGGACTACCTGCGCGGCTTCCCCTGGCATCCGCACCGAGGCATGGAGACGATCACCTACGTGCTGCGCGGCGAGGTCGACCACGGCGACAGCCTCGGCAACGCGGGGGTCATCGGGCCGGGGGACGTCCAGTGGATGAGCGCGGGCAGCGGCATCATCCACCAGGAGATGCCGAAGGGAGAGCCCAGCGGCGCCATGTACGGCTTCCAGCTGTGGGCGAACCTCCCGGCGGCGAACAAGATGTCGGACCCGCGCTACCGCGGCATCGCCGCCCAGGAGATCCCGCAGGTCACCGATGCGGGCGGCGCCATCGTCAAGGTGATCGCCGGCTCGGTGGGCGGCGTCGAGGGGCCCGTGCGCGACGTCGTCACGCGCCCCGAGTACCTGGACGTCACGCTCCCCGCGGGCGCATCCTTCAGGCACCCGACGCCGCGCGGGCACACGGTCTTCGCCTACGTGTTCGCGGGCAAGGGGCAGTTCGACGACACCCCCCGCAACGTCGCCGTCGCCGACCGCCACCTCGTCGAGTACGAGGACGGCGCCTTCGTCGCCATCGCGGCCAGCGAAGGCGAGCCGGTGCGCTTCCTTCTGGTCTCGGGCAAGCCCATCGGCGAGCCCATCGCCTGGCAGGGCCCGATCGTCATGAACACGCAGGAAGAGCTGGAGACCGCCTTCAGCGAGCTGGAGAGCAACACCTTCGTCAAGGCGAAGGGTGACTCAGGGGGTCCGGCCGAATGAGCGCCGCCGTATCAGAGCGCCGGTAACGGTTCGTAGCTGAACTTCTGACCGCCGACGCTCGCCTCGAGCATGAGACCGCCCTTGGTGGCGGTGAACACCGCGACGCCGTTCTTGAACCGCGCGTTCGCGGAAGCGCCCGCGCTCAAGGCGACCGCGCTCAGCCCGGCCGAGAACGACGCGTTGCCCCCCTTGAGCTCCTGCACCGCGCGCGGGACCTCGTAGAAGATGATTTGCGAGAATTCCTGCCCGCCGGCCTGGGCGCCGATGGTGACCTGATTCATCGTCACCTTCCCGGCCGGCGCGCCATTCTCGAACAGGACGCCCGTGCCGTGCGCGCCGCCGATGCCGAGGCCGCCCTTTCCGATTCCCGGGAACACGACGTACCCGACGGAGCGCCGGAAGAACGCCTCGATGCCCGGATCGGCATTCTTGTAGAGAGCGATCGTCTGACGCGCCTCACTGACGAGCTGGGCGTCGTTCCCTGCATAGCCCATCCGCACAGCACCGAATGTCGCCAATGCCACCGTCGCCGCCATCGCGACAGCCTTCACCTTGCGAGTCCACATCTCGACACCTTCCTTCCCTCAAGAAAGGTAATGCTTTCGGCCGCAGGAGAGCCCCTCGGCGACAGGTGGCTGACCTTCTAGCGGCCCCGGTGCGGCGCCTCGAGCAAATCGGACAGGAAGACCGCGGGCGGGCGTCCACCGGAGGTCGAATGCATCAGCTCGTTTTCAGGGGAGAGGTAGAGGCACAACGGTGTTCGATCGTGCTGAGGCATCCGCGCCACCAGCTCGGCGACGGCCGGCTCGGGCGAGTCAGCGTCGGCGGCCACGCAGACGTAATGAGCGTCGAGGTAGTCGTGGATCTCTTCCTTCGCCATCGTCCTCTCCACCAGGGCGCGGGAGCCACCGCAGGACTGTCGGCCGACAACCAGCAGCACCAACCGCTGGGATTGGCGGGCGGCGACCAGCCCCTCAGCGTGGCTGGCGTGCCAGACGAGTGGCGAGACGAAATGCGGATGTCGGCCGCCCGCGTCCATTGCATCTTCCTATCACCTTTCTATTCATCGGCGCGCGGTCCGCTGGCGGCCGCTCTGGCTGCCCCAGGCACAATCCGAGAACCACGGGCGGCCCCCGTGCCCCTCGGTTGCTCGCCGAATTGAATCCCGGACATCAGGACCGTTGGACGGATTTGAGCATCCAAGGACGACACCAGGGGTCTCGCCTGGCCATCGCGCGGACCTCGTGATTGCGATTTTCTGACTGAGTGCCGGGAGATCGTGGCATCGTCCGGGTCCTGACGACAGCGATGCGCGGCCTGTCTCACGCACCCCGCTTGGTCACCTGCCTGGCCGCGATCCTCCTGGCTTCGACCCTCCTCGCTTCGTGCGGAAGCGAAATCGTGCAGCCAGGCCCGGCTGTTCACGTCTGGCTGACGACACCGGATCTGGCCCATGCGCTGTCGCGCCAAGCCGACGTCACGGCCGCCGGAGGCGGACGGGCGGACGTGACCTTCGACGACACCATCACGCTGCAGAGGATCGACGGATTCGGTGCGGCTTTCACCGACACCTCGGCGTCGTTGATCTGGGGCGCGCTGGCGGAAGCCGATCGCGACGACTTGATGGCGCAGCTGTTCTCGCGGCAGACCGGCATCGGCCTCTCGTTCATGCGCGTGCCGATGGCCTCCTCCGACTTCACCGACTGCGGCTGCCCATACTCTTACGACGACGGCGACGGCGATCCGGACCCGGCGCTCTCCGGCTTCAGCACGGCGCATGATGACGCCAACATCATCCCGATGATCCTGCAAGCGCAGACCATCAACCCGCAGATGAAACTGTTCGCGAATCCCTGGAGCCCACCCGCCTGGATGAAAACCAACGCGAGCATGTTGGGCGGCGGTGACGGCGCCCTGCGCGGCGATGCCCACGGCGCCCTGGCGCAGTACTTCGTGCATTTCCTGCAGGAGTACCAGGCCAAGGGCGTCTCGGTCTGGGCCATCACGCCGCAAAACGAGCCGTCGATCGCGCCCTCCTCGTACTCGGGGATGTTGCTCCCCGCCGCGGACGAAGCCCAGCTGATCGCCAGTGACCTGGCCCCGGCGTTGAACGCCGCCGGCCTGTCCGGGGTGAAGATCCTGGGCGGCGACGACATCGGCGCCTCACGCGAATTCGCGACAGCCCTCTACGCAGGTGCCAGCGACGACCTCTATGGCACCGCTTGGCACTGCTATCAGGGGCTGGACGACATGACGTTGATTCACACGGATCAGCCGGGCCGGCCCCTTTACATGACCGAGTGCTCGACGGGACCGACGGGTATCGCGGGCGACGCCACCCCACAGATCCTTGCCAGCATGGCGAACTGGGCGAGTGGGGCGGCCCTCTGGAACCTGGCGTTGGATCAGGACGGCGGGCCCAAGATGGGCGAAGGGTGCGTCGGGTGCACCGGTCTGGCGACGATCGACACCACGACCGGGCAGATCGCGCTGACCCTCAACTACTATGAGCTCGGCCAGTTTTCGAAGTTCGTCGTCCCGGGGGCGGCGCGGGTGGCCAGCTCGAACGGGAACGGCGTCCTGGCGCAGGCCTTCCGCAACCCGGATGAGACAGACACGCTGGTCGTGTTCAACCCGGGTGGCGCGCCGGCGGCCTTTTCAGTCGACTGGACCGGCCAAGGGACAATCGCGGCGACGCTGCCGGCGGGCGCGACGATCACCTTCACGACCGCCGATCTCTGACTCGAAACTCCTTCGTCAACTCGTCTCTACGGGATCCAACGCTTCGGCGGAGAGGGAGATGAGATCCTTTCTCTGGCTCTCGTCTAAAGCCCCCCACGGCGGAACGGTGACCCTCGAGCTCATCCATTTGTGTCGGGCGAAGGCTTCCCATATCCGCTGCGCGAGCCGTGTGTTTCGTCCGGCGAGGTCCGCTTGACCTCCTCCCTGACCGCCGTCTTTGTGCACCGTCTTACGGGTGGCATTGATCGAAGCAGATTCCCGCACGCTCTTCCCTCCTCGAAGCATTGGCAACGCCGCGGTGGGGCCGTGCAGGTTTCATACCCTTTCCAAAACCGCGGCGTGCCGCCACTCCCCTGGTGGCACTTACGGCCAATCACGTTGCAATCGTCCTTCTTACACCGCTGCCGTTCTGTGACCCTGCATCTCGCGCTCGTGCATTCTGCACCTGGTCGTTGACTCCCCGACGGAGACGAGCTTCGAAACTTTGCTCAGGCGAAGGAGTCGAGTTTCGTAACCGAGCTCCGGCGCCAGCGCTTTCGCAGGTGGTTGGCTCGCGTTTTCAGGGGCTGTCGCTGGCGAGCATTGGGTCGACCGGCTACGCCGATGGTGCATTGGGCAGATCTTCACGATATCTGCCGCCGAATCCTTGAGTGGCGCTGGGTTTCTGCCGACACTCCGTTCCAACAAAGCCAGCCGCCGGGAGGGGGACCTGCGACGGCGTGCGACGTCGGGTCATTCGATTCGGCGTAGCGCCATGTCTTTCAACCAGGAGGTCCCTTTGCGCGTCACTCGTTTTCTGTCTTTCGGCTGTCTGGCCGTCCTGCTCGCCTCGTGCGGCGGCGGCAGCGACAACTCCAACCCCGGCACCGGCGGGGCCGGCGGGGCGAGCTCCTCTGGCGGCAGTGGCGGAAAAGGGGGAAGCGCCACGGGTGGTAACGGCACGGCGGGCGCCACGGGCGCGGGCGGCACGGCCACCGGCGGCGCGGGCGGCGCGGCGGGCGCCACGGCCACCGGCGGTGCGACGGGCACCGGGGGCGCGGCGGGCGCCACGGCCACCGGCGGCGGCACGGGCGCGGGCGGCACGGCCGGCGCGGGCGGGATGTCCCCGGACGCCGGAATGAATTCGGACGCCGCTGTCGCGTCCTGTTCGGTGTCGAATGGCGGCTGCGATCCGCTGGTGACCTGCACGGCCAGCTCCTCCAGCGTGGTCTGCGGCGCCTGTCCCTCGGGCTACACGGGGACTGGACAGACAGGCTGTACCGACGTCAACGAGTGCGCCACCAACAACGGTGGCTGCGACCCGCTCACCGTCTGCACGAACACGCCCGGCTCACGGACCTGCAGCGCCTGTCCCTCAGGATATACGGGCACGGGCGCCGCGGGCTGCGTGGACATCGACGAGTGCGCCACCAACAACGGCGGCTGCGACCCGCTCGCGACCTGCGCCAACACCCCCGGCGCTTTCACCTGCGGCAACTGTCCGGCCGGCTACACGGGCGGCGGCGCCTCCGGCTGCATGGACATCAACGAGTGCACCACCAACAACGGCGGCTGTGACCCGCTCACCACCTGCACCAACACGCCTGGCTCGCGGACCTGCGGCGCCTGTCCGTCGGGGTACACGGGCACCGGTCAGACGGCGTGCACCGACGTCAACGAGTGCGCCACCAACAACGGCGGCTGTGATTCGCACACCACCTGCACCAACACGGCGGGCGGCTTCAGCTGTGGCGCCTGTCCGGCCGGTTACACCGGCAGCGGCAGCGCGGGATGCGCCGACATCAACGAGTGCGCGGCCAACAACGGCGGCTGCGATCCGCTCACCATCTGCATGAACACCTCCGGCAGCTTCACCTGCGGCAACTGCCCGGCAGGCTACACCGGGACGGGCGCTACGGGCTGCGTGGACATCAACGAGTGCACCACCAACAACGGCGGCTGCGATCCGCTCACCACCTGCACCAACATGCCGGGCGGCTTCATGTGCGGCGGCTGTCCGATGGGCTACACCGGCGGCGGCGCGACGGGGTGCACGGACATCAACGAGT
>Ga0210387_10004284_pt1 | contig 10932 bp, 5 predicted proteins | sample IncBWC7OmetaG_FD_160108 | JGI IMG/M metagenome (GOLD analysis project Ga0210387, IMG submission 160108) | Forest soil microbial communities from Barre Woods Harvard Forest LTER site, Petersham, Massachusetts, United States - Inc-BW-C-7-O ... | reverse complement strand
AAGCTCACCGCGCCGCGCAACATGATGAAGGCCCGGCGGCGCGCAACGCTGTCAAGTGTGACAGAGCCTCACTGCCAGCGGAACGCGCGTACTGCGATCACGAAGCCAGCGAGAGTCCAGACACTCAGTACCGCAAGCTCGAATGGAATCGACGACAGCGCGCCTGCTTCGTTGTAGATGCAACGAAGCGCGTCATTGGCGGCGGTGAGCGGGAGCAAACGGATCGGCAACTTGAGCCAGTGAGGGAAACGCTCGTACGAGAAAAAAGAGCCTGAAAGGAGCCACATGGGCAGCTGTACGAAGTTCATCCAGCCACCCGCGGCTTCCGTGCTCGACAGCCGCGCTCCAATCAAAAATCCGATCGCCGCGAACGCCGACGCGCCCAGCCCAGCAGCCACCAGCAGCGCGAGGATGCTGCCCTGCACGTGGCTGTGAAACACGAGCCGGCCGAAGCCAATCAGCACAGCGAGCTCCAACACCAAGAACAACGAACGCGAGAAGAAGTACGACAGCAAAAAGTGGCTGCGGCGCATGGGCGTGACGGCGTAGCGCCGGAGCAACTTGCGCTTGCGCGCCTGCACGAGATTGTAGCCAATGCCCCACATACTGCTGCCCATCAGGTTCATACCGATCAGCCCGGGCAACAGAAAATCGACGTAACGCGAGCCCGCTTTGACGACGTGCTGCTCGTCGATCGCGATCGAGTCGCGTCGTCCCGCGGCGCGCTCGAGCACGTCGTCGGTCACGGCGCGGGCGAGCAACGCCTTTTCTTGCGCGGTGTCGAGCTCGAACACGAGCGGGCCGTGCGGGTCCGGCTGGTCGACGACCAAGTCGACTTTGGTGCGGGCGAGCGAGCGCTCGGCGTCGTTGCGGCTCTGCCGCTCCACATTGAGTCGCGGGCTGCTAGTGAGAGCGCGCGCAGTTTCGTCTGCAACCCGAGCGGTGACCACGATGCGCGGCGGCTCCGGCACCTTCGAGCGAAATGCCAGCCCGAGCCCAATCGCCATCAATAGCGGGAAACCAAAGACCCAGAACACATAGCCCGGCTCGCGCAGAAACTCGCGCACCCGCGCTTTGACGAGCTCTTCGAGCGGGTTTGGTGCGTCAGTGCGACTCATGGTGCGGCTCCCGCGCTGGCCTCGGATTCGGCGCCTTTCAGCACCCGACCGGTGAGGTGTAAAAACACGTCATCGAGCGTGGCCTGATGCGTGCTCAGCCCAATCGGCGTCACTCGTTGTCGCTCGAGCTCGCCGAGCACGGCGCTGAGCGAGCTCAAGCTGCGGTCGATGCGCAAACGATAGCCCTCGCCTTTGCGCGCAATGGTCTCCACGGCCGAGAGCGCCGAGACCGCGGCTTCATCGAGCGCCTGCTTGGTTTCGAACTCGACGAACTGAACCAAGCCGAGACCGTCGACGAGCGAGCGCGGCGTGCCGAGCGCGATGATTTGTCCCTGATCCATAATCGCGATGCGATCGCAGAGCACGGCGGCCTCCTCCATGTAGTGCGTGGTGATGAGCACGCTGCGACCGCGCTGCTGAAAGCTCCGCACGCTGCCCCACAGCGCCTGGCGCGCGCGCGGGTCGAGGCCGGTCGTCGGTTCGTCGAGGAAAAGCAGCTCCGGATCACCGGCCAGCGCGGTGCCCAGGGCCACGCGCTGCTTCTGCCCGCCCGAAAGCTTCTGATAGTACTGCTTTCGTTCGGCTTCGAGATCGAGCTCGCGCATCAGCTCCGCCACGCTCGGCCCTTGCCGATAAAACGAGCGAAAGAGCCGCAGCACCTCCTCCACCGTCAGCCGGTCAGCGAGGTGTGTGTCCTGCAGCTGCACACCGATGCGCTCTTGCAGCTCGCGTTTGCGGCCATTGCTCCAGCGCACTCCGAACAGCTCGACCGAGCCGGAGTCAGGCTCGGTCAAGCCCTCGAGCATTTCGACCGTGGTGGTCTTGCCCGCGCCGTTCGGACCGAGTAGCCCAAAGCACTCGCCCACGTCGACCGTGAGCTCGATGCCCGCGACGGCGAGCTTTTCCCCATAACGCTTGACGAGTGATTGGCAATGGATGGCCGGCGCCGACATGCCCGCGCAGCCTACAACACCCCCCTCCCCGAGAAATCAGATACTGTTTTGCCGGCCGTTCACTTCGGAATCTCGTCGCTTGGGACGGGCGGGATCATCAGCGCGGGCAACTTGATCGGGTCCCAGGCGGGCGTGAGGTTACTGTATTGAAGCCCGCTGCTGCTCGTGCCGTCCGCGCCCGGCGTGCGGTTTTGATTCCAGATGTACACCGCCGGGTACGTGGTGACAGCTCCCGTCGTGTTGTCGACGACGACTGCCGCCAAGTACAGCTGCGACGACTGATTGAGCCCTTGGAACGACGACAGCGGGTTCGGAGGCAAGCTGAACTGAGCCGAGAATTCATCGGCGTACTTGCGCGCGGACGAGAAGACCAAGAAATAGTAGGTCTTCCCGCCAGCGGAAAACACGTCGGGCGACCACTTGGGCCAGCTGTTGATCAGACCCATCGCGACGTTGTCACCGCCACAACTGTCCGGATCATTGGCGGCGAGCGGCGTCGCAGTGCCGCCGGCGGCCGGAATCACCATCACCTTGCCGAAGCGATTGTAATAGGGCCCGTCCGGCGACGTCGCGCCCGGCTTCGGCGCCTGCGTGAACGCGATCAGACTGTCATCGCCGGAAAACGACGGGTAGTACTCGAGCAAGCTCGGGTCCGACGCGCCCGGCAACGGCTGAGACGTGCCGCCCGCGTGGTTGTTGTACGGGACGACGCGAATGTCGGCCGTGGTGGCCTGCGCGTCGGGGTGACCATCCGGCGAAAAGTCAGTGGTCGTATACACGATCTTGTCACCCTTGTGGCTTAGGTTCGGGGACACCTCACTGACGCCCGTGTCACCCGTTGCGATCAAACCCCAGGCCGTACCTTCCGCCGCGGTAGCCTCCATATTGCGCATCGTGATCGGCGTGCCGTACGTCGGCGTGTTGGTCACCGCGACGTCGATGGCCGCGGTCGACTCCATGTCGATCCACATCAGCTGATGCCATTTGACCTTGTCGTCGTTGTTCGGGTTCGACGAATCGTAACTGGGCAACCCTTGCCAGGGCAGCGTGCGCGCCGTGCCCGACTTGAAGGTCGTGCCATAGCTCGAGATCAAAATGCGATCACCCGCAGCCCAATGGGCCGGCGACATCGTCTGCGTGCCCATCCACGGAAACTTCATGATCGATTGCGCACCAACGCCAACATTGGCCGGAATCGCGCCGACGCTGCCGCTGCTGAGCGACGCCGCCGCCTTCGACCACGGCCAGTCGTCGGTGAACACCACGCCTGTGCCGTCCGGGATGGTCGCGTGACAGCCGATGCAACGCACTTCCCCATCAGTGAAGCCGGCCAGAGGCGTCGTGTCGTAGTAGCCGCGTAGCACCGAGCCGTCTTCGCCGATTTCGCCAGTCCACTTCACGTCTGGCAATGTGAGCGAGTTGGCGACGCCTTCATCACCCACGGCAAAACCCAGCAGTTTGCTGGACTCGGGCGTCACGGTCGCAGAGTTCACGGTCCAGAACACCATGCTGCCCGTGGCCACCACCGGCGCGATGTTGAAATCACCCTGAACGCCGACCGGCGTCCCCGGTGACGCCGAGTTGATGCCACGAATGGTCACGGTCAACGGTTGACCGGCGGCGTTGTTGGCGAGCCCAGCGCCCGACGCCGGGCTCGTCGCCGTGGTCGTGCCAGTCCAAATCTCTTTCGGCAAATACCAAGACGGCGCGACGCCCCCCGTACCCAACTGGTACGAGGTGTAGGCGACGAGGTCGTTCTTCTCCGCAGCGGAATGAATGCGAATTTCGAGGGTGTCGATGCCTGTCGGCGCCACCACGCGAAAGCGCGGCCGCACCCAATTGGCCGGTAACATCGCGCCCGGCGTGCTGCCCGACGAGAGCTGCGGCTCCAGCGCGCACAGCCCACCCGCCGTGAAGTTCATCGGGTCACCGAACAGCGTTGCGACGTTCGCCGGTACTCCGTCGCCCATGATGGGCGATGCCGGGAAGTCCAAACAGGTGCCGGCGCCGCAGGTCGGATGAGTGATGTTCGGATTGCCCGGATCGGGATCGGTGGGCGCGCCGCTGTCCGTGTCGGGCGGAGCCACGAGTTGTATATTGCCCCCGGCGCTCGTCGTGCTCAGGCCGCCGGAAGCGCCCGAGCCGTCCGAGCCGCCAGCCGCCGTAGAAGTCGAAAGACGTGAGCCCTGCGCGCCTTTGCCCGCGCTGCAAGCTCCCGCGCCCGCGCCGAGGACAACGGCACACGCGAACCAAGCCAACCCAAAGTATTTTCGCATCGTAAATACTCCGAACCGAACAGATCAATCGTCAGGCGTTAGCTGCGCAACGCGCCACGCCGCTGTTCGATCTCGTCAATGAGCCACGCCGCTCTCGTTCAGTCAATCGACTCGACACTTTTTTACGGCGAGAAAACCGGCGCTTGCGCAGCTGGAACCACTCCCAGTCTATGCGCCACGAGCACTCGGCGCGGCGCTCCAAAAAGCCACGAGCATGGCTCGGCGCGCCGCGTTTTGCCGTGTATCCAATACTATTTCGAGGCGCGCTACTGCGCATGACTCGAGTGAAGCGAGTGATTGGCTAGCGATGGTCACGCGCCACGTCCCACTTCGCCACAGCCTTCGGCGGCGCATTTTAGACCAGCGCGAAATGCTAACGAACGTTGATTTACTAGCTCGAAAGTGGCGCGCCACCGCGAGGTCGCGCTCTGCTAGTGAGAGGCCGAAGGCGCCGCAGCGGGCGTCGCGTCGCGCGCGGGCGCGTTCGCGCCCAAGACCGACGTGCTGCGCGCGCGCTCGGGCAGGAAGCGATCGAGCTTGCCCAAGTACCACGAGATGCCGCCGCTGAGCACGACGAGCAGCACGAAGTACAGCCCCCAAGGCCGGCTCTTTTGCTCGTACGGATCGGTGAGCGTTCGCTTCGAGCCCTCGGGCAAGACCGCGAGAGCCGTCAGCGAGCCGCCGAATGGCACGTTGAGCTTGGCCATCGCGTTGACGGCCCACCCGTTCGCGTCGAGTAGTGGGCCGAGGTTACGTTTCCGCAGCTTGAGCCAGGCGACCGCCATTGACGGACCGGAGATCGCGAGCATCAAGCCCAGGATCCCGAGCGGCATCCACAACCCGAGCCCAAAGAACGCGCTCATAATCACGCCGAATGCCGCCGTAATGCCGCCGACAGCGACGCCGAGCGCCGCGACCGTCCCAATGTCGATCTTCGACTCCGGCGGCGGCAGAGCGGCTTCGGGCTTGCCGTCTACCACCGCGCCGGCGTGTGTCGCCGCCGCAGACGTCTTGGCGTCGGCAGCGGCTTCGGCCGCCGCGGCACGCTTAGCCACCTGCTCCTCGATCATGCGGATGACCTTCTTGTACGGTGACCAGAAGGCTTGGTGGACGCTGATCGGGTTGTCGATGATCTTGGTGATCGTCGCGTCCCAATCGCCTCCTTTGCGGTCGTAGAAGAGGCCATTGCGACCGACAATCAAGTTGTCGATGTCGCCGCCCGTGACTGCGGCGGCGATAGTCATGCTCTCGCCCTTCGCGTTCTTGAGGTCGCAGTACAGGAGGTAAATATTGGCGAGCGGGGCCATGCTGCTATGGCGGGCCGCGTCCGAGACTGGCACGCACAGCCCACACGCGCGCTGGTCCAGGTAGAGCGTGCCAATCTGAAATGTGGCGGGCGTCTTTTTGGCGTAAAAATCGCGAAAACAAACGAAATTGTTGCACAGCGGCATCAGGTCGCGCGCGTAGCGAACGAGCCGTTCGACCGATTGGATCGCGCCCGCAAGCGGCTCGGCTTTCTTTTCTTCTTCGAGCAGCGCGTCGAGCTGCGTCTTGGTCTCGGGGCTCACCAGCTCCTTCACGCGCGGCGCGCCGAGCTGCTCGACCGAGACGCCCTTCTTGGCACAAAACCACACGTGGTACGGCTCGAGCTTGGCCAGCAGCGCGCGCCAATCAGGCTCCGTCAGGACCGTCAGCTCGCCGAGCGCCGGCTTGATCGCCTTCGTGCGCAGCTCGGAGAGCCGCGCGCGCCAAGCCGGATTCACGCCGCGCTCGAGCGGCAATGCACAGTCCGCGCTGATGCGGGCGAGCGGGAACGAAAGCAACTCCGTCGCAGCGCTGTCCAGCTCCCTTGCGGCGATGGCTAGGTAGTCCGCCTCCTCGCGATTGAGCGCCGTCAGCGCGCGCGGATCGAACGCGGCCACCTTCGTGCGTGCGAAGAAATCATCGACTTTGGCGCGCACGGCGCTGACGGCAGCGTACGCATCGACCACGCCCGCGAAGGGCCGTGTTTTGTCGTCGTTCTCGCCTTCGGCGAGCCACGCGGCGTGGGCCGCGATTTCGGCCAGGAATGCCGCCGCACTCTCACTCGTGACGCCGAGCGTGCCGCTCTTGTCCATGACGGACGTGGTGCACGCGAGCACGTCTTCGAGAAGCTTCTTCGTGGCCGGCTCGGTCGCGGACTCGACCGTGACGACGCCATCCCCATTGAACGGCCGCTTGTTGAAGGCATCGATCGCGTTGGCGGTGTCCGCGACGCTGATCGCTGTGGCGTCGCCTTTGCCGATCGACGCGAGCACGGCGTCAGCCGACTTTCGGATCAGCTTGCTCTCTTCCTGCTCGTTGTCGATCGCAGACAGCGGCAACGCATCAGCGCCCGCGGCCAGCACGGCTATGTCGCTCAGCATCTTTCCGGCCCATTCGACCGCGGCGATCAGCTCGCCCGCGCGGACGCGACCGTCCTTGTCGTGGTCGATCAGCTCGAGCGTGCGTTCGTCGAACTCGATGCCCTTCACGGGGCACGCGAGCGCCACCCAAAGCTTCTGGTCGAGCTCACCAAGGTGGATGAGATCCTCGCCCGTGCTCAGCTCGACCTGGTCGAACCCCCCGATGCGCGCAAACTTCCAGGTATGCTTAGCCATGGTTTCCCGTCGGATCGCGACTTGTTGTCGGCGATCTCGCGGGCCACGTCCAGCGAATCGTCGCTAAGCGGCGCGCTGTTCGTTGCGCACGACACGAGCTACGATTGGAAATCTCGCGATGCAGCCGCTGAAACAAGAGAGCGGCGTGCCCGCGCCCGCTCTGGCTGCAGTTGGCCCAGGCGTTTCGAGCCAACGTGAACCCGGGCTGACACCGCAGCACCGCGATTGCCGAACTGCGGCGATTGCCGAACTGCGACGCCGAAGGCTTTGGCGCATTGGGGGCGGTTTCGTGACCAGCAACACTCATTTCAAATCTGAAGTTTAAACTTAAACATCAGATTCGCGTTGCGATGGGCGGTCTTGCTGGCATCACGCTAGGGCGAATGGCCGCTCGTCAGTGCGCCCGCGCGGCGCTGATGAGCGGCGTACAGCGCGAAGCCCAAGCCGGCCCCGCGCGCCGAGTGCTGGCTCACTGGCATTTGCGCAAGCTCAGCAACGCCGCGGGCAAGCAGGTGCCGCTCGCGCACGTGGTCCCGGACGTGCAGAAGGCGCCGCTCGGCGCGAGGCAGCTGCCGCCGGTGCAGGCAGTGCCCATCGGGCAATCGGCGGCGGTCGAGCAGGTGGCGCAGTTGCCGTTGACGCAGGCGTGAGTGAAGCAGGTCTGTGGCGAGCAGGCGAGGCTGCCTTGCTGCACGCAGAACTTGTTGAAGGAGCACGAGCCGCCTGCGCAGTCGCCAGCCACGGCGCACGAAGCGCCGCCCGGCAGGCCGCAGACGCCCGCGCTGCACACGCCGGTCGCGCACCCGTCGTTGGAAGCACAGGCCGCGCAGACGTGCGCCGCGCAGCGCCCGCTCATGCACGCCGCGTCCTCGCCGCACGCGTCACCGTTCTTCAGCTTGCACAGACCGGCGGCGCAGGTGCCGTTGAAGCAGTCGGAGCCTTGCGTGCAGGCATCACCGAAATGCCCCTTGCCGCCGGACGCGACGCAGCTCGCCGTCGCGTCGCACACCGCCTGAATGGAGCACATGTTCTTCGTGTCATCGACCCCGACGGGAAGGGCGCTGCACGTGCCGACTTTGCCGGGGATCAGGCAAGAATTGCAGATTGCGGTGCAGGTGGCCGCGCAGCCCGGCTGGCACAACAGCGGCGTGCCCGAGCAACTCCCGCTCGCGCAATCACCGGCCACCTCGCACTTCTGCTGCGGAGCTGCGGCCTTGCAGGTCGCGCCGCATGACCCACCGCAATCGATATCGGTCTCGTCAGCGTCGAGCACGCCGTCCGAACAATGCGCGGCCACGCATTGCCCCATGCCGCTACAGACCACGCCGCCGTTGTCCTTGCAGGCAGTACCCAGCGCGACGTTGGTCGCGACGCAGGTGTGGTTCATGGCGTCGCAGGCGACCGTGAGGCAGGTCGTGGTTGGAACTCCGCAATCTTGCGCCGCGTTGACGCAGACCGCGGGTGCGCCGCCCGAGCCAGCGCTCGCGCCGCCCACGCTGGTGCCGCCCGTGCTCGAACCGCCTGCGCTCACGCCACCCGAGCCCGCGACGCTCGAGCCACCCATGCTGGAGCTGCCAGCCGCTGGCCCGCCCGCCTGAGCAGCGCCGGCTTGCGCCGAGCCGCTGCCGGCAAGCCCAGTGTCGCCACCCGAGCCCGCGGTGAAGGTCGAGCCGCCACACGCCACGAACACGAGCCCACATGCCGCCGCAAAAGCAAGAACCGAGCGAAACCGCATTCTCCCAAACTTACCACAGCCCCCGCTCATGCCCCAGCGCGATCCCCGTTCCGCGACGCCGAAGGCTCCGACACCAACTGACACGAAGCGTGACCATCAACACCCACTGGCTCGCGCCTAAGCTAGGCGGCGCGTGCCTCGGACTGCGGTCGGCGTCGGTTGATCCCTGTTTTCAATTCAAATCTGAAGTTGAAACCTAAACATCGGATCGCGCGATGTCCGCGATTCCAGCGTAGGTGCCCGCGGTGTATGCTGCGCGTGAATCGCCGTCCGTGCCTGAGTCGGGCCAACGTACCGAGGCGACGACGACCTATTCGAACCTCACGCCTTTAGAGACCGATGGTTTCGCTGCCCAGTGTCTTTGCCTTGGTTGCTGGGGTGCCAGTGACGACGATGGGCTGCAACGAGGCGGCGGTGCTGCTCGGAGCGATCACGTACCAGTGACCGGTGATCGTCGAGAAGGTGAACGCGTTGGCGCTAGTGCCCATGGTCGTCGTCACCGGTTGGCTCGTGGAGCCGTCCACCACGCTGACGGTCTCCGAGCCCCAGGGGTTTCGTACGCTCACTGAACCGGAAGAGCCTGCCTCGATGATCGCGAGCACGACTTTTCCGGAGGCGACTTGCACGTCCACCTTCGAATTGCCCTGGATATAGACCTGCCCTGACGCATTCCACGCGGTGGGCCACGCCGGAGCAATACGCACCAGGCCGTCATAGTCTTGAACGAGCGCCTCATTGAGCGCCGCCGCGACTTCGCCCTCTTGCTCGATGTACGGCTCGGTCGACGACGGGTTGGAGTTACCACCCAGATTGGCCATCCCCGAGGGGTAAGCCTGATAGTTCTTGGTCACGGCGATCAGGCCGTTTTGCACCTCGCTCCCCAAACCGAGCCGCGCAGCCTGAATCGCATCAAAGCTCCAGTCGGGGTTGTCGATGTTGAGGCGGTGCGCGTAACTGCGCTGCGCCAACGCGGTGTTCGGCCCAGCGTCGCCGATCAAGCCGTACGGCCACGCCGCCTCCAGCTCCAAATTCTCGACGTTGTGCTTAGCTGCCGCTGGCTGAGCGGAAAGCGCGATCACGTCCTGCCCAGCAGCGTCGTCAGAGGCTTTCAGCACCTGACTGTGCGTGGCCGCGTCGGTCCGCGGCAATGGGGGGATTTTCGGGATGGCAGCTTGCAGTTGGCTGACCAGCGCGGCGTCCATGCCCAACACTTGCGCGGCCGAAATCACGACCGGAAACAAGGCCTGCATGGCAACGATGTCTGTGACCGGATCTTGAACGGCCCATTGTGTTTCATGCGCGTTGGCAAGGGTGTGCAATAGGCCGTCAGTGCCGGTCGTCGCATACGCCAGCAGGAACTGAGCGACCTGACTCATTACCGGATAGTTCGTGGTCAGGAACGCGCGATCGCCCGTCATCAGGTATTGCTGCCAGATCCAGAGCGAGACTTCGGCGCCGCTCGTGATCGTCAATGCATTGTAACTGGGCGCGATCGTCTGATCGCACGAGGCATCTCCTTCGCCGCCGTTGTAGTAGCCATTGCCGTTGAAGCGCATCGTTTCAGGCAAGCAGATCCCCGCGCGCCCGCCCATCTTCGTTTTCGTCCAGGCTTGCATGTTGGCCAAGTTGGACTGATAGAGATTGAAGACTGGGCTGTTCATGGCGAACGCGCCGGAGCTCATATTTGCCGCCACTTGCATGCGCAAATTCCAAAACCAGTAGCCAGCGGGGTACCATTCCTGGTGGTCTTGCGAGGAATTGAATAGGTCGGCCAAACCCGCTTGCGACCCTGGCAGGGCTGCCCCACGGCTTTCTGCGGCCGTCGAGTACAGATAGACCGTGCGCAGGTTCTCCATGTATTCGGCGGTGCCGTCCGTCGAGCTCAGCTCAACCAGTCCAACGCTGTCCCAGTAGTCGTGCCACGAGCTCAAGGTGCTGCTCTGCAGCGCCGCTTGAGTGGCACTCGCGTCAGCTCCCAGAAGTGTCGTTGCCGTCGTCGTCGCGTCACCACCAGCCCAAGTCGGACAACCGACGAGCACTCGAAATGAGCCGTCGGCGTTGGGTTGGAAACTGACCTGAACTGTCGTCGAGTTGACCACCGACGTTGTAACGTTCCGCCCGCCAGCGGTGACCGCCGCTAGGGTCCCAAAGGTTGCGCCCGAGTTACCGAGCTGGGTGTCCTGCCAAGTTTCCGCGAGTGTAGCGATCGCG
>Ga0210387_10004283_pt1 | contig 10932 bp, 9 predicted proteins | sample IncBWC7OmetaG_FD_160108 | JGI IMG/M metagenome (GOLD analysis project Ga0210387, IMG submission 160108) | Forest soil microbial communities from Barre Woods Harvard Forest LTER site, Petersham, Massachusetts, United States - Inc-BW-C-7-O ... | reverse complement strand
TGTGCGGCAAATCGCTGGGGCGTTCCTCCGAAGGGGTCGATGGGCAGCAATTCGGCCGGAAAGAGCAGGCCCTCGATGTTGAGCTCTCGCTGCCTCTTGAAGATGTCGTAGGTCAGCCTCGATGAGGCGTCCAACCCGTCCCGGGGCACGTTCAGAACCTCCGCCAGGTAGCGGCGTTCGATGCTCAGAGAATCCGCCAGGAGCTGCGGTGAAATCGGATTGTCCGTGCCCAGGTGCTCGTCCCAATAGCGCTCGACGAGCTGGCCAAGCTGATCGTTCGGCGGCATCGCCTTCATCGCCGGTGCGGCGGCAGGTTCGGGTGCCGCGCCGCAGCCGGCCAGCGCCAATAGCACGATTGCGCAGCAACTGCTTGGAGAAAATCCGGTCATGGATGGATTATATGCTGGCGGGTAGGTTCATAATTCGCAGCATACCGTTTAAGGGAGGCAACCATGTTGGTAGGAGCAAGTCCGCGGCGCGTCGCGATCGTCGGTGGCGCGCGCATCCCATTTGCACGCGGCAATGGCGCCTACGCGCAAGTCGGGAATCAGGAGATGTTGATCGCCGCGCTGCGCGGCGTCGTCGATCGCTTCGGATTGCGCGGCCAGCGCGTGGATGATGTCGCCGCGGGCGCGGTCATGAAACATTCCAGCCAATGGAATTTGACGCGCGAGTCGGTGCTTGGATGCGGCCTCGCCGCGGAGACGCCGGGACTGGATCTGCAGCGTGCATGCGGAACCAGCCTGGAGGCAGCGATCTTGCTGGGTAATAAGATTGCGCTCGGACAAATCGACTGCGGGATTGCCGGCGGAGTGGACACCGTGAGCGATCCGCCCGTGGTCTTCCCCAGAAGCTTTCAGCAACTCTTGCTGCGCAGCTATCGCGGCAAGACCGCAACCGCAAGAGTGCTCCCCTGGTTTGGATTGCGCCCGAAGAATTTCAGGCCCGTGTTGCCCGGAGTCACGGAACCCCGCACCGGCTTGTCCATGGGCGAAAGCACGGAACTCATGGTGAAGACCTGGGGCATCACGCGGGCGGAGCAGGACCAGCTGGCATTGGAAAGCCATCAAAAGGCTGCGGCCGCGTACGCACAGGGTTTTTATAAGGACCTGGTCATCGAGTATTTGGGCCTTTCCCAGGACAACAACATCCGCAGCGATGCGACCTTGGAGAAACTCGCCAAACTGCGGCCGGCCTTTGATTTCTCCGGCGCGGGCACCTTGACTGCGGGAAATTCCACGCCGATGACCGACGGCGCCTCTGCCGTATTGCTCGGCACGGAAGCTTGGGCCCGCGAGCGCAATTTGCCGGTGCTGGCTTATTTGAGTTACGGCAAAGTGGCCGCGGTCGACTACATTGAAAAGAAAGAAGGCTTGCTCATGGCCCCCGCGTACGCGGTTCCGCGAATGTTGAGCGACGCCAAACTGACGCTGCAGGACTTCGATTTTTATGAAATACACGAAGCCTTCGCAGGACAGGTGCTGTGCACACTGAAGGCCTGGACGGACCTGGGCTTCTGCCGCGACAAGCTCAGACTGCCGGGCGCCCTGGGCACGATCGATCGGTCGAAGCTCAATGTGAAGGGAGGCAGCGTTGCGATCGGTCATCCTTTCGCGGCGACCGGGGCACGCATCGTCGCCACCTTGGCAAAGATTCTCGATGAAAACAAAGGCAAGCGCGGTCTGATTTCGGTCTGCACCGCCGGCGGCATGGGCGTAACGGCCATCCTCGAGCGCTAGCACATGAAACTAAAAGACCCGAAATTGCTGCGTGAGCTGTGCTTCGTTGACGGCAGTTGGATAGGCGCGGACAACGGTGGCGCGCTGGATGTGAAAAATCCCGCCACCGCTGAGAAGCTGGGCTCAATTCCCAATATGGGTGCCGCCGAGACGCGGCGCGCGATCGCGGCCGCCGCGGCGGCGTTGCCGGCGTGGAAAGCTCGCACGGCCAAGGAACGCGCCGTCATCCTGCGGCGTTGGTTCGATCTGATGCTCGAGCATCAGGACGACCTCGCCACGCTGATGACCGCCGAGCAGGGCAAGCCGTTGGCCGAGTCCAAAATTGAAATACAGTACGCGGCCTCTTTCATCGAGTGGTTTGCGGAAGAGGCCAAGCGTCTCTACGGCGACATCATTCCCGGCCACCAGAGCGACAAGAGAATCATGGTGCTGCGCCAGCCGGTAGGCGTGGTCGTTGCCATCACCCCCTGGAATTTTCCCGCCGCGATGATTACGCGCAAGGCCGGGCCGGCACTGGCTGCGGGTTGTACTTTGGTCTGCAAACCCGCCACGCAAACGCCCTATTCAGCGTTTGCACTGGCCGAGCTTGCGGATCGCGCGGGCGTACCCAAAGGCGTGTTCAATGTGATCACGGGCAGCGCCGCGGCAATCGGCGGCGAGATGACGGCCAACCCCACGGTGCGGAAGCTCACTTTCACCGGGTCAACGGAGGTCGGCAAGAAGCTCATGGCGCAATGTGCCGGCACCGTCAAGAAGTTGTCGCTCGAGCTTGGCGGCAATGCTCCGTTCATCGTATTCGACGATGCCGATTTGGACGCCGCGGTGGCGGGGGCGCTGGCCAGCAAGTACCGAAATACCGGACAGACCTGTGTCTGCGCAAATCGCCTCTTGATTCAGGCAGGCGTGTACGACGAGTTCGCAAGGAAATTGAAATCGGCGGTGGCGCAATTGCGCGTCGGAGACGGGCTCGCGGGCGTCACCGATCAAGGACCTCTGATCGATGCCAAGGCTGTGGCCAAGGTTGAAGAGCACATTGCCGATGCGCTGGCGCAAGGGGCGAAGGTGTTGCTCGGCGGCAAGCGTCACGCCTTGGGCGGATCTTTTTTCGAACCGACCATCCTGACCGATGTCACGCCGAAGATGCTGGTCGCGCGGGAAGAAACATTTGGGCCTGTGGCTCCGTTGTTCAAGTTTTCAACCGAGGCGCAGGCGATCGCCATGGCCAACGATACCGAGTTCGGCTTGGCCGCCTATATCTATACGCGCGATCTTGCGCGTAGTTGGAGAGTGTCGGAGGCCGTCGAGTACGGGATCGTCGGTTTGAACACCGGCATCATCTCCACCGAGGCGGCGCCTTTCGGCGGCGTCAAGGAATCCGGCACGGGGCGCGAGGGTTCGAAATATGGGATTCTCGATTACACCGAGATCAAGTACATCTGCGTCGGCGGAATAAGTTGAGAGCCTAGCGCCGTGCTCGGAAGGTTCCTGGAGTTTTCACTCGCGACGCCCGATATTCAGGCCTCGCTGGATTTCTACCTGGGACTGGGTTTCACCTCCGCGGAAGTGGGCGATGCCTGGTCGCATCCGTATGCGGTGGTCACCGACGGGCGGATCTGCCTGGGACTGCATCAACAGGCCATGCCTGCCCCTTCGCTCACTTTCGTGAAACCCGATCTGCTCAAGTATTTGGAAGTGCTCGAGCGCAGGGGAATCGAATTTGAATTCCGGCGTTTGGGCAATGACGTGTTCAATGAAGTCGGTTGGTTCGATCCCTCGGGCCAGCTGGTGCGCCTGATCGAAGCTCGGACTTTTTCGCCCAGCAAGCGGCTCGCCAACGACAGCTCGCGGTGCGGCTATTTTTTGGAGATCGCCGTGCCGGCGCCGGACCGCGACCTGGCAAAATCGTACTGGGAAGATTTCGGATTCGTCGGCATGGACGAGCTTCAGGATCACCTGCCGCACATATCGTGCACCAGCGATTTCATCGATGTGGGGCTGTATCATCCGGCGGACCTGCGCCGTGCAACCTTGAGGTTCGAGGCCGATGATGTGGCCGGTACTCTGGCCCATCTCGCTGATAAAGGCATCGTGCCGAACGGCGAAATGCCGCCGGGCCTGCGCTCCGTGCCCGCCGCCATGTTGGTGGCGCCCGAGGGGACGCCGATTCTGCTGACTAGCTGATCGGCACGACGATACTGAATTTCAGCTGCATGGCATCCTCTACCTGCAACGCGCCGTGCAACAGGCTGTAAGGTGCTATACCGAGCGCGGTCTGGCGCAGTTCCATGGACCCCGCCGCCGTCACCCGATGCTCATCCCCCTGCAAGACGCATGGCGCGGAAATCTTTGCCTCGTGCCCCGCTACGCTGATGGTCAATTCGGCGCTCAGCGCATCCGGCGTGCCGCTCAAGGTCGCGCTGGTCACGGTTATTTCGGGGAATTCAGCGGCGTTGAGCACCGCGGCGCTGAGCATATTGCGCCGTGTGCCCGACTTGGCGTCCGGCGGAATGTCACCCGGGAAATCGCCGCCTTCTTCGCGCCGCGCTTGCGTGTCGTCGACCACGAAACCTTCGACCGGCACCTTGAGTGAGATTGACGACGCGGAAATACTGCTGCCGACTTGGACCAGTCCGGTCACGGCACGGTTGACCATGACGTGGTTGTGGCCCAAGTTTGCCAACGGCCCGGCTCGATACACCAGAATCCTCAGCTCGGAATTCTGCGAATCGATGGCGTACGCGCCGGGCGGCGGAAGTGCCTGCAGACCCGGGGCGGGATGAATCGGGGGCTGCGGCGCCGATGGCCGCGGGCGCGGCGCCCCGCAAGCGGATAAGATCAAAACCACTGCAGCGACGGCAACCCTATTGAACACCTATTGCGGCCTCGCTGACTTGCTAAACTAGGCAGCGCAGTTTGCACCCGGAGGGCCTTGATGCCAAATCAAAATTCCTCGACCCGCTACAGCGCGGTCGCTCAGAGTTTTCATTGGATTATCGCCGCGCTGATCGTCACCCAATTCACGCTGGGTTGGACGGCGCAGTTTTTGCCGTTGGGAGCGCGCAAGGTCGCTCGCCTGGATTGGCACAAAAGCTTCGGCATGACCATTCTGGCGTTGGCGGTGCTGCGGCTGCTGTGGCGGCTGTTCAATCGCCCTCCGGAATTGCCGGCGGGCATGACCCCCATCGAAAAGACGCTCGCTCGAGCGACCCACGTTCTTTTCTACGTCTTGCTATTCGTCATGCCATTGACGGGGTGGATGATGTCCTCCGCGAAGAACTACTCGGTCAGTTGGTTCCATCAATTCACCTGGCCCAATCTCATCGGACCCAACGAACAAGCCTTCGATTTGCTGAAGACAACGCACGATACTTTAAGCTGGCTGCTATTCGCGCTCGCGCTGCTGCACATTCTCGCCGCGCTCAAACATCACTACTGGAACAAGGACGATGTGCTGAAGCGCATGCTGCCATTTACCAAGACGGAGAAGCGAACATGAAGAAATTAGCCCTTGCCGTGACTTCCTCCCTGATCATCGCCGCTGCGACCGCTGCGGCCGCCGCGGCCGCCGGCGGCGTCGCAAGTTTTACCGCCGATGCGCAGCAGAGCCGGCTGGAATTCGTCGGCGTGCAGGCTGGAGCGGAATTCAAAGGCGTATTTCACAAGTTCACGGCGGGCGTCGAGTTTGCGCCCGATGCCCTCGCGAGCTCGCGAATCGACGTGCAGATCGACATGAATTCGGTCGACTCGAAGGACAAGGATCGCGATGCGACCATACGCGATAAGGACGTCTTCGATGTGTCTCATAATCCGACGGCGCATTACGTCACCAAGACCATCACCAAGACCGCGACGGGCTTCGCCGCGGTCGGTGCGCTGACACTGCGCGGCGTCACCAAGGATGTGCCCATCGAATTTCAGTTCGCACCGGCCGACGGCGGCGCCAAGCTTTCGGGCAGCGCCAAATTGAACCGCTTGGATTTCGGCGTGGGACAGGGCGAATGGAAAAGCACTGAGACCATTGGAGATGCCGTCAAAATCAATTTTTCCTTGGTGCTGAAGCCCAAGAGCTAGGGGCTTAGCTCCCATGCCGCGCATCTTCGACGATGTCGCCGAATGCGTTGAGACCACGTTAAGCCGCGTCGGACCGCACATTGTGCTGGCTCTGCCGCTCGGCATAGGAAAGCCCAACCCGCTGGCCAACGAGTTCTATCGGCGCGCGCGGCGCGACCCCAAGCTCACGCTCAAGATATTCACGGCGTTGAGCTTGCGCGCGCCGCAGTGGAAGGGCGAACTCGAGCGGCGCTTTCTGGAGCCGCTGGTGGCGCGCCTCTTCGGCGGCTGCGTGCCGCTGGACTACGTGACGGATTTGCACGGCGCGGGCGTGCCCGACAACGTGCAAATTGTGGAGTTCTTTTTGGATCCGGGTGCGCTTCTCGACGTTTCGCACTCGCAGCGCCACTATGTCAGCACCAACTACACGCACGTTGCGCGCGATGTCGCCGCCCAGGGCGTCAACGTCGTCGGTCAACTGGTCGCGAAGCGAAGCGTCGACGGGCGCGTCGAGTACAGTTTGGGATCGAACCCCGATGTAACGGTCGACTTGCTCGAACATCTGGCGCCGCAGCGGCGACTCGGCAGAGACGTGGTCGTCATCGGAGAGGTCAATCGCCAGATGCCCTTCATGTATGGGCCTGCGGCAGTCAGTGCCGACACGTTCGACTCTCTGATCGAGCACCCGCGCTACGACTACGACCTGTTCGCGCCGCCCAACCAGCGTTTGGGCACGGTTGACTATGCGATCGGCCTTTATGGTGCTCGCTTGATACGCGACGGCGGCACCCTGCAAATCGGCATAGGCGAGCTCGGCGATGCCGTGGTCTATGGACTGCAGCTGCGACAGCAACAGAACGCCGAGTTCCGCGAGATCTTGCAGGGGCTCAAGGCGCAGGAGCGCTTCGGCGAAAGCCTGGATTCGATCGGCGGCGCGTCGTCTTTTGAGGCGGGTCTATACGCCTGTACGGAGATGTTCGTCGATGGTTTCCTGGACCTGTATCGCAGCGGCGTGCTACGGCGCCGCGTTTATGACGACGCTCGCATCCAGCGAATGCTGAATGAAGGCGCCGTCAGCGAGCGCATCGACGAGCGTTTTCTGGCGGCGCTCGCGGAAGCGGGATTCGCCAGCCCGGTCACCGCCGATGAGTTTGCGCTGTTGCAGAATCTCGGGGTTTTTCGCCGCGACTGCCGTTACGCCGGCGGGCGCATCGAGAATGCGGAGGGCCAAAGCGCCGCCGCGGTTTTCAATACGGAGGCGGCGCGGCGCGAACTTTTGGAACTGTGCACCGGGCGCACCTTGAGCGGCGGTGTTCTCTTGCATGGCGGGTTTTTCCTGGGGCCGCGCGGATTCTACGCGGCGTTGCGCGACCTGCCGGACTCGGAGCGGCGCCAGTTCTCGATGTGCGGTGTTTCCTTCGTCAATCAGCTTGACGGAGCGGACCAGGCGCTGAAAATCGCGCAGCGTGCACACGGACGATTCATCAATTCGAGCATGATGGTGACGCTGTTGGGAGCGGCGGTGTCGGACGGCCTGGCCGACGGCCGCGTCGTCAGCGGCGTGGGAGGGCAATACAACTTCGTCGCGATGGCCCATGCTTTGCCGGATGCGCGTTCGATTCTGACCCTGCGCAGCACGCGCGACAAGAATTCCACCCTCACCTCGAACATCCTGTGGAGTTACGGCAACACGACCATTCCGCGGCACCTGCGCGATATCGTGGTAACCGAATACGGAGTCGCCGATTTGCGCGGCCTGTCCGATCAGGATGTCATCGCCGCGATGCTGAACATCGCGGATTCGCGGTTTCAAGACGGCTTGAAGCGCGAAGCGCAGGCGGCGGGAAAACTGCGGCACGACCACCGGATACCCGACATGCATCGGAACAACACGCCGCGCGCCTTGGAGGAGCGGTTCATACTCGCCCGTGCCCGCGGGCTGTTTTCGGAGTTTCCGTTCGGCAGCGATTTTACCCGGGAAGAAATCGTGCTGGCAAAGGCGCTGACGCGATTGAAGCAGAGGACGACAGGTGGCTGGCCGCGTGTCAAGACCCTTCTGGGTGCGGCGACAATTCGCGGCATTCCGACCGCGATCAGGCCGTACTTGGAGCGCATGTCATTGGGCGCGCCGCAAACGCGCCAGGAGTGGCTTTGGCAGCGTCTGCTCGTGCAAGAATTACGCGGTATGACCTGACGGCATCGCGCCGTGGATTGTTTCTCGGCTCCCGGGTGAGTAACCTTGCCATCCTTGAAGACCCGCGGAGAGATAGTATGAAAATCGGCGTACCCAAAGAGATCAAAATTCATGAATACCGCGTAGGTCTGGTGCCCGCGGGGGTTCGCGAACTTGTCGATTCGGGGCATCAAGTCCTGGTTCAAAGCGGCGCGGGCGCGGGTATCGGCTTCGATGATTCGCATTACCAAGCGGCCGGGGCCTCGATCTCCAAAAAGGTCGAGGACATATTCAGCTCGGCCGACCTCATCGTGAAGGTCAAAGAACCTCAACTGGTCGAGTGCAAGCTGCTGCGCAGCACTCAGACGCTGTTTACTTATCTGCATTTGGCAGCCGATCGTGAGCAAACGCTGGCGTTGCTGGCCTCGGGCGCAACCGCCATCGCCTACGAGACCGTGACGGCGCCGGACGGGTCGCTGCCGTTGCTGACCCCCATGAGTGAGGTTGCCGGACGCATGGCGGTGCAAGTCGGCGCCAACTGCCTGCAAAAGGCCAACGGCGGATTTGGCGTGCTGTTGGGCGGCGTCCCCGGCGTGGCGCCCGCCAAAGTCGTGGTCTTAGGGGGCGGCGTCTCAGGCACGCATGCGGTTGAAATGGCGGTTGGATTGCGCGCGGACGTGACGGTCGTGGATCGTTCGGTCAAGCGCCTGCGCGAGCTGTCCTCTATTTTCGGCAGCCAGTTGAAGACCGTGTACTCGACCGCGCACGCCATTGAAGAGCTCGTCCGCGACGCCGACCTGGTGATCGGCGCGGTGCTCATTGCAGGTGCCGCCGCTCCGAAACTCGTGACTCGGGCCATGGTCAAAACCATGAAGCCCGGCGCCGTGCTGGTCGATATCGCAATCGACCAGGGCGGCTGCTTCGAGACCAGCCGTCCCACGACCCACGCCGAGCCCACCTATATGCTCGATGGCGTAATCCATTACGCGGTCACCAATATGCCGGGGGCCGTGCCCAGAACCTCCACGTTCGCACTCACCAATGCAACCTTGCCGTATGTCAAAGCTCTCGCGGATCACGGATGGCGGGCGGCAATCTCCAAGGACATTGGATTGGCGCACGGACTGAACGTGCATGCCGGTCAGCTGACGCACGAAGCCGTCGCCAGTGCGCTTGGATTGGACTATCGAGCGTATCGCGCTGCCTAGTGCCTTAAGAACTCCAGGAAGGGGCTCTTTACTATTCTGAAGGATAAAGGGAATTCGATGAAGACCAAGCGGCACCTGCCGAAATTTCGTCGTGCGACCCCGGCGGTGCGCCGCGAAGCACTCGTCGAGGCGACTCTTCGCTGTTTGAAAAAATACGGCCACGATGGCGCTTCGGTGCGCCGCATCAGCGCCGCGGCGGGCGTCTCCATCGGACTGATCAACCACCACTTTCCGAGCAAGTCAGGATTGATTGCGGAGACCTACGAGACCCTGGCATTGTCGCTGCAGGACTCGCTGCGAGCCCGCGCACAAAACCGCACGGCGTCGCCGCGCAAGCGCTTGAGCGATTTTTTCCGCGCATCGTTTGCCCCCGAACTTCTCGATCCGCAGCTGTTCAACGTGTGGGTGGTGTTCTGGAGCATGGTCGCGCACTCGCCCGAAATTCGCGCCGTTCACGATCGGACCTATGGCCAGTACCGGTCCATCCTGGAGAAACTACTGGGCGAACTGGTCAAATCCGGCGCGGCGCCCAGATTGAAGCTGCGTTCCGCCGCGATTGCCTTGAGCGCGTTGCTCGACGGCCTTTGGGTCGAACTGAGCCTGAGCTCCGAGACCTTCAAACCCAGCGAGGCGATCGGCATTTGCGAGGATTGGGTAAATGCCCTATGCGCCGGCGCCTTTCCGCGAATTTTGCGCGAAAAACATCACAAAACTTAACCGTCCATCTTGTTATACTATCGTTCAATAAGAGCTGTGAAGATCTGTAATGGACGCAAGGCGCCTGGCATTGGAGGAAGACTTCAGCCTGCCCGGATGGATATACCGGGACGCTGATTTCCTGCGTGCGGAAAAGGAGCAGGTGTTCGCCGCGTCGTGGCAGGTCGTATGCCACCTCAGCGACATCCCCAGTCCGGGCGACTACCACACGCTGGATTTTCTCGGCGAGCCCATCGTCGCGGTGCGCGGGCGCGATGCCGGGGTCAAGGCGTTTTTCAATGTCTGCCGGCACCGCGCAGCGCGGCTCGTCGACGGCGGCTCCGGACATTGCCCCGGCCGAATAGTCTGCCCCTATCACGCCTGGACGTACGATCTCGACGGAAGGCTCAGCGCAGTCCCGCTCCGCAAGGAATTCGTGGACTTTTCCCTCGATGATTTCGGGCTCAAAGCGGTCGAAACCGAGATCTACAAGGGCTTCGTTTTCGTCCGCTTGCGACCGGGCCTGCCGAGCGTCGCCGAGATGCTGGCGCCCTATCAGAATGAGCTGGCGTCGTACCGCCTCGAGGAGCTGAAGCCTCTCGGACGCGTCACGATGCGCGTGCGCCATGTGAACTGGAAGAACGTAACGGACAATTATTCGGATGCGATGCATATTGCGGTGGCGCATCCCGGTTTGTCGCGCTTGTTCGGTCAGACCTACGGCGTTGAGGCCGAGCTCTGGGTGGACAAGATGTGGGGTCATCTTCGCGACACGCCTTCCTCGCAGCTTTCGGAGCGCATGTACCAAACGGTACTGCCCAGGTCGCCGCACCTGCCGGAAGGTAGGCAGCGGTTGTGGACCTACTTCAAATTGTGGCCGAACGTGGCGTTTGACATCTATCCGGATCAGGTCGACTTCATGCAGATGATTCCGATATCGCCCACCGAAACTTTGGTGCGTGAGATTGCCTATGCGCACCCGGATGATCGGCGCGAAATGCGCGCGGCACGCTATTTGAATTGGCGCATCAACCGCAGGGTCAGCTTGGAAGACAAGGCGCTGATC
>Ga0210387_10004282_pt1 | contig 10935 bp, 8 predicted proteins | sample IncBWC7OmetaG_FD_160108 | JGI IMG/M metagenome (GOLD analysis project Ga0210387, IMG submission 160108) | Forest soil microbial communities from Barre Woods Harvard Forest LTER site, Petersham, Massachusetts, United States - Inc-BW-C-7-O ... | reverse complement strand
CAGCAACGCGGGACCACTCACGGCCAGCCACTCGTCGACCGCAGATTCGAGCTCCGCCGCGTCTGTGACCGTACGGCCCCAGAGGCCCATTGCTTCTGCGACCTTGCCGAAGTCCGGATTTTTCAGATCGGTGTACGCTGGCAGCAGGCCTTCGCTCTTCTGCTCCAACTCCACAAAGCCCAACTTGCCGTTGTCGTAGACCGCGATCTTGATTGGAAGCTTCTCTGACACGACGGTAATCAGATCGCCAAGTAGCATCGTCAGTCCGCCGTCGCCGGCGACACACACGACCTGGCGACCTGCCTGACAGGTCTGCAGTCCGATCGCCGTACCGAGGCCGCTTGCCATGGTCCCATGCAGCAAACTGGCAAACATCCGTCGCTTGCCATTCGCTGCGATCATGCGCAGCATCCACACCCCGCAGGTACCGTCATCGGCCGCAAACAGCGCATCCTGTGCCGCCTTGCGATTGATGATTGACGTCAGATACTGCCCGTAAATCAAGCCGTGCTTGCCCGGAGTAGCCCTCGCCGCCTGAGCCTTGAGCGACTTCTCATGTCGCTGGACGTAGGCATCACGAAAACTCGAGTCGGACCGCTGTGACAATCGCGGCAGCAGCGCCTGGAGTGTGTCCTTGATGTTACCCACCACGCCCAGCTCAATCGGATGGCGCTGTCCGATGCGCGTTGGATCGAGATCTACCTGGATGATCGTGGCGTTTTTGGGATAGAACTGCGACCAGGCGAAATTGGTGCCCAACAGCAGCAACGTGTCGCAATTGAGCACGGCGCGGTAGCCGGATTCCATCCCAAGGATGCCCGTCATGCCGACATTGTTCGGATTATCGTACTCCAGGGCGTCCTTGCCGCGCGACGTATGCGCCACGGGGGCGTGCAATCGTTCGGCGAGCTGCACGATCTCATCGTGCGCACCGGCACATCCGGCGCCCGCATAGATCGTGATGTTGGACCCCTTCGCCAGGAGGCGTGCCATCTCGTCCAGATCGGCTTCGCTCGGGCGAATGACCGGGAGATTGGCGTGGACGCGATACGGCAACTCCTCGACCGGCGCGGCATCGGCGACGTCGACCGGCAGGATCAAGACCGCCACGCCGCGGCGCGTGATCGCCGCCTGGCACGCCATCACCGTCAGGCGTCGCGCCTGCTCAGGGGTCATGACCATTTCGCAGAACACACTGCAGCCCTTGTAGACCGCTTTGAAATCCACCTCCTGGATGAAATCAAAGCCCAGCTCGCGGCGCACGACCTGGCTGGCGATCAGTATCACCGGAGCGCGGTTTCGATTCGCCTCGTACAGGCCATTGATGAAATGCAGGCTCCCCGGACCACAGCTACCCGCCACGGCCGTGAGTCGATTGAGCAGCAACGCTTCGCCCTGCGCGGCAAACGCGCCGGCTTCCTCGTGCCGCATGTGAACAAACTTGATGCCGGCCGGCGCCAGGTTTGAGGCGAATGCGTTCAGGGTGTCGCCGACGACGCCGTAACAGTGCTCGACGCCGGCTTCCTTCATTGCGTCAATGATGACTCGGGCTACTTTCTTACTCACTGTTGAGCTCCGTTAAGTCCGTCGGTGGCTACGTGCAGCCTCGGCGATCCGTCCGCCGCGAGGCATCCCCCGGACGGGTGGTGGTGCAGTGATGCGATGACTCCCCCCCATCGGGGGGATAGGGGTCGGCGGTTGCGCTGCGCATCCTGCGGATCACGATGCCGCAACACGGGGAGTGAGACGTGGATAGACGAAGATTCCTGCTCGGCGCGGCGCCGGTCGGCCTGGCGACCCTCGTTACGGCTGGGTGCGCACGTGGCCCGGGTGTGCAAGGTCACTCCTACGCTCCCTCTTACTTTCGTCCGTCGGAGTGGGAGTTTGTGCAGGCTGCCGTAGGGCGACTGATTCCGGGCGACGGCCCAGGCCCGGGAGGCGTTGAGGCTGGCGTTCCGGAGTTCATAGATCGGCAGATGGAGCTGCCCTACGGCCACGGGTCCTACTTCTACATGAAGGGCCCATTCCATCCAGATAGTCCCGCCACGCTCGGCTATCAGTTGAGATTTACCCCACGGGAGATTTATCGGCAGGGCATCGAGGAGGCCAATGCCGCCGCTCGAGCGAGCCATGGCATTGATTTCGCACGCCTGGAGGCGGCTCGGCAGGACGAATTCCTGGAATCGATGGAAAAGGGCCTCCTTGCCTTTGCGACAGTTCCTGCGCCGGCGCTCTTTGACCAGCTACTGGAGAATACCCGGGAAGGATACTTCTGCGACCCAATCCACGGAGGCAACCGCGACATGGTCGCTTGGCGCTGGATTGGATTTCCCGGCGCGCGGGCCGACTTCACGGACTGGATTGATCAGGCCGGTGTTAAGTATCCCTATGGGCCAGTTTCAATCGGCGGTGCCCACACGTGACGACCCCAAGAAAGCTCAGGCCCGTCGATGCGGTAATCATCGGCTTTGGTTGGACCGGCGCGATTCTCGCCAAGACGCTGACCGACGCCGGTTTGCATGTTGTCGCGCTGGAACGAGGACCCGCCAGGGATACAGCACCGGATTTTGAATATCCGCGCATTGCAGATGAGCTTCGCCACGGAATTCGCGGGGAGCTGTGGCAGCCGCTGGCCTCCGAGACCGTAACCGTCCGACACGCCGTGAACGACACCGCCGTACCGTACCGAAAATATGGTTCCTTCGTGCTGGGCAACGGAGTCGGTGGTGCCGGTGTGCACTGGAACGGCATGCTCTGGCGTGCCTCGCCCGAGGATCTGCGCTTCCGCAGCCACATCCAGGAGCGCTATGGCAAGCATTTCATCCCGCCGGAAATGACCATTCAGGACTACCCGGTCTCCTTCGAGGAGCTCGAGCCGCACTTCGACCATTTCGAGAAGGTCTGCGGAACTTCAGGGAGTGCCGGAAATCTGCGCGGCACTCTTCGATCGGGGGGCAATCCCTTCGAAGGCCCGCGTAGCGATGAGTTCCCGACTCCACCCCTTCCCGCTATCCATGCGGCGCAACTATTTGAGAAGGCCTCGGCGCAGTTGGGCTACCGCGCGTTTCCGCTGCCGGCGGCAAACAGTTCCGCTGCCTTCACGAACCCCTACGGTGTACGGCTGGGCCCGTGCAATCTGTGCGGCTATTGTGAGCGCTTTGGCTGTTTCCTGTATTCCAAAGCGTCTCCGCAGACGACCATCCTGCCGGTTCTGGCAGCTCGACCTAATCTCGAGGTGCGAACCGGCGCCTACGTCACGAGGATCCTCCAGGACTCTTCCAAAAAACGGGCGACCGGCGTGCTCTACGTCGATGCAAACGGGCAGGAGTTGGAACAACCCGCCGACCTCGTTGTCCTGTCCGCTTTTCAGATGCATAACGTACGCCTCCTCCTTCTGTCCGGGATCGGAACCCCCTATGACCCGAGTACCGGCACCGGTGTCGTAGGAAAGAACTACGCTTATCAGATGTGCGGCATCACGACTGCGTTCTTTAGCGAAGACACGCATATCAATCCCTTCATCGGGGCCGGAGCGGCCGGACTGCGTGCGATCGATGACTTCAATTCGGACCATTACGATCACTCCAAGGTCGGATTCATTGGTGGAGCTACGATCTATGCCGGCGCGACCGGCGGCCGGCCCATCGAACAGATGCTGCTTCCCCCGACCAGCCCGCGGTGGGGCGCCGCCTGGAAGGCCGCGATTCGCAGGCACTATCGCCACTCCGCCCCGGTGACACTGCAGGGAACCGTCATGTCTTACAGGGATCGCTACCTGTCACTGGACCCCACCTACAAGGACAAGTACGGAATACCGCTGCTGCGCATTACATTTGACTGGCACGACAACGAGTATCGGATGGCCGCCTACACGGCGTCGAAGATGGAGGAAATCGTCCGACACATGAAGCCGCAGACCCAAGCAACGCTCCTTTTGAAACCCGGAAATCACTACGACACGCGCATCTATCAAAGTACGCACACCACCGGCGGCGCAATCATGGGGTCGAACCCGGTCAGTAGCGTCATCAATCGATACTCCCAGAGCTGGGATCTGCCGAACCTCTTCATCTACGGCGCCTCCGCCTTCCCGCAGAATATCGGCTACAACCCCACTGGGCTCCTGGCCGGTCTCGCGTATTTTTCTGCGGACAAGCTCAAGGGCTCCTACCTGAAATCTCCCGGACCCTTGGTTTCCGCATGAAAGGGAAAACCATACTCGTGCTCACGGGCGGCGCCATCGCGGCTTTGGCAGCAGCGATCGCCGTCTCTTACGTCGGCGACGGGGCTGCCGGAGAGAATGTGTCCCCGACGCCGGGACGCAATGCGGTGCTGATCGATCGCGGTGCATACCTGGCGAAGTTGGGTGATTGTGCAGCATGTCATAGCATCCCTGGTCGGCCCGCGTTTTCCGGCGGACTGAAGATGGGAACTCCGATTGGCGCCATCTACTCGACCAACATCACACCGGATCCAACTAACGGTATCGGACGCTTCACCCTTGCTGACTTTGACAGAGCCCTGCGGTACGGTGTCGCCGAGGGACACAGCCTGTATCCGGCTATGCCATTCACGTCCTACTACAATACGAAGCCCGAGGACGTCCGCGCGCTCTATGCCTACTTCAGATACGCCGTTGCGCCGGCGGAAATCCCAAACCGTGCGAGTGATATCCCATTTCCCCTCTCGATGCGGTGGCCCCTGACTTACTGGCGCTGGCTGTTCGCCTCAAAGCCCACCTCCTTCACGGCGCCGGCAGGCCTGGACGGATTACAGGCACAGGGCGCGTATTTCGTGGATGGACTCGGTCACTGTGGAGAGTGCCATACCCCACGAAACCTCTTCATGCAGCTGAAGGCAGTCGGTCGTGCCGATGGGTCGCAATATCTGCGCGGCGCCGTCATCGAGAGCTACTTCGCCCCGAGTCTGCGAAGCAGTGGGGCGGGATCGCTCCGCGACTGGAGCGAGGAGGAACTGGTCGAATTCCTACGAACCGGTGCGAACTCCCGAGGGATCGCCTTCGGATCGATGTCAGACGTGATTATTCACAGCACCCAATACATGACTGAGGATGACGCGAGGTCTACGGCGCGCTATTTGAAGTCGCTCGGGTCACCGGAGCAAGTCGGCCAATCTTTTGTATATGACGCGACCTCGCATAGGGCGCTCAAGACAGGAGATGCAAGCGCCGAGGGCGCCATGGTTTACCTTGATAATTGCGCCGCCTGCCATCGCCCGGACGGGCGCGGTTACGAGCGGGTATTCCCTGCTTTAGCAGGAAATCCGGTTGTCGAGGCCGGAAGTCCCGACTCTGTGATTTCCATTATCCTACAAGGCTCTACAAGTCCGCGAACCGGAGCGGCACCGGCCCAGTTCACGATGCCTGCATTTGCCTGGCGGCTCTCCGACGTCGAGGTTCTGCAGGTCGCCAACTTTGTACGCTCAAGCTGGGGAAATCGCGGGACTCAAGTAAAGCTGCAGGACGTTGGGCGCCTCCGCCCTGGATTGATGCCCCGTTAGAACCGAAACGCGAGGTCGGCGCCGACTGCCCAGCCATGGATGTTCGTGCCATCCACGTACGATGCACCGAGTCCGATCCACTGCACTTTCCACAACTGATGGAGGAAATCGAGTACCAGGCGCCCATGCACCTCGTTCATGTGCGCCACACCCAGTCCATCCTGGAGATCGCCTAACAGCTCCGTGCGGCTCAAGTAACCCCCGGTATGCAGCTCATGCCCGAAAAGTTGGAATCCGAGGGGGATATCCAAGTCAATCTTGTTGTCGATGGAGCCGGAACTTCCGTTGATCCTCACGTTTACATTGGAAGGACTGAAACCTTGGGTATGAAAATACGTCGGATCTGAGGAAAACGTGAGCGTGTTGCGCCCGAACCGAATCAGATATTGAACGTTGAGTGCCGGTCGCAGTGTCCAGGTATTGATGCTCCAATCCACCAGCCCCAGCTGGGTCGCCGGGATGAGGTTCGCTCTCATGTACGCGCTGTGAACTTCGTAGTCGTCGGACGTGTGACCGTACAGTCCCATCAGAGTCGGGGCCACACTGAAGCTGTCGCCGAACCAGAAGCGTGCGCCGCCTCCAAATTCGATCGCGGATGTAATGACTTTGCTGGTGTCGCCCGCCAACGGCCCCGAGCCCATTTCGTATTTCGAATCAAGGTAACCCATGTTGCCTTGCAGCCGGGGCTGCCAGCTGATACCGGATTCCCCGAGCGGCTGAGGATCGCCAACGTCACCACTGCCGCCAAACTTAGCCACGCTGTACCTCACATCTACGTCTGACTCCAACGGCTGAATTTGCCCCCGCGATCTGAAGGTCCCATCGGAGAGGCCGAAGTCGCCCCCGAGGATCGTCAGCGCCTCGATGCGATTCTCCAGCCCGGCGCGGACCTGATCCGCCACCTCCGGCGTGATCTGGCCGAAGCCGATGCTCGGTAAGACGCTCACTGCTAGCGTTGAGATTGCCAGGGCCACTCTCATGGGGCTGCGTGCCAAGAAGTAGAACATAGGTCGTAAGCTCGAGGATGATAGGCCTGTGGCGCACGGACGCCGATGCATCAACGGTGCGCAACTTGCTGAATTCCAGATTGGAATATTCAGTCGGTTTTGGATAAGGCTGCGATCTTGCGTACGCCGCGGCATTTTCCGAGGCGCCCGCAGGAATCCACAATCCGGAGCCCACTTTCTACAAGCGCGCCTCGGTGCGCGTGCTCTAGGCTTCGGCCCATGTCGTCGCTCGATCAGTCGCTCACATTGTCCGTAGACCATAGTGCTGGCATAGCACTGGATTGGTCGCTTACACCGTCTGCGCCAACTGGCGATCGGGATGCGGCGTCGCCCGAGGGATCTTGGGCCATTCGGCGGGCGATTGCCCGGGCGCGCGCGAGCCTCGTCGCAATGAGACTAGATGAAGCCACCAAGGCGACGAATCAGCTCGGCCGCCTCTTGAGTCACCGTGAGGAGTCATGGTGCGATCGCTACGTCTCCACACACCGAATACTCCAGGCATCGCTGCATGCGGCGGCGGACCAACTCGCGAGCGCACACACCATACTGATGACCCTTCCTGCGCTCACCAGCGACCCGATCGCTACTTCCCTTTTTCGGTACCTCGATTGGATGCGCGCCAGTTGCGACGAGGAGTGTCTGCCCGATACGGTCGACTATCTGGCAGCGCCAATTGGGGGGAAGGCCATCGCGCGCATATTCAGCCTGTGCGTCAGTGCCGCTCTGGCGTTTGATCGATTACACCTCACGGTGTCCTCAAGCCTAGCGTCCGAGGCCCTGGGGCTTGCCCGTGAGCGATATGGCAATCACTCGGCCATCAGCGGGTTCCCCGCCACACTTCTTGCGCAGGTCGCCTACGAGCAAGGCCGGTTCGAGGAAGCCGAGGCGCTGTTGCGACCGCGGATCTCGCTGATACGTACCTCGGGAACGCTGGAATGCGTTGGGCGTGCCAGCGTACTTCTTGCGAAACTCTCGCTCCACAGGGGTCAGCGTCGTGCCGCACTGGCGATCCTGCGCGATACGGAAGCTCTTGGCCACATCCGGCGTTGGCCGAGATTGGCGTCCATCGCCGCATCGGAGTATAGCCGGGCCCTATCGGCTGCGGGCTCCGGCCCCTGCGCTAATGCCTTGCGCACCGCAGCGCAGCTTACAATGCCCGGACGTTTGCGCAGATTGTCAACGTGCCCCGAAAGTCCTTGGAGCAATGAACAGCAAAGTGTCGCGATAATCCAGACCACCCTGCGGAACGCGTGCTCAGCAGCTTCTGACGGCAGGTTTGATGATAGTTACGAGCTTCTCATCGGTTGCCTGCGCATCGGGGCGGCGCGCGGACTGCGGATGATTTTCGTCGACGCCGGCTATCCAAGCTTGACGTTGCTCCGGGCCCTGTACGAGGCGCTTCCGACCAGGGAGGGAAGACTCGCGCAGCTTCGACCCTACGTTGCTACCCTGCTGCGGTTTGCTGCGCCGATTCCCGAGGATGCGGCGGAGTCACCGACCTATCGCGCGCTGTCACATCGCGAAACAGGAATTCTGCAAATGATTGCCGGTGGGCTGTCCAATAAGCGCATCGCCAAATCCCTGGGAATCACCCCGGAGACCGTCAAGTCACACGCCAAGAGCATTTTCGTGAAGCTCGATACCCGCACCCGCGCACAGGCGGTCGCCCGCGCGGAATCAATCGGCTTGCTCTAAGTCGGCACGCGCCGCGCGCGTCGCCAGGCGGCCGGAGTTTCCCCGGTTGTCGTTCGAAAGTGCTTGCAAAGGTGTGCCTGGTCCACAAATCCACACTGAAGCGCGATGTCACTGAGCGGCATATCCGTCTGCAGCATGTGCTGAGCCGCCAGTTCGACGCGCCGTCGGACCACAAAGGCGTGGGGGGACTGCCCGAATGTGCGCCTGAAAGCGCGCGAAAAGTGCGCCTCGCTGCGCTGCACCAGTGCACAAAGATCTGCAATCCGTACGCGATGCGCGACATGTCTGTCGATATGCTCGAGCACCTTGCGCGCCTGCCAGGCCAGCAACCGCTCCCTTCCGTCGCCTGCAACCTCTTGTGAAACTTGCGGATCCACTTGCCTGCGCAACAATGAGGTTGCTTGAAGTATCGAGCCGCGCGCCGCCTGTTCATGGTGCAGCTGACCCATGGCCGCGTCCAGAAGGGCCAGTACATGGTGCGCCCAGTGGGGCGGTGCGCTCCGACCGATGGTCGGGTCGCGGTCCTTCTCATTCGCTTGGATTTGCATTGCGAGTACCTTCCTCGACCGGCCGTGGGCGCTCCTCAAGCTCCCGGGCCATGTCTTTAAGGTAGCTCTATGAACTGTTAAGTGCCGTTAGATACGCACAGCGGTCTGGCAGACAGCCTGCGAGGGAGAGTCCCTAGCGTGGGATCTGCGTGCTCAGATCGAGAGCGACCTGAGAGAGGATTTGCGCAAGCGCAGTGCCGTACCCGCCTATCAGGGCGTCGGGTGATGCTGTCTGCAGCCTTACGCGCGAGGCGATCGTTCGCTCGTACACTACCTTGGGGCGTGCGCTTGCCTGGTCGATGAGAGCGAATTGTACGCAGAGCACCGCCGCCGGACCTGCGCCGGCCCGAAAATCTCCGTACAGCTCCTCGACAGTGGCGTCGAGAACATACGGTGCTGGTTGCGCGCTGCCGGGGGGCGAGACCGTGCTGAACGGTCCGGTGCGATCGAGCCATTCGGCGATCCGGCCACCAAGCATCGCCCCCGGATCGGCAACGAAGGCATGATAGGGGTCGATGGCATAGCGCACCTCATCGAGCCGATAGACCAGCCCGCTGCCGGCGTAGGCGGCGGCAACGCGCACCTGGCCCATACGCAGCCGCTCCGGGCGCCGCGGCACCGGAGCAATCTCGCCGGCCGGATCTACGATATAGGTCGTGGCCTGCGGTATCGGTCTGCCCAGAGCGCAGGCAGCGAGCGACAAAGTGATGCTCGCTGCCAGAAGAATACGCCAGCCATTCATGGGGCACTCCCGGGGAGCCGCAGTTTATCGGGTGGCCCACCGACCAAGGCACCGGCCGGATAGCGCTTGACCGTCTCGGACAACGCCCGCAGATTGTCGGCCGCAACCCGTAGATCCTGGACCATGACACGCACGTCATATTGATTGTCGCCGAGCAAGCCGTCCAGGCGCTCCGCCGCGCCATCCAGCCCTGCCACCATCCGGTCGAGTGCGGGATCGCCCAGGAGGGAGTCCATTCGGGTCGAGACCGAATCAAGCTTGCGCAAGGTGTGATCGATGGGCGCACCCGCCAGGATTCGGTCGAGGTGAGCCAGCGTAACATCGGCAGCCCCAAGCACTTGCTGTGCCCGTCCCGAGAGTTCCGCGACGGGCAACTCGCCGAGCTTCTTGTCCAAGTCGCCGACCAGCGTATTGAGGCTCTGCCCCAGTTGCTTGATGTCCGCCTCATTGAGGCTCGCCAAAAACGTCTGTGCCTTGGCAATGATCTCCCCGGCCGCGCTCGGCGCCGAGGGCAGATACGTGTACTGCGGCGTCCATTGAAATTCCAGTGGCGGATACTTCTTTGGATCCATGAAATCGAGCGCCAGGTACTGCTGACCGGTGATCCCTGCAAGTTGGGTCTGGGCGCGCAGTCCCCTCCCCGCCAGCGCAACGGCATCCTTCCTCATCTGCGCGGCTTCCAGTGCCGACACGTTGACCTTTACCCGTACGACGATGTATTCCCGGCGCCTGCTCAGTGGCACGTCGCGTTCATATGTGGCCGCGGATGTCAGGATCTGTGTCACCTGACCGAGCGGCACGCCGCGAAAGCGCACCGGCGCACCCAGCTCCAGGCCTGCCACCGAATTGTTAAAGTATGTCTCGAAAATGAACGTGTGCTGGAACAAATCACGTCCGCCGAGTGCAAAGAGCAACCCGGCGAGCACCGCGACACTCACGATGACGAACAGCCCAAGGCGAGTGTAGCGTTTACTCTCTTCCATACGGATTCGCCGGGATCTCATCGGGTCGCCGGTTGAAGAACTGGCGCACGCGGGCATCCGCGCTATGATCGCGCAGCGTCGCCGGGCTATCGTCTGCGATGATTGTCCTAGACACGGGATCCAGCATGATCGCCCGATCTGCAATGGCAAAGATGCTCTGCAGTTCGTGAGTGACGACCACGAAGGTGACGCCCAAATTCATGCGAAGGGACAGAATCGTTCGGTCGAGATTGGCCGCGGTAATAGGATCAAGACCGGCCGAGGGTTCGTCGAGAAGCAGGATGTCGCAACCAAGGGCCATTGCCCGGGCGATAGCGGCGCGCTTCAACATACCGCCCGATAGCTCGCCCGGCATCAGCGACTCGGACTGTGCCATCTCGAGCATATGCAGCAGCATGCGCGCTGTCAGGTTCTTCTCTGCTAGCGTAAGCTCCGTAAAC
>Ga0210387_10004281_pt1 | contig 10940 bp, 11 predicted proteins | sample IncBWC7OmetaG_FD_160108 | JGI IMG/M metagenome (GOLD analysis project Ga0210387, IMG submission 160108) | Forest soil microbial communities from Barre Woods Harvard Forest LTER site, Petersham, Massachusetts, United States - Inc-BW-C-7-O ... | reverse complement strand
ATTTTCCTTCGTTCTTGCGCTGAGCACCTAGGGTTAATTGAGTACATTCCAAATATACTAAATTTTATAGGGATACATGGAGTATTGAATGAGCTACGACGAAAATGCTTTTCGGACACAATCTTTCCATGTTTCCCAAAAAGGCAGCTTGGCCAATCTTTTTGAAAACAGCAATAAACGTGAGTACTCACATCCTTCTTTTGTTGCAAATGGTGAAAATTATTGTATCGACCATATGTCGTTGTCTGACGGGAGGTCTAGTCCTAACCGACTCACGACGCTCCCGGATGACACCGTCTGCCCGCAGACGTTATCTTCTCTCTGATGATTCTGTTCCTTGCCACGTCTGGTACGCACACTGGATCCTAACTAGGTCTTGTTTTCTCATTTGATAGGTTGCGTCCAACCACTATCACTCCAATCCTTAAAGTTAACCCGCCAGCCTAGCTCTGCCCCAGCATGCTCACCCCAGTCTTTGCCGGCTTTGCCCTCAGCTCTGCCCCTAGTGGCTCTGCACACACAACTCTCTTCAACCTCCTTTCCCACACGGCGATCCTCCCTGTCTTCTCCTCTGCCCTCCATCTCTTCCTCCACCCACCCGCTCAACCCAAATCCTACCCCGTCACTTCCCACACCATCTACCGTCCCACCGCCACATCCACGTCCCCTTTCGTTCATCATACGTCCAACGTCGCCGTTTCGGAAGTGTCGTCTCTGTCGTCCTCGCCATCGCTGGATTGGCACTCATCTGCAATGGCAAATTTAAATCCTCCTCCCCGCCACCTCAACCACCTCCACCATCACCCCCTCCGCCACCACCTCCTTCGTCCAACACTGCCGGTTCCGCATACATATCCATCGAACACGACGCGAAGACCTCCGATGGCCCTCCTCCGCCGCCGCCTCCTCCCCCACTCCCGCCTGCGCCGTCCACTCCTGCCATAGATCCCAAAGGCATGCCAAGCAACGCATTCGCTCAGTGGATGTTCCTCCTCTTAGTCGTCGCCTATGCGTTCGCTCTGTGCAAATTCTGGCCAGAGCGGTTCACTGCGCTGTGCGATGACCTACGGAGGTTTCTCCAATCTCGTGAACGACCCCCATCTCAAGTGTTCATCCAGCCAGATGTCGTCGACAACGTTGACTACCCTCGTCCTGCACCTGAGCCATCCCCGTCGGCGTACGTTCTCGCTGACGTACTACCTCTCCCCATGTCCGCCGACGTCCGTCTCCCCATATCCGCCTCCCCATATCCGCCAACGTCCTACCTCTCCCCACGTCCGCCAACGTCCCACGTCTCCCCATCTCCGCTGACGTCCTATCTCCCCCCATACGCCTGCCGCTTGTTCGACAATTCGCCCCACTACGCCCGGCAAAGATCCAACCAACTCGTCTCTCCTACATTGAGCCGTACTTGCAGGTGAAATGGGTGCTTGTCCTCCTTGTCCTCCTGCTCATTCACTCGCTGGCAACGGAGCGCAAACGCTGGATGGAGGCACAGCTGATGGAGGATGAGGAGCGGGACATGCATGCAAACGACGACGACGAGGTCAAGGGACAAGAGGAGGTACATGAAATTGAGGCTGCACATTCGGTTCGTACATTCTCGCCACCTTCTCTCCATCAAATCATACTCTTATCATATTCCCCGTAGCCTGCTCCAGCACTCACTCTCAACCCCACTGTCCCTCCTTTCGTCCCCATCGCCACCAAATCTGTTCAAGACATCAACCCTACCGCTGTTGTGTTTATTCCCAAACCCAAACCTCTTTCGTCCCTACCATCGTCAAATCTGCACAGGGCATCAACCCCACCGCCGCGTTTACGCCCGAACCCAGGGCCAAATCGGCGTTGAACCCGACCACCTTGGCGTTTGTTGCCGTCGCGGTCAAGTCCGCTCTGGGCACCAACCCCGCCGTCGTGTTTACTCCCGATTCCAAATCAACTCTGAACCCCACAACAACCGCTTTTGTTCCCGCCACCATCAAATCCGTTCAGGGCATTAACCGTACCGCCATGGCGTTCGTCCCCATCTTCCGCCAATAATTATTTCTCGTTGCGCTTCGTTCTTTGCATAATACGTATACCCCGGCTTGAGGCTCGCTCTCACATACTAGACCTACGCCAACATGCATACCATATACCCACACGTATACCCACCGATACACGTTCAGCTCTTTTTTCTTTTCATCTCGCGAGGAGCAGCATAGGATTGCGAGTCATTATAGAGCGTATAGGACATGTAGGGGTTGTATGGCTGACGAGCCATCACAACACCCTTTCGCTATACCGCTACGATGCAGACATTCCTTTCATTATCTCTTTCATTGCGTTATTTGGATACCATCACACCCTTTCACTCGTGAGTCTTCTCTTTCACTCATATCTTTTTGCAGTCTCTAATGTTACTCCTCCCAGCCTTTTTCACATTCGAATCACGGACTCAATCACCAATCGCTTCACAATAATGTCACCCTTTATTCATATCTATTATACGACGATGTTGAGAGATCGCAGCCGTATTCCGATAGAGCACTGTTCGTTGTCTTATATCCTTTTCTTTGCTGTTGTCTAACCTCTTTCGTTCTTTCAGTGTTTCGTCATCATGTTCAACAGGCAACTTATAGCCGACCGGACCCCGACAACTCGACACTCTTCGTTCTATGACAGTACCTCTCGTTACTTCGTCGTCTTCCTCGCGCAGCCGCATCATCTCGTGCACACCGTTAAACGCGCGCCTCTTTTCTCGCCGCACGCATCTTCGTCTCACATCTGCATCTTCGTGTATCCGTAATCTCGAGCCATATCTCCCCCTTCCATCAACCTCGTTGTCTGTTGCGTTGAATTTCCGACATCCACCATCGCTCGCTGATCCCTGTCTTCCCTTGCATAAATAATAAATGTCTCGTCTCGTCTCCGATATACCAGCATATACCCGCGGATTGGCACAAAATCAATTGTCTCACCTGCATGTGCCTGTACTTTTATCCATCCAATCTCGCAGCGGAATTTCAGTTCTATATTCATATTTCCTCATAGATCATATGTATCGTCTCAAATTACTGCGTCATCTCATACATTTCACTCATCTTCGATTTATACAACAAAAATAGATATTTTAGCTTCTCTTTCTGTCTGACTTGAAGTCGCGAAGGTGTTTTCACAAGAATAATTATCGGCACAAATCAACTTGTCATTCGTTCCATCATCCACCCACAAGTACTTGATTTTTGAAGGAAAAGAAAGCCGAAACAAGGGCAAAGATAGCACAACCATATTTATATTCTCGATTTCATCCCTCCCATGATCCATCTACTTTGTCTCCTCCACGGAATCCACCACATCGCCTTTGACGCCCACAATGAAAGCCCGAACCTTATCCAAATCCTTCGCCAGTCCATCCTCCGTCTCCACGCCTCCACTGACGTCCACAGCCCAAGGGCCGACTTGCGCAATGGCTGCAGCGACGTTGGTGGGTGTTAAGCCTCCAGCAAGGATTATTGGAAGGGGGTATTTCGACCGAGAAGATGAAGTCACAGTGGGATTAGGGGCTGGCGTAGCCTTATCACCACCGCCCTCACCCTCATCTGGAGTAGGCACGCCGTCCGTCGCAGTGCTCGGGTCTGGGACAGCATCAGGGACAGTCGCCGAAGCAACCTTCTTGTAAGAACCTCCACCGTCGACCACAATCTCCCCAGCATCCACAACACTCTTTGCAAGCTCCCAATCAATAACCTTACCACTACCTCCACTAACTCCACTGTCATCGTCCCTCACACTGTCCAACAACACAAACTGATGGAAACCGCCTCGGGTTATGCCCTCAACTCCAACTCCATTGCCTACGTGGAAAACGCGAATGACTGGTACAGGAATATGGTCAGCCCAGTCGGTAGGTTCGGAGCCGTGGAGCTGCACCATGTCGAGCTGGGCATGGGTGATTGCGAAGAGAATCGTGGCGAGAGGAGCATTTTGGAATACGCCGACCAGAAGAGGTCGGGAGGAGGCCGAGGAGAGACGTGTAGCATGCGCTGTGAACCATGGAGCATTGGTAGTGTCCGTGTCCGGAGGGGAGGAAGAAGATCCGGCGAAGCGCGATGAACGAATGGCCTGCGAGATCTCCCTAGCAGTATCCAAATCGATATGCCTCTTCGAGTTCTCCACGAACATCAACCCAAGCATATCTACGCCTGCTTCTGCGCACGCCACTGCCTCTTCTTTTGAACGGATGCCGCAAATTTTAACGAGGGGCGGCGTGGTATGCCAGTGCGTTTCTTGCGGGGAAGGGTCCGGCAGCGAAAGGAGCTGGCGAATGAACGCCGCGGGATCTGTCGCTCGCATGAGGCTCTCTCCAATCAACACGGCTCCAACACCTTCAGCCGCATACCTCTTCACGTCCATCGCACTCGAGATCCCGCTGAGGGCACATAACACCACGTCCTTTCCCTTGACCATGTCACTCAGACGACTGGTAGTCCCCATGTCAACCTGAAAATCGTGGAGATTCCTATTGTTGACACCGATGACTTTGGCAGGGAGAGAGAGGGCAAGCTCCATCTCGCTCGCATTGTTCACCTCCACTAGCGGCTCCATCCCCAGTTCCAAGCTATACTTGTACAAATCTCTCAGCAACGCCTCGGGCAGCATGCTTACGATCAGTAAAATCGTATCCGCGCCCCAGAGCCGCGATTCCAGGATCTGATACCGGCTGAGGATAAAGTCCTTACGGAGGATAGCAGGTCTGTTGGGGAGATTCGTGACGCTAACACGGGCATGAAGCATATCCTGCAGGGACCCTAGGAAGAATTTTGGCTCGGTGAGGACAGAGATGGTGTGTGCGCCGGAGAGGGCGTACGTGAGGGCTTGGGCTGCCGGCGAGGTGGAGAGGGAGATGGGGCCTTTAGAAGGGGACGCGCGTTTTATTTCTGCGAGAAGTGAAGGGTGGCTTTGGGCGTTTTGTTTGAGGCGCGGGAGGAAGGGGATGAGAGTCGGGGCGATGTTGAGAGATAGAAGGGTTTGAAGGTCTGCGAGGGTCGTGCCAGGTGTTGATTGCGCGAGTGAGACGTCTGCGAGGCGCTGGGAGTAGATTTTCTCGAGGATTGATGGTATTTTCGAAGTGGCGCCTGGGTTGGTGGCTACATTGCTGGGAAGGGCTTCGACGGGAAATGGGGGTAGAGTGGTATCCAAGACCCTCGATTCTGGGTTCTCTTCCCACAGTCCGCCTCGGAGGGCCAGGAAGTTGCGGAGAAAGTCGTCGCCACCTTCACTAAGGATGCTCTCTGGGTGGTATTGGACGGCTTCTAGGGTATATTTGCGATGCCGGACGCCCATGATGACTCCGGACTCTTCTGTGGTTGATGTGACGGCAAGGTGGGGCGGGAGGGTTTTGAGAGATGCGCTGAGGGAGTGGTAGCGGGTTGATTTAAGGCCTTGTGGAACCCCTTTGAAGCACCCGCGGTTGTCGTGCCGGATACGACTCACTTTGCCATGCATGATCTCGCCAGCAAAACTAGAGGACGTGATTTTAGTTTCCTTCGAATTGTAGTAGGGAGGACAAATTTGCATGTCTGTCATATTCCAGCAGCGGGTGAGAAGACAAACGCAAACCACCAACAATCTATCCCTTTGCTGTATGGTGACAGACACTCAACATATTTTATGAAAACTTGGAGTTAAGATCTCTGCGACATTTCACTTGATCCGTCAAGGCTTTCATAAAACATGTCGGGTCTAGAAACCATCGCATTGAACTCACAATTCGCTCATAAGTCGAGCAAAGGTGGTACCCGAATTTCGTCCACAACGATTTCATGACACTTTCTAGATTTGCTAACTGGTAAAATCCATCGCCGCCTCTCGAGGCATAGAATGTGATGGTGGGCCATAAATTGGCCGAATTGTCTGCGGATGTACATCGCCATCAAATCCCATGCATTGCCATGTCCACGGATTTACATATTCCCTTTTCTAGATTCGAGGGCGTTTGTCATTTCAAGGAATATAAACCTCACTCACGCAATTTCACCACCGTACAGATCAACGAGGCATTCTAAGCCCATGCATACGCCGAGCACAGGCACTTTTCCCTGAAAGTATTCGATTGCAGGTTTGGAGATGCCAGAGTCTGTCTGTGGGTGTCCGGGGCCGGGAGAAATAATCAAAGAGTTGATTTTGAGCAAAGGAAACAAAGAGGGGGAGATTGCATCATTGCGAATAACAGTGATGTCTACACCGAGGAGAGAGAGTTGTTGGTATAGATTCCATGTGAAGGAGTCAAAGTTGTCAATTAGGAGGACGTCCAATTGACCCGTCAGCGATGGTGGAAGGGTGGTAGCCGTCATGTTGGACTTCTACAAGATCGCAGGAGGACCAGCAAGGTATATGACAGGTTTTCAAGTTTGCCACCAACTCGAAGATTTAAATAATGTCGTGCTGATGTAAGCCGATTGTGCCCAAATAGCTGGTTAACTTCAAGTACAAGTTGCTACACAAGAACAAGGCACTGTCCTCGGGGGTATGTCCTGCGCGAGCTTTGGGTTGGGTATCACGCTGGTTGCGAGCATCAGCCTGGGGACATCCGATTATCGTAGATCATTGTAAATGCAAAAGTACTACATATCCTGCGCATGCAGTCAAGTTACAAGTTTTCTGCTTCGGAATTCCTGCAAGCGATTCCTCCTCGAGCAATCCTCAAGTGAACAGGGCCGCGGCGCAGCGTCATGGTCATATAATTGTCTCATTGTGCTCTAGAGGGCTCCAGCAAATTTGGAGTGATTTGGGCAAAAAATGGTTCACAGACTAGTGAAGTCAAGCCCGGGGCCGCGATTCGTCGAGCTCAAACAGTAAGAAACTTGGCTATTTGAAACAGTGAAATAACACGTATATGTGTAGGAAGCTATGGTCACCGTGACAGGGGCAAAAAAAGAAATCATATAACTCACGGGTCAACTTCGAGTTAAATAAGTTTGAAATAAGTTCAACTCTTGGTCCAACTTGAAGAAATGATTTTGCAAAAGATAGAATGGGGCTCTCTAGAGCAATATTAATGAGGCTACGATATTTCACCTACTATGCGCACCGCAACTTTGGTGGGTCTACAGCTTGTAAGTAAGTAAATTGTCAGGTTGTCCGAGTCACTGGTACAGTCTGCTACCAATTAAGGCACCGAGACTGACCAGTCGCTGCAGCGCTGACCCCCCGAATTGGCAAGCGAATGCCAAGCCAAAGTTTCATCGTCTTCGCGGCGATCCTCTCTTCCCTTCCTCTCTTCCCTTCCTCCCCGTGCGCTTAGCGTGCGGGTTTCAAATACCTAGCCACCCCGCCACGGAGGCCTCAGCTTCCAACCTGAGGTTGTAACGACACTTGACGAACAACTTGACGATTTGGATTGCAACGTTGTTGCAACGACTGACTACTCGCCCGACTTTCTATCCGACATCTTTGAGCATTCCTTTGATTATACCATCTCCTATCGCGTGGAACCATGACCAACGCAACATGCCATAACGTAATTGCACCAGATGGCCCACCACTATTTCAGAACGGCAATCTAGTTTTTCAAGGTACGTTAGCCTTGGAATCCACGAATATTACTCTAATAATAATCTCGTTCTGTGTCCAGCACATTATGTATGGACGTGCTTTAATCATCTCCCTGACAGCTACTTATACATCTTGCCAGGTTGGGTGGATTGTCTCAGGCTTTTTTGCAATCGTTGCGACGGTTGTATCGTTTTGGTTAGTGAACAAGCACCTGCAATGGTATACAAATGTGCGTATGCCTGTGGTTATCCTTGTTCCTGAGCTAATGTGTTGATGTGCTGTAGAAACGGGAACAACGTTGTCAGTCATCCATTGCTACGGTAGAAAACGGCAAACGTGAACATCCTAATCAATCTCTGTATAGATATCGTCCGGCTCCTCTTCATGGTACCTTTATATGCTACCGTTAGCTTCGCATCTTACTTGTTCTGGGTATGTCACTCTTACCCCATGAAAAAACTCTCACCGACGCCTCCGCAACCAGAATCACTCAACACCACTGCTCCTTATCCGCGATTGCTACGAATCGACAGTGTTGACAGCGTTTTTCTACCTTCTGCTCATGTATCTGTCTCCTAATCCAGATGAACAGAAGGCCATTTTTCTCAAAGCTGGGCTGTCACGCCAGGCTGATAGAGAAGCCAAGAAGAAAGGGGAGAAACCCAAGAAGTGGGTTTTTCCCTTGGGATTTATCAAATCAAAGCCCGAGGTCAGCTCTCTTAACATTTCTTAACTCAGCCCCTTGAGTTGACCTTGTGGTTCAGGACGGTTTGTACTTCCTCCAAATGATGAAATGGGGTGTACTTCAGTACTGTGTCATTCGACCTCTGTAAATCCCGGCTTCGTTACATGCTCTCCAATGGCGCCTGACAAGACTCTTTGATAGGACAACACTGACCGCGGTCATCTTGGATTTTCGAGGACTTTACTGTGAAGGTTCTTGGGGCTTGGGATGGGGCTACATCTACGTACGTCCATTCTATTCCAATTCGCCCGAATACTGACCCAAATTTCATTCGGCCGTTAGATCACGATCATCGTCTCCATATCTGTTTCAATTGCCATGTACTGTTTGATCCAGCTTTACGTCCCCATTGCAACGTATCTTGCACCACAAAAACCTCTTCTCAAGTTGTTCGCCGTGAAAGCCGTTGGTAGGTCCTTGATTGTCATTTGGTTTGCGATCACTTAATGTTCCTCAATTTCTGTGCAGTATTCTTGACGTTCTGGCAAGCAACCGGTCTCTCCTTGCTCCAGGTATTTGGAGTGGTCAAAGATGTATGCCTCAACCCCATCATTCTTCGTGCTATTATTCCTTAACTCCGCGCAACACAGACCAAATATATGACAGCTGAAGATATCAACATCGGCATAGGCGCCCTCCTCGAAACTTTCGAGATGATGTATCCCTTCCATTCTACTCTATCCGCCCAGCTCTCTAACTTGACAACTCACCTTTAGGTTATTCGCATTCCTCCACATCCGTGCCTTCACTTATAAGCCGTACCGCCCGTCCCGCTCATCCAAGTCTAAAACTCCGACCCGCACACCACGCCTGCGCTCCCTAGGACACGCAATGGATTTCCGTGAAACCTTCCGTGAAATCTGGAACGGATGTATTTACATCTTTGACAAGATGCGCGGGAGGGAACCAACACCGGATGTTGGTGCCAGGAGGGTGGCACATTATGAGGGCGCATTTGGGAAGCCGAGGTCGCAATTGAATGGAGGGAAGATGGCGAATGGCAGTGATATAAGGAAGGAGACGAATGGGAGAAAGAAGCACACGCCAGTACCGGTTGTGCGGGTGGAAGTGGAAGAGAGTGCGGAGGCAGAGATTGGAGAAGAGAGGCAATGGTTAGGGCTGGGAGACAACTATGGGTACGGACTTGGGAAAGTGAAGCGGGAGAAGAGTGATGGATTGGAGGAACAGATTGAGAGGGAGCTACAAAGGAGAGGTTATGGATCCCGTATGTCCTCATTTCCCCCTTTATTGTTCAATTTATGTCTGATGAATTTCGTACGATGGTGGAAAATAGATATCTCAGGGCGAGGCCACGTTGGTGCTGCTCCAGACGTCGAAACTGCTCCTGGTGGGCACAAACGACAACAGTCATGGTGGCGTAGCATTTACAACCGCGTCTCACAATCTGGCCGTGATGCAGAAGAGGAGCACCTAACGCCTGTGCCGTCGAAACGGAGGAGCAAGGCCAAGTCGAAATCACGCTCTCGTCAGCATTCCAGGGATAGGAATGGAGAACGTAGGCTGTTGTTTGCGAATGCTCACGATTTCGACGACCCACCACCTCAGGGCGTGCTGCAGACGTATCGGAGTCAACACCAAAGGGAACGGGGTAGCCTCGGGCTGAGATCGGAGGGACAGGAACAGCCAGATTTGCGAAACGATGGAGAGGCGGATATATTAGCTCCTCTATCTGTGTTTAACAAGCACAGGAGCTCGCATCACCACAGGCAACAACAGCATCGAAACTCAAATCTAGATCCGAGCCATTATCCAACGTCGGGCCAAAACTCCCACTCGAATCCAATCTCCAATTTACATGAGGGTATGAACTTGAACCCATATCCAGATTCTTCGCTGCTTGCTGCACCGTTTCCATTCAACCGCTCTGACAGTCTCCTCGGTCGTGTATTCCCATATAATACCGACAACGAATCCACTGAGCACGGAGATGCCAGTGATAGCGCCCATACTATGTTATCTGTCTCTGCTGATGGGGTTTCCCCTTCGAAGGCTACTCCTCGCGCACGCTTGACGACATCAACACCTGTGATAGAAGCTCGAGGGTATGAATTTAGCATGGCAGGGGAGAGAAGTACTTCACAGTCGCAAGTAGGGCTTGGGGTTCCCGGATACGGCTGGACGCATTCTGCTCATACCATACATCCGTCGTCTGCTGAGGTCGTCGATTCACCCTTGACTCCCTCGCCTCCTCCCGTCCCAGATAAAGACATTGAGCTGCCGCGAACACAACTCTCCCACCGCCGAGAATCAGCTCATCATGGTGCCGCTTTGAATGCTCCTCCCTCTCATCCCTCCTCTCCACCGACTCCCTCTAGTTCCGTATCAGCATCCGCACCGCCCTTACCTTTTTTGCACAGCGACAATAACGACGCTTACACCGTCTCACCAATCTCTGCAGATTCACCTCATCCAAGTCCGACCTCAACCTCCCCATTCTCAATGCCTGTGCCAAATATTCTAAGCAGTCAGGATGCTGCACCTACTCCCGCTCCAGCGCCATCTCGCCTGCGTCGCAGTTCCGCCCAAATTTATTGGTCACGGGGCAACCCTTCAAGACCGCATCGACAGTCCTCGTTGCCTGTTCCCCAGCCTGACTTCAATCCTCCTCAGGTTCCCGAGCACACCTATACCCGCC
>Ga0210387_10004280_pt1 | contig 10942 bp, 9 predicted proteins | sample IncBWC7OmetaG_FD_160108 | JGI IMG/M metagenome (GOLD analysis project Ga0210387, IMG submission 160108) | Forest soil microbial communities from Barre Woods Harvard Forest LTER site, Petersham, Massachusetts, United States - Inc-BW-C-7-O ... | reverse complement strand
AGACCGCGCTGACCAAGCGCGGGACCGATCGGTGGCGACGGGTTCGCCGCACCGGCCGGGACCTGAAGCTTCAGGTATCCGGTCACTTTCTTTGCCATTTATCACTCCTGTTGTGCCGGCCTCGTCGGCCGGCGGTTTCAGGTTCGTGGTTCGGATCGGACGGCTGGCAACCGCCCTCACCTCCCACGGCCTCTCTCATATACGCGAGGCCGAGGCCTCGCGCCTACCCGGTCAGACCTTCTCGACCTGACCGAATTCCAGTTCGACCGGCGTGGCGCGGCCGAAGATCGATACCGCGACCTTGACGCGCGAACGCGCCTCGTCGATTTCCTCGACCACACCCGAGAACGAGGCAAACGGGCCATCGGCCACGCGCACATTCTCGCCGATCTCGAACGACACCGACGCCTTCGGCCGTTCCACGCCCTCCTGCACCTGGTGCAGGATGCGCATGGCTTCCGACTCCGAAATCGGCATCGGCTTGTTTTCCGCGCCGAGGAAGCCGGTCACCTTCGGCGTGTTCTTGATCAGATGAAACGCCTCGTCAGTCAGCTTCATCTTCACCAGCACATAGCCGGGGAAGAACTTGCGCTCGGCGTCGATCTTGCGGCCGCGGCGCACTTCCGTGACCTTCTCGGTCGGCACCAGCACCTGTTCGAACAGCTCTTCAAGCCCGCGCTGCTTGGCCTGCTCGCGGATCGATTCCGCGACCTTCTTCTCGAAGTTCGAATAGGCGTGGACGATGTACCAGCGCTTGTCCATGAGCTCTGTTGCGGCGGTCGCCATCAGTGAATGCCCAATAGCAGTGTAACCAGGTAGCGGATGATCTGATCCGCGGCGAAAAAGAAGACTGACGCCAACGCAACCATCACGAACACCATGATGGTGGTGATCGTGGTCTCACGACGGGTCGGCCAGGTGACCTTGGCGGTCTCCGAGCGCACTTCCTGCAAGAATTTGAACGGGCTGAAAGCCATCGTTTTCACGTCCACGTCCGTCGCCAGACGAATTACTGATTTAAGGGGATCCGAACCCTCTTGCTCGACACAAGCCTGTTTTGGCCCAACCCTCTGTTCGAAGGATGAGCCGTCAAGCGGGCTCGATGGTTCGGGGATTTCAAAGCCGCGCCGGATATCCACCTTCGGGGCGGGCCGGCTGCAGGTGGCGGCTATGTACTGCCGGATCGCCAAAAGGTCAAGGCAGCCGTAGCTTTAAGGCCGCCTCGGAGCGCGCCTTTTTGCCCCCTCTCCCCCATGAAAGCGCCCGCAAGGGTAAGCCCCGCGGGCGGATTCGGAGCGGTAATAGCGCCGGCTTACCAAGTATAGCGCAGTCCGGCCTGTGCGCCGGTCGTCTGCAGCGCCGGGATCGCAACCACCGTCTTCGTGCCCGCAATGCCGCTGGTATGACCTTCGAGATAGCTCGAGAAGTGATCCGACCAGAGCACGGTGATCTTGGCCGAGCCGCGGCCGCCCAGCCCGAGATTGGGCGACGCCGGGATGATGGTCGCGGCGATCGGGTTGGTCGAGACGTTGTAGTCCTCGATCTGGAACACCGAGCCCGACAGCACCGGCTGGACGGTGTAACCCATCCACTTCATCTCGGTGCCGAGGCGGGCGCCGCCATGAACTTCGGTGTAGTCCGCGACCTTCATGCCGAAGTCGGAAGTGTAGACTTCGGTGTAGGTCACGCCGGCCGTCGGCTCGATGAACACCCCGTACGCGAAGTCGAACCGGTATTGGCCGTTGCCCATGAAACTGACCACGCTGTTATTCGTGGGAGCCACCAGCAGAGCCGGAGACGAATAGTCTGTCCCGCTTGCCAGCACCGTGAAGTCAGCCGAGAAGCCGCCGTTGAGATAGGACAGCGTGCCAGAGCCTGCCGGCGTCGTCGAGTCCCACTGACTGAAGGGGCCCGCGAAGGAGTGAGCCCACGACCCGGACCCGGTGCCGATGAAGGTCAGCGCATCGCTCGTCGTGAAGATACCGATCTTGGTGACGTCGAAGGCGCCGGTCACCGTTCCGATATTGATCTGGTTGCCGAAGGTGTAGGACTGATCGAAGCTGCCAACCAGGTTGGCGCCGTAGAGCCACACCGGCGCAGCCGCAGGCGGCGGCGCCTTGGTGTAGACCTTCGCGTAAGCCAGCGCGCTGAACGGATCGGACGCTGCGATGTTCGCGAACGGGTTCTGGCCGTCGAAGGCCGTATCCTGCTCGCCGGAGAAGTGCAGCGGCGCCGTCGTGGTCGGCGTCACTAGACGGCGATGCAGTTGATCGCGAACGCCTTGCGTGATGTTCGTAACGATGCCGAGCAGGACATCCTGCTGGAACTGGCCGTAGCAGCCTGATGAAGAAGACGAGGCGACGAAGCCCACACCTGGAATGAAGACCGAAGCCGCGCCGCTACTGCACTGGCTCGACGATTGCGCCGCCGCCGGCTGGTTGGTCAGAGCGAAGCTTCCGAAAACAGCGGCAACTGCAAAAGTCGCCTTAAAATAACGAGTGAAATGCATGTGTCCCCATCCCCAATGCGGACCTAATTTGCGCCGCAAAATTAGCTGGGTTTGGGCGATTCTGGATAGTGCTGGGAAGCCACACTTTACTGGAGCTTGAGCGCGCTTCTCCTGCAATCCATCACTTCGGCGTGTCCGTCTTTTCCTGCTTGGTATTGGGATGCCTCGGAGCGGTAGCAGGTTGCTTGCTTCCCGTTGCGGCCTCCTCGCGGGTTTCCGCAGACATCTCATTGCGTTCCTGAATCTTTCGATGAACGTCGTCGCGCACGCCCTGAATGATCTGCTCTCGCGCGCCGCCAACCTCGTCGCTCCGCGCGATGGTGGTGGTGACTAGCAGCATTCCCAATCCAAGGAAGACGGCGTGACGGGCAATGTTACCCATTGGGGGCTCCTACCCATGGCTGTGACTATCCAATCCCGGCCGGCAGGGTCCGTTCCAAGGGGAACCGTTGGGCTGGGAGAGCTGCGCCGGGACGGCGGCTAGATAGTTAGTCGCGCCCCGGCGAAGGCAGGTTCGGTTCGCCTCGCGGGGCAAAAAATGATCCTGTATGATGCAGCACACACAACGCCTGCAAATATTGCGCTTTATATTGGTTTCCGATCGTTGGGCTCCGATATGGATGGGGCATTTTCCATGAGGCTGGGCGTCCGCGGTACATTTTCCGCTTTTTTCGCCGGTTGCATCAGCGGCGCCTTCCGGGCCGTCCTGCTCGCGTCTGCCTTGCTCGCGCTGGAGATCATAAATCCGGCCAAGGCCTTCGCCGAGGACAGAATCGCGCTGGTGATCGGCAACAGCCAGTATCGGAAAGTGCCAGTCCTGACCAACCCGGTGAACGATGCCGCCGACATCGCCGCCTCGCTGAAGCGGCTCGGCTTTTCGGTCCGGCATTTCACCGATCTCGATTATGACGGCTTCCGGAAAGCCCTGATCGAGTTCGGCAAGCAAGCCAGGACCGCGGACAAGGCGGTCATCTTCTATGCCGGCCACGGCGTTGAGATCGACGGCAAGAATTGGCTGATCCCGGTCGATGCTGAAATCAAGTCCGAGATCGATGTCTATGCGGAGGGCATCAATCTGGAAACCCTGATCGATCTTTCCGTGCTGCCGAAGGTCGTCGGATTGGTGGTGCTGGACGCCTGCCGCAACAATCCGTTCGCGAGAGCCGCGGCCGGCGGTCGTTCGGTCACGAGCGTCGACAATCCGTCTGCTGCGGCCGACAAAAACGCCGCTCCGCCCAATGCGCCGCCCGACAATGCAACATTGCCCGGCACGCCCGCCGGCGGGCTTGCGCCGGTGGACGTGACCGACAACGTGCTGGTGGCCTTCTCGGCCGCCGCCGGCACCACCGCCAACGACGGCAACGGCCGCAACAGTCCCTATTCCGGTGCGCTTCTGCATTATGTCGAACAGCCGGGGCTCGAGATCAACTATCTGTTCCGCGACGTCCATGACGACGTGCTCAAGGAGACGCTGAACACGCAGGAGCCCGCAGTCTACGGCACGCTTTCCAAGGACGAGATCTTCCTCAAGGAGGGCGAGGCCCGGGTCGCCGGCGTCGATGCCGAGGGCGCGGCGGAAAAGCTCGCCTGGTCGTTCGTTCGCACCACCAATGACATCGCGGTGCTGCGCCGCTTCTCCGCACAATTTCCGGCAAGTCCCCACAAGGCCGACATCGTCGCGCGCACAGGGCAACTCGAAAGCGCCGAGAAATTCGCCTGGGAGATGGTGGAAAAGCAGCACTCGGCCTCCGCCTATCAAGCCTTTCTCGACCTCTATCCCTTCGGCGACCATGCCGACAGCGCGCGGGTGACGCTGGCCTCGCTGGCGTTCGCGTCGCCACCCGCGACGGCCGACGCGCAACCCATCGACCTGCCCAAGCCGCCGGGCGCGGCCTTTACCCTCGCCTCCACCACCGCCGAGATCATCGACAAGCCGGACGAAAGCTCCGAGGCCATTGAGAAGGCCTGGGATGTGCTGAAAGGGTCGCGCGACGGGGATGTCGTGGGCCGCTTTGCCGAGAAATTCCCGAGCGAGCGCCACCACCGCCTGCCGCCGGGCAGCGCCTTCTCGCTGCGTCCGGTGAACTCGACCGAATGGATGCTGAAGACGGCTGCAGACGCCGAGGTGAACGCCTGCTTTGCTGGCGAGTCCGCGGCCTGCGTCAAGGCCATCGAGAAATACCCTGATTATGTGCAGCTTCGCTTCCAGCTCTGCCGGACGACGCGCCATCCCGAAGACGCGCCGGCCGCAGACCACCGCAAGGACGCCGACGATGGCTGCATGCTCGATGCGGTCGAGGATGCGCGTGCGCGCGGCTATCTGGTGTCGGCCTTTACGCGTTCGAGCGTTGAGGAACGCCGCAACCAGGAATATCGCACGACGGTGCAACATGTGCAGCAGAATGTCAGCACCATCGTTTCCAACACCGTGAGCAACGTCGTCAGCAATGTCGTTGACGGCGCCGTCGGCAACGTCGTCAGTGCGACCACCTCGGCCGCCATCACACGCGCGACCACGATATCGGTGGCACCGATCATCGTTCCCTCGCCCACCCCGCGATGGGAGTCGCGGCTCGGCAGCATCCGCGCCGCGGTGGCCGTGCCTGGTGGCACCGCTGTCATCAGCACGCCTTCGATCAGCGTCACGCCGAAAGGCTCGTCCGCCGGCTCCAACGCGGCTGGCGCAGCATCGGGCGCCGTCTCGAACTCGGTCAGCAAATCCATCTCGCACGCCACCTCGAACGCGGTCAGCAAGTCCGTTTCGGGCTCGGTTTCGAACGCGGTGAGCAAGGGCGCCTCGAACGCGGCGAGCAAGGCTGCCTCGAACGCCGCCTCGGGCGCGGCCGGCCGCGCCGCCTCCAATGCCGCCGGCAGGGCCGCCTCCAACGCCGTGTCGAATGCGGTGAGCCGGGCCGTGTCCCATGCAGCCGCGAAAGCGGCTTCGAACGCCGCCTCCAACGCCGCCAGTCGTGGGATCCCCTCCGATATCCGCCTCAAGCAGGACATCACCGCCGTCGGCCGCACCGCCAGTGGGCTGCGTCTCTATCGCTACCGCTACGTTGGCGACGACACTTTCTATGTCGGGGTGATGGCACAGGAGGTGGCCGAACGTGAACCCGACGCGGTGATGCGCGGCAAGGACGGCTACCTTCGGGTCGATTACGGCAAGCTTGGTCTGCGATTGCTGACGTTCAAGGATTGGACGCTGCAGCAGCCTGCGAGCAGCGAGAACTGACCCCGCGTGCCCCGCGCCAGCCGTGAGCCTGACATGAGCAAGATCATGCTGCGGACCCTGCTGTTGACAATGGCGGCCGTCATTTCGCTGGCGTGCAGCGCAGCGCGCGCGGCGGACAATCGCGTCGCGCTGATCATCGGCAACGGCGACTATCAGCACGCCCCTCACCTTGCCACCCCGGCCAATGACGCGGAGGATATCGCGGCCGTGCTGGCCGGCCTCGGCTTCGAGGTCATCCTGCGGCAGAACGGCGGCCTCATCGATTTGCGGCAGGCTTTTCGCGAGTTCTCCGACAAATCCGCCAAGGCCGACATCGCGATCGTTTATTTCGCCGGCTATGGCGTCGGCGCCAGCACCGAGGGCTATCTGATCCCGGTCGACGCCGAGCTTACGACCGCAGCTTCGTTCCAGAGCGAGGCAGTGCCGATGCAAGAGGCCTTGCTCGACGTCGGTCGGGCGAAGTTGCTTGGCCTCGTAATCCTGGACGCGATGCGGGCCAATCCGTTCACGCCGAAATTTGCGCCGCCGGCTGCCCCCGCGCCGCAGCCCTCCGACACGGCCGGAGGCACACGCAACGTGCTGGTGTTTTTCGCAACCGAACCCGGCAAGACGGCGGTGGAGGGTCAGGGGCGCAACAGCCCGCTTGCCGCGGCACTGCTGAAATTCCTGCCGGCGCCCGACCTCGAAATCAATTTCCTGTTCCGCAACATCCGCGACGAGGTGCGGAAAACGACGACGCAGAAACAGACGCCCTATATGTATGGCCAGCTCTCGGGCGTGAAGATCTTCATCAACGACGTTGCCGCGCTGAAACAAGCCTCACTCGCCGCTTCGCGCAGCGATCCCGCCGCCGTTCACCCCTGCGACAAGCTCGCATCCTCGCCGGAAGACAATTCGAGGAATCGCAGCCTCAGCGGCGTCAGGATGGAGGACATCAAGACCGACGACGCGGTAAAAGCCTGCTCGGATGCCGTGAAGCAATATCCGGGGGTCGACCGGTTCCATTACGAGCTCGGGCGCTCGCTTTATGCGGCCAAGGATTATCCGGCGGCGCTCGACAGCTACAAGCGCGCCTATGACCTCGGCAATACGCGGGCGCTTTATGCGCTCGGCGAAATGTATGACAGCGGCAACGGGGTTGAGAAGGACCCAGGCCGTGCCCGCTTCTATTACGAGATCGCCGCGCAACAGAAATTCGCGCCCGCCATTCTGGCGCTCGCAAACCAGTATGAGCGCGGAACTGGAACCGCCGTCGATCCGGCCAAGGCACTCGGCCTTTACAAAGAGGCCGCCGAACTCGGCGATGCCCACGCCCTCAACAAGCTCGGCGTTTTCAACGAGAAAGGGCTCGGCACCGACGTGAACCCAAAGCAGGCCCGCGCTTTTTACGAGAAGGCCGCGGCCGCCGGCTACGACGAGGCCATGATCAACCTCGCCCGCTGCTACGCCAATGGCATCGGCGGTAAGCAGGATGTGGGCGAAGCGCGGCGGCTGCTCAACAAGGCGGCCCAGGCGGGTAGTGCCGACGCCAAGCGAATCCTGGCAGCGGTTAACGGCGCCAATAACGGGGCAAAGGCAAAGTGAGCTTCGCCTTGTCTTACCAAAAATCTCGAAATGCCGGCTTAAGTGCTTGATCTGCTGGCAGGAGTGGCAGGGCTCGAACCTGCGACCCCCGGTTTTGGAGACCGGTGCTCTACCAATTGAGCTACACTCCTACTGACGTGAAATAGTTCAGCTTTTTCGCTCGTCGCTGAGAACGTATCGCGACCCTTGCTACCGCTTTGCTACCGAACGTCTTGGGGCTTCTTTAAGGCCGCCCGCACCACGCCGTCAACCGCCGCGGCCGCTTCACTTTGCATGTTTGGCATCAGGGGGCTGTAAATGTCCATAGTAACCGCGATCGACGAGTGTCCCAGCCGTTCCTGGACGACCTTGGGGTGCACATTTGCCGCCAACATGTGGCTGGCGTGGCTGTGTCGAAGCTTATGCAGTGTGACGCCCCACTTCTGTAGGAACTTAGACACCGCGCGGGTCATACTCCGGGGCTGGGGCGTCGAGCCGTCTGCCAGAGTAATAACGTGCCAGCTATCGTCCACACGGACACCAAGCTTGAGCAATTCTTCGCCCTGTTGAGCACGCCAGCGGCGCAATTCCTCAACTGCCAGGGACGGCAAGGCGATCGTCCGCGACCTGCCGCTCTTGGCCTCCTTCTCTCGGATCCTCTTATCCATGTCCCCAGCGTCGAGCTGCTCCGTGCTGGCCACGACCGCGAGTTGGCCCAATTCCAAGTCGATGGCTTGCCAACGAAGTGCAGTGATTTCGCCACGTCGCAAACCGCACAATGTGGCAAGTACCAAGGGAATAAACAGACGTTTCTCTCTGGGCGCATCGAACACCACGGCCGTGGTCGGTGCGTCGATCGTTTTAACGGCCTTGCGCTCTATTTTGGGTCGGTCCCGCTTCTCGAGCAGGGCAGCCGGGTTGCGGACGATCAACTTCCACCGCTCAGATCCTCCATCACGTATCGCACGAGTCATCGACCTCATTAATGTTGGCAGCAAAGCGAACGGGTACGCCGACATTGTTGCCCTGGAGGTGCTGTTTACTCGGTCGATGCCCGACCAATCGTTTCAGGTCTTCACGGTCGATTACGTGAAGTGAGCGCAAGTTAGAAAGCTTAGGCGATGGCGATGATCTCGAGCTCCTGAGCGCCCGCTCCTACTACGTCCCCTACTCCTTTGCCCATCAGTAATCTTGCGACGGGCGACACATACGAGATCGATCCTGCGCTCGGGTCCGCCTCATCCTCTCCGACGATGCGAAATTTCTGAACGCGGCCATCGGGCCGGCTGAAGGTCACGGTGCTTCCAAAAGAGACGACATCGGTACAGGTGGGAGTGGGCATGACCTGAGCAGTGCGGACCCGCTCGGCAAGGTAGCGCATATCCCGCAGCGGAGCCGCGGAAAGCCGGCGTCGCTCATTTACATCGTCCGTCTTTTGGGCCGCCTCGTGGGCTTCTTTAGCTTCCCGCAATTGGCGCTCTAAAGCCCTCAGCCCCACTTCCGTGACCAGATTTGGATGAGGCGAAATGGGGCGGTCAGGCAACTGCGTTTCTGACGCAGTCTCGGCGCTCTCTTCTTTGGTGAAAGCAACGCTCAATCTAAAACTCCGTGGAATCTTCCTGCCTTCGTCTCAGGGAGAGCAACTCTCCGCCCGACCCTGCGGCACTAGTCTAGTCCTAATTTGGGCCCACAATGCCCTTGCAAAGCGCTACCGCTCCACGAAAATATAGCTTCTGACGGCGGAGGTCCAATGCCTGCCTATCTCGTCCGGCTAATCGAGACTCGCGACCTAGTGGGGATCTTTGTCGCGGACGACAAAGACCAGGTGCAACTGACGGTCGACGAATGCACCGACGTACCGGATTGCGAATACATCGAACTTCCAGATGGCGGCGTCATGTGGGAGAGCCCCGCCGTTCGAGTGCCATTGGACACTGCAGCTAAGGGTGATGACGACACCGCGCCGACACAAGATTTGCCTTGGGCAAGAGCGTCTCTAACAGAACAATGGTGGAATTTCGTTCACGGTTTCGAGGAAACGGAATGGACACCGTTTTCTCCTGATGCCCCTCCCCGTGGCGACAACAACTCCAAGCCGGACACACCGCTGCAGCCAGGTCGAGTTGTGCCATTCAGGAAGCGAGTTCGTCTTTAACCGGGAGACTGTGGCCGCCGGGACATCGTATTTCGAGCCCGGCGGTGTATTTTTGACAGTGGGACCCGACGAAACCATTCCTTCGGCTGACGAAGCATCCCTGAAACAAAGCGATGCGTAAAAGCTTCCTCACCCAGAAAAGGGGGGCGCATCATGCAATTCATTCTGGAACTGATTTGGGATCTCTCACGAGACAAATATCTCGCTCTGCCGCAGGAGAAGCAGCCGTGACCCTGGTTGTTGCGTTCTAGTCGTCCGTTAAGAAGCCGGCTTGACCACTGGTGGCAGGGCGACTGTCCAGCAGAGGGCGATCAGGATTGAGGACAGCAAATCCCTTAGCCAGGCGAGGATGCGGCGGAGATTGTGACCGACGGCGGTGAGAATGACGTTTGCAGCGTCACCCTCACGGCCTTTGAGGTGGCAGCGACCGAGATGTCCGTCGCTCTTCATGTGACCGATGATCGGCTCGATTGCCGAGCGACGCCGGAGCTCGCGCTCGATGGCGCCAAAGACACCACGCTTCTGGCCGGAGATGAAGACGCGCCGCGGGCTTTCGGTTTGATGGCCGCGATAACCCTTGTCGACATAGGCACGCTCGATGGCGCAGCCGGTCAGCTTCTCGGTCGCATCGATGATGCTGCCGAGCGTGTGTCCGTCATACGGATTGCCAGGCAGCGCCTTGGCGTGGAGCACGAACTGGCCGCCCGGGGCGCGGGCGTTGGTGGTGACGATCGAGGCCTTGACGCCGAACTCGTAAGGCGCCGAGGCTTTACCCTTTCCGATGCATTCGACCTCAGGCGCATGGAAGGAATAGAGCTTCCATCCGCGCTGGCGTTGCTGTTGCGACCTGATCTGCGCAGCTCGCGCGAGCGGCGCTTCGAACGCTGCCTCAAGTTCGGGACGTCCCTCGATTTTTCGGCGGATGTCGCGGATGATCCGCCCGAGCCGGCTGCGCAGCAGGCGCAACTGTCGATGGTGACGCTTGAACTGTTTGGCATGGGCATAGCGTCCTGCCATCATCGCGGCCTTCTTGGCAATGCGCCGATACGATTGCCGCAGCCGCACGCCGTGTTTGCGGACCAGCCGATTGAGCCCCTCGATGGCCGCATGCAGCAGCTTGGCATCGGTCGGGAAAGTGATGGCCTTGGGCTGCACGGTGGTGTCCACCGTGACCCGTTTGAGATCGCCTGTTCGCAGCGCACCGGTCTCATGCGCCACCCTCAAGCTCTCCGCGAGAAGAAGCTCCAGCTTGTCTCCGAGGCGCTTCCTCCAATGGCTCAGATCCGAGCGCTCGTGCGGGAACGCGTGCTGGAAGAACTCTTCCCCAGTGAAGTGCTGGAAATAAGGATCGTGAATCCAGCGCTCGCACACCCCTTCGTCGGACAAGCCGTAAATCTGCTTGAGCAGCAATAGCCCAACGACGAACCGCGTCTCGATCCCAGGCCGGCCCTGGTCGCTATAGAGCGGCGCGATCTCCTCG
>Ga0210387_10004279_pt1 | contig 10943 bp, 10 predicted proteins | sample IncBWC7OmetaG_FD_160108 | JGI IMG/M metagenome (GOLD analysis project Ga0210387, IMG submission 160108) | Forest soil microbial communities from Barre Woods Harvard Forest LTER site, Petersham, Massachusetts, United States - Inc-BW-C-7-O ... | reverse complement strand
TTCCCCACAACTCCGATGAATAAGACAGGCTAGACCCAGCCGCCATCCAAGCGCAACCGAGGAGAGATCAATAGGACATTCGCGTTAGCCCCAGCTAGCAATCAGTATCGCTGCGTGCGGAAGACCCGATGGTGACTGGCTCAATCTCTCGGGACCCCCTTCAGCGCCTTCATAGGCGCCTTACAGCCAGCGTAGTAGCACGCCGCGCGGGTTTAAGCGGCTTCCGGCCGGCCTGCCCCCTCGCCCGCGCCAGGAGCCGCCCAATCGCCTCGTACTAGGTGGAAAATCAAGGTGAGTTACGGGCGTCAGGTAGTTAGGACACTCACGGCGCGGAATTAGGACACCGGCTTAGATGCGGACAGTACCCGCTGGCGGTCCATCATCCCCATTGAGCCGGTGATACGCGTTGACCTTCGCCTGAATCATCACCACTACGGCGAAACTGGCGACGGAGACCGACAGAATCAGTCCAAGAAGAACCAAGATCGCAACAACCATTGATCGCCCTCGCCCTTGCTACCGGTTTTGCTACCGAACGGCGCGATACGTGCGAGGACGAGGCGACACGAACGGGTGTCGCAGATCGAAAAATCTAGAAATATTTCAGACGAATAGGGACAGAAGCTCACTTGAAATAATGACCGATCCAGAATTTGGAGACCGGTGCTCTACCAATCGAGCTACACTCCTGTGTGATCGAAGCAGTGCCGTCGATCCGCGCCGTTTCAAGCATAGGCCATGCCCCATTTGCAAGGGCGAAGCGGGGGAAATGCGCTGTTCAAGCGATGACTTCTGCGCCAGACTTCACCCAAGCCGACAAGAGCCCTCGGGAGAGATTGATGAACGCGCAGACCGCCGCCAAACCAGCCACAGCCCCGCAAACGCCGCCGCTGTCCCAGGCCAAGCCCGAATCCATCGGACTTTCTTCTGCCCGGCTTCAAAAATTGTCGGACGTGTTCAAGCGCGAGGTCGACAAGGGAACCCTGCCGGGCGCCACCGTGATGGTCGCGCGCAAGGGCCAGATCGGCTGGTTCGACGCCATTGGCCGACAGAGCCCGGCGGACGCTCGGCCAATGGCCCACGACACCATCTTCCGCATCTTCTCGATGACCAAGCCGATCGTCTCGGTCGGCGTCATGATGCTGGTCGAGGACGGCCAGCTCCTGCTCGCCGAGCCGGTTGCGAAATTCATTCCGGAATTCGCCAAGCAAAAGGTCGGCGTCGAGAACCACGGCAAGCTCGAGCTCGTCGACGTTGAGCGGCCGATGACGGTGCAGGACCTGCTGCGCCACACCTCGGGAATCACCTATGACCACACTGGCAACGGCATGGTGCAGCAGCTCTACCGGGAATCGCGGCTGCGCAGCCGCAAGATCACCAATGCCGAGCACGCCGCGATGGTGGCAGGGCTACCCCTGGTCTGCCAGCCCGGCGCGGAATGGAACTACAGCCGCTCCACCGACATCCTCGGCCGCATCATCGAGGTCGTCAGCGGCAAGACGCTCGGCGCCTACCTCACCGAGCGCATCCTGGCGCCGCTGCAGATGGCCGAGACCGCCTTCTTCACCGGCGAGGGGAACGCCACTCGCCTCGCCGAAGCCTTCCCGACCGACCCCTGGAGCGGCGAGGACGTCAAGCTCTTCAACATGCTGGAAAAGCCTGCGATGGAATCCGGCGGCGGCGGGCTGGTCTCGACCACCATGGACTATGCGCGCTTCTGCCAGATGCTGCTCAACAAGGGCTCGCTGGACGGCGAGCGCATCATCGGCCGCAAGACGCTGGAGCTGATGGCCTCCGATCATCTGTCTCCGCAGGTCAAGATCAAGGGCGACCTCGTGCCCGCCGGACACGGTTTTGGCCTTGGCTTCGCCGTGCGCCGCCAGGCCGGGATCGCGCCGTTCCTCGGCTCCGCCGGCCAGTTCTTCTGGAGCGGCATGGCCGGCACGTTCTTCTGGATCGATCCGCAGGAGGATCTGTTCGCCGTGTTCATGATGCAGGGCCCGGGCCAGCGGCAATACACGCGGACGCTGGTGCGCGACCTCGTGTATGCGGCGGTGGAGTGACGCTTCGCATCAACTGATCGTGGCCCCTCCATCGATCACCATGGTCTGGCCGGTCATGAAGTCACCGGCCGCGGATCCCATGAACACCGCAGCACCCGCGATCTCGTCGGGGATGCCGATGCGCAAGAGCGGCGAGCGCGAAGTCGAGGCCTTCAGGTTCTCCGGGTTTTCCCACAACGCCCTCGCAAAATCGGTCTTGATCAGGCCGGGCGCGATGCAGTTCACGCGGACATTGTGCTTGCCGTATTCGCAAGCCAAGTTGCGCGCGAGCTGCATGTCGGCGGCCTTCGAGATGGCGTAGGCGCCGAGGATGGTCGAGCCTTTGAGGCCGCCGATCGAGGAGACGATGATGATCGAGCCGTCCTTGCGCTCGATCATCTGCGGCACCACCATCGAGATCAGCCAGTTGTTGGCCACGATGTTATTGTCCAAGATTTTCCGGAACTGATCGTCGGAAATGCCGCCGAGCGGCCCGTAATAGGGATTCGACGCGGCGTTGCAGACCAGCACGTCGATCTTGCCGAAGGCGCGATTGCTCTCGTCGACGAGGTTTTGCAGATTTTCCTTTGACGAGATGTTCGCGGCGGCCGCGGCGGCCGTCCCCTTCCCGTATTTGTCGTTGATCTCCTTCGCCACGGCTTCGCAAACATCGGCCTTGCGCGAGGAGATCACGACCTTGGCGCCGTGCTCGGCCATGCGCTCGGCAATGGCGCGCCCGATTCCGCGCGTCGAGCCGGTGATGACGGCTACTTTTCCCTTCATGTCGAACAGACTCATGGTTTCTCTCCCTGATTGGTTGTCGTTGAAGTTATCGTCATGACGGCTTCAGGCAAGCTTGCTCTTGACCTCAGGCCCGGCCGGCTGATGCATCGCGGCGTGCCTGGCATCGGCAATCCAGGGCTGCTGGTTCACCATCAGCAGCCGCCAGGTGCCGTTGCCCTCGCCGGCGAAATGATCAAGTCGCGTCACCGAGCAATTGTCGATGTCGAAGGAGAGCCCCTTCTCCACCAGGCCGCCGAGCGCGAGCCCGATCGCCGCCTTGATCGTCCCGCCATGGCCGACCGCGATCACGTCGCGGCCGGCATGGGCGATGGTGAGGCGGTCGACCGCGTCCCTGGTGCGGTTGTAGAGATCCATGAAGCTTTCGCCGCCCGGCGCGGGCACGTTGATATCGGCAAACCAGCTCGAGCCGGGTGGACGGCTTGCGATGAACGCGGCGCGGTTCATGCCCTGCCACTGCCCGAGATTCTGCTCGGCGAAGGCTGCTTCCCACGGCATCCCGGCCGGCTTCGGAAAGCCGGCGGCCCAGATCGCCTCCGCGGTCTGGTGCGTGCGCATCAGGTTGCTCGACACCCAGACCGCATCGCGCGGCAGAATCTTTGCGACCGCATCGAACACTTCGGTATCTGACGTATCGCAGGCAAGATCAGTCTGGCCGTAGATATTGCCGCCGTCGTTGCGCACCGGCGCATGACGCACCCACCACCAGCGCGTCGAGACGATCTTCTTGTCGGAACCGGCCATCACAAAAATCCTTCCATCATGTTTGCTCTCGTCGTACGTCAGTGAGGACACCGTCTCAAGTGACTCCTGCTGACACTTGAACGTTTGAAATCCTGTTTGAAATTCCGCAAAGCGGAAGCGCAAGTAAAGATATAGGGAGAAGCTCATGGGCCGCCTCGAAGGCAAATCCGTCATCATCACCGGCGCCGGCTCTGGCATCGGACGCGCGGCCTCGCTGCTGTTCACCAAAGAAGGCGCGAAGCTGATCGCGGTCGATCGCACCGATGGCGTCAACGAGACCGTCGCCCAGGTGAAGAAGGCCGGCGGCACCGCCGAGGCCGTGCAGGCAGACGCGGGCTCCGAGAAGGATGTCATCGCCTATATCGACAAGGCGCTCTCCGCTTACGGCAAGCTCGACGCGATCTGGGCCAATGCCGGCATCTCCGGCGGGCTCGTTCCGCTCGCCGAGCAGACGCCCGAACACTGGCAGGAGATCTTGCGCATCAACCTGATCGGGCCGTTCCTCGCGGTGAAATATGTGATGCCGCACATGATCAAGCAGGGTTTTGGCGCGATCGTCTGCACCGCTTCGGTGGCGGGCCTCAAATCCGGCGCAAGCGGGCATCCCTATGCCGCGAGCAAGGCCGGCGTGATCAGCCTGGTGCAGACCACGGCGTACTCGCTCTCCGGCACCGGCGTCCGCATCAACGCGGTCTGCCCCGGCCTGATCGAGACCGGCATGACCAAGCCGGTGTTCGATCGCGCCAAGGAGCGAGGCACCCAGGACAAGATCGGCCAGCTCAATCCGCTCAAGCGCGCCGGCCAGCCGCACGAAATCGCGGCAATGGGATTGTTTCTGGCGAGCGATGAAGCCTCCTATGTCAACGGCCAGGCCTTTCCGGTCGATGGCGGGCTGACGGCCTCGATGCCGTATGCGGGCAAGCCGATTTAGCCGCTGCCCTCTCCCGTCGTCATTCCGGGACGCGCCGTCAGGCGCGGGCCCGGAATGACGACGGAGTATGTTGAGACATGCGCTATCACTCTCGCGGCATGATTTGCCCGAGTTGTGCACCAACATCGCTCCCTCCAGAAATTAGAGGGCGCAGGGAATGCCGGGCGCTCATCGCACCCGCAGCCTTGCGTGCAAGTGAAGAAAGCACGCAAGCAAGTCACCACAGGTACGCCGAAACGATCCGGCATTCCCCGCGCAATGGTTTACGGCTTATGGCGCGCTCTCCCCGGGGTGCCGGGCTTGATAGCCCCCGTCGCTCTCGCGAAACGTCTCGCAAGAACTTGACCTCAGCGTCGGGAGGCCAGGACCACGTGCTTTTGCCGTCCGCGTTGGCTCACCTTCGTCTCACGCAAGCCGCCGCGTCCACCGCATCCCCGCCTCACGTTTCGTGACGATTGGTAACGTCCCTCTGGACGAGCCAGGATGGGAAAGGAAAATCATAATTTCTGATAATCCGCAAGAAGATTATTTTGCGCCCCGGCCTTGAACGCCTGAAACACATTGGAGTTACTCGTAAACTTTGATTTTTCGCGCACGCGAATTCAACCGACGATCGCGGCGCGGGTGAGCAGCGAGTGGCGGAAATCGCGCAAATGTTTGCCCGTCGGGCAAATCAGCCGCTATCATTGGCCCGGCAAACGGAAGCATGGGGCAGGAAATGAAGCGGCGTGAGGTGATGTCGCTGATCGCAGGCGCCGCAGCCTGGCCGCTTACGGCTCGTGCGCAGGAACGGCGCCGCGTGCCGAAGGTTGGCGTACTCTGGCACGCCGCCGACGCGGATGGCGAGTGGCCCTATTACGGTTGCCTGCTCGATGGGTTCAACGAACTTGGCTATACTTCCGGAAAGATCGAACTCATCCATCGCTTTCCCAATGAGAAGCCCGAGCTGTTCCGGGCCATGGCGGCCGAACTCGTCGCGCTCGCGCACGATGTGCTGGTCGGGGTCAGCGGCGCCGCCCCCTATGTGAAGCAAACCACCGCTATCATTCCGATCGTGTTCATGTATGTCGCCGATCCGATCGGGGCCAAGCTCGTCGAGAGCATCCGCCACCCCGGCGGCAACGCCACGGGCCTCACCAATTTCGGGCTTGAGTTGATCGGCAAGCGGCTTGAATATCTGAAGGAGATCATTCCGCAGCTCACGAAAGTGGCGATGATCGTCAACCCGACCAACCCCATCTCCGCTTTCTATATCGCGCAGGCGACCGAGGCCGGCCCGAAGCTCGGACTGAACTGCAAGCCATACAATGTCGCGACACTCGACGCGCTCGAGCCGGTCTTCGACGCGATGGGGAAAGACGGCATGGAGGCCGTCATGTTCACTGCGGAAAGCCTTTTCTATGTCGGCAAGAAGAAGATCGCGCAGCTGGCGCTGGCGCGCAAACTCCCGTGTTGCGGCTATTCCAGGGAGGTGCTGGAGGCGGGCCTCCTGATCTCCTATGGCGCGGACCAGCGCCTGATCGCGCGCCGCACCGCCTATTATGTCGACCGTATCCTCGAAGGTGAAAAGCCGGCCGACATGCCCGTCGAGCAGCCGACCAATTTCGAGCTCTGCATCAATCTCACCACCGCCAAGGCACTCGGGCTCACAATTCCTCCGACACTCCTCGCCCAGGCAGACGAAGTCATCGAGTAAGGACATAATGAAGAAAATCAGGGTTGGTCTGGCCGGCTGCGGCTTCGTATCGGAGCTGCATATGTATGCCTATCGTCGCGTCTATGGCGTCGATGTCGAGGTCCGGTGCGTCGCTGCGCGCGGCGATCACGTCGTCGATTTCGCGAGGAAACACGGCATCCCCACCGCCTGTCGCAGCTTTGCCGAACTCGTCGCCGACCGCGAGCTCGATGTCATCGACATCTGCGCCCCGCCCAATCTGCATGCCGAGATGATCGTGCAGGCGATGCAGGCCGGCAAGCATGTGATCTGCGAGAAGCCCTTCGCCGGCTATTTCGGCCGCGACGGCGACGCGGCGCCGATCGGCAAGCGTGTGCCGAAGGCAATCATGTATCAGCGCGTCGTCGAGGAGATGGAGAAGACGGCAGCCGCGATCAAGGCAACGGATAAGCTCTTCATGTATGCGGAGGACTGGGTCTATGCGCCGGCGGTGACCAAGACCGCCGAGATCCTGCGCGCGACCAAGGACAAGATCCTGTTCATGAAGGGCGAAGAGAGCCATTCAGGCTCGCATGCCGCGCATGCGGCGCAATGGGCGATGACCGGCGGCGGCTCGCTGATCCGGATGGGCTGCCATCCGCTGTCCGGCGTGCTGTTCTTAAAGCAGGTCGAAGCGAAGGCCCGAGGCGAGAGCATCAGCGTTGTGAGCGTCACCTGCGACGTCGGCAATGTCGCGGCCTGCCTGAAGCCGGAGGAGCGCACTTACATCAAGGCCAATCCGGTCGATGTCGAGGATTGGGGCACGCTCACGACAACCTTCTCCGACGGCACCAAGGCCACGATCTTCTCCGGCGACATGATCATGGGCGGCGTGCGCAATTTGATCGAGACCTATACGTCCGGCGGCTCGCTATTCGCCAACATCACGCCGAACAATCATCTGATGAGCTACCAGACCAGCGAGGAGAAGCTCGCAAGCGTCTACATCACCGAGAAGGTCGACCGGAAGACCGGCTGGCAATATGTCTGCCTCGAAGAGGAATGGACCCGCGGTTACTTGCAAGAAATCCAGGATTTCATGGAATGCGCGGCGACCGGGCGGCAGCCGCTGTCCGACCTCGCACTGGCGTTCGAAACGATCAAGGTGAACTACGCGGGGTATTGGGCGGCGGATGAGGGGCGAAGGGTCAATCTGTAGGATGGGTTGAGCGAAGCGAAACCCATCAACCGGCGTTCGACGAAATATGATGCCGGGACCCGAGGGTCGCGCAAGCCCGCGCTGCGTAACCCTCGAAGTCACTGGCCCAACCAATTCGCTAGGCGTTTGCGCCACCGTCGACGGTCAGCGTGGAGCCGGTGACATACTGAGCCTTGGCGCTCGCCAGGAACGCCACGGCGCTCGCGATGTCGTCCACCTTGCCGTATTGACCCAGTGCCATGAACTGCCGGAGCGTGTCCGCATAGGGGCTCTTGTCGGGGTTCATGTCGGTATTGATCGATCCCGGCTGCACCAGGTTGACCGTGATCTCTTTTGGGCCCAGCTCCCGCGCCAATCCTTTGGTGAAGGCGGCGAGAGCCGACTTCGACGCGGCATAGACGCCGAGCACGGGCGCAGGGACCCGATCCGCAAAATAGCTTCCGATCGAGATGATGCGGCCGCCCTTGCCGAGGTGGGCCAAGGCCGCCTTGCTGGCGACGATCGGCCCGCGCACGTTGACATCCAGCATCGCGTCGATGTCGGCGAGCGGCATGTCATTCAGGCCACCCAGCCGCAGTATCCCGGCATTGTTGACGAGGATGTCGAGACCGCCCAACTCGGCGACCGTCTTGTCGACCGAAGCCTGAACCGCGGCGACGTCGGCGCTGTCGGCCTGGATCGCCACCGCCCGGCGCCCCTTTGCCTTGATCGCGCTGACGACCTCCGCGGCATTCGCCGCGGACTTCTCATAGGTGATCGCGACATCCGCGCCTTCGGCAGCAAGCGCCTTTGCGATCGCGGCTCCAATCCCCCTACTTGCTCCCGTCACGAGCGCCCGTTTTCCTGCTAGCGTCATGGCCGTCTCCAACTTCTGTAATGATTGACACAGAAGTAGCTAGGTACTTGATAGGCGGCGTCAAGGGACTTATTTGTCGTTCATTACAGAAAGGACGCTTGATGGCGGTTACCGGCCGGCCAAGGGAATTTGATCGCGACGCGGCGCTCGAGGCCGCCATGCTGCTGTTTTGGCGCAAGGGTTTTGCGGCAACCTCCATGAACGATTTGTGCGACACCATGGGCGTGCGGTCGCCGAGCCTCTACGCAGCGTTCGGCAGCAAGGAGGAGCTCTATCTCGAAGCGATGGAGCATTACGTCCAGACCCGGGGGGCGGTCTGGAACAAGCTTGCGGAAGGAGAGACCGTTCGCGCCGGCATCGAAAACCTGCTGATCGCGGGCAGCGAAATCCTGCCGAAATCCCGGCCGACACCGGCAGGCTGTATGGCGATGCTGGGGGCCGTTGGCGACGAATGGCCGGCCACGGTCGTGCGCGTCGTCAAGAAGGTCCGGCTCGAAGTGCTGGACCTGTTACGCGCACGGCTGGAGACCGCGGTGGCTGAAGGCGAGCTGCCTGCCTCGGCGGATATCGATGGCTTGAGCCGGTTCTATCTAGGCGTCTTCCAGGGGATGGCCATTCAGGCGCGCGATGGTGCTACCAAGGCTGAGTTGAGAGGCGTGGTCGCAGCAGCCATGGCTGCCTGGCCGGGCGCGTAGAATGGGTGAGCCAACGGGTCGCGCGAACGCGCCCCCGATGACAGGCTCCGCGAAATCCATCGCGCCGCTCACAACTCTACGTGGTTCTCAATAAAGGCTTAACCGGTAAAGCAATACAGTCCCCGCTCGCTACCCCCGCGGAGGCTGCTATGCGACATCTTACTGTCTACAATCGTTTTGCGATGATCATCGCGGTCTTGACCGTTGTGTTCGTCGCCGCGCTCGCCGCTCAAGTGATGGTTCTCCGCGATACCGTGATTGAGGAACGCCGGACCAAAGTGTTCGACATGGTCGAGGCCGCGACCAAGATCCTGGCGAATTACGATGAAAAGGCCAAAGCCGGCAAGATGTCGGAGGAGCAAGCGCGGCAGCTTGCTTTCGATGCGATCGGCGCCATGCGCTGGGGCAAATCCGCCGACTATCTCGGAATCTACGGCGCCGGCAGCACCAATGCCGGCGTTACCTATGTGCATGCCAATCCGAAATACATCAATGTCAACCGCTGGGACTACAAGGACAATCAGGGCCAGCTGCTGATTCAAAGTATCGTCGGCAAGGCCCGCAGCGGCGGCGGTTTTCTCGAATACCAGGTGCCTAAAGCAACGGGTGGTCCCGAACTGCCAAAGCTCACCTATGCCGGCGGGTATGGTGAGGGCGACAAGCTGCTCGCAATCCAGGCAGGCGTCTATACCGACGATATCGCCGCTGTCGTGTTCGACCGCGCCGTCTGGATCATCGCTGGCGGTTTGGCAGGATTGCTCATCGCCGGACTGGCAGCGCTCGTTCTCGGTCGCGGCCTGGTTCGTCCACTCAATGCGATATGCGGCGTCATGGACGGTCTGGCGAAGGGCGACCTGAACGTCAAAGTCCCGTTCGTCGAGCATCGTAACGAGATCGGCCATATCTCGCGCAGCCTCGCCGTCTTCAAGGATCGGTTGATTGAGGCCGAACGTCTCCGCGCAGAGCGGGAAGAGTCCGCGGCGCGCGCTGTGGCGGAACGGAAATCGGCCATGAACCGGATCGCGGGCGACTTCGAGAAGAGTGTCGGCGGAATAGTCGCAGGCGCCGCATCGGCAGCCTCCGAAATGCAGCGCTCGGCGCAATCGCTGTCCACGATCGCGAAGGAGACGACGCGGCAGAGCACCACCGTCGCCGCAGCCGCGGAACAGACCACGGCGAATGTGCAGACCGTGGCCGCCGCGGCGGAGGAGCTTTCGACATCGGGGCAGGAAATCTCCCGTCAGATCGCTCACTCGGCCTCGATGGCGCAAAGCGCCGTTGCTCAGGCCGACCGCACCAATGCGATGGTGGGAGGATTGCTCCAGGCGACACAGAAGATCGGCGAGGTGATGGGGCTGATTCAAAGCATCGCCGCCCAGACCAACCTCTTGGCTCTGAACGCGACGATCGAAGCAGCGCGAGCCGGCGAGGCAGGCAAGGGCTTTGCCGTGGTGGCGAGCGAAGTGAAGGCGCTGGCGACCCAGACCGCGAGAGCAACGGAGGAGATCGCCGATCAGATCCAGGCGATCCGCGACGCGACGGGAACAACGGCCGGGGCCATCCGCGAGATCGGCGCCACCATCGGCCAGATCAACGAGATCGCCACAACGATTGCCGCCGCCGTGGAAGAACAGGGTGGATCGACCAAGGAAATCGCCCGCAGCGTGCAGCAGGCCGCGCAGGGCACGCAGGGGGTCATGCAAAACATTGACGGCGTGACGCAGGCATCAGGTCAGGTCGGAACTGCCGCCGAGCTGGTTCTCGGTTCGGCCGGCGAACTCGCCAAGCAGTCCGATCGCCTGAAGCAGGAGGTCGAAAGTTTTCTTGCGACAGTCCGGGCGGCTTAAAGCGCGATGAATCATCATCGCGCTTTAGCTTATTGTTTGCGCATGATCTTTTCGGAAAACCGCTTCACACTTTTCCGGATCATGCGTTAGAGCCGAAGCGGCCCCTCAGGGACCATGAGGCCTAGTCAATTCGTAGGATGGGTTGAGCGAAGCG
>Ga0210387_10004278_pt1 | contig 10944 bp, 9 predicted proteins | sample IncBWC7OmetaG_FD_160108 | JGI IMG/M metagenome (GOLD analysis project Ga0210387, IMG submission 160108) | Forest soil microbial communities from Barre Woods Harvard Forest LTER site, Petersham, Massachusetts, United States - Inc-BW-C-7-O ... | reverse complement strand
TGTTTCTCTTGTTGTCACGCGCGCTCTCGCAAAGTTGCAATTATGGCGTCCTGTTTCATCCTCGCTGCCCACGCTTCCGGCGTCGCCCAAGGTTCAGCGTCGGGTTCATGGACGGGTGCTCCACGTTCGATGAGCAATTCAACCAGCTTTCTTCGTCCCCAACGGCATGCCCATCCCAACGGTGTGGATTTGAGCAGATCATCTCGCAAGTCCCATTTGGCTCCCTGGTCGAGCAACATCGATGCGAACCGCGCACGATCTTCATCTCTCACTGGACCGTGGTGAGCGGCCGTGAAATGCAAGGGGGTCTGACCGAAACGTTTCACATTTGGGTCAATCCCATGCCTCAGCAGCACGGCCATGCTCCCGAAGTAGCCAGCGTTTTCCGAGGTGTCAGCCCCCGCACCACGGATTGGTTGAATGAGAACCCAATGCCAGCGCGGGTCGCCAGCAGGCCAACCCAGGTGCGGCAGCGCCAATTCGACAATCTTCGAACACCCATGATCGCCTGCGGACCAGACGAGCTCGTGCACTACTTCTTCGCTCGGCTCTGACGCAAGCAGACGCTCTGCTGCCGCAATGTCGTGAAACTCCGCGATCATATATGGATGTATGTTCGCGCCCCGCTCCAGCAGCAGTTGCTTCACCGCTTCGTGCTTATGAACCCAGGCGTTGCGGAGAGGCCATCCTGAGGCATATACGTTGGCGTTGGGATCAGCCCCGCGATCCAGCAGAAGCTTAGTGATATCGGCCCGCCCTGCCAATGCTGCGTACCACAGGGGCATACCCCAACTTGGAGTTTGCTCTTCAAGTTCTTTAATCACGATGCGCTCGTCCACATCGGCGCCCAAGTCCAGCAGTAGCCTGACCGCTTCAATCTGAACATGATTTACGGCAAGGGTGAGAAACCCGCCGCTGGGACCGATCTCCCGCAATAGACTTGGCTTGGCATGAATCAATTCTCGAATACGCGGCGCATCGCCTAAGGCAACTGCGGCACGGACGGTAAAATCTGCACCATGATCCAGCAGTAGTCTGGCGACAGCCGGATATCTTTGCGCGCTCTGGTTGCGCGGATCGGCGGCAAGTGCGGCATGGTCAAGGGGAGTCAAGCCATTCAAGTCTTGCTTGCGGGCATCGGCTCCTCTGTCCAGCAACCATGCTATGAGTTCGGCATTGGTCTCTTCCGCCGCGACATGCAGCGGCGTGGCGCCGTTACGATCGCAAGCATGAATCAGCGAGGGATCCGAATCCATCAGACGAATGGCCGTCTTATTGTCGCCGTTCGAGATTGCGTCGTTGATCTGGTCCTGCACCGGGGAGATTGTGGCGTTGGGGCAGCTCATCTCCTTCCGGCGGCGATCCTCTCCTTCCTCGATCGCGGCGACCACCTCGCGATATTCACGGTCTCTAGCGATGGCCAGGGCGGATGTTGCATCACGGTGCGGCCAAATGCCCTTTCGGGCGTCTGCACCTGCGGACATCAGCAAACGTACCATCGGCACATCGTTGCGCAACACCGCGTAATGCAACGCGCGATGCTCGTTGTTCCCGGCCATATCCATACCGACCAACTCGGGGCGGAAGGCGAGCATGCTCTGAACCTTGCTAAGATCCCCGGCTTTCACCGATTCAGCGAACCTCGCCATGTTGGCCCCATCGACAAAGGCTTTCAGTTTGGGCCAGCTATCGTAGCCGTAAGCCCGCGCCAGTATCCGTTGTGCATCACTTAGTGCAAAAGTGGAGGGATCAGGGTTGCGTTCGAAACGTTGCACCTCTGCACTCGCTGCGAAATCGCCGGACCGATACTGTTCGAGTAAGTCTTTCGCTTGTTTTCGCAGTTGCTCTAGGTTGGGGTGCTGCGGCAGACGGCGCGTTGGCGCCGCGTAGGCAGGTCTTTCGAACATGACGATCTCCTTTTCGAGCGTTGCCTGGCGTTCGCGTAACAGGCGAAAGAAGATTCGTCTTCAAATTGTGAACATCAGTTTTCTGATCGGTAGGCTCAGCCTTACCCGCGAACACGGCGGCGTCCGATACGCCATTTTCAGTATAGCAAGTCAAGTGCGAGCCGGCACCGTGCTTTGGACGCGGTTGAAGTCTCGGTTTCAGCGTAGCTGCATTTGCTGGCGCATCACGGTCAATCCGGGAGGGAACCGAATTGGGTAAGTGTTGCAGACCATGTGGGCAGAACTTCTTCCGTTGCCCCTGCCATGCTTGCGGGCGCATTTTCCAATTTGGTCAAGGTGTAGCCTTACTTCGTCCCTTCTGACCGCGAACGAAGCATCTCTATGATCCAGCAAAAACCGGATCCTCCAGGTGGTTCTTGACCGCGGGATCACAATCCACCAAAACCATGCGGGCGCCGGCTCGAGCCAGACGGCGACCAATCCCCAATCCCAGGCCCTGGGCAGCGCCGGTAGGGAGAATTGTCCGGTTGCTTAGATCCATTTGGGAAATCTCAGCGCAACCCAAATCGCGGTGCGAAAAGCTTGCGAAAGCGTTTCATTTTTCTTGTCGGTATAGTTCTCGGGCTTTCATCGTCCAACTTGTTGTGAGCGCGAACCCGCGGCCGCGCGCTCCGGCCCTACACCCTCAATCTCACCCAAGGCCACGAGCAATTCCTTCAATTGCTCGGCATGTTGCCGAGAGATTGCGGAAAGCGGCCTGCGACTTTGTCCCACGGGAATTTGGCGCAGCAACGCAGACTCCCGCGTTACGGCCAGCCAGTGTGGATCGTTGTCGGGCGAGGAGGAAGCTCGAAACTCGAGTCGGATGAGTGGCACCAGCGGATAAAAAAGTTCGCGCGCAGCTTTCAGGTCTTGCTCGACCGCCAACAGCCGGTGCAGCTGTACCGCGCGTCTGGGCACGATCATGGGCAAACAGCTGATCCATCCGTCGGCTCCCACCGCCAGCCCCTCAAAAGCGATCAAATCGTTTCCGACAAATACGGGGAACGATCGGCCGCAAAGAAGCTTGGTGTCACGGATTCTACCGACATCATTGGTGGACCACTTCACCGACTGCACCACACCTTCTTCGGCCAGCAGTTGCACCTCCTCAGGCGTAACGTCGATACCGCTTGTGCCCGGAACGTTATAGAGCATGACGGGAAGACCCACTTCCCGCATTCTCCGCAAATGATCGAAAACGTCGCGCTTCGGCGGGCGGAAGCCGTATGGCGGCATGACCATGAGCCCCGTGCACCCGACCGATTTTGCATACAAACCAAACTCAAGCGCTGCCCGGGTGCTGTACTCCACAATGCCGGCCAGGATCGGAACCTTGCCCGCCGCTTCCGCGATCACCGCATCCAGCACCGCCTTGCGCTCGTTCATCGTCAACGCAAGCGGTTCTCCAGAACTGCCCAACGGGACCAGGCCGTCGACGCCCTGGGAAAGCAGAAACCTCACGAAGGCGCGAGTGCCGCTGAGGCTGACGCTCTCGTCTTTCTCAAACGCAGTGATGGTGGGGGAATACACACCCCGCAGCGGAAGCACATCACCAGCCATGATGGACTACAAAGCCTCCTCCCCGGTTCAGGCGAGTCAGTGCGGAAGTCGTTCGTCGGATGCAATCTGAACGTTGCCCGCACTCTCGCATGGAAATCACCCAAATCTCCGAGCGCTCGAGCCTGGGGCAGCCCGGCCTGCTATCCTAAGACAATCGATTGTCTCCAAGGCACGGCGAGACAATAGACCTTTTCCTGAGGACAGTCAAGGGGGAATTAATGCGCGGGAAGGAACCGCCGATGTTGCGGACGAGGCATCGGCGTGGAAGGCGGCAATTCCGAAATTGTAGTGGTCGATGGTCGCAGTCTTGCTCTCGGCCTTTGCGGCGCTGCCTCTGCTGTTTGGCGGTTTTGGTTCTATCGCAACCGGACGGGTGGCAACCCGCGTTCCGGGCCGGGCCATCGCTTTCTGTGGTTTCCTGGGATCGGCGATCTTGCTGTTCACCTTCACCCGCATTCGCTCAGTGCTGCCCGCGATGGTGTCGATGGGTCTCGCCAGTTTCTGCAGCAATCTGACCATGCCGATTTCCTGGGACGCCTGCGTGGAAATCGCGGTCCCGATACCGCGACGGTAGCCGCCGCGATGAACATGATGGGTAATTTCGCCCGCTTCGTCGCTCCGGTGCTGGGAGGCCTGATTCTACAGCGGACCGGCGGGGACTGAAATCCGCTCATTTATCTAATATCTAATGGTCGGTGCCGCCATGATTTCAGCTCTATCGTGGATTTATATCTCGACCCCGAGAGCGGTCGCCGCAAACGGGGGACAAACCTTGACGGGTCTCGGGCGCAAATCAGCGCGGAAGACCTGGAGGCTTGAACAACCACCTACAATCATGTGTACCCCAGGAAACCGATATGAAAATTGACTTGACTGGCAAAACGGCTGTCATTACAGGAGGAAACCGAGGTCTCGGCGAGGCCATGGCGAAAGCTCTGGCCAGGGCCGGAGCCAGAATCGCCCTCGTAGCTCGAAACGAAAAGCGTCTGGAGTCGGTACGGGATGCGATCCACGCCGACGGCGGGACAGCTGCCGCCTTCACCGGGGACGTCACACAGGAAAACGATGTGGCTGCCGTGGCGCGCGCGGTGACAGAGAAGTTTGGTCCTCCCCAGATTCTGATCAACAATGCCGGGACCAACATCCGCAAGCCTCTGGTGGATTTCTCTCTCGCGGAGTTTCGTAGTGTGATCGACAGCAGTATGATTTCGACCTTCCTGATGTGCCGCGCTTTTGTGCCCGGAATGACGGGCTCGGGATACGGCCGCATTTTGAACATGACCTCGATCATGAGCCACGTTTCTCTGCCCGGACGAACCGCCTACTCCTCAGCGAAAACTGCGCTCCTCGGTCTGACCCGTGCACTGGCGCTGGAGCTTGCTGGCCAGGGAATCACCGTGAATGGCATCAGCCCGGGACCGTTTGCAACGGAGATGAATGCCTCGGTCCTGAACAATCCCGAAGCCAATGCTCAATTTTTGGCCAGCCTGCCGGTGGGGCGATGGGGCGAGGTCGAAGAGATTGGCAACCTGGCCTGTTATCTCTGTTCCGAATATGCAGGCTTTATCACCGGAACTGACATTCTGATTGACGGAGGGTGGACCGCCAAATAACGCTCGGCTAGCGCTGTTTCCTCATCGTTCCAGGCCGGGCGAGGGGAGTCGATCGCTTCGGGATTTTTTGCAGGCGTCAGCGTGCCAGTTCCTTGCCGCCTGCGAGATTGTCAGATCTTGGCGTAAGGTTGTAGCTATCTATATATCCGTGATAAAGCCACGGATGAACAACGGCAGCTTGAATTGGGCAACGATTGCGGTAAGCGGAGACGATGGGTGGTGGAAGTATTCCACCTGCTCCGTGCACCTCTGGGCGCCTGCAGCCGGACAATCGCCACAAACTGCTTTCCGTCTACCGAATCGCTTATCGGAGAAGAAGCGATCGTAGCTCCGGTTTGGAAAAACCAGAGCGGCTTGCCCGATCCAGAATCGACTGCGACCAAGGTCGCCAGCGGCCGTGGCGGCAAACACGATGCCACCGCCGGTGCGCAGCACGCCCGCGGCAAAAGAGCCGCGAACGATCGGGTACTTCCACATCACCTCGCCGGTCGTCGTATCAGTGGCCAGCACAAAATTCCGATTCGCTCCACCCGCTGCATCGCCGGCCGGGAAGGGTACGCCACCTATGTATTGCCGCCCCTCCTCAAAGACCGCGGGCGCGCTGCGATATCCCTGGCTGTGGTCGCGTGCCACCACGTACAGCCAGGAACGGTCGGGATCAAAAGAGGGCTCTGCCAGTTGGATCCTCCCAACCCTGTCGACCCCTGTAATACCACGCTGCCTTGAGGCGACGCTTGTTAAGATTGATCGAAGGTCTGCCTCTGGCCCGCTTCATCGCCTTCGAAATTTCCCGCCTTCAGTGTGTTTCGCTGACGGCCTCAACGGTCACCCCGTAATGGCATAAGACATGCGATCGACCCATGGCATGACCGACCAGTCAAGATTAAGGACGATCATCACAGGCCGGGACGAGCAGGGGGCACGTAGTCTACCAACTCCTTGATCGGTTTTTTCCCAGCCCAGGCGATGGCACGAAGCAACATGGTTTGAATCTGAGGATTGGCAAAGTTCGTATAAACATGTCCCTGCATCCACACGAATGCTCGAGCCGGCTGGCCGCCGGAAAGTGTGTGTTCATACTCCCAGATTTGGGGCACGACCTCTCCTTTGTGAGCGCCGGCGGAAGGAGTTCCCGCAATCACGGACGTTGCCAGCACGTGGATGGGTGGATCTTTCACCCAGGTCATAGTGAAAAAAGCCTCGTCGGAAATCGTAATGTCCGACATCCCCTGCATGATTGGATCTGATTTGTCCACGATCCTGTAGGGAATATCGGCCTCCAGCGTGTAGTTGATCTGGCCGTGCTTTTTTCCTCCGCCCACCAGGGTCGCGAAGTATTCCGGGTCGGGACCACACAGCGAGTCATGAATGCTGACGATGCCACCGCCACGTTTGATGAATCCTTCGAGCGCAGCCTTGTCGCTTTCGCTCATGTAGCCGCTGTCTCCCTTATAGATGACAAGCACGTCAGCATGCTCGAGCTCCGCAGCGCTCGGAGCATGCAAAGAACCATCGACCACGGCGCCATGGTCGGTGAGGAGCTTGCTCCAATCGGCAAGAAACTGGGGATAGTCGTGCAGACCCGGGCCATGAGTCTTCAGACCGGCGCGCAGATAAATATGCATGCCGTTGGGATTCTGTCCCCAGAGTGGTGGGCCCTGCTGCGCCGATTGCTGAGCGAAAGTCGGCCCAAAGCAGAGGACAAGAGCCGCGATCAGAACTGAGGACCATACACGCCACGATTTTGTTCTCACAGCTTCCCCTTAGAAAATCTCGAAGTATTAGGGACGCCGCGGAGCCAAGGTGAAAACATACAGCGTATCGCCTGCTCCCGCGACGAGATACTGCTGGCCATCCAGCAGGTAGGTCTCGGGTCCATTGCTCAGTGAGTGCAACGCCGGAAAATGCCACAGGATTACTCCAGTGGTTGCGTTGAACGCGATGAGGTTGCCGTTGTAGTCGCCGGTAAACAACAGATTGCCTGCGGTCGTCAAAGTTCCCGGCCCCCCCAAACCCTCTGGCATGCCGTCGGCGGTGGTGTAGGCGTGACTCCATTTCACTTTGCCGGTGCGGTAATCGATCGCTTCCAGAACATGCTGCGACCACAGCGGCTGCCCGAAACCTCCGTATCCTTCCGGCCGGTCGCTCGCGTCGGTCAGGTAAACGATGCAGTATCCGAGTGTTGCATTTACGTAAAACAGCCCGGTTCGCGGGTTGAAACTTGGGGGCATCCAGTTCGTTCCGCCGCCCCAATTTATGGTCAGGTAGGAACCATCCACGGTGGGTGCTTTTGCCTCATCGGGAATAGGCTGGCCACGGGCATCGACGCCCTTCGACCAGTTCAGCGGAACAAATGGCTTGGAGACAATATTCTGGCCGTTGATTCGGTCGAGCACGAAGAAATATCCATTGCGCGCCGCCTGTGCCAGCAACTTCCGCGGTTTGCCATTGATCGTCGCATCGAATAGAACCGGAGTTTCCACATTGTCCCAATCATGGGTGTCATGCGGAGACCCCTGGAAAAACCAAACCAACTTCCCCGTGTCGGGATTCAAGGCAACAATCGCGCAAGTCCAAAGGTTGGATCCCTTGCGCCCCTGGCCCGCCATCACGGGATTCGGATTCCCCGTTCCCCAGTACACCAGATTGAGGTCTTTATCGTAGGTTCCCGGCAGCCAGGTCATACCTCCGCCATGCACCATGGCAGCGTCGTTTGGCCACGTCTCTGACCCGGGTTCGCCTGTTCGCGGCTCGGTGTTCCATCGCCATTGCAGTTCCCCCGTCTCCGGATCGCGAGCCTCCAGATAACCCGGAACATCAATCGCATCGCCGCCCACGCCGATCAGAATGTGGTGGCCAACGACCATCGGGGCCATGGTCGTGAAGTATTGCATCTTTTCGTCAGCAACTTTTTTTCTCCAACGCTCTTTACCCGTGCGCGCGTCCAGCGAAATAAACCATCCGTCCGGCGCCATGAAGTAGAGCCAATCGCCGTACATTCCGACTCCGCGATTGCCGACCAGGTGACCGCCCTGGTCGACCCAGTCGTAGTGCCAAAGTTCACGGCCCGTACGCGCATCTACGGCGAAAACATGGTCGGGCACGCTGAAATAAAGAATTCCTTTCACCATGATCGGAGTGGACTTGATATCCGGATTTGTAGCCCCTCGCATCGGTCCTGGAACCTTAACCCGATACATCCAGGCCAGCGCCAAGCCAGGGACATTCGAAGCATGAATCTGCGTCAGCGGGCTGAAGCGGCGGCCCGAATAATCTCCGTTGTAGGTGGGCCACGTGTCGGTTGGCTCAGCTTCACGCAGCTTGTGCGGATCGAGTAGTTGCGCAAAGGAAGCCCCAGGCAGCAACACGAGCAGCGACAACAACACCAGCGGACAGGATTTCATTTGAGCGTTACCAGGTAAGCCGTGAGATCGTGGATTTGTTTGTCGGTGTACCGATCCAGCATCTGGCGATGAAATACCAGCTTGTCTTCGACGACCGCCTTGACGCCTTGGGCAATTGCGATCGAATGATACTGACCCTGCGCGTCCTCCAGCGAGACGTAGAAATCGTCGAGATGCTTGAGCGAGCCGCTGAGCCTCTTTCCGCTTGCCAATGTCACCGTCACTTGCCGCGGCGGGCGCGCGGCGAATTCGTTGCTGCGGGCTTCTGGATAGAGTTCCGCTGCTTGCAGATCAGCCGGGTCCAGCTTCGATCCGATGTGGGCGAGGTCCACGCTCCCGGAGTGGCAGGTATAGCATTTGCCCTCACCCTTAAAGTACGCTTCCCCGGCTTGCGCGTTCCCAGTCACGATATTCTGGACCTGATACGTGCCCCGGTTCGCCGCCAACTCGACCTGCATGTGAAGAAATTCCGCGACCGCGCGAACCTGCTCCTCCGTTAACGAAACGAAGGCAGGCATGCCTTTGCTCGGTCTGCCGTTTTGAATCACCGGCCCAATCAACTCCCCGTTGTCGTCGTCGAGAACCAAAGGTGAGCGCAACAGGTCGGGCCCCTGTCCCCCGCGGGCATCAACTCCATGGCAAAAGCCACATGTCGGTCCGAAAATCCTCTGACCGTCACTGGCAAGTTCGGGATTGGGCTGCCTGCCCAACCCCAAAAACTCCCGCGTACGAAGTGCCCGTTGACTCTCCGGTTGCTGCGCCAAGGCCGAACTATTTCCGCTTGCGCCCTGCGACTGTGCCCGTCCGAGCGCTGCCGCGATGGCCAGAACCAATACCGCCGCCCAACCATTCCGTGGGGAAATATTCATATCGATGCTCGATCCCGATCAGCGATGAACGACTTTCGCCGGCTGAGCGCTACCCGCGAACCCGCCGGCGTACTCCTCATTTACTTCCAAGTCAGGGTCAGCACGGAGGCTTGCGGCAAACTGACATCGGCTGACATGTTCGCCAGGCGCAGGCGAATTTTTCTCTCCGCACCGGTATTGGTCAGAACCAGAGCCTGGCTACCATCCGGCTTGACAAAAGCGACGTGCGAAACTTTCTCCACCTGCCCCTGCGAATCGAAGCGTCTGGCACCGCGCCGGGCCGCGAGAGCGTAGTGCGCCAACGCCCAGTATTGGCCGGTGCGCACGATTTCGTGGGTCTTGGAATCGATGCTCAGAACACCACCCGCGGTAAACGGTCCGATGTTGGGCCAGCCCTTTTCGTTCAAGGCCATGTTCCAGCTGGTGACGCAGCGACTCCAATTGCGAAACATTCCGGCAAACTGTTCTGACCACCTCGCCCAGCTCGTCATGTAGTCGGGATCGGTGTAATCAGGACTGCATTCGGTGACGTAAGCATGCTTCTCTGGATAAGCATCGTGTACTTTGTTCATGGCCGTGTCCTTGCCGCCATACACGTGCCACGCTATGCCATCGACATATTTCATGACGTCCGGATTCCCGAGTTCGCACATCGCTCGTCCCCACAAGTCCCAGTTGTGGTCGAGAATCCATATCTTGGTGGCCAGCCGGTTGGTCTCTAACGCCGGCCCGAGATGTTTCCCCACAAATTCGATTTCCGTTTCCTGCGCCCAGAAGCATGCCGGCATGCGCCCATCCTGGTCGGTGTCGACCTCGTTCTGGGACGTGACTGCATCCAGGGTCACTCCTTCCGCGGCATAAGCTTGCAGATATTTAACAAGGTAATGCGCATACGCGGCCAGATTCCGTTTCCGCATGCTTCCACCCAACATCGACCCATTCGCCTTCATCCAGCCCGGCGGACTCCACGGCGCGCCGAATACAAACAGTTCAGGATTCATTTTCCGAGCCAAGCGCAACATGGGAAGGACGTAGGTGCGTTCGTGGTCGATGGAAAACCGCAACAGATCGGGATCGGGATCCCCGTCATCGTAGCTATACGCCACCGTCGCATAATCACTGGCGCCGATACATGTCCGGCACACGCCGAAGCCCATCGCGGACGGGTGATAGAGTTCGTGAAAGATCGGCTCGCGTGCATCCGGCGTCAGCTGGTTGAATATGTAACAGGCCGCCTCGGTGAGGGCGGCACCGACGCCCAGAACCTCCTGATAGGTCTTGGTAGGATCGAGCACGACGGTGTCGCTGGAGAGGCCGCCGGCGAATTGCCACGGAATCGTGGGTTGCGCAGCGAATCTCGCAGATTCGGAAGTGAGGCGAACGCTGATTTCGCTTCTGGGGACGGCTGCGGAACCGAACAGGTGGCCCTGACTAAAAACCCCTATGCCAGCAGCCGCCAATTTTAGAAAATCCCGGCGTGATTGTGACAAATCACCCTCCTTGCGGCATTGCGTGCGAACCGTTGCAATGCAACCGGCAAATGTTTGCA
>Ga0210387_10004277_pt1 | contig 10944 bp, 12 predicted proteins | sample IncBWC7OmetaG_FD_160108 | JGI IMG/M metagenome (GOLD analysis project Ga0210387, IMG submission 160108) | Forest soil microbial communities from Barre Woods Harvard Forest LTER site, Petersham, Massachusetts, United States - Inc-BW-C-7-O ... | reverse complement strand
CGCCGTCCCCCGAGCGATCGTCGCGCCCTCAATCGTCTCCTCGGACATGGAGGTAATGGTGACGTTCTTCACCTCCACGTCGCTCTGTTCGATCTGTCCTCCGACAACCTGCGAGACCAGGTGACTTTGGTTGTCCTGGGTCATCAATTGCGAAGCCAGACCCTGGGACAGGAAGTAGTAGTTAAGTGGATATTTCTTGCCGATTGTTTCGCGGTTCACGGTGTAGCGATAGTTCGCCCAATCTGTAAGGTATGTCCGCACTTCGCCCTCGCGCGGACTGTAGTTTAGGTCGGCATATTGGATGGCCTGCGCCCTGCCCATCTCGTCAATTCGGATATACCGATTGGCGACGGGCCGGTGGGCCAGAGAGAGAATCAGACCGAAGGCGACCAGCAGGAGAATCGTCTGCGTGCCAATAACGAACCGGCTGAGCTTCCGCTCGGCATAATGGGATGCGTAGACCTCGTTCCCGATCTCGTCCGCAAGTAATGCCTGCTGAGGGGTAAGGGGTGCGTCAATTGGCAGAGTTTGGGCGGACATGAGGTACCTGATTCCTTTCGGAGACTGCATGGAAGACCACAGCTGCATATATTGCTCCTGCGACGACACACCCGAGGAGGAGGATCAAAGCAAGATAGCGGAACGGGCGCGTGAACCCGAGCTTGCGAAGCGCCAACACTTGAAGTTGAGGTCTGAACATGACTTATGCTCCTCCTGCGATTACAGCTGTGGACACCACGTTGCTGATGGCGTTGCCCATGCTTCCCGCCATGCCTGCTGCCCCGCCGAAGATGGCCTGAGTCATGCTCGGGATGAAGAGCATGTTGATGATGAACGCAATAAAGACCATCGTGCACGGAATGAGATTGGCGAGCCACATTTCCATCGAATAGTTGCCGTTGAACGTTTGCTGGATGAACGCGTTCATAAACCCGGACCAAACGAAGATGAAGGCGGCAGCAACGGCACGGATCATAGCAAACCCTATCAAGACGTCCAGGAAGCTGAAGAACTTGGCTCTGAACGTTCTTGTCATCAGCAATGGGACAAAGATCGGTCCAAAAAGCGCTGTCACTCCATAGAGGATGAAAGCGCTGCAATTGATAAGAAATAGGATGGCGGAAGCGAGCCCAAGGAGTATCTGAACGAGGAAATAGCAAAGGATTTGAACGGGTGCGGTAATGCTTGGCATTGCCGTGTTGTCGCCGGCGGTTTTGAGCAGTTGGAGCAACGAGTCGAGGGAGCTTTGGTCGAACGCAGCGACCATCGCTTGGGCGATGTAAGAAAAGAAGTGATTGATCCCGAACCTTGCACCAGGGAAGGGGTTGACCCAGTAGTTTTCGAGTAAGCAGCAAATGATGAGCTGCAACAGGAACTTCGTCAGATCTCCTGCCAGTACGGGATGATGGTGCAGGCGAAACGTCATGGTTGACGTTTGCCAATTGATAACCATACTTATGAGGGTGAAGAGAGCAATACAGCTGAGCTCCGTCATGCCGAACTGCGTGAGCGCGCCACCATTCTGCGTCGTTAGGTTGGTCAGATTATTGGTGAACTGGTAGAGCCAGTCCACGCCTGAACTTGCGCTCGGAAGTGCTTGTGCTAACAACACAATAGAAGCCATGACGGTGTCTCTCTCTGGTTTAGGGGATGTACGTCTTCCAGGTCTTACCTTCTTGAGCCGCCGCGGAGCTGTGGCGCTTTTTATCTGCCTCGACCTGGCTTCGGAATGCTTCGTCTCTCTCTTTTTGATCCTCAGCGTCTTTCTGTTGTTGCTGCAGGATTGCGGCTGCCTTGGCGGCGGCTGCGGCAGCCTTTTCTGTCTGGTCGCGTTGATAAAGCACGGCACCGCCGATGACGGTCAGTGCCGCAAGGATTGCAATCAGGATCTTCGTATTGATGAGGTTCAGCATTGGGTCTCCGGGCTAGGGCAGGTAGGTCTGCCACGTACTGCTCTCGTTGGCCGCACTGGTGTCGTTTACGGCACGCTGTGCCTGGACCGCTGCAACCGTGTTTAAGTCCTGAGCTGCGGCATTTCTTTGTTGCATGTTCGCAACTGTCATCTGCGAGGCAAGGCAAACCTGCATCGCCGCCTGGGACTGCATTTCCGACAACTGTTGAGCATTTGCAGCGTTCAACAGGTTCAACTGCTCAACCTCACTGTTCGTTGCTGACGTGACGTCGAACTGCTGTTGAGACAGAGCGCTGTTGGCAGGCGCATTCTGGCTCCGAGCCGCCCGGTATTGGCCGACTGCGGTAAGGCAGTCCGGCGAGACCGAATCGGACATCTCGACCATGGCAAGCTGGGAGAGTTGTGCGCTGTTCCCCACAGTTTGACCTTGCAGATAGGTGCTGGTCATGCTGTTTACCGGGACACTGGCGGTCGTCCAAGCTGTCGTTGAGGTGCTCGGCGAGTTAGTGTTTAGCGCAACGTTGAACCCAGAGGTTTCACCAAAGGTATTGCCGACATTGGCGTGCTCGAGAGCATTCAGCGTCGTCTGCCACTGCTGTTTGAAGGAGAAGTGGGTGATATTGTTCTCAATGGTGTGGAACTGATTGAGGGCGGTTGTTGCCTGGGATACAAGGCTCGCGTAGCTAGTGGGATCGAAGACGATGTCTCCCATACCGAACAGCGCAAAACTCGGCATCGTTGTCGCAAGCAATAGTCCACCGGCTATCAAATATTTCTTCCGAATTTTCAATTTGCAATTCATAACGACTCCTCAAGGGTTAGGGTTCATTGCACTCAGAGCGAACAGTTTCCGTGCACTCCGAAGGCTTGGAAAAGCCGGTCCGGCGCTAATGTGCTCCCTTCCCTGCTCCCGGACGACCAGCTCGGGATTCTTCGCTACAAGGCTGGATCAACCTGATGTTCCGCGTAGGACGGAATCAGGATGTCGGTGCCGATGTATACGCGGGCACGAGAGCCCTCCTTGAGCGTGATGATCGGCAGGCGATTGAGGAAATGGTTGAGGATCTGTTCGCCCTCATTTGCCGCTTGCGCCGAGATGCCATTCCGGATCTGAGTCGACGGAGACAGGACACTGCCGTCATTACCGATCTGCGCGAGCCCGCCCAGACCACCTACAACCGCTGCCGCCGCGAACGCCTGGAGGTAGCGATTGTCTACTTTTGTGGCGAGGCCAGTGGTCCCGAGAGGATCCAGGCCCACATATTTGTCCAGTTCGATCGAGAATCCGTCCGGGCACACCGCGCGATGGAATGTCACGAACATCTTCCGCTGTTGCGCGTTGCTGACACTTTGGACCGTTCCGATGAGACGGGTGCCCTGGGGCAGGAGGAGTTGCTGATGATCGTGCGAGTAGTAATCGGTGGTGAGCATGATTAGGATCGGGCCGGTTAAGCCGCCGTCGATGTGATTGGTAACGACCCCCTCCAGGACGGTTCCCTCGAACACCCGATAAAGCCTTCCTTGATAGTTATCGAAGCTGTAAGGCCCCATCGGATCCGGCTTGCTGATCGGCTTGCCTTCCCGCGTATCTACCGGCTTTGTGGCTTCGGGGGTATCGGGAGCCGAATCCTCTCCTGAGGCTTTCAAAGGTGCCTCCTCGCGCTCACCTAGTACAGCCGTCGTGGGCCGTGGACCGGAGCCGGAGGAGCTTGTATGGCTGAAATCGATGGCGACGGTGTCGCTATTCAAGGCATCCTGATGCAGCTTTTCGCGTTCCAAGGCCTTCTGTTTCGCCTCAGCCTGCGCCTGTGAGACGTCAGAGGTCTGCTTGGGTGCGTTCGGGCTGTCGCCGTAGATGGCCGCTCTCTGTGCGGCAGTCATGGTCGGCGCGCCTTCTGCTTCGGGACTGGGCACGGCCTCCGCTTGCTGCAGTTGTTGCATTGCGGCGGCTAGCTCTTGTTGCCGCTGCTGGTCTTCAACATCCTTGCGCGCTTGCATCTGCTGCTGGGACTCGAAACTGGAGACCTGTTGCGGGTTCGCTGTAGCTGGCCGCATCGACAGAGCGCTCTGAGGTGCTCCCTTCTTCTTGGCGGTGACCAGACTGGATACGTTCGCCAGACCTATCAAGGCGACGATCACAATCAGCCCAATCACTAGAGGTGTGCTCTTCTTGACGGGACCTAGAGCCTCGCGTTGAGCCGGCACGGTTGCGGGCGCATTTTCGTTGATTTCAGACATGGCTAGTCCTTTCCCGCATCCGCTGTAGAGGTTTTGTGGAAGTCCATACGTTTCTTGCCGATCGCAAGGTATCCGTTGTCCAGCTCCTTGGGAACCGTGTACAGGCCGTCGCTGTAGTCGAAGTTGATGAGCGAACCCTTGCCGTCTTTCAACTCGTAGAGCGCGGGAGTTTCCTGGAACTGCCCGCGCAGGTAGGTAAACTTGTCATCGCGCCAGATCTGCTGCAGGCCCAACTCTTTCGCCTTCTTGGGGTCCCACGCGTAATCGAAGTGGAGGCTGCCGGGATAATGGCTCCGGTATGACTCGGCCTTGAGCTCTTGAGCTTTCACCGCGACGGTCTGTGCAGCTTTGGCGGCTGCGGCATCCTGCTGGGCCTTTTCCAGTTCAGCGACCGGGACAAACACCGGCATCTCCGTGAGTCGATCTTGGGCAGCCTTGTCACCGGGAAGAAGGAAGATCTTCGAGTCGAAGTGGACGTCTGCATCTCCCGAGACTTCTTGAAGCTGCAATGTGTACTCGTTTCCATGGTCCGAGACGATGTGGATGTCCGTCGTGACGCTCGCGAGTTTGGGCTTGACGCTGATAAACCTGCTGGCGACATGCCCGGCGTCAAAGACCCAATCAACGGTGTCACCACCGAAGACGGTCGCGACCTTCTCCTGGTCCGGAAGCAAGATAAGGGTCGATTGCAGGAGGCCGGCGCGGATCACCGGCGGGGCTTGCGCTTCGGAGACCGTGACCGAGCGAGGCGCATTCGGCTCAAGGCGTCGGGTATCGGGCTTCGCCGTTGCTTTGGCGACCACGCAAGTAAGCGAGAGAACGGAGGTAACGGCGAGAATCATCGGCGGTTTCATAGGGCACCTTTGTAGGAAATGGGTTGATTACACTGCCTCTCCCTGGGCGAAACGAGCGATGCCCTCGGAGAGTCCGTACTTCTCAATCAGCTTGGTCCGGCGTACTCGGTCTTTTGGCTTGGTTGAGAACGTCGCATAGCTGCGACTGTCGAGATTCAGGGTGATAACCTTAGTCAGTCCATCACGCCGAATGTAGAGACCTTCGCGGTCCTGAAGACTCTCAAACAAGGCAATCTGCTGCTCGTTCATCTTGAAGAGCTCGGCATACCGTTTTCGGTTGAACGTTGCATCTTTCAGGAAGAGAAACGACGTGCAGGAGTTCACGATGCTATCCGCATTGGCTCCAAGGTCGTCGGCCGACTGGCCGATCATGGTCACGCCGCCTAGATTCTTTCGGACAGTCTTGATCGAGGCCAACGCCCCGTCGAGCAATTGCTTATTCTTCATCGAACTGAAGATCTCTTCGATCAGGATGTGCTTTGGAACACCGAGATTAGCCGGATTGTAGAGAACATCATTGATGCGGCGGAGTAACCAGACCATGAGTGGCTCGATGAGGTCGGCATACTGCTCGTTATTGACGCCCTGGAAGTCGAAGCACTGGAGGCGAGAGAGGGAGAGGCTGTCCTCGATGTTGTCGAAGACTGCGTTATAGATGCCCTTGCCCACCCACTTAGACAGATAGCGATCGAGCTTCTTCGGTAAGAAAAGGTTGGATAACCGGCGATTCGCGAGGTCGAGCAGGTACATATCCTGCACGGCTTTGTGGATCACGTCGTCATCCTCAGGCTCCAGTTCCGCGCCACCATTAGTCAGAAGCAACTTGACGAAGGAGTAAAGAAACTTGATGTTGGTCTCGGTCGGCTCCAGCGCGAAGGGATTCACGCGAGGACCGTCCTTCCCGACGCGGTCCACTTTGCCCCCATAGAGTTCGACTACGCTCTCGTAGCTGCCGCCGATATCGAAGATGTAGGTAAATCCGCCGTATTTCTGCTCAAGGGCTACAAGGGTATTGCCATGCACTGACTTGCCGGTTCCCGTGGGTCCGATGATGAGCATCACTCGCACGCCGTCCACATACGCGTCCTGAAAGAACGGCGTCCGCGTGCGGGTCTCGAAGATGTTGAGGTATTCGTTATCGAGATCTTCCGAGCGCGGATGCCCGATATGAGGAGCGAACACAGAGGAGAGGCGAGCGTGATGATCCTCTGCCAGCCACATCGGGAAGACACTGAACTTCTGATTGCCGGGAAACATCGCGTAGAAGGCAGACAGATTTCCTAGGGTTTCCTCCATGACCTGGGCGCGCGCGTCGACAAAGACCCGATGCACAGCGGGAGCGATGCCCCGAAGCTGTTCCGGACTACGCGTTGCGACCAGAAGCTTGAGCGAGAATTCGCCTTGCCCTTTCTTGTCGAGTGACCGGATGACATCACTGAGATCGTCCACATTATTATTGGCAGCCCTGGCTCCAGCCCCCGTCTCCAGCGAGGCCGTGTCTCTGCCGCTCATGACGCGGGTCAGAACCCCGACCTTGAAGAACGAGATGAACTTCTCCTGCGCATCGATCTCACTGCGGGCAGCGGATGTCGACTTCACGCGCCACGTGGTGCACAGGACACTGTCACAGTCGAGCGTCAGCAAATTCGAGAAGAGGCATGGGCGCGAGGCTTCAGGTGTCGTTCTCAGCGAATACATCTGTACATGCCGCTTACCAACCTGTACATGGTCGCTATGCCATACCACGGGGCTTTTCACGATCTGCCGATCCACGCCTGTATCGCTGCGGAGCTCATCCTGGCCAGCCCACTCCTCGAGGTTGAAGAGATAGCTAAAAAACTGGAAGGCGGCGTTCTTCCCAAGGAGGCTGAGTCCAAGAGAGCTGCCAAGGTGCCCTACCAGGAGACTTGCGGTCTTTTCGAGGTCGGAGAGCATCCGTGATGTATCCAAGGCGTTAGCTTTGGGTGACCGCTCGAAGGCCTTGACCTTCGACGGTTCCAGCGTCAGACACCAGTGAAGGTCAATTCGCCGGAATGCCGCATTCTGCTCCAGGAACGCCAGGCGGTCGCTTGCGAACGCATCGGTGACCTCGCTTCCATACTTCTTCTGCCGAGGAAGCGAGAACCCGGACATGACACGGGTGTACTGATACAGGCAGGAACTTTCCGGCAGTCCGCGCAAGGCGCCTTCGACCGAGCGGACGTGTGACTCCAGTTCGGGGTCTGTCAGGGCCTCCTCGTCGAGTCCAGTTAGAGAGAACAGGCACCCGTACCCGCCGCCTTTTAGAGCGAAGACGCTCGGACCGACGAATCGCGAGATCGGAACGATGCTGCAGGCGGCGCCGGCCTTCGCAAACCACGGATTGTGTTTCAGATCATCAGTATTTGCGCGGGTCATAGTAGCTCTTCTGGCTGAGGCTGAGACCCCAGAGTTGGAACATCTTTGGGTGTTTCCGGACGATGAGCCAAGCACCGCCGGCAAGCGTTGGGAAGGCCAGAATGGCCAGCATTCGGAACCCAACGAGGAAAACCGTTACCGTGATGAATACGATCGCCATCCATGCTGAGAGGTCCAGGCCAAGTTTGGCCCTCGGTCGATTCAGCGCTTGGTTGATGGGTAACGGCTCTCCCCGCCTGGTCCTGTGCATGGCAGCTCCTACATCGACTGCCCAGTGAGCGAACCGATCCAGCCCGCTCCCCAGCCCAGAACACCGGCACCGAACAGCGCGCCGAAAAGTCCTGGAATGGCGTCTTGAAATCTTCCACTCATCATGCGGATGCCGGCGAAGATGAGGCCTCCAAGACATATCACGGCACCCGCATACATAGCGAAAGTCTTGAAAGTGCCCATTAAAGTTTGTGCCCCTGAAAAGTCCATCGTTCCCTGTGCGTGCGCAATAGCAGAAACAGAAAGGACGAAAAGGACAGGAATCATGACACGAGCATGGTTAAGGAGTGGAGTGGGTTGCATCCAACGACTGAACTTGAATCGGCATCTGCGAGACATTGGCACCTCCATCGACTGTGGTCAGCCGAGATATGCCGTGATCATGGAGCCGATCGCATTCGCTGTCTAATACTTCTTAGTTATCGGGTGATAGCTGGCAGTTATCGCCCCAACGCAAGTCTCTCTTGTTCACCAGCTTCTAGCCCAAAAAACGCAGCTGAACGGGCTCCTGCGTCGCTGATGAAACACTCGCATTCGGCCGCTTGATCGCGCTAGAAGCAGGTTCGCTGTCGCTACTGGCCCTCTGCTTACCGAACTGCTTCTTGAATTGGCGGACAAGGATTGGAATCGTCTTTGGATGTCGTTGCTTGTGATAGATCAGGGCGGTATCGACGGTCCAATCGATGCCTGTGACTGGTCGACTCGTCAACTGATCCTCTAATGCCATGCCTTCGCGGACCAGAGCCACACCAAATCCCTCTCGGACGAGGGCTTGTATCTCGGACGGGTGCGACGCACGGGAGAATTCACTGATCTGGACTCCTGCCGAGCTCAGCCATTCGACCAAACGGTCATGTGCATCTGGATGTTTCTGCGGGTGATAGAAGATCCTCAGATGCTCCTTTAGATCCCCGACGACCAGGGCCGCTTTTTGTGCGAGGGGACTGTCTTTGCGTATGCAGACAACAAGCCGATCGCGCCGTAATTCTTCAATATGAATGTCGCAGTGCGCAAAGGGTAGCGTTACGAGAGCAACATCCACGGCTCCTGCTTTCACCTCTTCGATGAGCTGGGGCAGATCCCCATGAGTCGGACGGATCGTAGCCGATGGCACGAGTCGCTTATGCATAGAACAAAGTTCGCGAAAGAGCTCCTGATCGACGAGAGAACTCGATGCGCAGCATATAGAAGCAACTTCACCGCGTTCAATGGACGCGATCGCGTCAATTACCTCATCTCGCACCTCCAGCAAATGACGCGCAAGACCGATGAACGCAACCCCAGATTCGGTCGGGCGAATGTGCCCGGACCTCGCCCTGCGGAAGAGGCGTACCCCTGCATGGTCTTGGAATTGTCGGGCCTGCACGGTAAGGTTGGGCTGCGAGGTGTGAAGTTCTTCAGCGGCTGCTCGCAATCCACGTTTTTCGAGAATAGCCAGAAGATAGCGAAAATGACGAAACTCTGCCCAATCGTACATGCTGCGTCCTTTCGAAACGGAACAGTACGTGATGCACCACAAACGGCTTCCTTTCTAAATCGTCACAAGTAGGAATGGGAACTGCAACTGGAATGACGCGTCCTGGCCAAAAATACTTCGCGATGTCCACTGGCGTACTGAGGTGATCGTCATAGCGGTGGATACTGGATTTCGCCGACCCCGATAACTGCCAGCTATCAGCCGATAACCAAGAAGTATTGGACGCCCCGTGGAGTCCGAGACAGTCTATGGCATGGATCGCTCGAAGCGCGAAACGGGCGAAGGTCCCACACGAATTGCGCCCCACGTCAGCGGCGTTGATACCGTTCTTTGGGTTTTGTTCGAATGACTTTACCTTGAAGGAGTTCCCATGTTTCAAACATTGACCAAACCGACACGCGATGAGGAAGTCGTGAACGACAACTTCCTCACGGCGAAGGAGGCAGCACAGATCGCAAGGTTGCACCCGGTGACGTTGTTGCGATGGGCAAGAGAGGGCAGAGTTCCACATCGCCGCTTGAGCCCCCGCAAGATCGTTTTTCCACGTGCCCAACTCGTAGCGTGGCTGGAATCCGGCTACACTGGCAGCACCGTTCGTGCCGCCTAACCCGAGAGGATAGGTGCATGAAAATGATCTATAAGCGAAGCCGCTATCAGGCTGGATGTTTGACAATTGAAAAGAGACGGACAGGAGCCGAGGTGTACACCTTTCGCTGGCGTGAGCCAACGGCAAACGGCGGAAGCACACAACGTAGAGTCGTACTCGGCACTGTTAAAGAGCTGAGCAAGACCCAGGCGCGAAAGAAGGCTGATGAGTACCGGCAGCATGCAAACACTGCGCCGCCGGTCGAACCGAAACCCTCCATCACCGTCGCGGAACTTGTGGAGCACTATAAGGAGCGCGAACTCGGCGAAAGCGCAGATAAAGCTGTAAAGGTCATCAAAGCCTACAGATATATCTTCGCGAATTACGTCATCCCCAAATGGGGTGCTGTTCCGCTGGGTGAGGTAAAGGCAGTTGCCGTTGAAGATTGGCTGAAGTCGCTCAAAAAAGCGAACGGTACGCGGGCCAAGATTCGGGAAGTGTTCGGCGCAGCTTTTCGCCACGGCATGCGCTACGAACTGTACGCAACCAACCCTATCTCCCATGTGCGCCAGGCACGCAAGAGAGGTGCAGAACCAACAATCCTAGAACCCGAGGAGTTGGCAGCCATTCTGCACGAACTTGAGGGTATCGAGCCGGTTCGGACAGCATTTCTGATCGGAGCGATCACGGGGATGAGACGAGGGGAGATTTTCGGCCTTAAATGGGCCGACATTGATTCTGGACGTGCGATTCTGCATGTCCGGCGGTCCTTCGTCGACGGCGTGGAAGGTCCGCCCAAGACGGACTCCTCTCGTCGCCCGCTCCCGCTCCCGCCACAGGCCCTGGAAGCCCTCTTGGCGTGGAAAAAACGATCGTCCTACGCAACCCCAGATCATTGGGTCTTTGCATCGGACTCGTCCTTCGGCAAGCAGCCCCTCTGGCCAGGGACTCTTTGGCGCAGAAACGTCGCTCCAGCCGTCCTTCGAGCTGAGGTCAACAAACCGAAGCTGGGATGGCATACGCTGCGGCGCACGTATGCCTCCCTGCTCCTGGCGACAGGGGCAAGCCTCAGAGTGAGCATGGAACTCATGCGGCACTCCACAGCGGAGATGACGCTGGCTACGTATGCTCAGGCTGTAGGGAATGAAAAGAGGGGTGCGGGAGAAAAGGTGGCTTGTATAGTGCTTCCCAAGGGAAATGCCGCTTAATG
>Ga0210387_10004274_pt1 | contig 10948 bp, 7 predicted proteins | sample IncBWC7OmetaG_FD_160108 | JGI IMG/M metagenome (GOLD analysis project Ga0210387, IMG submission 160108) | Forest soil microbial communities from Barre Woods Harvard Forest LTER site, Petersham, Massachusetts, United States - Inc-BW-C-7-O ... | reverse complement strand
AACTGGAAAGATTCGCCAACCTCGCTTGACGGTGCAGTAAGTCGACGTCCCGTTCAATCGTGGAATTAAGGGCATTGAGTCCAGTACGTGCACGATGGAGTTCACCCATCTCGAGGCAGACGTCTACGGCCTGAACAAGTTGCGTGCGCCCAAAGTCGCCGTCCAGACAGCGATCTATGAAATCGAGAAGACTGCCGGCCCGGGTCCCAACGTCCAGATACCGGGCGAGGAGTTCGGAGGTTTCCTCAGGACTTTCCGCGATGAGAATTTCCAGGATTGCCAGCAGGAGGCTAACTTCTTCGTTCCGCTCGATCGAGAAAAGTGTTTGATCCGGTTCATCGTGCGCGATTCCCGACATGAGCAGCGCAGCAAGTTCTCGCGCGTACTTCAGAATGTCCGCTGCACCTCCTTCGGGAAGTTCCCCGACACAATTGGCAAGTGATGGGCGCAAAGGTTCTGGACACGCTTCCACCAGCGGGCTGAAGATTGACCCCTGGATGGCGTTTGCAATTGCCGGTATTTTGCGGCGACCCAGGCCGCATAAGTCCGACAACGACGCGATCCGCGCCCAGGGGCGCATCAATTCGAGTTCTTTGATGGCGCCCAAAAGCTGACCAACCGACGACCCTCCGCATCGCAGTGCGTATCGGATCGCGGTATAGGCTTCGATCTCTCTTTGTGAGCTCCCAAGAGTTCGCGCTATTTGACAGTCAATCAGGACGCTGCTTGCACCCATTTCGTTTGCCCCCCCCGACACTTAGGCCGCGCCCATGCCGCCAGGTATCAATCGGCTTTTGAAACCACGGCGCTGGAACAGCCAACATCTCGTCCTTGGTGATCAGTCCGGCCACCGCGCGCACATGAACTGGCGAATGGATCATTGCTTCCACTATCTCTGGCTCAATCGGAAGGGAACCAAGAGCGTATAACAGATCGGGGTTCCCGGCCGCTGCTCTGAGGAGCGAGGCCGAGCGGTGAATGGCATTTGGCGCAGGCCTGTCATTTCCCAGTCCAAGCCGGCCGGAAAAAATGACAAGCTTCAGATCTCGCGGGGTTAACTGTCCGAAAAAGTTCTCGTCCGAGGTCTTGCCGCTCAACCATCTGAGGAGAGTTTGTAACCTTGGTGTGCGCGCCTGAGCGAGCACCTCCTGATCGGTCGCCTTCATTGCATCTACGCCGCGGATCAAATCCAGATACTGGGTGTCGGCGCTTCGCAGACTTCGGCCGTTGAGGGTCGGCTCGACACGCTTCAGCAACTGGACGGAACCGCGGCTGGCGTCCACAGAATCTCGGAGCACGCTGGCGATGCGGCGCGCCGCCGAAGCGGCGCTCGCCGGACTGGCCAGCACGAGAGAAGATGTTGGATTGCTGCTGTGCCGTTCGAAATGGCGCTGAACGACACCCTCAACAGTGTCCTTCGAGAACTTAGCCAAGTCAGAATCCGAAAGTTCGATGACGCTTGCCTCCGTGGCGCTCTCAGCGAGCCACCCACTCTCGATCGACCAGGTGCGCGGGGGGAATCGGCCGGCCTTGTCGACCGATTTCAGGACTTCCTCCACACGCTGAAGCTCCTTCAGCAAACTACGCACGTTACAACCGACACAAATGGTGATCTGCGAGGTGCGATCGAGGCCGACAGTCGCGGCAAGCGACACCGGCCATCCGGTTGAGGTTTCGGATGCGGCGACGGGTTGGTCCAATTCAGATAGCAGCCACGAGACGGCCGAGCCATTAGGTCGCTCGACCTCGTCTTGACCGACCGCTGAGGGCGCACCGTTTCCGGACGCTACCGGTTGAGGTGTGGCAGGCTTACTCTTTTCGGCTAGGGTCAATTCGGGAATTGGCGTCGCCTGCTCCGGCGTAGCAAACTTATTCACCCAAGCATCAAATCGACCGCTTGTTTTGCCCCTCCTCTTGATGGCGCTCCGCACGTACTCGGAGCAGATAACGAGAATCTCTTTCGTTCTATAGTCTTCAACGCCTTGCAAGATCTTATCCAGGACAGCGGGAGTTAAGGAAACTTGTCGGCCTTGCGCTGCCTGTTCGATGTACGCAATTAATTTCTTGAAATTGCCTTCCTGAAGCACCTCGCGCATTAGCTGGCGGAGGCTTCTGAATGCCTCTTGATACCTCGGGTTTTTCTTCTTGCTTGTCGCCCTCGCCGCGCCGGCTCGCGGCGCGCTAGCTCCTGCACTCAAGACATCCTCTCTCCCCGCATCCCAAGCGCGTACCCTTGGTCCCCTGCCGCAGAAGTTTAGTGCGACCGGCTCGCTTTTCCTAGCTGATTTCGAGATGCATCTGCGCCGCTGCAGCGACAGCGTCGGACGGAAATAATCCATTTAAATCAATAATTTAAATGAAGGTTGCTGTAGTAATCTTTCCCCGGTCCAAACAAGTCCACTCCGGTCCAGCCAAGTCCCCCCAGGTCCACTCCAGGTCGTTCATGGTCGCGCCGTGACCCGACCTCTCGGGCACATCGCGAAGGGAAGGACACTGACATGACGACCGTTCTCTCCACCAACGTGACCCCGCGTAGCTCGGGAAATCGTCCGAAGAAATTCGATAATTTCAATGACCTCGGTGCCTATCTACTTAAAGAACGGGCGCGGCCCTTCAAGCGTCTGGAGCAGAAACCCCGGCTGGAGCCGGCGGTTCTGCGGGGGCTGGTTGCGGCCGTAATCACCTGGGGCGCGCGGGCGGCCTTCATCGATCCGTCGGGGCCTGCGCCGCTGTTGGTCGCCACCGCCCGGAACGGTCAATCGTTCACCGTGGCCGTCACCGGCAACGGACAGACCTGGCTGCGGGCTGCTGCAGCCATGCCGAGCTCCCCGGAGGCTGACGATGCCGGCCTCTTCCGCTACCTCTCCGCCTCGGAGAAAGTCCGTAGCGGGCAGCCCCCCGATCAGCGCCGGCACAACTCGGCGACGGAGGCCCTGCATCACGCCATCGAACACGCCCGCCTGGCAGCCTGAACAGCAGCACGGAGGATATTTCGATGACAAAGCGAGAGCGGCATCACGCCAGGCGAGCGGCGCCAGGCGAAGCCCAAAAGGAAGGTCCGGACGCGAGCATTGGGGTGCCCGCGTGGGACCCGATCATCGTCTGCGGCGGCGGCTCTGAATTTCAGATCGTCAGTCAGCCCACGCCGGAACACAAACCGAATCCGGGCGCGTCAGAAAGTTGAGCGTCCTGATGAGCAGCTCCATCCCCGGCATTACCACCCGTCCTTTCGAGGCTGGCCCAAACAAGCAAAGCGACAGAGTGAAGTCATGATGAACCTTATCCAAAACGTGCATTTCCAGGCCGGCTTAGTTCTCGCCGTCATCTTGCTCGGCGCCGCCATCATATCACCGGCGCTCAGGGCCGCCGCCCTCGGCCTCATGGCCGTCGCCGGACTGTGGCTGGTCATCCAGCACGGCCCGGACGGGGCCGCCACCGCCGTGGGTGTACTGCGCTGGAAGCTCAGCACCAAACCTCAGTTCGTCCAGGGCCTCCTCGCCGGCACGGTCATCGCCTCGGTGATCTTCCTGAGCCTCAGGAAGCGGCGGCAATAACAAGGCGGATGTACGGCCGTCGGTAGCGTGGAGCAACAGCATGATCATCTATCTCATCATTGCCGCAGTCACCCTGGTGATCACGCTGCCGATTCGGATCGCGCTGTGGCTGTTCTCACTCATGTGGATGGCACTGCTGGCGGCTCTCACGGCGCTTTTCGCGCTGTTTGGCCTGGGCATCGACAGCCTCAGACTCTCGGCCATCGCCACACCGTGGGTGGCGGCGCTCACGCTCGCTGGCTTGGTCGGGATGTTCGCGACGGTCTTGTTTGCGATCGGATGGGGCAAGGTTGATATCGAGGCACGCTTCAATGAGCTGAAGACCGCGCACGAGAACAGCAAGGTCATTGAGATCGAGGACATTCACGGGCAGTGGGTCGGTGTCCTTTCCCTGGCGCTGACCGGGCAGGCACCAGGGCCTCACCTGACCGTCCCGTACGCGCCCGGCCGCAACTCACTTTGGTATCGATGCCTGGTGCGCCTCGAAGATTCGCACCAGTTCGAGTCGTCCCTCCACTGGCAAGGCGTCGACTTTCAGCGCCTCATCAGCGCCTATTCCTTATGGCTGGCCAGTTGGCCGCGCCGCTTGTATTCCAGAAAAGCCGCGCGCCAGGGCGCAAGCACAATCAGCCAGATGGTGGCGACGAGCCTGCATGGCAACAAGCCGAATCCGAATGCACCGCTCGCCGACGAGATACCGCGTAAGTTCGCGGCATGGGCAGACGGCCCCGCAATGGAGCGGCTGTTTCCGACCCAAGACGACCTCGCCGCCGCCGCCGCCACACATTTGCCGGTCACGACCGGCACGGGCGCTCGGGTCCATGGCATTGTGCTCGGCGCGCGCGCGCTGTTCGGCCGCGATATAGCCGAACTGGATAGTGCAGAGATCCTGTTGCTTGCCGGCGCGCCGCGGCGCCCCATCCGGCCGGCCGGGCTGGCGAAGCATCCTAGCGACGCGCTGAAGACGTTCACCGCCATCAAGCGTCGCGTCACGCCCTGTCTCGACTTCATCGGCGACCCGGCCGAACGTGAGCGCACGCGACGGCGCCTTGACGAGATGAAGCTTCCGGCGCCGCAGATCGCGCCATCGTTGATGGCGTTCCTGCCGACCGATGCGCGCGAGCGCACGCGCGTGCTGTCGAATCCCGTCAGCCGGGCGAACCGGTTCGCCGGCGCCGCCCTCAAGGACGTTCCAGGCGAGCTGGCCCGCGAATTCGGGCCCGACTGGCAGCGCCATGTCGGCCGTGTGCGCCTCAGCACCCCGATCGGCGCGACGAGCGCAGGTTCGGTGATGGCCGAGGCGGCAGACGCGACGGAGAAGCAGCAGAGCGGCCGGCTCCTCATTCCTCTTTGGGCTGGCGGTGAAACTGCGACGGTCGTCGGCGCGGTGGTCGACCGTCACGGCGGCATCGTGGCGTTCGGCTCTAATCAGGATGCCGCCCTCGGACGAGCCTTCGCGCCGATGGGCAGCATCGCCAAAATCACCGCCGCTGCCGCGCTCTCCAGATCGACAAGCGCCGCCTCAGTCCGGAACTTTTTCGCGCGATCGTATGGCCCCCCGATCGAGTCGCGGCTCCATGCGGCTCACACCGACGCCGAGCTTGATCGCATCTTCCATGCGTTCGGCTGGTCGGTGCCGGCCGGGCAATCGGCGCGGCATCATGCCGTCGTTGGCGGCAACGAGCAGACGTTTGTAGAGGTGCTGCGCGGTGCCCTGGCGCTCACTAAACAGCTCGCCGGCATCCAGGGCCCGACCCCCTCGCCCCACGTGGTGAGCTCGGTCCGGCTGGTCACCGGCGAAACCGCCATGGTGAAACCGAGCATCCTGCCGTCGGAGCCACTTGACACCATCCTGACTCCTGCGCGCCGGGTATTCATGGCAGACGTGCTGAAGGCGCCCATCGACGCGCCGGTCGGCACTTTGCACCGCCAATTGGGACCGGTGTTTGCCGCGGCACGCCTGCCGCACTGGAGCAAGACCGGCACCGCCAACGCTGATGGCCCCGACAAGCTGACAAGGTCCACCTGGGTGGTCGGCGGCTTCATTGCGAAAGACCAGCCCTATGCCTTCGCCGTCCTGGTGACGGCCCAATCCAATCGCCGGCCGCTCGGCCACGTGGTCGCCAGCGGCACCGCCGCGCCGATCGCGGCCGCGATGCTCAAGTTCACCCTAACCAAGCTCAACCTGACGGAGACGGGATCATGACATTCGAGAAGATACTAGCATTGGGGCATCTCGCCTGCGTCGTCGCACTGATGTTCGCCAGCTACGACGGCCTGCAGGCTTATTTCGTGCCGGTGCTGGGCACACTAGTCGGCGGTCTGCTGGCAGCTGCGCTTGTGTTTGGTGTGGACGGCGGACTGGCCGCCAGCTTGCGGGATTGGCGGCTCACGGGATCCTGGGGGATGCTCCTGCTCACGATCATCTTCCTCGTGATCTCGTGGAGCATCACGCTGCCGTTCTGGTACCGGGTGCTCCGTGGCGAAGCCGTCCTCGTGACGGCGTTTGAAGACCAGCGCAACGACGCCGTCCGCGACGTCGTGAAGGCCCGGGACACGTTATCAAGCGTCGTGAGCCAGGCCCATGCCCTCAGCGCCCGGTCTTCCGATTTGGCAAAGGCGGAGTTCGGCAAGGGCTTTACCTGCGAGAACATCGGCAACGGAGAAGGTCCACGTCGACGCTTTCGCGGAGCTGATGCCGCCCGCTTTACCGAGGTTGAGCGGTCGGTGATTGAAATCCGTGATCGACTCAATGGCGCGGTCACCTCGCTTGAAAGGCTGCCGTCGATCGCCCACACGGACCCAGCCGCGGTGCTGCGGCTGACCAACGATGCGGTGGCCGTCGCGCACGCCGCGACGCAGGACCAGGCTCTTCGTTCGATCAGCCAATCGCTGCACGAACGAAGCCGCACCGACGGTGACGTTCGCAGCGAGCCCGGATCCAAGGAGACGTTCCGTTGCCCGGACGCTCAGATTGCTGAGGGCGCAACCCGCATGGCCGACAGCATCGATGGGCTGCCTGCGATGAATACGAGGGTTGCCGTTCCCGACGTACGCGATGCGCGCACGGCGTTTGTAGAGCTGCCGTCCCGTATCATCCGGACCGTCAAGGGCGAGAAGAACGGGCTTGATCCGCAGGACAATATTGCGCTGGCGTTCGGCGCCTTGGCCGAGCTGTTGGTGCTGGCTTCGGCGCTCTTCACCTACCGGCGCCGTCCCGGCAGGTGGCTCCGGCAGGTCGAAGCCACCGAGGAGTTTTCGGGCTCTGGCGCGCTGAAGTTTTTTGCCGCCTTGGCAAAGCGGCCAGACCCGGAGATAGCGTTCATTGTCAAGGCGATCGAGCGGTACCGCTTGCGGTTCGGCCGTATCAACCTGATCGTGATCTCCCACGGCTGCAATGATCCTCTAGTCGCGCGGCTCGAATGGAGCATGCCGATTTTGACCGCGCTCAACATGGCGCGGCGCGATCGATGGCTACCAGAGCGTTTCCTCGACTTGGTGGCGTATTTCCGGTGGCCGGAGACGCGAGGCTGCTACCGCCGAGAGGCCTATCATTTCCAGATGGGCACCTTGGACGAGTTGCAGCTCGCCGAGGTCATCGCCAAGATGAAGGAGGCGTCGGAACACAAGCCGTCGCCGCCGATTGCGCCGGATCTTGCAGACATCGATGATGAAGGCGAGCAGCCAGGCCACGCAGAACGAACCGCCGAGTCGATGGAGCCGGAGCCCGGTCCGGCCCATGTTAGTGTAGCTGCGGAAATGCATCCGGCGTCGGACCGATCGCCGGCACCGAAGCCCGCGGCAGGCGTCGAGGTGCCGAGCGCTGCACAAACGGCGGCAGCAGACGCTGTCTCGGCTCTTTCCCACCTGGGAGTTCGCCGATCGCAGGCGGAAGCGGCCGTATCCGCCGCTCAAGCTATCGCTGGGCCAGCCGCGGACGTTGGGACGCTCATCAGGGCGGCGTTGCAACAGCTCGGGCAGGAACGGCGATTGCTTCCGCCGCCAAGCGCACCACCCCCGAGAAGCTGAGCCTAGGGCACGCCTTGATCGAGAGCGCTGCCCGAATGGGCCCGGGATGAGGTGATAACTCGACTTTGTTCATCCCGCCGCGTTGGTCGCTGCGCTCCGCACCGGCCCGCTCGAATTCCCTTCTGTAGGAAAGGTTAGGCTAGAGTACTCCATCCGGACCCAACGAACTTGGACCACACTCGCTCTAGGAGCCGATGGAGGTTCAGCCTGTAACCGAGAGTGGTAGTCGCGGAGCCGCCGTTCGCAGGTCAGATGTTATGGAAGAATTGGGCCGTTGGCCGACTGCCCAACTCGATTCAACCTTTATGAATGAACGACCACTTCGCGCCAGAAGCTGACACGCCCTCTGAGTCATCTTTTGACCCTCGGAGAAATCGACTGCTGAAGCCGCTCATGTGGAGAGATCGGCAACAGCGCCTCTAGCTGGGAGTGCCATGCATCAAGCCGCAGCCTTGAAAATAAATTTCACGCCGCCGAGCGAGATCTCGTCCCCATCATGCAACTGCGCGTGCTCCTTCTCCACACCATTGATGAGCAAGGGATTGGGTTCGGAGCGCAACGCCGTGAGGTTATGTATCTCATAGTGTCCGTCGGCGCTGGTAAGCCGCGCGTGATGTCTTGATATCCTCACATCAGGGATACGAACGTCGTCATCGGAATGGCGGCCGATGATGACCGCGGGTTTCGTGATCGGAATGCTACCCTCCCCATCAACGAACAGGAGATGCGGCCCCACGAACTGCGGACTTAGCGCAGGTGCTGTTTCGACTGCGGGGGATGGAATGCTCACGGCGGTTGCCGTGGCGGCACTACCCCATCTACGCTCGCAGAGCCTTGCCAGGGGGACTGTTGCCGCGGTCGAGATCAAGGCTACGAGAATCAATGCGGAAAACGTGACCTGCCCGAAAACACCTTTCTGGTAGAGAATCGTTACCACAACGATTTCCATCAAACCCTTGCACTGCATCAAGACGCCAAGAGTTGCCGAAAAGGGCAAACTTTCGCCGCTCAGCCGGGCGGGTATCGTCACACCCAGGAGTTTCCCGCCAACCCCTCCGACCATCGCCAACAGCGCAACGGACCACACCGTACCATCGCTAAAACTGAAATTTGTCTTGAGCCCAGTTGACAGAAAAAGGAACGGCAGAAGTAGCAGAGTAACCGGAGTATCGAACCGATCCTGGCTGAGGTGCCGAATCTTGTCGGGAAGCAGCAATCCGGTGAGGAATGCTCCAATAGCAGCATGAAGCTGCGTCGCCTCATTCAGGGCCGCAAACCCGAACAGGATAATTATGGCAAACGAAATCAGCAGTCGCTCCGGGGCCTCGTCGCGAATGAGCCGATTCAGGAACGGAGTGATGAGGAACGACAAAAGCGCAACCGTAACGGCCGCTCCCGCTACGGCAATGAAGAACGATTGCAGGACGTTGCTACTTGTGCCGGTCGCGAACGGCAGCAGGATTGCCAACGAAGACCACAGCAGTGCGTCGTCGACGCCCCCGACGGCCAGCGCGATCGTACCGATTGGCCTCTCGTTAAAACCCAATTCCCGGAGCACGATCACCAAAACCGGAAGTGCGGTCACCGCCATGCATAGCCCAAACGCGATGGAATAGAGCCACGGACTAACATCTGCCCCCAAGATTCCGGGGCCATTCAGATTGTTGAGCATTAGCGATGCCACCGCCGTCCCTGCAATCCAAGGCAGCGTGACACCGGTCAGACCAATCTTGAGAACCTTTCCGGCGGCATTCTGCAGGATCTGACGATCCACCTCGCAACCGGCGAGAAAGACGAACAGCACCATGGCTACGTTCGAGAGCGTATCGATGCCGGCCAGAACATCCTTGTGAAAAAGAAACTTGAATGCGTCGGGTGCCAGCAATCCAAAGACAGACGGCCCAAGTAGGATGCCGGCAAAGATCTGGATAATGGGAAGAGGAAAAAATTGGCCAAGTCTGAGCGGACCCCAGATCAACAGCGGAACGCCGACTACGACAAAAACCTGCAGAAACAGGATCACTTTCAGGTCGATATGTAACACCCCTACCCCCCAACTTGCATTCCCCGCGCCATTGCCTAGCGCAAACCCCCAGTAAGTTGATTATTCAACGTAAAATTGTAGCCGTCTGCGCACAGCGGTCAAGCACGACCATGGGAAAAACACGTCGAAAATCACGTAAGCGAGGAGCACGGGCCGGTGACGTTGTCTGGCGGCGTAAGATGGCTTAATCAGTCGTGTATGCATTTCCCCAGATTTGCGCTCCTCTCAAATTCGATTTTCGAGGTTCTGATTTCTCGAACCAACCAAATGCTTAGCTTGCACGCATGCAATTTGCCCCAATTCAAGACTGCTTCGACTTTGCTGTAAAGTAGCCAATTCGAGCCGCCTGGTTCGGCAGCAACCGAGGAATGGCATGTACTTGCCACGTCCCAAATGGAGGCCGCCCATCTGCCACCTTCCGGTCAAGCCGTGAAGTCTTCGAGCCTTCCGGAGCCTTCCCTATTGCCCAAAGAGTGCGGCGGGCCTTCTTCGGCCGGCGCTTATCCCAACATGAGCGATGGCTTTGCCACTGACCTTGTAGTTGCGGCGATAGCTCCCGCTGCCTCGAGCATGAACCAAAAGAGAACCGGCGTCCCACCGTTAGGCCCTTGGGACACTGCGGCTAATGCCAGCCGGACGATAAGGGCTCGGCTGCCGCGCCGCCCAGCGGCAGTCTGTGGCCGGCTTGCATTCTCCAAATCTGGGCCGAAATCGATCCTGGAGCGGCTGTCGCAGAGAGTTTAGTCATTGCTGGCATCGCCTCTTAGTTGCTAAGCTCCCGACCGATCTTTTTGGGCGACGTGGCCAGGACAGCCGTTTTCTTAAGCGTTGCTTCCTAATTCAACCTATTGCCGCGAGTTTCGATACATTTGCCATGCGACCTCATTCGACCGCACCACTGCAAGAAGGCGACTGGATAGCCGGGTACGAGGTTATCAGAGAAGTCGGCCAGGGTGGCTTTGGCATCGTGTATGAAGCCTTCAATCCCGTCACCCAGGATCGGGCTGCCATCAAACAGTTCATCCCGCGCGGATTGGGGTCCTGGCGACAGGGAACAATGGTCATCGAAGATAATGACAGTTGGGACCTTCATCAGAAGATCCTCAAACGGTTCGAAGACGAGGCAAACCTTCAGTTCAATTTCAATCACCCGAACATTCTCAAGGTGAAGAATTTCATCAGGGAAGGTAACACCGGGTACATGTTTGCCGAATTTATCGACGGCACTACGCTGGTGCAGTTCCTGAAGCAATACGGGAAGGTCTTTCCAAGCGAGGAGATGCTGCGGAGTTTGATGGAGCCGATCGCCGAAGCCATCGGC
>Ga0210387_10004273_pt1 | contig 10948 bp, 10 predicted proteins | sample IncBWC7OmetaG_FD_160108 | JGI IMG/M metagenome (GOLD analysis project Ga0210387, IMG submission 160108) | Forest soil microbial communities from Barre Woods Harvard Forest LTER site, Petersham, Massachusetts, United States - Inc-BW-C-7-O ... | reverse complement strand
ATCGCCGCAGCAAGTCGATGTACGCCTCGCCGGCTGTCACACCCGCGTGGTATGCCTGGGCAAGGGCGGCCAACGCATCGGGATACACGGCTGACCCCGTCGCGGTGGCGAGCTGCGCGATCGAAGCGCTGACGTCGCCGACCGGGACCGCGCTCATGATAGTTCCCTCGGGCGCGCTCCCGGGCATTGTCAGCTCCGTCGCGCCGCCCGGCACGGCGATCCAGGTCGATCGCGCTTCGCGCTGGTCGCTGTCGTCGGTCGCGGCCCAGAACACCGGCGCGACAGGGATGCCACAGGCGGCTTCGAGGGCGTCCGCCATAGCCAGCGCGCTGAGCGCCTTCGACCACGTATAAATGGGTCCACCAAAGAACCCGGGCTGCTGCCCGGTCGTGATGACCACACTGGCCCGGTTCAGCCGCACCGCGGCCTCACCACGTGCGTTGATCGCGGGTGCAATCGCCGTGAGCCATTCGTCGCGCAGCGCGATCGACTTGACGCGCTCACGCCACGCCGCAGGCGTGCGTGGTGCGCTCGCATACCATGGGCCGACGATGGGGTCACCCGCGAGCAACGCGCGAGTAAGCGCCGAGCCACCGAGCGGGTTGGTCCGTATGTCAGCGCTTATGGTACGGTTCCCCACGCACGATGGTACCCGCGCGATAGAGCTGCTCGGCGAGCACGAGCCGCGCGAGCTCGTGCGGGAGCGTCCAGGGGGCGAGTGACAGCCGGCTCTTCGCCCGCTCGAGCAGCGTCTCCGGCAACCCGAACGCCCCGCCAATGACGAACGCGAAGTCCTTCGCGCGCTCCCGCGCGGCTTGCAACCACCGCGCGAACTCCTCCGACGACATGCGCGCTCCGTCCTCCGCACAGGCTACGACGTCGACCTCGGCCACAGCGCCGGCGAGGCGCTCCTCTCGCACTTCCCGTACATCGAGCGGCCAATAGCGCGCCGCTCGACCCTCGTAGTCCGCGATCGCCTCGGCCAGCGCCCGGTTGCGAGGCGCGCCGACCGTGGCGATCACGATACGCACCGGCTATGGTCTACGCGTAGATGCCGCGCAGCTTGTGTACGGTCGAGACGCGGCTGATGGCCAGCATGTAGGCCGCGGTACGCATATTGACCTTGTGCTGCCGCGACAGGCTCAAGACGTCCTTGAAGCTGCGCGTCATGATGTCGCGAAGCCGATCGTTCACGGACTCCTCGGACCAGAAATATCCGCCGCGGTCCTGGACCCACTCGAAGTAGGATACCGTGACACCGCCGGCGTTCGCGAGAATGTCAGGGATGACGAACACGCCCTTGTCATCGAGGATCGCATCGGCACCCGCCGTGGTCGGGCCGTTCGCGCCTTCGCAGACGATCTTGGCGCGGATCTTCGACGCGTTCTTGCTCGTGATCACGTTCTCGAGCGCCGCGGGGAGCAGGACGTCGACATCGAGGGTCAGCAGCTCTTCATTCGTGATCTTATCACCCTTCGTGTACCCCTCGAGCGTCTTGTGCTCTTTGACATACCGTACCGCATCGGCGATATCGATCCCCTTGGCATTATGGAATGCTCCGGTCCGATCGCTGATGGCGGTGATGGTACACCCTTCTCGTTGGAGCATCTCCGCCGCGATCGAACCGACGTTCCCGAATCCCTGAATGGCAACCGTCGTTCCCGCGACAGGCATGCCGAGATGCTTCAGCGCTTCTTTGGTGACGATCATACACCCGCGTCCGGTCGCCTCTCGCCGTCCCAGTGATCCACCCATCTCGACGGGCTTACCCGTGACGACGGCCGTGACAGTGTGGCGGACATGCATGGAGTACGTGTCCATGATCCACGCCATCACGCGCTCATTGGTGTTCACGTCTGGCGCGGGCACGTCCGAGTCGGGGCCGAGCGTCGCGATGATACCAGCGGTGTAGCGGCGCGTCAGTCGCTCCAGCTCGCCAACGCTCATTTTGAGCGGATCGCAGATCACGCCGCCCTTCGAGCCACCGAACGGAATGTTGACGACCGCGCACTTCCAGGTCATCCACGCCGCGAGCGCCTTGACCTCTTCGAGCGTGACCTGCAAGTCGAATCGGATGCCGCCCTTCGCGGGTCCGCGCGAGGTGTTGTACAAAACACGAAACCCCGTGTACACCTCGACTTCACCAGTGTCGAGCATCACGGGGACTGAGACGATGATCTGTTTTTCAGGGTTTCGGAGGACTTTATATATCCCGGGTTCGAGATCCAGCAGCTCCGCGGCCCGATCGAACCGGGACATCATGGCTTCGAACGGGTTCTCTTCGTTCAGAAAGCGGTCTTTGTCGCGCTGGACGATCTTATGGGTAGGAAGTCGAAGGTCGGTAGCCATATAATCAGGTTGCAGGAAGGGACGCCAAAACAGCCTCGCGCCCGCGATCGAACTCGACGCGCTGTGAAACATACCATAAGGGCCCCGCTCCGCGAGGCCACTCGCGCTCCAGCTTGACCGCGTCTTTCAGCGTGCAGACGACCGGCGCGCCGGCCGCGGCACGGGCCAACCGGTCGGCATCGGCCCGGGTGAACGCATGATGATCGCGGAATCCATGGGGCACGACACGGGCGCCAGCCGCCTCAATTGCGCGAAGAAGGCACTCGCATCGCCCACCCCGGCGACGGCGTGGACGGTGCTATCGGCGATCGTCTCTAGCGCCCGCTCCTCGCCACTCAGCGTCCTGAGGTTCCCGAGGACCAGCGCCGCGACCGCCGGCACGTCGCCGAGAAGAGGCAGCGCGCGCGTGACGGCGTCCGCCTGCGACTTGTCGGCGGCCTTCCGCGTGACGATGACCATCGAGGCGCGGCGCAGCGCCGAAAGCGGCTCTCGCCATGGCCCCGCCGGCAGAAGCCGAACGTGCCCATCCCAGGCATCTGCGCTGACCAACACGATATCACATACGCGCGCGATGCGCCGGTGTTGAAACGCGTCGTCGAGCACCGCAACAGTGGCGCCTCGCGCTGCCGCCGTTTGGACACCGGCGACACGATCTGGATTACCGATCACCGGTATGCCAGGCGTCAGCCGCTGATGGACGTCGATCTCATCACCACCGGCATACCCACGAAGCACCACCGCGGGCCTCGCACCCATGGCCTGAAGCTCGCCCGCTATCCATGCCGCGATTGGCGTCTTCCCCGTCCCACCGACGGTCAGGTTCCCGACGCTGATCACGGGGATCGCGGGTTCCCGCGGTCGCACCAGCGTGTCGCGCACCGCGACGCCGCCGCGATACGCGAGCGCCGCGGGCTCGAGCGCAACACGCGCGACGCGCGCGAGAATGCTATCGCTCTGCCAGAGCCACATCGCGAGCACGGAGGCCAAGTGCGTTGAGGGTCGCGCCGAGCGTCGGTGCGAATGCCGCCGCGTCGCGGGCGGTAGGACCGGGGACGGCGATGGACGGCGAGTAGCACACGACGATGCGCGCAAACGGCTTCGGTATCATGAAGCGATCCCAGGTGCCCAAATACCACGCACGATCCGCGGCAACGGCGGCGAGAATCACCGGGATCCCGGTCTCGAACGACGCGATCGCGGGCCCGGGCGAAAACTCATGCGCTGGCCCCCGCGGCCCATCGGGCGTCACGGCCACTGTGCAACCACCCCGCAACGTTCGCACGATCGCGCGCAGTGCCCCAGGCGCGTCGCGCGACGTCGACCCTCGAATCGCGCCATACCCGAACGCCTTCCCGACTCGCGTGATGATCTCCCCATCCCGGTGCGAGCTGACCAGCACGGCCGCCCGCTCGAACTCGTGCTCGACGAGCAGCGCCAACAGGTGCCCGTGCCAAAACGCGTACAGGTTCGGCAACCCTTGAGCGACCCGACTCGCGACCTCTTCCGCGCCCGATCGCTGGATGCGCCAGGTCCAGCCGAGCACGCGTATGAGGACCACGCCGAGGAGGACGATGAGTCTATCGCGCCAGCGAAGGCGCGTGCCGCTCGCAGTCCGGTCCGTCACCCGGCCAGCCTATTCGCCATCTCGGCCACGCGCTCGGCCGCGCCAGGCGTCCCCAGCGCCGCGCGCACCTTCGCCAGCTCGGCCACCTCGGTCGCCCGCACCGCACTCCCTTCCTCCAGCAGCGGGACGAGCGCGTCGGCCATGGCGGCCGGTCGCACGCCATTCTGGATGAACTCCGGCGCGATCCCGCGCCCCGCGACGACGTTCACCATTCCGATGTACGGGATCGTCACGAGGCGTCGTGCGATCTGATACGTCAGCGCGCTGGTCTTGTAGGCGATGACGAGCGGACACCCGGTCACGGCCGCCTCCAGCGTCGTCGTGCCGCTCTTGCACAGCGCCGCGGTCGCCGCGCGCAGCACCGTCATGGACGGCGCCTGCACCACCGGGTACGGGCAGCGCGCCGTATCGATCGTCACGTTTGGCGCGTGGCTCACGATGACTTGCAAGCCAGGAATGCGCCGCTGCGCTTCGCGCGCGGCAGCCACGAAAGGATCGAGGAGGCGCTCGACCTCCTGCGCGCGGCTGCCTGGGAACAGCGCGAGGACAGGCGCACGCACGTCGAGGCCTAGGGTCGCTCTCGCGGTCGCGCGGTCCGGCAGGTCTTTCGCGCGATCCAGCATCGGGTGTCCCACGAACGTCGCGTCGATGCCGTTGTCCCTGAGCAGCTTCTCCTCGAACGGGAGGATCACCGCCGCCTTGGTCACGGTCTTTCTCATGCTCACCATTCGCCGCGCTCTCGAAGCCCAGACTTGCGGCGTGATGAAATAGAGAACGGGCACCCTTCTTTTCGCGGCGAGCGAAGCGAGGCGCAAATTAAATCCGCCGTAGTCGACGCAGATGACCAGAGCGACGCGCCCGGTCGCGAGCCGCGCGTCGAGCCGCCGGAGACGCGCCAGGTGCTGCGGCAAATAGCGAACGATCTCGGCAAACCCCATGACCGCGCGCGAGACGGTATCCTCGATCAACTCGACCCCAGCCTCGCGCATGCGACTGCCTCCGAGGCCGACGAGATGGAGATCGGGTCGCAGCCGCGCCAGCGTGGCGGCGACGGGCGCGGCGTTCAGATCGCCCGACGTCTCGCCGGCCGAAAAGAGAACCTCACGCACGGGTCAGCGCCGGGAGCGTGCGCTCGATCTCACGCACGATCCTGAGCGCGATCGCCAACGCATCCCTCCCGTCCTCGCCGCTCACCGGCACGGGCTGCTCGCCCCGCACCGCGCCGACAAAGCTCTCCAGCTCGAGCTTGAGCGGCTCGGCCTCGGGCGCGGACAGCGGGACCCATTCGACGAATTGCTCGATCGCCTGTGGCGCGGCCGCGAGGCTCGACAAGTCGACGTCCTTTCTCAGGCGATAGAACACGCCGGCGCCGGTGCCGAGGTCGAGCGAGAAATAGCCGCTGGGCTGAAAGATGCGCAACTTTCTCAGCTTCTCGCGCGACACCCGGCTGGCGGTGATGTTGGCGACCGCACCGGTCGAGAAGGTCAGCCGGGCATTCGCGATGTCGACCGAGGACGTCAGCAGCGGAACCCCCACCGCGGCGATATCCTCGACTTTCCCCCGGACCAGCGTCGCGATGAGATCGATGTCATGGATCATGAGATCCAGCACGACCGCCACGTCCGACCCGCGGGGATTGAAGGGCGCCAGCCGATTGCTCTCGACGAATCGCGGATCGTTCACGTACGGCAATGCCGCACGAATCGCCCGGTTGAATCGCTCGACGTGCCCGGTCTGAATCAACGCACCGGCCGAGCGAGCCATATCCAAGAGCTCGTCCGCCTCTTCGACTGTTGTCGTGAGCGGCTTCTCGATGAGCAGATGGCGCCCACGCGAGAGCGCCGCGCGGGCGACCTCGAAATGGGCCGGAGTCGGGACGACGATGGTGAGCGCATCGGCAGCGTCGATCAGACCCGTCACCGACGAAAACGCCGGAACGCCGAGCTCCTTGGTGACGTGCGCCGAGCGTTCGACATCGACGTCGTAGAACCCGACGAATTCGATCCCGTCGAGATCCTTGAGAATCCGAACGTGATGATATCCGAGTGCGCCTGCTCCAACGACTCCGATGCGCGGCAGCGTCACGACGTGATGCCGCGCTGACTCGACGCGCGCATGAACGTTAGAAACTCGACCACTTCCGGCAGCGGCTCGAGCTCGGCCTCGGCCTTCTCCAGCGCCTGCGACATGTTGAGATCGGACCGGAAGAGCAGCCGATACGCGCGCTTGAGCTCCCGCAACGTCTCATCGGAGAAATTCGCTCTCCGGAGCCCGACGGTATTGAGGCCCGAGAGCCGCATCGGATTCCCCACGGCGAGCACGAATGGCGGGACATCCTGCGGCACGCGGGACGATCCACCGATGTAAGCGTGCCGGCCGATGCGGGCGAACTGATGCACCGTGCAGAGACCGGACACCGCCGCCTTGTCCTCGACCGTCACGTGACCGGCAAACTGCGTCCCGTTCGCCAGGATAACGCCATTGCCCACGTGGCAGTCGTGGGCGAGATGCACGTACGACATGATGAGGCATCCGGATCCCACGCTCGTCTTGCCAGACTGCGCCGTCCCACGATTGATCGTCGAATATTCCCGAATCGTGGTGTTCTCACCAATCTCGACGAAGGTCTTTTCCCCACCGAATTTGAGATCCTGAGGATCGCCGCCGAGGATCGACCCGATCCCGACTTTGACGCCCGCGGCCAGCGTGACGTTCTTTTCGAGCACGGCTCGCGCAGCGAGCGTGCACCCATCGCCAATCGCGCAGTGCTCGCCCACGATCGCGAACGGGCCGATCGTGACCCCCTCCCCGATGCGTGCATCATCGTGCACGATCGCGGTCGGATGGATCACTGTTCGCTCCGACGACACGGCGGTCATGCGTCGCGAACCATGGCCGCCATGTCTGCTTCGGCGACTATGTCCCCGTCGACGCGGGCGACCCCTCGCATCTTGCACACGGGCCCACGGATTTGGACCATCTCCAGCTCCATACGCAGTTGGTCACCAGGTTTGACGGGGCGACGCCACTTGACGTTATCGAGCGAGATAAAATAGACAACTTTACGATCATACGGTTCGCCGACCATGCCCATGAGCAACATGCCGCCCGTCTGAGCCATGGCCTCGATGATCAACACCCCGGGCATGATGGGATGCCCCGGGAAATGCCCCTGAAAGAACGGCTCGTTGATCGTGACGTTCTTGATCCCCACGACCCGCTTCCCGTCCTCGATCTCCAAAATGCGGTCGACGAGTAAGAAGGGATAGCGATGCGCCAGCACCTTCATGATCTCTTCGATCGGTATCGTTTTCTTTATTTCTGCCACGCGCACTAGCTCCCGTACCAGAGTGACGGTCCCTCGATGACTCGGCTTCGTGGCGATCACCCGCGCCCGCACGCGCCGGCCGGCGAGCGCGAGATCGCCCACGCAGTCCATGGCCTTGTGTCGCACGAACTCGTCCGGCCACCGCAAGCCCTCGCTCACCACGCGCGTGGCGTCGAGGACCACGGCGTTGGCCATGGATGCGCCCTTGATCAATCCCTTCGCCCGCAATGCGTCGACCTCGTCCACGAACCCGAACGTTCGCGCCGCTGCGAGCTCGCGGCCGAACGCCTCCGGTGTAATCGCGTACGCGCCCGACTGACGCCCGATGACCGGGTGCGGAAAATCGATCGTGACCTCGAGTCGGAGGTCGGACGACGGGTGCGCTTCGTACACAGACTCCCCGTCGATCACTCGCACCGGCTCGGCTAGCTCTAAATAGTCGGCGGCCACCTTCTTCTCCGCTACCCCCGCCTCGGCCAGCGCCGAGAAGAAGGGCGCGGCGCTGCCGTCCATGACCGGAGGCTCGGGGCCATCGACGTCGATCCAGAGATCGTCGATCTGCGCGGCCGCCACGGCCGCGAGCACGTGCTCCACGGTATGGAGCTCGACGCCGTTCTTGCCGAGTTGCGTGCGCCGCTCGGTCAGCTCGGCGTGCTCGATGCGCGCGGGGATCGTTGGCGCGCCCGGCAAGTCCACACGCCGGAATACCACCCCGATCTTGTCCTCGGCCGGCCGAAACGTCAGTCTCGACGGGAGGCCGAGGTGCAGGCCGACGCCCTCGAGCGAAACCGCGCGCTGTATCGTCCGCCGGCGGTCGCTCAGGGCTTCGTCTCCTGCGCGGCGAGCTTCTCCAGCAGCTTCATGTACTTGGGAAGTTGGTGCATGGCGGCGTACGCCCTGAGACTCTCCAGGTGGGGCCTCGCCGGATATCCCGAGTACGTCTGGCCCCCTTCGAGACTCCCCATAGCCCCGGCCTGCCCCCCCAATCGGGCACCGTCACCCATTGTCATGTGGCCGACGATGGCCGACTGCCCGGCCATCACACACCCGTCCCCGAGTCGCGTCGACCCGCCGATCCCCGACTGTCCAAGCAGGAGACACAGCCTGCCCACACGGACGTTATGCGAGATGTGAACGAGATTGTCGATCTTGGTCCCGGCTCCAATCACCGTATCGTCGATACTGCCTCTATCGATGGCCGTATTGGCGCCGATCTCGACGTCGTCCTCGATAAGGCATCGTCCAACATGCGGGATCTTGGCGTGCTCTCCATCGCGGTACACATACCCAAACCCATCGCTACCGATCACCGTGCCACTGTGCACGGCCACGCGCTTCCCGAGGCGTGACCCACTATACAGCGTCACGCGCGGGTACAGCCGGCTGTTCTCGCCGATCTCCACACCCGCACCGACCACGCAGTGCGATCCGATCCACACTCCGGATGCCAATACAGCCCCGTCGCCGATGACGGCATACGGATCGATGGTGACGTCACTCTCGAACCGCACCCCACGCCCGATTTTCGCGGTCGGATCAACCCCTGGTTCACGTTGCGGAGCAACGTAGAACCGAGGAATCAACGTCAGCATGGCGTCGTGCGGGCTCTTGACGAGCACCCGCACCGCCGGCCCCGGAAGCGACGCGAGGTCGGGAGCGACGAGCGTGACGCCGGCGCCCGAGCGTGAGAACTGGGCGCTGTATTTCGAGTTGGCGAAGAAGCTGACGTCCGATCCGGTCGCGCGTTCCAGCGGTGCGATACCGCCGACCGTCGTATCGGGAGCGCCCACCAGCGTGCCCCCGACGACGGCCGCGATCTCCGCTGCGGTCATCACTGCCCGGTCAATTCGTCGGCGGCGACTTTGGCTGCGTAACGCCGGATGGAGTAGGACGCGCACCGGCCGCCGGCTTGGGCGATCCGCCGGAGCTGGCGCCACCGCCGGTCGCGACCGGCATCGACTGGAGCTTCCGGATCACCTGGTCGGTGACGTCGAGATTCTTGTCAAAGGACACGACCGATCCGCCGGCGTTTGGCGAGACGTCGACGATCAACGTGTACCCGTTCTCGGACCGCAGGTCGTCGATGACCCGGTGAATCCGGTCGAGAATCGGCCGCACGAGCTCATTCTGCCGCTCCTGCGCCTTCTGCTCCAGCTGCTGTTGCTGCTGCTGGAAGGCCGCCTGCCTGTCGCGGATCGACTGCTGCCGCGTCGTCTTGTCCGCGGCGCTCAAGGTCGCTTCGTTCTTGCTGTAATCGGCGATGAGCGCGGCCATCGAGTCGCTCATCAGCTTCTCCCGGGCGCGGACGCTGTCCATTTCCTTATTGAACTGCGCCTCGGCCTCGGTGCGGCCGGGGACGGAGCCAAAGATCCGCTGTCCATCGACGAAGGCGATCCGGGTCGATTGTGCCTGCGCCGCCGGGACAGCCACAAGTACGAAACAGGCAGCGAGCCCAATCGCGCCGCCAGTAAGAGTTCGCATGAATACTCCGAGGTTAGAAAATGTTGCCAAGTCTGAAATGTGTCTGCCAGCCTGGTGCCGGCCGGCCCTGCGCATCGAGCTTGTCGAATCCATAGGCCTCGTCGAGCCCCAGTGGCCCGAGCGGGGTAACGATCGAGATCCCAACACCGGCGCCCTTATACAGCCGCGTCGGGTCGAATTCCCGTGGGCCGGCCCACAGGTTGCCGGCATCTAAAAATAAATCGAGGTAGATCGACGAGTTCAACCGTAAGCCCATTTCGGTCGTGGTCGTCAACACCGTATTACCGAATGATGTCGGAGTCGCGTTGAACGTGCTGGTGCCCGTCAGGTACCCCGCCGGGGTGATCGAGAACTCCGGGTACCCGCGGAGCATTTCGCCATACTGCACGCCGCCCAGCGCGAAGGCCTGGCTGTAGAAGAAGGGGCCGGTCGAGCCGAACACGTTCCCGAGCCGGATCTTCTCGCCGAGCACGATTTTGATCGGCGCGGACCCGATCTCGTTGGCCCCGAACACCGCCAGGGTCGAGTACCCTCGGAGCTCCGCCACGACGCGCTGATAGTGCGCGGTCCCCCCGAGCGGTCCGCCATCGAGGTCCAGCGTGATGGTCTGCTCACCGCCGCTCGACGGGAACGGCATGTCGAGGCGCGTGTCGTGGCTCAGCGAGAGGCTGATAACTGAACGGATACAGCCGTGGCATTCGTTCGAGATGGCGCCGAGGAGCGACGTCGTATCGCCGGTATAGCGAATGGACTCCAGTCCGTACGAGGCGAATAACCGGGTCCACGTCGACCCCGGCACCGGGAAGCCGAGCTGGATATTGCCGCCGGTGGTAATGGATTCGCCGAGCGCGCCAATCGTATACCGCGACTGCGAGTGATACGCGGTGAACTGACCAGAAATTCTCGGCCCGAAGAGCTGAGGATCCGTGTACGTGGCGGTCAGGTTGTTGATGTACCGGCCGAACTGCCACTGGATCGATCCTTTCTTGCACTCGCCGAACATGTTCGGCTGGTCCAGTCCGATGAATCCGCCGACGCCCGTCCCCTGGCCGGTCGACGCGCCAAAGTTGACGTTCCCGGTCCGCTTCTCTTTGACGTGGAAGATGAGGTCCACGTCTCCCTGATCGCCCGAGGGCCGGGTATCGGGTGGCGGGATCGGGGTCTCG
>Ga0210387_10004270_pt1 | contig 10952 bp, 9 predicted proteins | sample IncBWC7OmetaG_FD_160108 | JGI IMG/M metagenome (GOLD analysis project Ga0210387, IMG submission 160108) | Forest soil microbial communities from Barre Woods Harvard Forest LTER site, Petersham, Massachusetts, United States - Inc-BW-C-7-O ... | reverse complement strand
GGTCGCGCCAGCCCTCGACATGGGCTTTGGCCCAGGCGTCGAGTGCGGTCGTGTCTTCGGGGAAAGCGCCGCTCACCGCGCGCCAGCCTCCTCGTTGGTGTAGCGCTTCATCTCTGCCTTCGCGATGACGCGGCGATGCACGGCGTCCGGCCCGTCGGCGAGGCGCAACGTGCGCACATGGGTCCACATGCGGGCGAGCGGGAAATCCTGGCTTACGCCGCCCCCGCCATGCATCTGCACCGCCTGATCGATCACTTCGAGCGCAATCCGCGGGGCGATCACCTTGATCTGCGAGATAAGCGGCGCCGCGGCGCGCGCGCCTTGCGTGTCCATGGTCCAGGCGGCTTTCAGGCAAAGCAGGCGGGCCATTTCGATGCTCATGCGCGCTTCGGCGATGATGTCGGGATTGGCGCCGAGGCGCGCCAGCTTTTGCCCGAACGCCGTGCGTGCGGCGGCGCGCCGGCACATCGCCTCGAGCGCCCGCTCCGCCTGGCCGATCGCGCGCATGCAATGGTGGATGCGCCCCGGTCCGAGCCGACCCTGCGCGATCTCAAAGCCGCGCCCGCGGCCGAGGATCATGGCGTCTTTGGGCAGGCGGACGTCGCGAAAGCGAATGTGCATATGGCCGTGCGGCGCGTCGTCGTCGCCATACACCTTCATCGCTCTCAAGACCTCGATGCCCTTTGTCGCGGCCGGCACGAACAGCATCGAATGACGCGCGTGCGGCGTGGCGCCGGGATCGGTCAGCGCCATGGTGATATAGAGCGAGCAGCGCGGATCGCCGGCGCCGGACGACCACCATTTCTCGCCGTTGAGCACCCACTCCTCGCCTTCGAGCCGCGCGTCCATGGCGATATTGGTTGCGTCGGATGAGGCGACCCCTGGCTCGGTCATGAGATAGGCGGAACGCGCACGCCCTTCGAGGAGATCCGGGAGCCAGCGCGCCTTCTGCTCGGGCGTGCCGAAGCGCTCGATCACTTCCATGTTGCCGGTGTCGGGGGCGGAGCAATTGAAGACCTCGGAGGCGAGCGGGGACCAGCCCATTTCCTCGGCGAGATAGGCGTATTCGACGGTGGTGAGACCGAACCCCTTGTCGGAGCCGGTGAGCCAGAAGTTCCACAGGCCCTTGGCGCGCGCTTTGGCTTTCAGGGATTCTCGGATCTCGATAAAGCGCTTGGTCGGCTTGAATCGGTCGCCCTCGCGCCCGACCTCGGAATGGTATTCGTCCTCGAGCGGCATGATCTCGTCGCGCACCATCGCCCGAACGGCGGCGATGAGCGGACGGACTTTATCGGTGGCGCCGAGATCCACGTGCTCCTCCCTCGAATTGGTCGGCGCGATATGACGCCCAAACGGCGCGCCCGGCAAGCGGGATGAGCCGGCTCCCGCCGGTCGCGCGGCGGCGTCGGAAGTCACAAAATAAATGCAAGCAAACGCAAATAAATGAAAATAAAAGTAAGCAAAATAGCTTTCTTTTACTTACGTTTATTTTTTCGAATCAAGACTTTTCAATGGGTTACGGCCAATCCAAATAAAAAAATTCTCCTGGTATCTGTCCTCGCCCCGCCTGCGTGACGGGCGGCGCAAACTCCCCGCTGAACCGGCGCTCCCGCACTCCAATGGATTCGGACAGACTGGCGTCTTGATCGGCGCTGCTCTCGGCCCTGGCGAGGGGAAGCGCCACTTGGCGCAGGGCGAGGTGGAAACCTGTCTCGTCGCATCCGGCTTCGGGATCGAACAGCCGTGCGGCCTGATCGAGCGCCGCCAAGTCCATTCTCGCAGCATCGATCCTTGCTTCATAGGCGGCGATCGTCGCCGCGATCTCATCCCGTTTGCGGCGCAGGGCTGAGGCGATGTACATCCCCTAAAACTAGAACAAAATAGGAACTATGTCAACGCGAAGTTCGTCGTTATCGGAGGCGTCGTCTGCCTAAGCGAAGGAAAAGTTTGAGAAAATTAGCTTCTAGCAACCCTTCGAGATCGCTCTAACTCCGGCGGGGAGAACTCCTCACCGAGGTGAGGCCTGCTGGTTGCTGAGCCGGCGTCCACTCTGCCCATATTGTTGATGTCCAAGGCGCCGTGACCGGCGGCCGCGATCCGGTAGGGCAGACGAAGGACGAGGAAACGCGAGCTCGATCTCGTGCTTGACATATAATACGTACGTGCGTATTATTCAACTTATGCCTAAGCCTTCAAACCGCGACCGTATTCTGGACGCCGGCCTCAAAGTCATGTTCCGCAAAGGCTACGTCGGGGCAGGGGTGCGCGACATCGTCGCAGAAGCGCCAGCTCCACAAGGCTCGTTCACCAACCATTTCCGCTCGAAGGAAGAATTCGCGCGCGAAGTGCTTGACCGTTATTTCGAGGATCTGAAGCGCCTGGTTGCGGAGACGCTCGGGGACGGAACCCGCTCCCCCCGCAAGCGTCTGAGGCGCTATCTCGACATCATCACCGATCGCCTCGCCAATGCCGAGTTCAGCCGCGGCTGCCTGATCGGCGATTTCAGTCTCGAGGCCGCGCCGCAAAGCGAGGTGCTGCGGACGCGTCTCGCCGAGATCTTCGCCGAATGGCGCGCGCCTTTCGCCGCATGCATCGCGGAAGGGCAGGCGGCCGGCGAGATCGCCACGACCTTCGCTCCGCATGACCTCGCCGACTTCCTGCTTTCCAGCTGGGAAGGGGCGATCCTGCGGATGAAAGTCGAGCGCAACGGCGAACCGCTTGAGCGTTTCAAGCGGATCGTTTTCATGACCGTATTCAAGGAGCCGCCCCATGAATAAAGACATCAGCCTGCCCAAGCTCCCCGTCCTCGATTCGGAGATGGCCTACCGGGAAGCCGGTTCGAGCGAAGCGCCGGTCGCGCTCTTCCTCCACGGCAACCCGACGTCATCCTTCATCTGGCGAAACATCATGCCGCTTGTAGCACCAGTCGCCTATTGCATCGCGCCGGACCTCATCGGCTTTGGCCAATCGGGCAAGCCCGACATCGCCTATCGCATCGAGGATCATGCGCGCTATCTCGACGCCTTCATCGCGAAGGCGGGGATCAGCTCGGCCTATTTCGTCGTCCAGGATTGGGGAACAGCGCTTGCTTTTCTCCTGGCCGAGCGCCGCCCGGACTTTGTGCGGGGCCTCGCGTTCATGGAGTTCATCAGGCCGATTCCGAGTTGGGAGGAGTTCGTGAGGGACTCGCAAGCGCGCGAGATTTTCCGCAAGTTCCGCACCCCGGGGGAAGGGGAGAAACTGATCCTCGAAGGCAACGCCTTCGTCGAACGGGTGCTGCCAATGGGGATGCGCCACAAGCTGACCGACGAAGAGATGGCGATCTATCGCGCGCCCTTCCCGACGCCTCAGTCGCGGCGGCCGACCTGGCGCTTTCCGAACGAGATACCGATCGCCGGAGAGCCCGCCGACGTCTACGCGATGATGGAACGCGCACACGCGGCGCTCGCTGTCTCGACCTATCCGAAGCTCCTTTTCTCCGCCGACCCTGGCGCGCTCGTCTCCCCGGCCTTTGCCGAAGAGTTCGCCCGCAAGCTGAACGATTGCCGGCTCGTCAAGCTCGGCGACGGCATCCACTTCCTGCAGGAGGATCATGCCGAAACGATCGGACGATCGGTCGCCGCGTTCGTTGCCGAGGCCGAAGGCCGCAGGGGCAGGAATGCGGCGTAGCGCTGGGTGCTCGGATGGACGCGCGGTCCCCTCTCCTATGGGAGAGGGGTAAGGGTGAGGGTTTGCGCGCGAAGCGCGCCTCCGCTTCCGGGTGGCTTCCTCATCCGGCGCCATAGCCCGTCGAAAGACGGGCGTCTTTCGACGCCCTATGGCGCCCCCCTTCTCCCGGAGGGAGAAGGAGCGGCAGGCCGATCGCAATCGCCCTAAAGCCTCACCACTTCGCCCGTCCGCATGCTTTCGTCGGCGGCGAAGACGATGCGCAGCGAGTTGATCGCGTCCTCGAGATGCTCGCTGAGATCGATCTCGCCCCGGATCGCCTTGAGAAACAGGCGCTGCTCGCGCTCGCATAAGTCTTGATGGCCGGGCTCGTCCTTCGTCGATTCGATCTCATCGGGACGCGCGAATGAGCCGTCGGCGTTGAGGCCCGCGTGGTGAACACGCAATGTGTTGGTGCGGGTGTGGGCGTCGTGGTCGGTCGATTTGACCGCCGCATCCGCCTGCTCCTTGGCGACGATGGAGACGCAGCCATTCGGACCGATCATGTCTTTCACGAAGAAGGCGGTCTCGCTCATCATCGGACCCCAGCCGGCCTCGTACCAGCCGACCGAACCGTCGTCGAAGGCGAGGTGCAGATGGCCGTAATTGACCATGGTCGGCGCGATTTCGTCGGTGAGGCGCGCGCCGACCGCATGCACCGCGACAGGCTTTGCCCGCGTCACCTGGCACATCACGTCGACATAGTGCACGCCGCAGTCGACGATCGGGGAAGTCGAGCGCATCAGGTTCTTATGCACCTGCCAAAACGAGCCGGACGATTGCTGATTGAGGTTCATCCGCATGACGAGCGGCTTGCCGAGCGTCCGGCCGATCTCGACGAAGCGCGTCCATGAGGGATGGACGCGGAGGATGTAACCGACCAGCAGCGCCCTGTTCGCCTTGCGCGCCGCGGCGACGACGCGCTCGGCGGCTTCGAGCGATTCGGCCAGCGGCTTTTCGCAGAACACATGCGCGCCCGCTTGAAGTGCTTCGAGCGCCATCGGCGCATGATGCTCGGTATAGGCTGCGATCGCGACCGCGTCAGGCTTGAGCGCTTGCAGCGCTTCGGTCAGGCCCTCGTAGCGGGGCAGGCCGGGGAACTCCTTGTCGAGATCGCCGCGCGCCGCCGCGTTGCGGGTGCATAGGCCCGCGAGCTCGAAGCCGGCGATCGCCTGATAGGCGCGCGCATGGCTCGTTCCCATTGTGCCGAGGCCGACGACGAGCACGCGCTGGCGCCTGGCAACGTCCGGATTTGGCGCCTCGCTCATTTGACTCTCCACCTGTTCCTCGTCACGCCGGCGGCTGCGCCATCAGCCACTCGTGGGCCGGATCGTTGTGAAAGCGCCAGACGCGCTTCGGTCCCGCCATGACGTTGAGATAATAGAGATCGTAGCCATGCGGCGCGCCGACGGGATGATAGCCGCGGGGCACCAATACGACGTCGCCGTCGGCCACCGTCAGCGTCTCGTCGAGCGAACGATCGTCGGTGTAAATGCGTTGGAAGGCGAAGCCTTGGGCAGGCTTCAGGCGGTGATAATAGGTCTCCTCGAGATAAGATTCGTACGGCAGCGCGTCGCGGTCGTGCTTGTGCGGCGGATAGCTCGACCAGTGGCCGCCGGGCGTGATGACTTCGACCACCAGCACGCTCTCGGCCTCGGCGTCATCGGGCAGGACGTTGCGGATATGGCGCGCGTTGGAGCCGGATCCGCGGGTGAGCGTGCCGACATCGCCAGGCTTGATGACGCGGGCCTTGAACTTGCCGCTTGCCGGGGCGGAGCACAAAGCCAATTCGCAATCCGACGCCGCCTCGATGGTCGCTGCGCTGTGTGGAGGCAGATAAACCGACCAGGGGAGTCCCTCGAACACGCCGGCCCGCTCGCCAATTGTTCCAGAATCGAAGCCGTCGGCGGTGACGCGCGCTTTGCCTGAGAGGATGACGACGCAAACCTCGTCTCCGCCGGTGTCGAGTCTGGACTTCGCGCTTTGCTTCAGCGTTCGTGTTTCGAAGCCGACATACCGCCATCCGGCGCTGGCCGGAGTGATGTGATGGCCGACGCCGTCCGCGCCGTACGCCGGATGAACGAGCAGTTTCGATTGCGCCATTGCGTTTCCTCTGATCCCTCTCGTTCCATATGCCTCGCGCGGCTCATACCGCGACCGGCGACCTCGGGATGCGCTTCGATCCTACCGCAAGAAGTCCGACCCAGAAACATCGCGCAGCGTGCGCACAGTTTGCGAACAAAGTGTTGAACCCCATAACGTTATGCGTTATACTGGCGCATGATTCAGGGCTTCCCTGATGATGAAGGAGCTATGATCTGGTCGGGCCGCCGAAGTCGACGGCTTCCGTTCGACATGCAGGCGACGGCGTTGCGTAAACTGCGTCTTCTCAACCAGGCTCGGGCGCTCAGCGATCTTCGTGTCCCGCCCGGCAATCGCCTTGAGGCATTGAAGGGCGAGCGGGCGGGCCAATATTCGATCCGCGTCAATGACCAGTGGCGAATCTGCTTTGCATGGCGGGAAGGAGGACCAGCCGATGTCCAAATCGTCGACTATCACTGATGTCGAGTGGTTACCCAACCCGACGCCGGGCGAAATTTTGTTGGAAGAGTTCCTCCGCCCTCTGGGCCTCAGCCAAACTGCGCTCGCTGTCGCCGTCCGCGTCCCGCCGCGCCGGATCAACGAAATCGTGCTCGGCAAGCGTGCGGTCACGGCGGATACCGATCTGCGCCTGACCCGTTACTTCAGCCTCACGCCGGGCTTCTTCCTTGGCCTGCAGGCCGATCACGATTTGATGGCTCGCCGACGCGAGATCGGCGCCGACCTTGAGGCGATCAAGCCACGCGCGGCTTGAATTTCGCGCCTACGCCAAACCCGCTTCCCTCAGCGCGGCGCGGATGTGCGCCACGCCCTTTTTCGCATAGGGCAGGGCGGGAGCTTTCTTCGGGTCCTGCTCGGCTTCGAGCACAACCCATCCGGAATAGCCCTTAAGCTCGTCGAACACCGAGACATAGTCGATCGCGCCGTCGCCCGGCACCGTATAGACGCCGAGCTCCTTGCCCTTCCCTAAGATCGAATCGAGAAAGCTCCAATCGCCGGCGTTGGATTCACGCATTTTCGCCTCGCGCAGGTCCTTGCAGTGCACATGGCCGATTCGTGAGCGATAGGCGCGCGCCAGCCCCGCCGGATCGACCCCGCCCCAGCGCGCATGGCCGGTGTCGAGCAGCAAATGCACCGGGGGCTTGGTGTGGGCCATGAGCGCGTCGATGTCGCGTTCCGACTGGACGATCGTGCCCATGTGATGATGATAGCAGAGCCTCAGCCCTTCGTCGGCGAGCCGCTCAGCGAATTCGGTTAGCTTGGCGCCGTATCCGGCCCAGTCGTCTTTGTGCAGACGCGGGCGCTCGGACAAAGGCTTGGAGCGGTCGCCATGGATGGCGTTCGACGTTTCGGCTACGATGACGATGTCGGCGCCGGCGCCTTTGGTCATGGCGATATGCGATTTCGCCGCCTTGAACTCCTCGCGCGCCGAGCGCTTAAGCAATCCGGCCGAATACCAGCCGCCAACGAAGGTCAGGCCAAACTCGGCGAGCTTGTCCTTGAGCGCCGCTCCATCGTTGGGCAGCTTGTGGCCCTTCTCCATGCCCGCGACGCCAGCCTGCCTCGCCTCGGCGAGGCAGGTTTCCAGCGGCGTGTCGCCGCCGATTTCCTGCAAGTCGTCGTTGGTCCAGCCGATCGGATTGGCGCCGATGCGAATGCTCATCTCAGTCTCCGACCCGCTGCAGCTTCCGCGCCTCCTCGTAGCCGCGACGCGCCGCGCCGACCTCGTCCCGCTCAGAGACCGCAGGCACAGCGACATCCCACCAGAAGCCGCCGGCGTCAGTGGACCCCATGGGGTCGGTTTCGATGACAATCACCTGGGTCGATTTCGCCGAGCGCGCTCTTCTGAACGCTGTTTCAAGTTCGGCGATCGAGTTGACCTTCACCGCTTCCGCCCCAAGCGCGCGGGCGTGGGCGACGAAGTCGACGTCCGGCAGCGCCTCATGCCGCGCATCGCGCAGGAGATTGTTGAACGGCGCGCCCCCGGTCGCCTGCTGCAGCCGGTGGATGCAGGCGAATCCGCGGTTGTCGTTGACGATGATGATGAGCTTCCGCCCCAGCATCACCGAGGTGGCGATCTCCGAATTCATCATGAGATACGAGCCGTCGCCAACGACCACCACCACCTCGCGGTCCGGCAAAGCCAACTTGACGCCGATCCCTCCGGCGATCTCGTAGCCCATACACGAATAGCCGTATTCGACGTGATAGCCGAGCGGCGCTCCCGCCCGCCACAACTTGTGCAATTCGCCCGGCAGTCCGCCGGCGGCGCAGACCACGACGTCAGACTGCTCGCCCGCGCGCATGAGCGCGCCGAGCACTTCGGCGTCGGTGGGCGCCGGTGCGTTGGTCGGCGCAGTGTAGCGAGCGGCGGTCGCTTCCCATTCGCCCTTTGCCTTCGCGGCCCCATCGCTCCAGGCGCGCGGCGCCTTCCAGGCGCCGAGTTTGGAATCAAGCGCGGCGAGCGCCGTCCGGGCGTCGCCGACGACCGGCAGCGCGCGATGCTTGACCGCGTCGAACGGCTGCACGTTGACGCCGATGAATCGTCGGTCGGGATTCTTGAACAGCGCCCAGGAGCCGGTGGTGAAGTCTGCGAACCGCGTGCCAACGCCGAGAACCACATCCGCTTGCGAGGCGAGGGCGTTGGCCGCGCCCGTCCCGGTGACGCCGACCGCGCCCATGGCCAAAGGATGATCGACGGGCGTCGCCGACTTGCCGGCCTGCGTCTCGCCAACCGGAATTCCACGCTTCGTGCAGAAGTCGATCAGCTCACGCTCAGCGTCGGAATAAAGGACACCGCCGCCGCAGATCACGAAAGGCTTCTTCGCCTGTTTCAGGAGCGCCGCCGCTTCCTCGATCTCGTGCGGATCGGGCGCGACGCGGCGCAGGCGGTGCACGCGCTCGTCGAAGAAACTGGCCGGATAATCATACGCCTCGGTCTGCACGTCCTGGCAGAAGGCGAGCGTCACCGGCCCGCACTCGGCCGGGTCGGTCAAAACCGAGATCGCCCGATTGAGCGCTGGCACAATCTGCTCGGGACGTGTGATGCGGTCGAAATAGCGCGAGACCGGACGGAAGCAGTCATTGGCGCTCACCGTTCCATCGCCGAAGCTCTCGACCTGTTGCAGAACCGGATCTGGCCTGCGGTTGGCGAACACGTCGCCGGGGATCAATAGCACCGGTAGCCGATTGACATGCGCGACTGCGGCGGCGGTGACCATGTTGGTCGCGCCTGGGCCGATCGAGGTAGTGCAAGCCATCATTCGCCTGCGGCGCGAGGCCTTGGCGAAGGCGATCGCGGCGTGCGCCATCGCCTGTTCGTTATGGGCGCGATAGGTGGGGAGCGCATCGCGCGCGGCGTAGAGCGCCTCGCCGATGCCGGCCACATTGCCGTGGCCGAAGATCGCGAACACGCCCTCGAAGAGGCGCTGCTTGCGCCCGTCGATCTCGGCGCGCTGGGCGCTCAAAAAGCGAACCATCGCCTGGGCGGCGGTCAATCGAATCGTTGTCATGGCGCACGCTTTCCCGCTTCGATCATCGTTCATCGCCTTGCGGCGTTTCGAGCGCCGCCTCGCGCGTCATTCACTCACGCGTCCGGAAGCGCGCCAGAGATCGCCCAATCGCGCAAACGCGCTGGCCATGCGCGTGATCGCTTCGCGATCGTCGATACGCCCCGCGAACCACTCGACCGCCGGCTCGACGAAGATTGTGCGCCCGACAGCAAAGCCTTTGACCACGCCGCAATTGTGCGCCAGCGCGAATGCCTGCGCCAGATCCTCTTCCGGCGCCTCAAGCCCAAGCAGCATCACGCCGCGGCATAAGGGATCGCCGGTCGCAATCGCCCCGGCGATATTATCCCACGCGGTCCTGCTGGCCTGCCCTTCCAGCTTCCACCAGTCCGGCTTAACTCCAATCTCATAGAGCCGCTCGATGACGCGGGCGGTCGTGCGGTCGTCAACCGGCCCGTTCCTGCTAGCGATGATCTCAATCAGCAATTCGCGCTCAAGCGTACGTGCAGCGTCATGCAGGCGCAGGAGCTCTCGCTCCTGCCGCGTCTTCATCTCCGGCGGATCGTCAGGGTGATAGAAGCACAGGCACTTGATCGTATGCGCGACCGGCCATTCCATGAGCTTGGCCCCGAGCGAGCCGCCGAACTCGAACTCGAGCGGGCGCGAGCCTGGCTCCTCAACCGGCCGGCCAATCCAGAAGCCGTGATCAACCGCGCGAAACAGCGCCTCGCGCCCATATTTGCCGTCGAGGAGCATGCCATAACCGGGTCGGCCCGCCGCGACCTTGGCGGCAGCCTCGACCGCGAGCAGTTTGAAGTCGCTGATGCGCTCGCGCGGCGCGCCGGCGGCGTCGGCGATCTTCTCGAGTTGCGCGCGATGGTCAATCGCCAGCGCCATGATCGTGGACGGCTCGATTCGGCGCGTGGTCGCCCAGTGGATGTGGTTGAGGGCCTCGTCGCGGCGCAGCGCGCGATGGGCCGAGCCGTGCTTGAGGAAGCGGCTAAGTTCTGCCCAGGTCGGATATTCGGCCGAGCACAACAGGCGCGAGACGGCGAAAGCCCCGTTGGCGTTGGCGTAGGCGCAGCAGGTCTCCAGCGGCTCGTCGCGCAGCCAGCCGCGCAGAAAGCCCGACATGAAGGCGTCGCCGGCGCCCAGCACGTTATAGACCTCCACCGGAAAACCCGGCCCCTTGACGCCTTGCTCGAGCGAATCGGGAATGGCGTCGGGGAATACGACGCAGCCCATTGGCCCGCGCTTGAGCACCAGCGTCGCCCCGCTCGCGGCGCGCACAGCCTTCAGCGCGGCGAGCGGGTCGTCGGCTCCGCCCGCGATCATCATCTCCTCTTCGGTGCCGACGATGAGATCGCACTGCGGCAGGATGTCGCTCAGGCTTTTCGTGACGTCACTCGACTTGATATATCGCTCCTCGCCCGCGCCATGGCCGGCGAGCCCCCACAAGTTGGGGCGGTAGTCGATGTCAAACACGACCTTGCGCTCGGCGGCGTGCGCGACACGCATCGCCTTTCGCTGCGCGGCGGCCGTATTTGGGCGCGCGAAATGGGTGCCGCTCACCAGCACCGCCTTGGCGCTCTCGATGTAATGAGGATCGATATCGCCCTCGTCGAGCGCGCTGTCGGC
>Ga0210387_10004269_pt1 | contig 10953 bp, 9 predicted proteins | sample IncBWC7OmetaG_FD_160108 | JGI IMG/M metagenome (GOLD analysis project Ga0210387, IMG submission 160108) | Forest soil microbial communities from Barre Woods Harvard Forest LTER site, Petersham, Massachusetts, United States - Inc-BW-C-7-O ... | reverse complement strand
GCAACACTGAATCGATGCTGTGCTCCGCGCCTTGGATCACGATTTGGCCGGGCGTAGTCGAAGCCCCGACGTTGGTTAGCCAATCCCGAAAGCTCATGCCTTTGGGAAAGCTCACGTCGATCTGAGCCGTGAACGGGTCGGTGAAGCCGTGCGCGCCGGATGAGAACTTGACGACTTGGGGATACCAAAGCGGGTCGCTGACCGTGTCTGCATCGGTGCGGATCCAGTCGTTGTGCCAATGCGAGCCGAAAATGCGGCCGCCCTTGTCGGCGTAGGCGCGCACGTTCTGGTAATCGACGGTTTCTGTGCCGAGCTTCGACTCTCCGGTGCAAGACAGCAGCATCAAGTCGTAGGCCATCAACGCGTCGAGGTTGCCCCACAACGTGTCTGCCGTGGGCACTGGGCTCGACGCGCCGTTGACTTGCATCGTGGTCGCCGCATTGTCACCCCAACGGTAAAGGTGCACCCGACCGCCTTGATCGGGCGGAGTGAATTCGCTGTCGTCGACGCCGATTCGCCGCAGTAGGCACTCGAGGGAGTCCGAGCCACCCAGCGCGACCGCGATGTGCGGGATGTTGCCTTCCGTCTGATTGCGCGGCAAACGCGTCATGTCTTTGTCCATGATGGCGTTGTCCATGCAGGCATTCACGTGGGCAATCGTCACTTCCCTGCGCCACTTGCCGACCTGAATCACGAGCGGGATGTTGTCCCCTGCAGGCACGTTGTCGATCTCGAAATGGCCCGCCGAATCGCTCAGCGCGACCGCTTGTGGCTTGCCGGAAAAATCCCCGTCGCAAGTTTGGCAGGCCGCGCCAGTGGTGATCGGCGACAGGGCCTCGCCCGGCACGAACAGCACTACGTTGTATAGCGGCACCGCGCCGGCAGGGTCGTACACCGTACCGCTCAGAGAGGTGGGCGGACCGGACCCGCAATCCGTGAGGGTGCCGCTGCCCGTGTTGCCGCTGCCAGCGACCGAGACATTCAAGCCGCTGTTGCCCGCGTTGCTTCCGCCGACGTTGAGCGTCCCCGGAGAGGTATTGCCGCCACCACCGGAGCCCCGAGTAGTGCTCGTTGCGGGGCTGCCCGCCGAGCACGCCAACGCTCCGCTCAAGAACAAACCGGTCAGACCGCCGGCTATGGGGCGTGTGAGGAAGATCATACGGCTCGCAACTCCTCGGAGGGAAAGTCCCCTTCCCGTAATGCGCTCGCGTGGCCATTCGATCAGCTTGGCTGGCAAAATCCCGCGGTTTCGGCACACAGAAGCGAGCTTCAATCTTGTGTAGCCGCGGCTGTCGCCGGAAACGACGCCGCGCGTTGAACGAAAACTGGATTGCCGGGCACCCAGTGCTGAAAGCCCAGGGCTCCCATGGAAAATAGTGCTGAGATTCCGAAGCTCGAGGCAAAGCCTCTCGGCGCGCGCCTGAGCCGCGGCGAGGAGCTCGAGTTGGCGCTGCGTTTTCAGCGCTCCGGTGATCGGCGCGCAGCCGACTTGCTAGCTCGAGCGCAGCAACGCGACGTGTTCGCTCTGGCCTGGAAGTACCGTCACTACGGGCTACCGATCGAAGAGCTCGTGGCCGAAGGCAATTTCGGCGTAGTGCATGCGCTCCACCGTTTCGAGCCGGAGCGCGGCGTGCGTTTCGTGACCTATGCCGCGCACTGGATCCGCGCCTGCATCATCGATCACATCATTCGTTCCTGGAGCATCGTGCGGGGTGGCGGCGGAGCATTGCGCTCCAAGGTGTTTTTCAAGTTGCGGCGCGAGCGACGACGCGCAAGCGCGCTACTCGGTGAAGGCCCGCTCGCCGATGCCTCGCTTGCCGAGCGGCTCGGGCTGAGCCCGGAACGGCTCGCGCTGATGCTGCAACGAGTCGAGCAACGCGACGTGGTCCTGGAGTCGACGCACGCGGACGACGCGCACACTGAGCTCGCGAGCCCGGCCGAGCAAGAGCAGGTTTTGCTCGAAAAACAGCGATCATTGCGGCTCGGGGCAGCGGCGCACGTGGCGCTCGCCGCGCTCGACGAGCGCGAGCGTTTCATCGCCCAGCAGCGCTGCATGGCCGACCCCGAGGACGCGCTGTCGCTGGCCGAGATCGGGCGCTACTTCGGCGTGTCGCGAGAACGTGCCAGGCAGCTCGAGGAGCGCGCGAAGCGAAAGCTCCGCGCGCTCTTGACCAGGGAAGCGTGGGAAGCTGAGCGACTAGTCAGCACTCGGGGCGAACACGCGTAGCCGGTGACCGTCCGGGTCGAGCGCGACGAAGGTGTGCCCGAAGTCCATATCCGTGGGTGATTGAATCACGGCTAAGCCGCGCTCGGCCCACGCGGCGTGCGTCGCGCGAACGCGCTCCGGGCTTTCCACGGTGAAGCAAAGCTCGCTGCCGCCGTTGTGGGCTGCTGGGGCCGGCTCGACGGTGTCTTTGGACCAGAGTCCGAGCTTCATGCCGGAGCTCAGCACGAAAAGTGCGAAGTTTGGCTGCGACTCGACTGGTGAGTGCCCGAGCAGCTCCGCGTAGAACGCGGCACTTTGGGGCGGATTGTTGACGTAGAGCAACACGAAATTGGGATCGAACATGTCGCAGAGGGTGCCAGATGCTAATGCCAAATTTTGTCAGTATTGATCGCTTCATAGCGAAATAGGCGAGATCCATTATTGGACGCTGCTGACATTCAGTGACAACCTGGAAAACATGTCGCGAGCCGATCGACTGCTGCGCTTGATTCAGCTCCTGCGGCGCTACAGGCAGCCGGTGAGCGCTGCCCGGTTGGCCGAAGAGCTCAATGTGTCGCTGCGGTCCATCTACCGTGACATCCAAACGCTGCGCGGTGAAGGCGCCTCGATCGACGGTGAACCCGGCGTGGGCTATCTGCTCAAGCCAGGGTTCTTACTCCCGCCGCTAATGTTCACGGACGAGGAGATCGAAGCGTTGGTGCTCGGTTTGCGACTCACCGTCGTGCACGCAGACGACATGTTGGGGCGGGCCGCGGCGGAAGTCGTCGCCAAGTTGCGCGCCGTGCTCCCCAAAGATCTGCGCGCCGTAGTCGACGAGACGGCCCTGCTCGCCGGGCCCGCCTTGGCTCGCCCCCCTGAGACGGTCGAGCTCGGCGAGTTGCGCCGCGCGATCCGCGAACAGAAGAAGGCCAGAATCGTGTACACCAACGACCGCGGCACGCAGAGTGAACGAGTCATCTGGCCGCTCGGTTTGGCGTTTTTCCAGCGCGTGCGCTTGCTCGTGGCGTGGTGTGAAATGCGTGGGGATTTTCGCTCCTTCCGCACCGATCGCATGTCCCAATGGCAGACGCTCGCGCTACGCTTGCCGAAACCGCGCGCGCTTCTGCTCCGCGAATGGCGGGAGCGCGAACGAATCCCCGCGCCAATCTAAGGGTCTGGCGCTAAGCCAGCGCCGCGCCGAGCTCGCGGATCTCGGCTATCTTCTGGCTGAACGGGTCGAAGTCATTGCGCTCGTCGATCGCCTGCCAGACTCGTTCGACCTCGTCGATCACGAGCGTGCAGGGTGCCTCACGTTGGAAGTAGGGTTGGCTCAGCGCGGCCGGTGCGAGCGGTGCACGACGCTCGAGCTCCGTTTTGAGGGCCTCGAACGTGGGGCGCTGATAGGCGTCACGCACCGGGCTCTCGTTTGCACGCGCTGCGCTCGCGCCGCCGCCGTACCAATCGAAGAAGAAGCGATCGTAAGGGATGCGCGTGCTGGCCAAAAAGTCCCAGCAGAGGCCGGAGAAGGCCAGGTCTTCGTCGTGACCGAGCGGCTTCAATCCGAGCCGCCGGTGAAGAAACTCCGCGCGCGCGCGCTGGAGCTCCATTGGAAAATCGGCAAGCGCCGCCCCGAGCGCGCTCTGATCGGCGATGTCGCTCAGCGCCTCGGCCAAACGTTGCAAGTTTCGGAACACGGCGCGGGGCTGCCGGCTGTACGCATAAAGGCCCGCGCTGTCGAAGTACGCAGCCACGAAGCTCGGGTCATAGTGAGGCAAGAAGCGGTACGGCCCATAGTCGAAGCTCTCCCCGGTGACGGTCATGTTGTCGCTGTTCAACACGCCGTGCACGAAGCCCGAGACCAACCACTGAGCGCACAAGCGCGCCGAACGCCGCGTTACTTCACGCAAGAACCTAATCGCGGGCTGGTTCGCAGTCGCAAATTCCGGGTAAAAATTGGCGATGCAGTAGTCGAGCAAGCGGCGCGAGGCCGCGTGCTCGGAGAGGTAGTACAGGCGTTGGAACGTGCCGATGCGCACGTGAGAATGACTCAACCGCACCAACACGGACGCCCGAGTGGGAGAGGGCTCGTCCCCACGCTGCAGGGCTTCACCGGTTTCGAATAGGCTGAAGCTCTTCGAGGTGTACACGCCCAGCGCTTCCAGCATCTCGGTCGCGAGCACTTCGCGCACACCACCCTTAAGGGTGAGACGACCGTCCGCCGTTCGCGAGTACGGCGTTTGCCCGCTGCCCTTCGTGCCTAGGTCGAGCAACCGGCCATCTGTCGGGTCCTCGAGTTGCGCGAACAGGAAGCCGCGACCGTCGCCGAGCTGTGGGTTGTAAACGTCGAACTGGTGTCCGTGATAGCGGAGTGCCAGGGGTCGCGGGAGGTTTCCGGGTAGCGGCTCGAAGCGCGCGAAGTGCGCGGTCCACTCGGTCTCCGTCAATGCGCCGAGGCCGACTCGCTCGGCCCAGCGCTGATTGCGAAAGCGCAGCGTGTGCTCCGGAAAGGTCGCCGCTCGGACTTCATCCGCGAAGCCGGCCCCGAGCTCGAGGATGCGCGGCGCTGCGCGGTAAGTGTCGGATGGCGGCATACGAGCGGGCGTACTCTGGAGCACGTGGGCCGTCGAGCAGCTGAGAAATGCCCGTATTTTCTAGGTGCTATCCAGCCTGTCTGTTCAATTCTGTGCCCACTGAATGGTACTTTCCGACACTAGCTTCGACATGAATCGACGATTCCGTCGCGCGTCCGACTGCTACCTTCTAAGCGTGATTTCGCGATTATTTGCGGGCTCGGCGCTCACCCGTTCTGGGCACACTCGGAACTTCACGCGCCTCGCGCTGTCGGCGTTGTCCGTGCTGTCGCTTGCGGCCTGCGTCTCCGGGATAACCGACACATCCGATGACCAGGCGGCCGTGGCGCCATCGAGCGGGGGTGGGTCGTCGGCTGCGGGCGCCGGCAACGCCGTGTTCAACAGCGGTGGCGGGCCGGCGTCGAGTGGCGGCACGAGTGTGAGCACGCCTTCCGGCGGCAGTGGCATGGTGGCGAGTGGTGGCGCGAGCAGCGCTGGAACGAGCGCTGGCGGCACGTCTTCTGTGGTGCCGGCGTGCACGTTCCCGAACTGGGTCGCGATGATGCCGTACTCGACCGGTGACAAGGTGCTCTACAACGGCGCTGGCTACATCGCGACGATGGACAATCCGGGCTATGACCCGACGATCAGCACCTACTTCTGGTCGCCGTTCCCGTGCACGCCGGTGCCGGGCTCGGGGGGCTCAGGTGGCTCTGCCGGCGCCCCCACGGGTGGTGGTGGCGCTGCTGGTGGACCCACCAATACCGACCCGACTTGTCCGCTCAATCGCCTGCTCGTCAATGGCTCGGTGTCGTTCGACGCGATGTTCCAACCGCCCTGGGCTGGTCACGTCGCCAAGCCCTTATATTCGTACACGGCGCTCTGCCAAGCGCTCGGCACGACCGGTTTCGGCGCGTTCGCCAATAGCGGTGACATGACCAAAGACCGGCGTGAGCTGGCCGCGTTCTTCGCTCACGTCGCAAAAGAGACCGCATTCTTGGAGCAAACGGACGAAGCCGGCGAGGCGTCGAATGCGCAGGACTATCACGGCCGCGGCGCGATCCAGATCACGGGCGAGTCGAACTATCAGGCCGCTGGCCAGTACCTGGGCAAAGACCTGGTCAACAATCCCGGCCTCGTTTCTACCGACCCGCTCACTAATTGGCAGTCGGCCCTTTGGTTCTGGATGATCAATTACAATCCGGGTACGGCGGGCGTGCAAAATTGCCACCAAGCAATTTTGGCCGGGGATTTCGCGCAGACCACGCGCATCATCAACGGTGGTATCGAGTGTCCGGGGTCACAGTCCGCGCAAGACCGCGCGCAGTACTACGAGAACAACTGCAGCGCGCTGATGGTGGATCCGGGAACGCTCTTGGTCTGCTGAGCGGCCCGGGACTAAATTCGCCGGCCCCCCACCCATACGTCGAGCCGGCGCGAAACCTTCCTCGGCCGCTGCGCCGGGCGCTTCAGAGACTGCTCGGTGCGAAGGTGTCGCAGCCGGCGAGCGTGCCGTTGTCGAACCCTCGCTTGAACCAGCTCGAGCGTTCGGCTGCGGAGCCGTGCGTCCACGTCTCCGGATGCACGACTCCGGTCTCGACCTTCTGAATGTGATCATCCCCCACGGCGGAGGCGGCTCCGAGCGCTTGTTCGATGTCACCCGGATCGAGAATCTGACGTTGGCTCGTGGAGCGCGCCCAAATTCCGGCGAAGCAATCCGCTTGCAGCTCGAGGCGCACGCTGAGCCCCGTTGGCCCGAGCTGCGCGGCCTTTCCGGCGTGCTCGACGCGCTCGGAGATGCCCAAGAGCTTCTGCACGTGGTGCCCAATTTCATGGGCGATCACGTAGGCTTCGGCGAAATCCCCCTGGGCACCGAAGCGCTGAGCGAGCTCACTGTAAAACGCGAGATCGATGTACACGCGTTCGTCATTGGGACAATAGAAGGGGCCGGTCGCTGCATCACCGAAACCACAGCCGGTGCTGGTCGAGCCGCTGAACAAGACCAACTTGGCGTTGCGGTAGGGCTGCCCGCTCTCCGCGAACAGGCGACGCCAGGTGTTTTGCGTGTCGTCGAGCACGAACGCCACGAAGTGGCGTGGTTCGTCCCCGCCGCGCGCTTGCACGGAGGTGTCTGCCACGCGTTGCGCATTGCCGCCGAAAAAACCTCGCGCCAGGCCCAGGCCGAGCACCACCACGATGACCACCCAACCAAAACGAAAGCGCAGCAAGAGCGGCAATAAGCCTAGGAGCGAACCGCCCTGCATGGCGCCTCCCTGACCGCGTTCGTCGATCAGGTCCGAGCTTTCGTGGTCTTCATCCCAACGCATGGCGTCTCTCGCTGCTGCTGTACCAGCGAGAGCAAACGTGGACCAGCGCGCGGGTCGCGTCAAATCCCCAGGGCTACTTCGGCAGACGCACGGCGAGCGCGGCATCGACCGCGCTTTGTGGAATATCGAGCGGGAAATTTGGCAAAATACCGGCGAGCCCGGCCGGGATCTTCAGCGGGTGGACGATGGCCATTTGGATCGTGCGCTGATCGACGTCGAGCAAGGTGATGAAATAGCGATAGCCGTTGAGTGGTCGTCGGAATGCGACGCCCGGGCCTTTGGTCGGCGTCGTGATGCCACCCTGCGCGGCCTCGCCGTGCGTCGTCTTGTCGATCAAGTCGGCAGCCGCTGGAAACGTGGTGCCGCAGGCCGAGCCGCACGGCCCTTCGCCGACATAGCCGGAATAGTCGACCGCGTCGGTGCTGAAGAGGCTGAGGTTCGTGTACGAGTTGTTGTCGTTCACGACCTCGAACACGTTGAACTGGCCGCAACCGTCGGCGGGAGCGTTATTGCTCGGATCCTTGCCGTAGCACTGACAGAAGCTGAACGCGCCGGCGCGGACCAGCTCGCCCGTGCTCAGCCCGAACCAGGGGGCGTCGTACCAACCGCCCGTGGGCGTGTCGCAATGAGTATTGGCCGGATATTTGGGGGAAGTCGCCGTGGGCATGGCGGCCAAGACGATGATCATTTTGGAGCCGTCCCAGCCGTAGTTCTTGTGCTGGCCTGCGCCGGGCGGTGTGCAATACGGCGCGCTCATCGGTCCGCATGGGAACGCTTTGTCGGTCTCGGCGTTTGGGATGCAACTGCTGCCGATCGTGCCGGAGAACGTGGTGCTCTTGGTTGCGTTGCCGTCGAACACGACGCCCTTCGCGCTGCCCGGGCTGCGCTCGTCCCAGGACGACACGACACTCCAGTCGGCGCCTGCTGCACCCGGCTGATACACGACGAACTGCTTGACCAACATCGGCCCGCGCAGGCTCATGATCAGCTCCTCATTCCAGGGCGTGAGCATGTCGTCCGTGAGCTCGTGCTTGGTCATGCAACAACCCATGGCGTCGTACGCGTCGCACATGCCGCTCGCGGGATCGCGCACGCTCGGATAGGAGCCCGTTGCGCCGATCATTTGCATGGTGATGGTGCCGCCGTTGCTCGGGTCGTCGAGATCACCCGTGGCGAACGTCGCGGCTCCGAGGTTCGCGCTGGACGAACCTGCGCTGCCCGTGCCCGCAGTGCTGGCGCCCCCCGCTGGGCTGGCCCCGCCCAGGTTAGACATGCCGCCGCTCGAGGTGCCGGAGCCGCCGGTATTCGACGCGTCACCGGCCGAGCTGCTCGTTCCCCCCGAAATCGTTGCCGCACCGGCGCCGCTCGTGGCGCTAGCACCGCCCATGTTACCGGCTGGCGAATCCGAGGAGGCGGGCTTCGAGGAACAGCCAAAAACGGCTGTAAACAAGCCGACCGCGAGGCTCAGGGACTGGCGCGTGGACAAAGTTCGGCTCATGCACACTCAGTGTCCAGACGAATGAAGTTTGCCTGAGCATTCGCGCGATTTCGAGCAAATGAAATGAGCCGTGTAGTCCGCTCTACTACACGCTTGCTTCCGGCAAGTCACTGAGCGGAAGCTCGCGCGTAGCTAGTGCGGATGTTTTCGAAATTGCTCGGTTGCGCGCTTGGCGTGCTTTGCTTTTCGGTGTGCCATCTGTCGCGTGCCGCGGATCCCGAAGGCGCGCGTGGCCTCTTGGCGGACGTGGACCGGCTCGTCGCGGGGGAGGAGTCCGAGGGCTGGTTCGGCGACGACGACGCGTTTCGGAACATCGCTCCGGCAATGCTCGAATCGACGTGTCGCGCCACGCCCGACGCGCGCGCGGAGGCGCTGACCACACTGCAACAGAAGAGCGCTGCGGCTGGCGATCCGCGCGCGCTCTATGCCGTCGCCCACGAGCTGTCCGACGCCGTGCAGTTGGCGCTCAACCTCGAGCGGCAGCGCCGAGCGCTCGAGCTGGCGCTCGCACGTGTCGATACGCAGTGCCCCTTTTTCGTTCAGCCCAAGCCTGGCTTCAAGGGACTACAGAGCGACCGGCACCGTTTCACGCTGAGCTTGGAGACGGCGGGCAACGTGCAGCTGCGCGAGACCGAGCAGCACTGGGATTTCGGCGGGGGTGGTTTTGGCCGCCTTCTGCCTGGCTACGGCTTGAGCGATCGCTTCACGCTGCTGGCCGGCGTGGAGTTTGGCGGCGGCGCGATGGTCCGGCCGCACACCAACGATTCGCAATTCATCATCAACTACTTTCCGGCCATTCCGGTGGTGTTACGCACGCACCACCGCACCTGGCACTACGACCTGGAGCTCGCACCGGTCGCCCTGTTTCAAGCGGACAACACGCGGCTCAGCTATGGTTTGCGCGCCGGGGGTGGGGTCGGGTTTTCGGCGACACGGCGGCACAATTTTCTGCCTTGGGCAGGTATCGCTGTGAGCTACGAGCACTACTTCGAAGGCGGTGGCCGAAGCTCGGCCGAGTTCATCCGCAGTGACCTGCGTGTCGGTTTCATGTGGGACCCGTAGGGCAACGGCCGCGGGTTTGGTGCGATTGAAGCCGCCCCGTGACGATTTCGAAGAATCGTCGGAATTGCTGTCGATCGCGCGTGGTCTCGAACGACACTGGGGAAAGCCATGCAATACATCCTACTCATCTACGTTCGTGAAGATTTGCCCTTCGATCCCGCCGTCATGAAGGACTACGTCGAGCTCACTCGCGAGCTGCGCGCGGCCGGCAAACTGCAGGCCTCCGAGCCCCTCATGCCCAGCACGTCCGCTACGTCCGTGCGGATCCGCGACGGCGAGACGCTGGTCACCGATGGCCCCTTCGCGGAGACGCGCGAAGCGCTCGGCGGGTTCTACCTGATCGACGCCCAGGACTTGGACGAGGCGCTTTCGGTCGCAAAACGCCTGCCCGCGGCCAAAACCGGCACCATCGAGGTACGTCCGGTCCGCGCCATGGGCTGATGGCGTAGTCTTCCCGCGGATGCCCGAGGTCGAGCGAGCCGTCGAGCAGGCGTACCGTGAGAGCTCGGGCCGGATCCGCGCGCGCGTGCTGCGGACGTTGCGCGACTTCGAGTTGGCGGAAGAGGTCGTGCACGAGGCGTTCGCGGCCGCGCTCAGTCAGTGGCCGAGTCAGGGCGTGCCAGAGGAGCCCGGGGCTTGGCTCATGCGCGTCGCGCGCAACAAGGCTGTCGATGTCGTGCGCCAGCGCGCGGGAGCCGCCGAGAAGCTCATCGAGCTCGGGGACGCAGCGCCAGTTTCGCGTCTCGATTCCGAACCCGAAATCTCGTCAGTGGACGACATGTTGCGCTTGATCTTCACCTGCTGCCATCCGGCGATCGCGCCGGAGGGGCAAGTGGCGCTCACGCTACAGACCGTGTGCGGCCTGCGCACTGACGAGATTGCGCGGGCATTCTTGGTGCCAATCCCGACGATGGCGCAGCGCTTGGTGCGCGCGAAGCACAAGATCAAGGACGCAGGCATCCCGTATGAAGTGCCGGCGCCGGCCGAGCTTCCGGGGCGGGTGCTAGCGGCCTGCACGACGGTCTATCTGGTCTTCAACGAGGGCTACGCTGCGACCGCCGGTCCGGAGCTGGTGCGCGCGGATCTGTGCGCAGAAGCGATCCGCCTGGGTCGGTTGCTCGACGCGCTGTTGCCGCGCCGTGCCGACATCGAGGGCTTGCTGGCGTTGCTGCTGCTGATCGACGCGCGGCGCGCCTCGCGCGTCGACTCCGAAGGCGTGCCCGTCTTGCTCGAGGATCAGAACCGCGCGCTTTGGGATCGAGCGCAAATTGCCGAGGGCGACTCGTTGCT
>Ga0210387_10004265_pt1 | contig 10962 bp, 7 predicted proteins | sample IncBWC7OmetaG_FD_160108 | JGI IMG/M metagenome (GOLD analysis project Ga0210387, IMG submission 160108) | Forest soil microbial communities from Barre Woods Harvard Forest LTER site, Petersham, Massachusetts, United States - Inc-BW-C-7-O ... | reverse complement strand
CAGGTGTGTTCCTGTTCACTTGTGCCGTTGCTCATTATTATTTTCGCTTTTTTTGACCATTTTTGGCTCATTTTTGCCCTTTTTGCAGGCATGAGCAGGGGGACCTTCCCTTTCTTTGCCGATCCTCGTAGAGGAGATTGTGCTTCATCCTCAGCAGGTGTGTTCAAGTGGTGTCTCCATATTTTTCAATGCTATTTCATATTTATTGATCATTTTTGGCCCTTGTGCAGGATTATGCCACCTCACACCATCTTTGTATAAGCTTACATGTGCTGAAAAAACCATCCCTATAATGTTTAATAATTGTGCATTGAGTTTTGTTGTCAATCCATCATGCAATTTTTTGGTCTTGGAATTATATGCGAGATTTATTATCAATCTATTCTGCTTTTTAAATGATTTTTACTATGCTGATGACATGTTGCAAGTATTTCTGTATGTGAAGTTGAAACTCCATCAGCATTTGTGTCGGAAGCATGATTTCAAGGCTTATTTAAAATGTTGTCACCATTTATTGCTTTTGAAAAATGGAAGCTATTTGATGTATATATTCATGATTTATCAGTTGACTGCTTTTGATTTCTCATTTATAATCTTATGTTCACTTGTTTCAAATATGTTATACAAAGAATCTACTCCATATCCAAATATTATTGATACAAATACTGGATGTATTGGTGGTGGTTACACATATACCTTCTCATATGATGAACTTTTAAACTTCAATCCATGGTCTGCACACATGAATTTTACAAAATCTACTAAGTTTAAATTTCACTCTTATATACAAAAAGATTATGCCTTAGCTCTTGAGTCACCCAATGATTCAGTTCTCTTTGTTGATCTTCCTTTAAATATATTGGTACCAAAATTGATTATTTCTGATTTAAAACTAATTGCTGCTTCCCATAGTCAGTTTATACATGCTAAAGAGAAACGTGCTACAATTCAATCCATTATTTTAAATCATGAATGTCATGACTGTCTTGCATATGTTTCAAGTTTTCAAGCTATTGAATCTGTTGATGAAATCAAGAATATAGCTCTACAGAAAAATCATCAGCTACAAGCAGTGAAAAAATATCAAACTTCTCATATTGAAAAATACAAACATGCTCATCAGATATCTACCCAAAAATATCAAAGCTCCCATGCAGAAAAATACAGACATGCTCATCAATTGTCTGTTGAAAAATATCAAAAATTTTACGCAGAAAAATACAAGCATGCTCATCGAATATCTGTCCAAAAATATCAAAGCTCTCATATAGAAAAGTATAAACATGCACATCTGATGTCTGTCCAAAAGAATAAAGCTAAAGATCCTGACAAGTACAAACATATTAATCTTGCATCTGTGAATAAATACAACCATAAGCATCAGTTTCCTCCATGTGCTCCTTCTGAAAAATTACAACAGACTATTGCATATGATTTTTGTGAAGATACCTCACCAAATATGTTCACAGAATCAGGTTGTGCTGTATGTGGTAAATTAATACATAAATTTCAGCTGCAAAAATGGTCACAGTTAAATGTTGATTTTGATGTATTAAAAAGATCTGGTGTTTCACAAAAACAACGTTCTTCTGTTCATGATCCTGTTGAAGACTTGAATGGCCCTATAATGATTCAAAATTTAGACCATATTTGTCAAAAATGTCAGAAGTCTATCTTTGCTGGTAAAAGGCCTCTTTTATCCTTGGCAAATGGTATATGGATTGGTGATGTGCCTGCAGAACTATCAGATTTGTCTTATGCTGAACAGTTGCTAATTGCTAGAGTGCGACACAATAGATGCATTATTAGAGTGTCTTCTGGTATGCATAAGATGATTGCAAATGCAATTGTTTTTGAAAATCCTACTCCAAAGATTTATAATATAATGCCCCCCCCACTTGATGAATTAGATGAAGTTCTTGCTTTCATATATACTGGTCCTTGCAAGCCCACAAAATCAGATCTTGAATGAACACCTCTGCTTGTAAGAAGAAACAAAGTTGCAAATGCCTTGAATTGGCTCAAACTTAATCATGTTGATTATTATGATCTGGAAATATCTAATGACAATCTTAATGAATATCCTGAGCATGACATTCCTGTTGCTGTGGATTATCGTCAGTCTTTTACAAACAAGAATCCTGAGTCAACTGCTGTTCATGACAATGAAATTGAAAATGGTACTGAATCTGGAAAGTGCCCTTTTCTTGTTCATGGTTTAACTGGGGAACAATATTCTACCAAAAGCCTCAAAGCTATGAAAGCTATTGCATTGAAACATTTGAACAGTAATGGTGGAATATTGGCTATTGGACATAAAGAAAATCCTGAGTCTATTTATAACAATCCTCAGCTTTTCCCTCAAATGATGCCCTGGCTCTTTCCATATGGACTTGGTGGTATTGGAAATCCATTAATAGAAGGAAAAATTTCTGACATTGCACATAAGCGACATTTATTAATGTATTATGACAAATGATTCCAGAAAGATCCTCATTTTCCATTGATTGCCTTTAACCATGAACAAATTAAAGACTGTTCAACTGGTGGCTACGAGAAATGAAATCTGGTCTTTAATTTCTTTTGCTGGAGCTCCATCATGGTTTATCACTTTTTCACCTGCTGACAACAAACATCCCATTTCTTTATATTATGCTGATACACAAGACACATTTTCACCTGAAATCAGAGACTATGAGCAATGTTATCAATTTATTGCACAAAATCCGGTTGCTGGTGCAAGATTCTTTCATTTCATGTGTGAACTATTTATAAAACATATTCTTGGTGTTGGCTCTGAACATTCTGGTTTTTACGGTGATACAAATGCATACTATGGTGTTGTTGAACAGCAAGGACGTCTCACTTTGCATATGCATATGTTACTTTGGCTCAAAGGATGTTTAACTCCACAAGAAATTAGAGAAAGAGTTATGGATCCTAATTCTGAATTTCAAAAAAAGCTTGTTGAATATCTTGAAAGTGTTCATATTGGTGAATTTTTGACAGGCACCATGAGTCAAGTGAAATCAAAGGTTGATCACAATGCTCAAAATCATACTTATAAAGATCCCACACAAACTTTACCTGAAAGTCCTCCATCATCCTGCAATATGACTCATGACACCCCACATATGTCTCATGAATGTAATAACTGTATTTCTCTTGCAACTTGGTGGGATAAATTTAAAGAAACTACTGATGACCTCATCTTGCGTTCTAATGTTCATAATTGTGGAAAGTACAGTTCAAGCAATGCTAAGATGATAAAAAAAGATAGACCCACTTGTATAAATAAAAAAGGGAAATGCAAGGCACGATTTCCTAGACCTACATATGATATGACTGAAGTTGATCCACGTACTGGTGCATTAAATGTTAAAAAAGGAGAGCCTTGGATTAATACCCTTACACCTCTTGTGACATATTTGCTTAGATGTAATACTGATGTTACCAGTCTTTTGTCTGGAACTGCCATTAAAGCTGTTGTTGCATATGTCTCTGATTATATAACAAAGCCTGGTCTCAAAACATACAGCATCTTTGATACAATCAAAAGTGTATTTGACAAAAACTCAGTATTGATTGGATCATCCTCAAAAAGAAAGGAAAAAGCTAGACGGTTAATGACACAAATTATTAACTCTTTAACAGCAAAACTTGAAATTGGTGGTCCAATGGCATCACTTTACTTGCTAGGCAATCCTGATCATTATACAAGTCACAAATTTATACCTATATATTGGAAAAGCTATGTAACAGAGGTTATGAAATATTGGAATCCCAATGATGTCATTCAAACAGATGTTGACTCTGAAAAATTAGTTTTACAAAAGAAAAAAGGTTGTTTTATTGGTGTTTCCAAAATACATGATTATGTATACAGACCTGAAATCTATGAAAATCTGTCATTGTATGAATGGATACAATGTGCAACAAGAATAAAAAAGCCAACCAAAACAGCTTCTAATATTCAACCTAATTCAGATATTATTGATGATATACCACAATTTATGTCTCAACATAAGCAGCCTGCTGAAGCACTCCATGATATAGGTACAGATTGTTATAGTTCTGATCTGGATAATGACTATGATAAACTCTATAATGACTTATATGATGATAAAGACAAGGACATGTATTTTCTCAACGAACATCCATTATATGACACTCATTGTATCAAGTTTGATTCCAGAAAAAAATATATTGTTCCTAATTTTGTTGGAGGTTCATTACCTAGATGTGATCAAGGAGACAGAGAATACTATTGTACCACTATGCTAACTCTGTTCAAACCATGGAGAAGTGGCAAAGATCTGAAGCTTGATAATGATTCTTGGGATGATACATTCACATCATATGATTTCACCCCTGATCAAATACGCATTATGGAATACTTCAATATTAGATATGAATGCCTTGATGCCAGACACGATTATTCAGCACAACTGAGACAAGAGAATGCTTTTGATGATGGTATTTTCCCTCAATTTATGACATCTGAGACAATATCTGATTTAGATGATAATAATATTAATAATGGTGATGAATTTGTACTCAATGATGACTCTGCAGATTGTGATCCTGACAATAATACTCATGGCCCAAACTACTACTCTAGCCTTGGGAAACATGGATCTTTAATTAAAGCTCAAATGCAGGCTATTGAAAATGTTGTCAGAAATGCTGGATGGCTTAATGAAAGTCCTGATGGAGTTATATCTGTCAACAAAAAAGCACTTGAATCTCAAATAAATCAACCTGCTAACAAATGGAAAACTGCTGTGCAAGACAAAAGACAAGAACTTTTAGCAGAACGTGCTCAAAATATTCCTGCAACCAAAGTTAACAATGCTCATCATGGTTCTTTTCCTTATTCAAATGAAAATGATATAATGATTATTGATCAGTCATATTTTGAATTCAATTTCAGATCACAAGACTTGGAAAGACATGCACTTATTAATACCACTGTAACAGACTTTGGCCTGAATACAGAACAAGAAAGAGCATTCAGAATTATTGCTAATCATTCTTCATCTGTTAACAATGAACAACTTAATATGTATCTTGGTGGAATGGCTGGTACAGGAAAATCTCAGGTTATAAAATCTTTAATGGACTTCTTTGCCAAAGCTAAAGAAACACATCGATTTGTCATTCTTGCACCCACTGGCACTGCTGCTGCACAACAAAATGGCTCAACATACCATTACTTTCTGGGCATTAATCCAAATGCTAGTTCTCGAAATGAGGCTGCTTTAATTGCACAGCTCAAAACTAGACTTGAAGGAATTGACTATATTTTTATTGATGAGGTTTCTATGCTTTCATGTCATGAACTGTACAAAATCAGTGCTAAACTTGCAAAAGCTTTGAATGTTAATGACAAACCATTTGGTGGTATAAACATGATCTTTGCTGGTGACTTTGCACAATTACCACCTGTTGGAGGTGCTCCTTTATATAGTGAACTTCGAGCACATACTGAATCTGCTATTACATCATATGCTCAGGAAGCATCTATTGGAAAAGCACTTTGGCATCAGATTACTACAGTTGTCATTCTCAGAGAAAATATGCGACAGAGAACACAATCAGCAGAAGATGCTTTACTTCGCACTGCACTTGTCAATATGTGTTATGGTAGATGTACACCTGATGATATTATATTTTTGAGATCCCGAATTGCAGGTAAAAAACCTGGTCAGCCCAATGTTGCATCAAAGAAGTTTAGAAATGTCCCTATTATATGTGGTCTTCATTCACAAAAGGATCAGATCAATCTTCTTGGATGTGAAAGATTTGCATCTGACACCAATCAGAAATTGACAAATTTTTATTCTGTTGACAAGTGGGGAAAAGAAAAGAATCCTGCACCCAGAAAACCAAAAGAGTTAAAATCTATGTCAAAGCCCATGCATTCTTCAAGTGATATTGAATAAAATATTCAAAAAGAAATTTGGAAACTCCGTCATGGTGCGACTGAAAATTTTGCTGGAAAGCTCTCTTTGTGTCTTGGCATGCCTGTAATGATTAGAAACAATGATGCAACTGAACTCTGTATCACAAAAGGTCAAGAAGGGTTTGTTGTTGGTTGGCAAACATCTATAGGCCCCCATAAACAATGTGTGCTTGATGTATTATTTGTTGAACTTGACAAACCTCCAAAACCTGTACAAATACCTGGACTTCCTGATAATGTTGTCCCAATTGTCAAAAGTTCTAAGACCATTCAATGTATTTTTCCTAGTGATTTCAAAGAAACTATTGAAAGAGAGCAAGCTTGGATCCTGCCAAATTTTGCAATGACTGCCCATGCTGCTCAAGGAAAAACCCGAGCACAGAATGTTGTACATCTGAATAGCTGCTTAAATCACATGTCTTACTATTCCTCTCTTTCTAGAAGTGCAACTGCAGCAGGAACTGTTATTATTCAAGGATTTCACCCAAAGATTATCACTAGTGGCTGTTCTGGGTATCTCAGACAAGAATTTCGAGAACTTGAAATATTAGATGACATCACAAGACTTAAATATGAAAAACAGCTGCCTGATGGTATTGATGGGAATCTGCGTCACACTGTTATTCATAAATATCAACTCTGGAAAGGCATTCATCATGTTTCTGCTCAAACTGATGAAGCACTTAAATGGTCAACTAATGATCCAATGGAACTTGTTCCAACTATCAATAATGCTCAAATACTAGACAAAGGAAAAAATAAAACAAAAGGCAAAAATGTTTCCAATGTTGCTACTTCCTTTGTTACTGCAAAAGGCTCAATACCTGTTTCCTTGAAAAGAAAACAAACTGACGATGACACTGCTTTATCATCAACACACAAAAAATCTAAAACAATGTGTGCATCACCTATTGGTCTAATCTGGGACAGTAACGATTATAGTTGTGCTTATGATTCTCTCCTTGTTATCTTGTACAATCTTTGGAAAGACAACAATGAAACCTGGTCAATCTTGTTTGAAAGCATGAATGAAAATCTAAAGTTGTTATCACATGGGTTTCTGGGAATTGATAATGAAGCCATGACATTTGAACATGTCAGAGATCATTGGAGAACAGTCTTGCACAACAAAAATCCCAAACAATATCCTACAGGACCTGTTGGTATCAGTGTTGCACAGCTTGCAGTAGAACTTTTTAAAACACATACTGCAGTCACATCTTCTCAACTTGTTTGCACAACTTGTGAATATACACAAAGACCACTTGATGACAGACTTGGATATACTGTGTGTGCAGATAATACAGTGACTGGTTCAATTTCAACCATGCAGTGGATTGATAAACTATCTCATAAAACATCCAGAATGTGCCCTCAATGCCAATCTGCAATGACCTATATTGTGTCCTATAAAGAGGTGCCTCCCTTAATTATTCTTGAATACCCTTTCAAAAATATTACCACCAGTCACAAACTTGAATTTAAAACAAACTCTGGCATAAAAACATTAAAACTTCGAGGCATTATATATCATGGTCAATATCATTTCACTTCACGCATTGTTTCAAATGAAAATCAAGTGTGGTATCATGATGGTATGGTTGTTGGACAATCATGCATAAATGAAGGTGCCTTGAATAATTTATGTGACAAAAAATTGCAAAATTGCAGACAAAGAAACCTTGTCCTTGCTTTATATGCTCAAACCTTATGATTATCCTCATGGATATAATTTTCTTGATCCAAATAAAAGATTCAGAGTTGGACATCTGGAAGGAAAGAAAGTGGAACATAGGTGGTCTCAAGGCAGGTGATTGCATTTCTGCACTCTTTGATGCTTTGAAGAAGTAGGGTTGAGCTCTTTGCAAACTTGTTACTGCACTGTGAGGGGGGCACAGTTGCAAATCAATTAATACCAATTTTGCACTGAGCTCCCTGAGTCATTGCTTCATTGCAAAAATTGGTGCACTATGCTATTGCTTCTTCCAACTTGAAGTGGTAGAAATTATCAAATTTTGTGAGTAAACCTCTTTCCTACTTGACAATAATTATTTATTCAACTTATAGTGTTCATTATGGAATATGGAATATATGACACCCAAATCTACTCAGTTAAATATTACTTAATTTATTCAAAACAAGAACTCGTTCATGCCACGCTTGCGGTGGCCCACACTACAAGTGTTACCCTGTTTTGACTACGTACTAGTTATTTCCTACACGCCCTTTTGCTCAGTATTTATTATTGTATGTTGAACAGTGCATTGTATACACGAGTCTCATGGGGAAATTAATCTGAATGTGTTGTAAACAAGGCGAGCAAAAGTGCTATGTAAAGAGTGTCCGTAAGATGGTCAGGTTAGAAACCAACGAGATGTGGGCGGCTGGCTGGGTATGCGAAGGTAGGTTTGATCAGTGTTCGTTATAGGTTGGATAGCAAGTAAAGAGGTCCAAATCTACAAAAAAGTCATGCGCAGTCTAGTGAGCGAACACGATGAGAAACAGTCCAAATCCGTAGATAGAAGAGAACATCTCTGTCAAATGGTAAAACAATGGCATCGTCTTTCCGCACATGAGACGCAAGCGAAGATGCTGAGATGTAGGTTGGGAAGGACAACTGGCACAAACGATCCATAGCGAAAGAACTGGACAAAATGAGCTATGAGAATAAGACATTATATAGTCTGCGAGCGGAAACCCACTCACCCACTGTGATACGACATCCGCAATCTCCTCAACGCTGCTTGGGGAAACGAAGCACGTTGACAGGGGCCGCGGGTTGCTCCCGGCCCCTGGACGACCTCGCAGGTAAAGCACGGCGGTTGGAATTCAAACGTCGCCTGTTGTTAGTACACGTCACCGGTGCACTCGATGGACAGTTCGTCGATCCAGCTTGGCCATCGAAAGCACCCTTCATAATCGCACGTAAATCGACAATTGATGGAAGTCATCGATTCTTCCCCGACTCACCGTGTCCTCGTTATACAAACAGGCAGAGCCATCATAGTAAAAGCAGAGGATGTCACTGGGCGGGGAGTCGACTTGTGTGAAAAGAGTGGTAGGGGGCGAGTTATTGCCGTTATCCATGGGAGGACAACTGGCTTTGCACGTCGGGGTCGGAGACGTGGCCGGCGCCGTAACGAAAGATATGGCAATGAGAGCCAGTAATGCGAAGAGAAACTGCATGTGCATCGGTCAGGCGTTGGAAAAAAACGAAAACGTTGTGGAATGAACGTTGAACGTTAACGTTAATGATCGTTAATGATCGTTGCAAGTTGGAGGGGTAACAACCCCCCCCCAAAAAAAAACGGGTTTTTATTGGAGAGTGCCTTAATTACACGCTCGTCGAAATGACCTTCCTTATATGGAAGGAGACGTTCAAAATCCCCTTGTACGCGACCGTGACAGGGTCTGTCACGATCGCGTACACCATCTGATATTTTGGAGCTTACTAGCTTGAGAAATAAACCCCCAGCGCAAACGGAGCAAGCCCTACAGTTTCTCTATCACCGGATAGACCTCCAGTCTGAGGCTCCAGATAGTGGGAGCTTCACAGGTACTCGGCAGTAATACCATCACACCGCTAAGCTTGAAAGTAGTCTAACCTATATTGCACTTCTTTGTATTTGGCCACCACTCAATTTCACGATACCGATTGCAGGCTCATGTTGCAATTGAACAATTTCTCCGCTTGGATTTCAGTCGATGACGTTGAATTGCAGCAGTATGCGATAGAATACTCCAAGGATGGAAAACAAGCCACTTGCTGGATTCCTTCTGAAGCGGGCCAGGTTAGACAGCCATTCGTCACCGCAATTTTGTGCACAATGATATGCATTAATTTCATGTAGAATTTTACGATCTGCTGGAAGGACACCGTCCGTTCGTCGGCAACCTCTGGTCGCGTGACAGTCGATGGAATCAAAACAGGCGGGAAAATCATAAACCGACTGGGAGCGAAAGACACGGTGGTTCGGAAATCTTCATTGAGGACATCTGCAACCACAACGAGGCCATTTACATTCTCCCAAATCGAATTAACAGGCATGTTCTGTTTGCTGCATTCAAGTTGACACTGACTCTGCGTTTCAAGACGATGATTCGTATTTGGATGCTTCAACCTCTGAAGAGCTGGGCGAAATCAAACTCGATATCTGGAAAGTCGTTGAAAAAGGCCTCGAACCCCGAACATTCCAACAGTTCCCGAAAGAGCAGAAGGTACACGAGCGTTCAAAAAAATCTATAAGTCACCGCATAGAGTAAGCTGCCAAGCTTCACTTGACTATCCCAAATTTGATCTAAACTGCCGTGAGAAGATTGGGCGAAGAGGTGACATGCAAGCCATCGCTCATGACTAGAGTGCTGCAAGACATCTGCTGTCTGGTTACATTTATCTTCAAATACAGACCCCTCGGTATGTACGTCTGCGTTCATAATGCTGGTCCTCATGAACTTGGATTTCATAGAGGTTCTTAAAGCCCACGGCATCGTTCCCGCCCATGTTGGACAGAAGCGTCCAGCTGCAGCAACACCCAGTGCTACTTTGGACGACCATGACAACAGCGACCAAGATGAAGATAATACCGTGGAGATCAAAGCCTTAGAAGTATACCCTTTTCTGGGAACTTTGTGTTTTCTTCTGATGACCTTACATTCCAAACCCCCTCAGGAGAGGCTCCGCACTTTGAAAAACAAAGAAGGTCGGAAGCTTAAGAAAGTTAAGTTAGAGAACGGGAACCAGGTGGAGGTGAAAAAGGAGTCGGGAAGCCAACGGCTGGGTGAAGTCATCGATTTGACTTGAGATCTGGCAGATGCATGCATCAGTAATTTTGCAATTTAGTTTCCGCCGGTTTCTCAACCCAGGAAACCGCCAAAAACCAGTTTGAAACCCGGAAACCCAGTTACTTGGGGACTTATGTCCCATTTTCAGGAAACCTTTGGGAGAGCGAGGTACGGAAACCTATGGAACTTATGGAAACCTGAGAAACTCTATTTAT
>Ga0210387_10004264_pt1 | contig 10963 bp, 10 predicted proteins | sample IncBWC7OmetaG_FD_160108 | JGI IMG/M metagenome (GOLD analysis project Ga0210387, IMG submission 160108) | Forest soil microbial communities from Barre Woods Harvard Forest LTER site, Petersham, Massachusetts, United States - Inc-BW-C-7-O ... | reverse complement strand
CCACAACGCAATCCGGATTGTGCGCTTCGGCTTGATGTTCAGCGCCTTCAGGATGCGCACCGCCTCCATCGCCATGATCGAGCCCGCTCCGTTGTCGGTCGCGCCTGTACCGGAGATCCAGCTATCGAGGTGGCCGCCAACCATCACCACCTGGTCCTTCAGCTTCGGATCGGTTCCGGGTATCTCCGCGACGGTGTCAAAGCCATGCTCATGGTCGCCCGTGAACTTCGTCTCGATGTTTACCTCAAGTGTCACCGGCACATGGTTCTGCAGCAGCCGTCCCAGCCGATTATAGTGCTCGATCATCATGACCGCGTTCGGAATCGTGACCGCGTTCGCCTTCACCTGGGCGTTCCGAGCGATGTTCGCGCCGTTATCATCGAAGATGATGCCCGTACCGCCGCCATCGCCACCATCGCGGCTCGGAGTAATGATCGCGGCCGTTTTCTCCTCGACCATCATCTTCAATGCAGCGGCGCGCAACGCAGCCAACCGCATTCGTTCAGCCATCAGTTGCTGAATATTCGGCGCGCCGGCGCGGCCGGCGCCAGTCGGATAGGTCTCCATCTCCGCCAGCTCCGCCGTTGTGTAGCGATGAAACAGCGGCTCGGTAATGTCGGGAGTGGCGCGCATTGCGCCCAGCAGCACGATCTTGCCGCCCAGCGTGCCCTTATATTTGTCGAGGTCCTTCTCGCTCTGCAGGTCCATATAGACCGCTTCGCCCGACACCGGCCCGTTCGTAGAAGGCGACCACGGGGCGGCCTGCATCCACAGTGGTTCCGGGTCCGGCGACACCATCCGCGCCCAGGTATTGATCTGCTGCCATCCCATGCCGAACTCGCCCCAGTCCTCCAGGTGCGCGTTCTCCAGCCCGATCTTCGTCAGCGTATCGCGTGTCCAGGCATTGGCCTTCGCCATATTCGGCGATCCGGTAAGCCGCGGTCCGATCCCGTCCGCCAACGCTCCGCCAAACTCCATCACGTGCGAGTGCTTGAAGCCCTCGTCGCGGATCCTGGCATACATGGTCAGGTCGATGTTCTCAGTCGCCGGCTGCGGCCCATAGTACGAGGGCGTCGCCTCAGGGGTCGCTGCGCTGGGCTTCTTATCAGCGGAAAAAGCGGGAACGGCAAGGCTTGCGATTGCGGCCGTAAAACAGCCCAAACGCATAACGGCGCGAACAGATGACATACTCGGTGGTCCTCCGGAATTTTTGCTAGGAACGAAGAATAGCAGAATGATCTAGAGACGCGACCGGCGCAGCGATTGTTTCGCCAACTCCGCAGTTACGCCTTGCGAAGCTGTCGCCGCACCCACAGCGTCCCGAGATACCCGAGCGCCAACACCAGCACCAGCAGCCCGACCGGCAATCCCACCCGCTTGTACGTCAACGCAAAGTCGACCGAACGGTGCAGCGCCGTGTTGTAGAACAGCGTGCCGATAATGGCGCAGAAGGTCGCCGCAAAGAACGCCGCAAACCCCACCGCAAAGCTCATCAGCAGGCTGGTAAACCATCCCAGGTCGCCCAAAGGAACGCCAAACAGATAGCCCGAGCCAATTGTCCGGGGAGAGGTCGAACTACCATGCTGCGATACAAGCGCCATACCAGTAGAATACTGCTTTATGGCAGAAGGTGTTCAAAGCGACTTGGTCCAGGCAGCGCAGGTCATTCACGAAGCTGAGGTGCGCCACACATCGAACGGCGTCCGCTACGCGGCATTCGGCGATAACAAACTCGAAGACCGTGACCTCGAGCGCATGGTCCAGGCCGTCCCCATCGCCATCGCCGGCGCGCTGACCCGCAAGACCTACTACTTCGTCCCTCTCGCCCTCAGCGACCGTCGCGCAGGCGAAGCCACTCTCGTCGCAACTGCCTATACACCCGAACTCGGCGACCAGGCCATCTGCCACCGCAACGTCACCCACGACGGCACCGAAGGCGTCTTCATCTCCACTCGCCTCCTCGGCGACCGCTTCGCCCTTGCATTCGAGTTCTTCATCAACGTCGGCCACGCCTTCGTCGACGTCATCGGCGTACCCGAGGCCTTCGACCAGCTCGTCTGGGGCCAGGCCCTCGCCGACATCCGCGGCGAAACCAGCCAGGACGCCTGGGAGAGCCGCAACCTCGCCCTCGGCGGCAGGTCCGATAAGATCGACGGCAAACCCGTGATCGACGAGAAGGCCCGCAACAGCTTCCTCGAGGCCGCCTTCTCTGACGCAGTGGCCATCTACCAGCTCTCGCTCGCGGTCGACTTCGACTACTCAGAGCTCCGCGAACGCGAGTACCCTCTCCTCGCCCCGCAGGCCCTCGCCGACCGCCTCCGCCTCGTCGCCCGCCTCTTCCCCCCAAACCCCACCTACGAGTTCGCCATCCGCTACCGCCGCCGCGCTTAACCAGCGACCTGCAACCGAAGGCCGCGAATGCAATCTAATACCTAGTCAGTAAGTTTCTAGGACCTGTGGGAGCGATCCAATGTCTGCGATAAGGACCTGCACAAGCTGTGGCCAGAAAAACCGCATTGCTTCAAATCATCTGTCGGACACCGGCCGATGCGGCGCATGCAAGTCTGCCTTACTCCCGCTCGACGAGCCCCTGCAGGTAGATACCGCGCTCTTCGACGAGATCATCCAGAGCTCCCGCGTTCCTGTCCTCGTGGACTTCTGGGCCGACTGGTGCGGACCCTGCCGCGCAGCCGCACCCGAGGTCGCACGCACCGCTAAGGACCTCGCGGGCCACGCCGTCGTCCTCAAAGTCGATACCGACCGCAATCAGCAGCTCGCAGCGCGTTACAACGTACGCGGCATCCCCAACTTCGCCGTCTTCTCTGCCGGCAAGCTCGTCCGCCAGCAAGCCGGCGTCGTCGATCACAACGTCATGGAGGGCTGGTTGAGGTCCGCGGCGCTGGCCCCGTCGGCGTAAAGGACCTCAGCGGTGCAGCCCCAGCCCGCCAAGAAGTCCAAAGGTCTGCAGCAGCCAGATGATCACCGCGATAATGACCACCACGCGGATGATCTGTTTAATCGTCCCATCCATCGGGATCAGCCCGATAAGATACAACAGCAGACCCACTACAATCAGGGTAACGATGACGCTAATTAATACAGGCGTGAGCATAGGGGCATCTTCCTCTTTCTAAAAGAGCTGAATAGTCTGATGCGAAAATCGCCGCCGCTTTGCCCGTGGTCCCCAAAAATAACCTCGAGGTCATCGAAATCGTTGTTCTGAACGCGCGTTCACATGTGCTGTGACGACTCAAAATGGTCGATCAGCTCAGCCGCTGAGCTACGACTCTCTATAAATTTGATTTCGGAGATGTCCGCACAGAAGACAGCTGCAACTCACCAGTCCCGCCCGTGGTGGGGGATAGGCGAACAATCGCCCTCAGTCAGATAGCACCGCAGCAACCCGCAGACCACCGTGCACCCGGCGCCAAGAATCATAAAGAGGATGCCCGACATGATCCTGCCAGTGAAGTACGGATAGAGGAAGACACCGACGCCGGCATACATTAGAACCGTCAGCAGAATTCGTAGAGTGCCTTTGGTCACGTCAACCTCCTTTCACGCTTCAGCGGCCGTCAAGCCTGAAGAAGCGGGCAGATTCTTCGCCTCCAGCCGTCCAGCGGAAGACTCTGCCGACGGCCTTAGAGGCCTTCAGTACCGCACATCCTACTCCAACAAAGTTAATTTAGGCCATATTTTTGTGTTTCTTGCAGCAGGTCAATCTTCGGAGGCCGCAGAGCGGTGACGCAAGATTATGGCCGAGGGAGATCCAGTAACACCACATTCGAGCGCTCCTGCACTCGTTCCAGCACAACCTCACGACCGTCCGGCGAGATGTCGAAGTCGCGAATGTCGAATTCGGGAGCGAGGTTGGTCAACTTCCGCTCGACGCCCGTCTCAAGGTCGATGAGCCAGAGGTCCTTATGTTGAATATCTCCTCGCAGCAGCACGAGCGCCCGTCCTCCCGGCAGAAACGCCAGGTGCCGGGCCCCCCGGGTCAGGATCAGGGCTGGCATGGCGTATGGTGCCGCTTCGGCCGTGACGGCCTTCACAGAAAATGTAGTGCCGATGTCGGGTCCCGAGTAGACAACGAAGCGGCCGTCCGGCGCCCATGCGGGATCGATCGAGTACTCCTGGACAAACACCGCCGGAGTGCCACCGTCGATCGGCACGCGAAAAAGGTGCGTGACGCCGTGATCGTCCGCCGCCGACATGATCGATTTGCCGTCCGGCGCCCATGCCGGATCTCCCTGCAGATCGAGCGAATCAGCCACGGTCCGCGCGTTCGAGCCGTCGGACTGCATTACGTACAAGAGCGTCTGCCCGTGCTGCCGGACCGAGAACGCGACATACCCTCCATCGGCGGAGATCGCCGGGCCGCCAAACACTTGTGCCCCCTCGCCGCGCCACAGTTCGGTGCTGGTCCCGTTGGCCAGCTTCCAGATGCTCTCGCCAGTGCCGGTCGCAGAAACATATAGAAGATAATTTGGCCCTAGTCGTGGAGAGGACCCTGTGCTGGTCGTCAGCGGGACCCGATTGGCCTCCGGAATGTCTGCAGGGGAACCAGCGATCCGCAAGCGCCAGAGCGTTCCATTTGGAGTTGCACGAGTAGCAACCAGCCGACGGCCATCAGCGCTGGCCGCCAGCGACGTGTATCGGTCGAAGCCGGAGGTCAGCCGGTGGGGAATGCGACGCTCGACGTCCATGCTATAAAGCCACGGCCCCGAACCATCAGGATCGCTCGCGAGGTACATCAGGGTGCGCCGATCCAATAGGACCGGATGGGTCACGCGCCCAACCTGCGACGTAATCCGTTCAGGAGCTCCGCCAACTGGGCGAATGCGCCAGATATCCAGTTTGTCTGGGAGCTCACCCTGGACAAAGTAGATAAATCGAGCATCGGGCGACCACAACGGAAAGTGACTGTGGAGCCCGGCGGGCGCGGTGAAGATCGGCCTGTCCCCGGGTCGCACACCGCCGTCTGACACGAACATCGGGTCTCCGGGTCCGGGTGTGTGATACGCGAGTCGGGAGCCATCGTGCGACCAGTCGAACTCCGCCACGCCATCGAGATAGGGCCTCGGCTCGCCGCCCAGCGTAGGCACCGCCCATACGCCGATGTCACCGCCGGCCGGGCCGCCTGGTCTGCGGACCCAGAACGTGACGAGAGATCCATCGGGCGAGAACCCCAGCGATCGAATCGAAGGATTAACCAGCTCCGAAACGCCCCCATGGGTCAGGTTGTGAAACTCACCCGAACCGGCCTGCGTGAGCCAGACGTCCATATGTCCGTCCCGGTCTGACAGAAACGCCACGAAATGGCCGTCGCGGGACACCGCAGCGGCCTGCTCCAATCCATCGAAGTCGGTTACCGTCTGAAATCGTGCGTCCGCGATGGGGTTTCGCCAGAAGTACTCCGTCTTGTGAAGCCAGAGCCCCACGCCAATCGCCAGTGCCCCTGCCATCGCAGCCAGCGCCAGGACGAATCTCCATCGGTTAGGAAAGCTCGTTGTCGCCGGCGGAGACTGCCGTGCAGGAGGGTCCGGCGATTGGACATTGTCCCCATTCTGCTGCTCTATTCGAAGGTTCCGGCCGCGCATCCACGCGTCCAACTCCGCCCGCAAAGCGTAAACCGAGCCCATCCTGTCATGCTGGTGCCGATGGACGGGCATCCCCTCCCGCTTCTCCCAACGCTGGACAGTCGTCACATCGCGCTTCAGGTACGACGCGATCTCCTTCCACGAATCCAGCCGGTCTTCAAGCGGTCGCTCCGATAGCGGTGTACCCAGCGACGGTTCGCCCATCGTGCTCTCCTGGCTGGGCCGCGGTCGGTGCCGGACCAGGAACCAAATTGTACCTCCCGCCCTGCGCGGCCACGGCAAAAGACCGCATTCGACGGCAAATTGCTGAACTGCCGAACTTCCGCGCCTTACAGCTTGAAATCACGCTCTGCTGTGTCCGATTGTGTCTCTGCGTCTCAATCGCAAATTGGAGGCTTTCATGAAGAGCATAACCCTGACTTCGGCGGCACGCGTTCTCTCACTGCTTTTGTTGGCTTCAGCTACCTGCGCTTTGGCCCAGGTGCGCACGCCTACGCACTTCACCGGCCTGATCAACGATTATTCACCCCTGAGTACGAGCGTCAAAGGCAGCCCTTGGGAGATGCACGGTCAATGGTCTATGGACATCAACCCGTGGGGCACCGCTGACTTTTCAGCGGACATGACGATGTCCGGTTTTGGAAGAACACCCGCGCCGGCGAATGCTGTAGATCCGACGCAGCCACTGGTCAATCCTCACACACACCACATCAAGTTGACCAACGTCAAAATCACCTGGGACATGACCGGCTGCCCCACATACCAAACCCCAGTCCCCACCCAGGGCTTTCAGTTGAACGGCACGGTCAGCCTGATGACAGGGAACGGACAGATCGCTCCATTCGAGACCGACCCGCCTTCATCGACGCTGCAGGTCTGCGTCACCGGAGGCAACGAGAGCTTTTACACGGTTCCGAACTCAAACATTACGCTGGTCTTCGGTGGCCCTGCGACCACACATTTCGGACCGCAGGCACTCCATGGCGTCGTGAGACTGGCCGAGGCAAAAAAGGAACAGCACTTCTAGAGTAAGCGATTGAGGGTCAGGGTAAGCGAGTGGATGGCGGCTTTGCCCGATCAGGTTCAAGACGGACCGCACCCACTCGTGTTCCACCCGGAATCAGTTCCCAACGAATGCAATCCCAACAGCTTCTCGAGCGGTCGGCGGACAGCAGTACCGGAAGTGGCTGAATATGTTGTCTTTGTTCTTACGATCATTTTTTCCTGCCACTTTCTGCCCAAAAATCGCATGTCAAGTCCCAAAAGCACCTAAACCTCACATATAAAACGAGATCGAGTTGGCATTTTAGTTCTGCTCAAACCGTTATTCTAGATATATAGACAAAAAAAGATTTTGGGTTCGGGAGAACAGTTCGCTCTCCGACGCTAACCTGTTTGTTTGGAATAATTTGGCCGTAACCTATTTGTTATGAATATTTTACCGACAATGACCCGGCGCAAAATATTGATAGCAGAGTATTTACGTCAGGGCAATGGGGGGTACCCCAGAGAAAGGCAGCCGCGCTGAATGGGGCGGCGACAGGATGAGGAGGCCGGCAATGCGGAGACGGCTAACGAGAGGGCTAACATGGCTGGTCTTACTGAGCGCCGCAATCGCCGTCACGGCTCTCCATCGTGCTGGAACGGCCCTGGGGACAACGGCTCAAGGGTACAAAAGCACCTTGCTCGCTCTGGGGCGGTTTGGCGAAATTGATGTCTTTAGCTCCCTTACTCACCGCCTGAACGGGGAGGGGGACGAACAACTGTGGCAGTCGCTGCAACAGACGAAGGGACCCTCAGACATTTACGTGCAGAGTAATGTCTGGGCGCCCGGCGGAAGCACCGGCTGGCACTCGCACCCTGGGGACAGCCTCATCATCGTCACGGCCGGAACGGTGACGGACTATGAAGGGCACGATCCCGACTGCAAGCCACATGTGTACAGGACCGGAATGGGGTTTGTCGATCCCGGTGGCGGCCACGTACACATCCTGCGGAACGAAGGCGACGTCGAGGCAAAGACCATCGCAGTGCAGCTCATTCCGGCAGACGCTGCGCGCCGGATTGATGTTGCAGATCCGGGGAACTGTCACTTCTGACGCGTGGGCATTGGGAGGGACCTTGCGGCGTAAGGGCTATCCCGTCACCACACCCATCGCCAGCACCGCACCAATTACGGCGCTCGCGTCTTCAACCAGGGCGACAGGCCAGTCGTTGCCCCCCGACCGCAATACAATCTCCCGGCGGATCAAAAATCCACCAAAGGCGCCGACCAGGGCGCCTCCCACCGCTAAAATGACTCCCTCGACCTCCGACCCATCCAAGCCCGCTGCCACAATCGCGCCGACCAAACCGCCCATCATTATTCTTCCAAGCAGAGGCGCGGGCGCTGTCCGATTGGGGGTCTTAGGAAGCTTGTCCACGACATACTCCCCCAGCGCCAGCACAGTAAAGATGACGGCAGTCACCAGCTTTCCGGCCCAAAAGGCCCAGGTGTCGTCCAGCGACAGATCGCCTCGATAGGCAAACCAGCAGAGCACGGCCATCGCCGTCATCGTCCGCATCCCCGTCACCACGCCAAGCAGGGGAATGGCAATCAGCCAGGTTAACATCGCCATCGCCATCTAGTTTTTCCTTCGTCAAAAAAGCCGAGATATGGCTTCGCCGAAAGCTTATTCCATGCGCAGCCATCCGTACAGCGGGAACTTCTCCGCCATCTCCAACACCTGATGACGAATCTGAGTCAGCTTCGCAGCGTCGTTCCGGCCCTCAAGCGCCTGCGCGATCCATCCAGCAATGACGCGCATCTCCGGCTCTTTCATCCCGCGCGTCGTGAGCGCTGGAGTTCCGATGCGAATGCCGCTCGGCTTCATCGGCGGATTTGTGTCGTAGGGAATCGCGTTCTTGTTGACGGTGATTCCCGCCTCTCCGAGCGCAACCTCCGCCTCAGAGCCGAGCATTCCCTTCTGGAAGACGTCGATCAACATCACATGCGTGTCCGTTCCACCGGAGACGATGCGATACCCTTCCGCGCCGATCGCATCAGCGAGGACCTTTGCGTTGGTCACGACCTGTTGCGCGTAGCTCGCAAACTCCGGCTGCAACGCCTCCTTGAAGGCCACGGCCTTCGCCGCCACGATGTGCACCAGTGGACCGCCTTGCTGACCAGGAAAGACGCTGCGATCAATGCCCGCGGCAAGCTCCTGACGACAGAGGACCAATCCAGCCCGCGGCCCACGCAGCGTCTTGTGAGTGGTCGTTGTAACGACATGCGCATGAGGCACTGGCGAAGGATGAACGCCGCCTGCGACGAGGCCGGCAAAGTGCGCCATATCCACCATGAGGGAGGCGCCGACCTTGTCTGCGATGGCGCGCATGCGGGCGAAGTCAAACTGGCGCGGATACGCGCTGCCGCCACCGACGATGACCTTGGGCTTCTCGCGCAGCGCTGTGGCTTCGAGCTCATCGTAGTCAATGGTTTCGGTGTCTCTGCGTACCTGGTAGCCAACGATGCGGTAGAGCTTGCCGGAGAAGTTGAGCTTGTGGCCGTGCGTGAGATGGCCGCCGTGTGCGAGATCGAGGCCTAGAATGCAGTCTCCCGGCGATAGCAGCGTCATGTACGCGGCGGCGTTGGCCTGCGAGCCCGAGTGCGGCTGGACGTTGACGTGTTCGGCCTGGAAGAGCTGTTTGGCGCGGGTGCGGGCGAGGTCTTCGACGATGTCGGCGTACTCGCAGCCGCCGTAGTAGCGCTTGCCGGGATAGCCCTCTGCGTATTTGTTGGTGAATACGGTGCCTGCGGCTTCGAGGACGGCGCGGCTGACGAAGTTTTCCGAGGCGATCATCTCGAGGCCTTCGTGCTGGCGCTTTACTTCGTTTTCAATCTGTGCGGCGATCTCGGGGTCGGAGGTGGCCAGCGGGGCATTCAGGTCGATGGGCATGGGGTTATTTTATGTCACGGTTTTGACATTTTTTTTTGTGAGCTCGGCTTTCTAATTTTGTGGGGTGTTTTGAATAAAAGCCGGTTTTTAATGTGGTGTTTTTGTGGTGAAGTTATGGTGGATTGCGTGGCTGTTGTGGTGAGACGACGGCACGTTACGTGGAGCTTAAAAACATGCCACTCATTTGAGATTTATTTTGCGGCGAGTGTGGAAGAGCGGCGAAGGCAATTCCATTTTGGGAACGGTGCACCAAAGGACCTAGGGACCTCAATTCTTTGCGATGATTCTGGGGCCGTTCTGGCTATAGTCGAGATGGTTTGCGGTGGAAGAAAGGACAATTGCTGTGCATGTGTGGATGATTGGCATTGGTTTTATTGCACTTTTCATGACACCGTTTTTTATTGTGATGCAAATGGGTGACGAAGGTGCGGACGATTAACGAACAGGAGTTTTTCGTTCGGCGAGGCGCTTGAAGGAGCTGTAGATGAAGGAGCCGAGGTACCAGCCGTCAATGTACTTGTAGGGTGTCTCGCCGGTGGTGTAGTGGCCGCAGGGAAGGACCTTCGAGACGTAGTCGATCTTGAGGGCGTCGAAGTTTTTGAGGACGTCGAGGGAGTACTCGAGGGGGAAGGTCAGGTCGTAGGTCGCGTGGACTACGAGAGAGCGCTTCGGAGTCGCGGCGAAGCGGTCCATGTAGGACATCGGGCTGACGATGGAGAAGATCTGACGGACCTGGTCCTGGGTGAGGCCGGCGTCTTCGAAGGCGGCGCGGATGTGGCGGGTGCTCTGGCCGGTCCAGACTACGTCGCCGAACCAGGTGGAGGCGTGGTTGAAGGCGCAGACCTGGAGGCGCGGGTCGAAGGCGGCGGCGATGAAGGCGTAACAGCTCCCAAGGCTGGTGCCGAGGACGCCGAAGTGCTCGTAGCCCTGGGACTGGAGCCAGTCGATGCAGCTGCGGATGTCGACGACGGCCTGACGGCAGGCTTCGGTGGTGCGGCCGACGTTGGCGCTGACGGCATAGTCGGAGCGCTCGAGTTCGGCGGGGCGGCGGATGTCGTGGTAGGGCTTGGAGAGGCGGAGACAGGAGATGCCGAAGCGGTTGAAGAGGGTGCAGAGGGCGTTGTGGCTAAAGGCGTCGGCGTTCCACTGGGGCATGACGATGATGGCCTGCTTCGGCTTGCCGTTTTGCGATTCGGGGTGGGCTGGGTACCAGCGGGCGTTGACGGTGTCGTTCTCGGGGTAGCGGGTGCGAACGGGCGAGGTGAATCGAAGGAACTCGGCCACGTCGAGCTCTCCGGTCTCGGCCTGACGCTTGATTTCGGCGTCTTCCTGGAGGGTCTCGGGGCGGACGTTAGTGGGGAAGAGCTGAGGGTAACGGGCTTCGAGACGAAAGTCTGTGGGGGTGGTGTAGCCGAAGAACTCGTC
>Ga0210387_10004262_pt1 | contig 10969 bp, 9 predicted proteins | sample IncBWC7OmetaG_FD_160108 | JGI IMG/M metagenome (GOLD analysis project Ga0210387, IMG submission 160108) | Forest soil microbial communities from Barre Woods Harvard Forest LTER site, Petersham, Massachusetts, United States - Inc-BW-C-7-O ... | reverse complement strand
GACGCGCCCCGCTCGATCCTCGGCCGCCCTCCTTGAGAATCTCCTCCAAGTTCACGCGGGAAGTTTTCAGGGCCGGAGCGAGGCCAAAAATAATTCCGGCAAACAGGGACAGCGCCATCGCGAATAGCAGGACGCGTGAGTCGAGCGAGACTTCACTCGCGCGCGGCAGAGCACCCGGCAAAGTGCCAAGTACCGCCTTCATCCCCCAAAACGCGAGCAAGAGCCCCAGCGATCCGCCCAGGCCGGCGAGCACGATGCTTTCGGTGAGAAGCTGCCGAATGACGCGCCCCTGGCTCGCGCCCATCGCCGCCCGAATCGCAAACTCACGCGAGCGGCCCATCGAGCGCGCCAGAAGAAGGTTCGCAATATTTGCGCACGCAATCAGCAGCAGGAAACCGACGGCCGCGAGCAGCACAATCAGGAAAGGCTCTACATTCCCGACAATGTCTTCCTTCATGGAAACAAGCGTGATGCCCACGGCCTTATCGGCCTCCGGGTACGCCGCCTCAAGATTTTGCGCAATGCCATCCATATCCGCTTTCGCCTGCGGGAGGGTTGCGCCGGCCCTCAGACGCCCAACCCCGTGCGCGCTCACGTCGACGCGGCGGTCGCGAAAATTCGCATCCGTCCATTGTCCGATCGGGGTGTAGACATCCCGGTCATGACCATAAAAAGTGAAGCCTGCCGGAATCACACCCACGATCGTGTACGAGGTGCCGTTCAGAATGATCGGTTTTCCGATGATTTCCAGCGAAGAGCCGAATTTGCGCTTCCAGAAGCCTCCGCCCAACATCACGACCGGCGTGGCGCCCGCGTGATCGTCATCGGCGCGGAAATCGCGCCCAAGAACGGGCCTTGTGCCAAGCGTCGAAAAAAAGTCCGCGGAGATCATGTAACCGGTCAGGCGTTCCGCCTCGCCGGTGCCAATGAAGTTGTAATCCTGGTTGCGATATATGGCCATGGAGGAAAACGTTTGCGTGTCCCGCTGCCAGTCCAGGAAATTCGGATAGTTGATCGGGGCGTGCTCGTATCCCGGAGTCCTTCCATAGACGGCAACGAGCTGGCCGGAGTGTGGGTAAGCTAGCGGACTGAGCAGGACGCCGTTGACCACCGAAAACAGCGCGGTATTTGCGCCAATGCCCAGCGCCAGCGTCAAAATCGCAATTGCCGTAAATCCCGGCGACTTCCCCAGCATCCGCAGCCCATACCGCAAGTCCTGAAAAAGTGTCTCCACGCGGCCTCCCGTTTCCTGGCCAGAGGCAAAGCGCGCCAATCGTACCGCAAAAAACACGCGTCCTTCCACCCGAAGAAGAAGCGCGAAGCGAGTTGTCGCCCATCCGCGAGTACTGGCGCGAATCGTCTCTCCTCGCATCACTGTCGCGGCAGGGACAACCATCGGGGATCGCCCTTGTGCGGCGCGCTGCAGAGGAAAAAGCGTGGCCGAAAAATTTGATGAAAAAGAGCTTGACATATTCCTATATGAGAATATATTGAAGGCATGGCAAGGGCGGCGACAACCTCGGACGCGTTCAACGCTGTGGCGGAGCCGCGGCGGAGGGACATTCTCAACTATCTGGCGATAGAGGAGAGGTCCGTCACCGAGATTGTGGATCTAATGGAGATCGAACAGCCTTCGGTTTCAAAGCACCTGAAGGTTTTGAAAGGTGTTGGCCTCGTGGAGGCCCGGAGGGAGGGTCGGCAGATGCTTTACAAGACGAACCCAATAGCGATCCGGCCGTTGCACGAATGGACGAGGACGTTCGAGCGGCTGTGGAGGCACCAGCTGCTGCGTATCAAGGAGCAGGCTGAGGCCAACAATGCACAGAAATAGTAGTCTTGTGGAATTTCAAACGAGGAGGAAATCGTGAGTTCACAGGCGCTATCGCTGGAAACGACAACGATCCATATAGCGGAGGAGATGGAAGTGCGCGCGTCGATCGAGGTGACATTTGCCGCGTTGCTCGATCATCTTGGACCGTACAACGAGACTCAAGTGGACAGGCCAATGCCGATGAAGCTCGAAGCGTGGCCGGGCGGAAGGTGGTATCGCGACCTGGGAGACAACAACGGCCATTACTGGGGAACGGTGCAGGCGATCAAGAAACCTACGCTGCTCGAAATTTGCGGACCACTGTTTATGTCCAACCCGGTGATCACCAATCTTCAATATCGGCTGAAGGAATCGGGCGGCTTGACGATTATTTCTTTCCGGCACCAGTCGTTTGGTCTGGTGCTGGAGGAGTACAGAAACGCAAAGAACGGCTGGGCACACTTGCACGAGCGTATGCGGCAGCGGGCGGAAGCGCCGCGGCCCCACTGAGGCGCGGACGACTCGGGGGGTTCCGAGTAGGAGAATATGTGCCCAGCATGCATCCTAAGCGCAGCAGTGATGGCCGCCGGAGCGGGATCCGCGGGAGGAATTCTGGCGGTGTGCATCGGCGCATTCAGAAACTTTTTCAGGACGAATGGTCTCGGTCTGTTTCAGAAAATCAAGGAGAAATAAAATGGCAACTGGCAAGGAGAGAGTCGTTAAGAACCAGAAAGAGAATCCCGCAATGAATACGCCACCGATCGTGTCGCCAGAGGAATGGGAGGCGGCGCGCCAGCAGCTCCTCGTGAAGGAGAAGGCCGCTACCCGCTCCCGCGACGCGCTTGCCGCCGAGCGTCGGAGGATGCCGTGGCTGGCCGTCGACAAGAAGTACGAGTTCGACGGGCCCAAGGGCAAGACGAGCCTGCTCGGCTTGTTCGACGGCCGCCGTCAGCTGATCGTTTACCGCGCCTTCTTCGAGCCCGGCGTGTTCGGCTGGCCCGAGCACGCCTGCCGCGGCTGCTCCTTCGGTGCCGACCAGGTGGCCCACCTCGCCCATCTGAACGCCCGCGACACGACCTTGGCGTTCGCCTCGCGAGCGCCGCAGGCTGACATCGAGCGCCTGAAGGCACGAATGGGCTGGAAGATGCCGTGGTACTCCATCACAGACAGCTTCGACGCCGATTTCGGAGTGAACGAGTGGCATGGCACGAACGCGTTCTTCCGCGACGGCGAGCGTGTGTTTCGCACCTACTTCATCAACAACCGCGGCGACGAGGCCATGGGGAGCACCTGGAACTACCTGGACATGACGGCCCTCGGGCGCCAGGAGGAGTGGGAGGACTCGCCTGCGGGTTACCCGCAAACTCCACCATACAAGTGGTGGAACTGGCACGATGAATACGCCGCCGAGGCCTCGATCGACCCCAGGTGGAACAAAGTGGTGGAGAACGCAAAGGTGACGTTGAACCTCAACGACTAGGGTAGCGTAGACGATCGCTCAGACAGGAGGCGTGCCGGTCAAGGAGAACCTGCTTCTCCCCGCCGTCGCCTCCTCGCAAGTAATCAGGGGCCGGTTTTCAGAACGGATCCCGAGATCTTTGCTTATTCATAGCGGAGAGCTACGAGCGGATCAACGCGGGCGGCGCGCCGCGCGGGAACCCAGCACGCGATCAAGCCGGTGATGAGAAGAAGCAGCGGCACGGCGGTCAGTGTGAGCGGATCGTACGGCGAGACACCCCAGAGCTGCGTAGCGACGATCCGGCCAACGCCGAAGCTGGCCGCTAGACCAATCGCAACACCCAAGACGACCAGACGCAAACCCATGTTGATGACCAGCTTCAGTACATCGCCTCGCTCGGCCCCAAGCGCCATGCGAATGCCGATTTCGTGGGTCCTGCGCGCAGCGGTGTAAGCAAGCACGCTATAAACGCCGATGGTTACCAGAACCAGACCGATCGTGGCGAAAATTCCAAGCAGGAAAAATCCAAATCGCGGCCCGGCGTAGGAAAATTGGCTGATGTAACCCTCGAGCGTGCCGGTGAGCGTAAGCGCCACGCTGCGATCCGTGGCCCAAATCTCCTGGCGAACGGCATTCAGCATCGCCGACGGGTCGCCTGCCGTGCGCACGAGCACGCCGCGTGCGAAGGAACCGGTAACCGTGTACGGTACCCACACCTCGGGGTCCGGAGGGTCCTGCAACCCCCGGTTCTTTGCGTCACTGACCACGCCGATGATTTCAAACCAGGAATCGGGCAACGGATCGGGAGCCGTTTCTAGATGCACGAGATGAACGCGCTGGCCGATGGGATTCTCCGCGCCTAGGTACTTGTGCGCGAACGTCTGGTTCACGACAGCGTATTTTTTCGCGCCGTTGACTTCCGCTTCCGTGAAAGGCCGTCCCGTCAAGAATTGAATCTTCAACACCGGGAAATAGCCTTCACTGCAAAGCTGATAAAGCGCGGTCCATTTTTCCGCGTGCGTCTTGCCGGGGATTTCGATGTCGGAATTGATTCCGCCGTAGGGCGGCAAGGTGCTGGTTTCGGTGGCATCGACAATTCCGGGCATGGCTTTCAGCCTCAAAAGAAGCGGACGGAAAAATCCCGCAACCTGCTCCGCGGTTTTGTAACGCTCCTTCGGAAGCGGAAGCCTGGCAACCAAAATATGATCCGGCTGAAGCCCCAGATGAACTTCGCGCAGCGCAACAAAGCTGCGCATCAAAAGGCCCGCGCCGACCAGCAGAGCAAGCGAAAGCGCAACCTCAAGAACGACCACGGCGTCGCGCAAGCGCCCGTGGCGAAAACCGCCGCTGACTCCTTTGCCGCTATCCCGCAGCGGATCGTTCAAATCGCGCCGCACCGTTTGCAGCGCCGGTACCAATCCGAAAACCAGCGCGGTGGCTACCGAGACTCCCAAAGTGAAAACGAGGACAGCGACGTTCAGGCGGATCGCTGCTTCCGCCGGAATGATTTCCTGGGGCGTGATAGCGATCAGTGATTTCAGACCTCCCCAGGCGACCAATGCGCCAAGGGCGGCGCCGCCCGTTGCAAGAATCAGGCTCTCCACAAGCAGTTGGCGCACCAGCCTCCAACGGCTGGCGCCGAGCGCGCCGCGAATAGCGAATTCCTTTTCGCGCGTGGTCGCACGGGCCAGAAGAAGGTTGGCGACGTTGCCGCACCCGATAAGCAGGAGCAGTCCAACCGCTGCGAGGACAATAAAGAGAGTTGTGCGGAAGCGGCCGACCACCTGATCTGCAAGCGTCTGAATCTCCACGGTGAAGTGCTTTGGATAGTCCTTTGGATAGACTGACGAGAGATGCTGCGCGAGAACGGTGAGGTCGGCCTGCGCCTCGCTTTGGCTGACTCCTGGCTTCAGGTGGCCAAGCATAAACCAGTGACGATTGTATCCGAGCGTCGCGGTGGTATCGGCATGGCTCGGTTTCTCCGGGATCCAGAGGTCAGAGTCCCCCCAGCCAAAGCGCGGCGGCATGACGCCAACGAGCGTGCGAGCTGTGCCGTTCAAGACAAACGTTTTGTTCAGAATGCTGGGGTCGGCGTTGAAACGGTTGACCCAAACTTTGTAGCGTAAAACAAAGACAGGTGGAGATCCGGGTTCGTAGTCCGCTGGCCCGATGACGCGACCGATGAGCGCGGGCATCCCCAGGAATTCAAAGGTTCCGGGCGTGACGTAGCCGCCACTGAAGCGATCTGTGCCTTCGCCGTAGGTGTAGAGCACGTCGCCGCCATCATCCGCAATGACGCCGTCAAAAACGTGGTTTTGCGCCAAATAGTCCCAATACTCAGGCCCGCTGTAACCACCCCGGCCGCCGGGCTGATTCTGTTCCGTGTCATGGATTTGGATAGAGACGAAGTGCTTGGCGTCTGGATAGGGGAAAGGCTCCATCAACACGTTTTCGATGACGCTGAAGATGGCAGTCGAGGCGCCGATGCCCAGCGCAAGCGTGACCACCGCCACAATGGCGAAGCCAGGACTTTTTCGCAAGTTTCGCCCGGCATAGACCAGATCTTGCCAAAATGAGAACACGCCTGGGCCTCCCTGAAGTTGATCGAGCGCTCTGAACTAAGAAACGTTTGACGGGCGAATAAGTTCCATCGGCAGGATGGAATTTCGCGAGAATGATTCGCCGGCTCCTTCTTGGATGGCAAAAGCGGACCGAGGTATGCTTCTGCCCTGCCTGCCGTGGATTCTGTGAAAGGAAATTAATCCAAAGGGCCTCTCAAGGCAGATTGGCGGGAGAGTGCGTTTCGGCTAGGATATCCTGACGTCCAAGCCGGTAGCCCAGGCACTCCTGCCCGTGCAGTTTTTGCACCATTACTGTTGGCGATTCGGCGTACAACCAGGAACGGCTGTGTCGCAGTCACGCCATGCGGTTGGGGTCCGAAAGATTCCGGCCAATGATCTCAGAAGGCGAGGAGGATCCAGTGAACAGAATTGCAATGGTGGCGTTGATGGCGGTGAGCGGCGCACTTGTGCCAGGCGCGCGGGCCGCAGGCCAGAACTGCGAACAACTGGCGCACCTCGCCCTGCCCAACACAACGGTTGCATCCGCAGAGACGGTCGCGGCGGGAACCTTCAAGCCGCCGGCGAGCGCGGCCCCCTGGCTCACCGGCGATCCCAGTTTCTACAAAAGACTCCCCTCGTTTTGCAGAGTCTTAGCGGACGCCAAGCCCACCACGGACTCGGATATCAAGATCGAGGTGTGGCTGCCCTCGAGCGGATGGAACGGAAGGTTCCGCGGTCAGGGCAACGGCGGCTTCGCCGGCGAAATTGACTATCGCGCGCTGGCACTGGCCGTTTTACAGGGCTATGCATCGGCGGCCACCGACACGGGCCACGCCGCGGAAGGCACCGACGCGACCTGGGCACTGGGACATCCGGAAAAAATCGTGGACTTCGCCTATCGCGCGATTCACGAGATGACGGTGATTGGCAAGGCTACGACGAAGGCGTTTTACGGCGACGCGGCGCAGCATTCCTATTTTGCGAACTGTTCGAATGGCGGCCGGCAGGCACTAATGGAAGCGCAGCGCTATCCCGAGGACTACGACGGCATCCTCGCGGGAGCGCCTGCGAATTACTGGACACACCTGCTCGCGAGCGCTCTCTACGATGCGCAGACAACGACGCTCGACCCGGCGAGCTATATTCCGACAAGCAAGATCCCCGCGATTGCAAAAGCCGTCAACGATTCCTGCGACGCGCTAGATGGCGTGACGGACGGCGTGTTGAACGATCCGAGGCAGTGCCGCTTCGATCCAGCCGCACTTCTTTGCAAGGCCGCCGACTCCGATGCGTGCCTCACGCAGCCGCAAGTCAGTGCGCTAGGGAAGCTGTATGAAGGCGCCCACGATTCGAAGGGAACGGAAATCTTTCCAGGGTTTTTGCCGGGAGGCGAAAGCGGCGGCGGTGGCTGGCCGCTCTGGATAACGGGCATGGGTCCCGGTAAAAGCCTTCTCTTTGCCTTCGGCAACGGATATTTCTCCGACATGGTCTATAGCCAGCCCGACTGGGATTACAAGAAAGCAAATTTGGACGAAGCCGTCGCCGCTTCCGACAAAAAGTTCGCCGGCGTCCTCAACGCCACCGAAACGGATATGAAGCCATTCAAATCGCGCGGCGGAAAATTGATCATCTATCACGGCTGGAACGACGCCGCCATTTCCGCGTTGAACACGATTCGCTATTACGAGGCCGTCCAAAACAAAATGGGCCAGGCGGAAGCCGCTTCCTTCCTGCGGCTGTTCCTGGTGCCGGGCATGCAGCATTGCGGCGGCGGGCCGGGTCCCGATGTTTTCGGCCAGTCAGGATTCAGCACACCAAGCGATACGCAACACAACATCTATCTTGCGCTCGAACAGTGGGTGGAAAAAGGTGCGGCACCTGCGACGGTCATCGCCACCAAACAGCCGGGCGATGGCTCGACGGCGAGAGTGACGCGGCCGCTCTGCGCGTATCCGGAGGTGGCAAAATACAAGGGCAGCGGCGAAACAAACGACGCCTCGAATTTTGCCTGCGCCCTCAGCGGGCCCGTGAAAAAAGTGGATATACCTTAGCCGTTCGCTCGCGCCCCGGACAAGCCACCCCGGTAACGCGGCCCAGCGAAGGTCTGGCCGTCAAGCGGCGTTTTCTGGGCGGAAGACGCGCTGGAAGCGGGGGCCGGTGAATTGGACTCCCACGAGGTGCTCGCCTTGTGTGGGAGCGTCAACGACGTGGACGACTCGGCCGGATGTGGCGAAATCAGATTCGGTGCGGCGCGAGGCGTAGTGTGAAAAAGGGATGCGAATTTCGAGATCGGAGCCGATGGCCACGTCAAAACGCGTGACGAACGCGGCGCCGCTGCGGCATAAATTTTCGCTGGAAGTTTCTTCTTCAAAAACGACACCGCGGCTGTCGCGTCCCCGCACTCGGAGAGGGAGGCGGACGGCGATTCTACGCTCCGAGCGTTGCTTGGAGGCGGTCTGCGTCAAGTGGACCATGGGCTGGGTCCTCTTTTCTGGCGTCCGCGATGCAGCCAAGTTCTTGGGAGGCTGCAGGGCGGTCATCTATTCCGGCAGCCGATGAGCGGCCGACCTCCTGGTCAGCCGAAAACCGGTTAGCCGCCGCGGCGGTTCGGCTCTCGAAGAAGGATTCCACCTTCTCGACAACCTCACTGGGCGTTCGCGCCGCATGTACGATTCGACGAAGCTCGCTGCCGTTCCCCACGCCATGAGTAAACCAGCAAGCGAACTGTTTCATTTTGCCAATACCATCGGGCAGGTTGGCAGCATTAATTTGCCTATAGTAGCCAGAAAGTAACTGATGGCGCTCCTCCTCGGTGGGTGTGTCGTACCGGCCACTGGCGGCGTATTGCTGCATCTGACGGAAAATCCAGGGGTTGGTGGCGGCTGCGCGGCCGATCATCACCGCGTCGCAGCCGGTTTCGCGCACCATGCGCTCGGCGTCTTCGGGCGCGCTGATATCGCCATTGCCGATGACGGGGATCTTCACGGCTTGCTTCACGGCAGCGATGATGCTCCAGTCGGCGGCGCCAGCATAGCCTTGCGCGCGCGTGCGTGGATGGACGGCGACGCCCTCGACGCCAAGGCTTTCCGCCATTTTTGCGACCTCCACCGCGACGATGGACTTGTCGTCCCACCCGGCGCGGAGCTTGATCGTGAGTGGGATGCGAACGGCGGCACGAACGGTGCGGAAAATTTCTCCAAGCAGTGGAAGATCGCGCAGCAGGCCCGAACCGCCGCACTTGACGACTTTTTTCGCGGGGCAGCCGAGATTGATGTCTACCGCGTCGTAACCAAGGTCTTCCACCATGCGCGCCGCTTCGGCCATGACTTGCGGATTCGCGCCAAACAGTTGCGCGGTGATGGGATGTTCGTCTTCCTGGAAGTAGAGATAGCGGAGCGTCTTGGCGGCGCTGCGCGTGATGCCCTCGGAGCTGGTGAACTCCGTCATGAGCAAGCCGCAACTGCCGAGGCCGCGAATGACGCGGCGGAAAAGCGTATCCGTCACGCCGGCCATGGGGGCGAGGACGGCCGCGGGGCGGATCGTTAGGTCGCGAATTTGAAAAGAAGCTGGAAGCATGGGTTCTCTACCGGTGGCGGAGCCAGAGGACCAGTCCGAAGATCCCGCCGAGGCCGATAGAACCGACCAGAAATACTCTCGCTTCTGGAAGTCCAACCAATCCCATGAGGAGCAGACCAAGCACAATGACGAGTCCGATGGGGTGGCCTGTCAGCAGGCCGCCTCCTTTAACGCCAAAAGGAACAACCACGCTTGGATCAGGTTCCGAGTTGAGTTGGACATGTTGCCGCATATCGAGTACCTCTCAAGCCCTCCTATTGTTTATACACCTCGAACGCACATTCTGAAACGGGCTTGATAGGCCGCGATGCTCCGCGGGAAGAGACGCCCCGGTCGTCGGCAGGAGAGGTCCGTCAGTTCCGTTGGTCGTTCGCTCGAAGTACGCTCAAGACCAGCCGGATCGATATGCCTTGTCGGCGAGGTCGGGAGATCCCTCACCCGATGGGGTGGAGTGGCACGGGATAGCGTAAGATCGAGCGTTCGCTTGTGCTCCGAGAAAGAGCTTCGAGGTAATTATGAGATGCATGGTTGGTCTTTTTTGTCTGGCTGTTTCTTCCTGCGTTGCGGTCCCGGCAAACTCACAGGAAATACGCGACGGGCAGGGCTTGCTCAGGGCGATGCACGACCGTTACAAGGATTCCTGGTACGAGTCGGTCGTCTTCAAAGAGAACGCCATAACGCTGAATGCCGACGGCACCTCTCAAACGGAGGTCTGGGATGAAGCACTCGAACTGCCAGGAAAACTGCGCATCAACAGAGGTGCGGCCAGCGAGGGGAATGGCTTCGTCTTTGTTGACGGGACGCTGACAACATTTCAAAAGGGCAAAGCCACGGGGCCTCGCCCGTTCGTTCACATGCTGCTGGTGCTGGGGTTCGATGTATACCGTCAAGATTCAAGGGCGACCATCGATCAAGTGAAGGGCCAGGGCTTCGATTTGGCGCAGATTCACGAAGAGAAGTGGGATGGGGAGGATGTCTACGTCGTTGGCGCGGCAAAAGGCGATTTGAAATCAAAACAGTTCTGGATCGAGAAGAAGCGACTGCTCTTCGTGAGACTGATCGCGCCGGATGAACATGATGCCACGAAAATGCACGACACGCGTTTCAAGGATTACCGCAAGCTCTCTACAGGCTGGATCTCCGCCCGCGTTGAGTTTTACGTGGACGGAAAAAACACCTTCAACGAAGACTATTTTGCCATCGAGGCTAACGCCAAGTTCGACCAGGCTCTGTTCGATCCCCTAAAGTTCAACGAGACAAGTATAAGTTCCGGCGGCAGGAAGTGAGCAGCGCTAGAAACTCCTCCCTTTCAAGAAGCAAACCCGAACGGGCGGGAGGCGGCGAGGGCAGCCAGAGGATCGACACCAACACTTTGATGACAAGCGAATTGTTGGCGTTCTAGGACTGGCATGCTAAGGGAGATGGATCAGTCAGCAACCTCCACAAAGCGGGCGATCTGTTTGGCAGGGAGCGAGGTGCCATTTGCGAAAAGCTTGGATGACGTTTCTATGGCTCGCGGCCTCGGCGTTTTTGGCGCGTGAGATTCCCGAGGCGCAGGACTCT
>Ga0210387_10004260_pt1 | contig 10972 bp, 10 predicted proteins | sample IncBWC7OmetaG_FD_160108 | JGI IMG/M metagenome (GOLD analysis project Ga0210387, IMG submission 160108) | Forest soil microbial communities from Barre Woods Harvard Forest LTER site, Petersham, Massachusetts, United States - Inc-BW-C-7-O ... | reverse complement strand
CGGTTGATCCGCGATACGCCTGACGTCGACTACTACGCGACCTTCGACAATTTCCAGGTCGGCGTATTGCAGGCGCAATCGATCGAGCAGAAGCTCGGCTTGAAGGACGGCAAGGGGCCGTTCAACATCGAGCTGTTCGGTGGCTCGCCCGACGACAACAACGCCTATTTCTTCTACAATGGCGCGATGTCGGTGCTGAAACCCTACATCGACAGCGGCAAGCTCGTGGTGGCGAGCGGGCAGATGGGCATGGACAAGGTCGCGACCTTGCGCTGGGACGGCGCCACCGCGCAGGCGCGCATGGACAACCTGCTCTCTGCTTACTACGGCAAGAAGCATGTCGATGCGGTGCTCTCGCCCTATGACGGGCTTTCGATCGGCATCATCTCCTCGCTGAAGGGCGTCGGCTATGGCAGCGCCGATCAGCCGATGCCTGTCATCTCCGGGCAGGATGCGGAAGTGCCCTCGATCAAGGCGCTGCTGCGCGGCGACCAGTACTCGACCATCTTCAAGGACACCCGCGACCTCGCCAAAGTCGCAGCCTCCATGGTCGACTCGGCGCTGAACAACAAGCAGGTCGAGGTCAACGACACCAAGACCTACAACAACGGCGTCAAGGTCGTGCCGTCCTATTTGCTCAAGCCGGTCGTGGTGGACAAGAGCAATTGGGAGAAGGTTCTGGTTGACAGCGGCTACTACAAGAAGTCGCAATTCGACTGAGCAAGATTTGCGGCAGGCGCCTCTCGCGCCTGCCGGCTTTGCGGGACGTGAATGCAATGACGGCCATGCTGGAGATGCGCGGCGTCAGCAAGAGTTTTGCCGGCGTGCGCGCGTTGCGCGATGTCAATTTCACCGTGGAAGCAGGACAGATCCACGCCCTGGTCGGCGAGAACGGGGCCGGCAAATCGACCTTGATGAAGGTGCTGAGCGGCGTCTATCCGGCCGGCGACTATGAAGGCACCATCATCTTCGACGGCGAGGAGCGGCGCTTTCGCGATATCAACGACACCGAAAAGCTCGGGATCATCATCATCCATCAGGAACTGGCGCTGATCCCGCTGATGTCGATCGCGGAGAACATTTTCCTCGCCCACCCGCCGTCGCGGTTGGGTGTCATCGATCAAACGGAAGTCTACAGCCGCACGTCCGAGCTGCTCGCCCAGGTCGGGCTGCGCGAGCAGCCGGACACGCTCATCACCGATCTCGGCGTCGGCAAGCAGCAACTCGTCGAGATCGCCAAGGCGCTGTCCAAGAAGGTGCGCCTGTTGATCCTGGACGAGCCGACCGCGAGCCTGAACGAAGCCGACAGCGCGGCGCTGCTGGAGCGTCTGCTTGCGTTCCGCGCGCAGGGCATCGCCTCGATCCTGATCTCGCACAAGCTGAACGAGGTCGCCAAGGTCGCCGACCGCATCACGGTGCTCCGCGACGGCCGCACGGTCGATACGATCGATTGCAGGACCGAGTCTGTCGAGGAAGACCGCATCATTCGCAGCATGGTTGACCGCGACCTCGCGCACCGCTTTCCCGAGCGTCACGCCATAATCGGCGAGCCTGTACTGGAGGTTGAGAACTGGTCGGTGCAGCATCCGCTGCATTCCGAGCGGCAGGCAATCAAGAATGTCGACTTCCGCGTCCGCGCAGGCGAGGTGGTCGGTATCGCCGGGCTGATGGGCGCGGGCCGCACCGAGTTTGCCATGAGCCTGTTCGGCCGCGCCTGGGGCAAGAATATCCGTGGCCGCGTCCGCATCGAGGGCAGCGAGGCCGACCTGTCCAGCGTGCCGGCCGCGATCGCCGCGGGCCTGGCTTATGCCACGGAGGATCGCAAGCAGCTCGGCCTGATCCTCGCCGACGACGTCAGGAAGAACATCACGCTGGCGAGCCTGCAGCAGGTGGCGTCCCGCGGCGTGATCGACGATTTCCGGGAGCTGAAAGCCGCCGGCGACTACCGCAACCGCATGCGCATCCGTAGCCAGGATGTCTATCAGGAAACGGGCACGCTCTCGGGCGGCAACCAGCAGAAGGTCGTGCTCTCGAAATGGCTGATGACGGGCCCGAAAGTGCTTATCCTCGACGAGCCGACCCGCGGCATCGATGTCGGCGCCAAATACGAGATCTATTCGATCATCAATGAGCTCGCCGAAGCCGGCAAGGGCGTGGTGGTGATCTCCTCCGAGATGGGCGAGCTGATCGGCATCTGCGACCGGATTTGCGTCATGAATGACGGCGCCTTTGTCGGCGAGTTTGCCGGCTCCGAGGCGACCCAGGAAAAGATCATGCGCGCGATCATGCGCAACGACCGGCTCAAGTCCGGCGGACAGGAGAGCGAGGGACGCGTGGGAGGGATGCAGTCATGACCGACAAGACGGTTTCGCTGCCCGAGGAACGCAAGGGCGGCAGCTTTGTCAGGAACAACCTGCGCAATTACGGCATGCTGCTGTCGCTGTTTGCCATCATGCTGTTCTTCGAGTTCATGACCGAAGGCACGCTGCTGCAGCCGCTCAACCTCACCAATCTGGTGCTGCAGAACAGCTATATCGTGATCATGGCGCTCGGCATGCTGCTCGTGATCGTGACCGGCCATATCGATCTTTCGGTCGGCTCGGTGTCGGGGTTCATCGGCGCGGTCGCGGCCGTGCTGATGGTGCATTACCACGTCGATTTTCCGCTGGCCGTCATTGCCTGCCTGATCCTGGGCGCCGCGATCGGCGCCGCGCAGGGCTATTGGGTGGCCTATTTCCGCATTCCCTCCTTCATCGTCACGCTCGCGGGCATGCTGGTGTTCAAGGGGCTCGCGCTTGCGGTGCTGCAGGGCCAATCGGTCGGGCCGTTTCCGCCGACGTTCCAGAAATTGTCCTCCGGTTTCATCGCGGAGTTGTTGCCCGATATCGGTACCCTGCATCCGACGTCGCTGCTGATCGGCATCGTGCTGGCGCTGGCGCTGGTCTATGCCAGCGCCAAGACGCGTGCGCGCGAGGCGTCGCACGGGATCGACGTCGAGCCCTTTGCGCTGTTTTTTGCCAAGAGCATCCTGCTCGCTGGCGTCGTGCTCTATTTCACCTGGCTGATCGCGTCCTATCGCGGCTTTCCGAACGTACTGGTCATCATGGCGGTGCTGATCGCGCTCTATGGCTTTGTTACGCGCCGCACGGTGATCGGCCGGCAGATCTATGCTGTCGGCGGCAATGCCAAGGCGGCGAAACTCTCGGGCATCAAGGCCGAGCGGCTGACCTTCTTCACCTTCGTCAATATGGGCGCGCTCGCAGCCCTCGCCGGCCTCGTCTTCGCCGCGCGCCTCAACACGGCGACGCCGAAGGCCGGCCTCGGTTTCGAGCTCGACGTCATCGCCGCCTGCTTCATCGGCGGCGCGTCGGCCTATGGTGGGGTGGGGCGGGTCGGCGGCGCCGTGGTTGGCGCCATGATCATGGGCGTGATGAACAACGGCATGTCGATCCTCGGCGTCGGCATCGACTACCAGCAGGTGATCAAGGGCCTGGTGCTGTTAGGGGCGGTCTGCTTCGACGTCTATAACCAGCGGAGATAGCTTTATTCGATATCGACGACAATCTTGCCTTGAGCGGACCGGTCTTCAATCGCCGCATGCGCCTCAGCGATGCTAGACAGATTGAAACGGCGCGGGTCGAGGCGAGGGTGCAATTGACCGGCTTCCGCCAGTCGCGTGGCCTCGCGCATGATCTCGCCATGATGCGCGCGGCCTTCGCCTGTCAGCAGCGGCAGCAGCGTGAACACGCCGGAATAGCTGCCGCCACGGAACGACAGCGGCGCCAGCGCATGGGTGCCCCAGCCGAGCGCGCTCACGACATGGCCGAAGCGCTTGATCGCATTGAAGGACGCATCGAGGGTCGTTCCGCCGACATTGTCGTAGACGATGTCAAAGCCCTTACCGCCGGTGTACTCGGCTACATATTGCTCGACTTTGGCCTTGTCGTAGTCGATCGGAGTGGCGCCAAGCTGTTTGATATAGTCGAGGCTCTTGGCCGATCCGGTTGCAAACACCTTTGCACCCCTGGCGCGCGCGAGCTGCACGGCGACATGTCCGACACCGCCGGCGCCGCCATGGATCAGCACGTTCTGGCCGGCCTGTACATGGGCGCGATCGACCAAGCCCTCCCAGGCCGTGATGAAGACCAGCGGCAGGGCGGCGGCCTCGCGCATGCCGAGATTGTTGGGTTTGCGCGCGAGCAGCGTCGCATCGACCGCGGCATATTGGGCCAGCGAGCCCTGCACGCCGCCGACCCCGCCGGTCATGCCATAGACCTCGTCGCCGGCGCGGAAGGCGGTGACATCGGATGCAACGGCCTCCACCGTGCCGGCGAGATCGATGCCCAGGATCGCAGGGAAAGGATGGCGCGCATGCGCGGCGGCACCGGCCCTGATCTTGGTATCGAGCGGATTGACCCCGCTCGCCTTGATCCGGACCAGCACTTCACCCGCCGCCGGCTTCGGCCGCGCAATCGACGCGAGCCGGAAGGGCCCTTTCGCGCCATCGAGAATGGCGGCTTGCATCGTGTCCGCGGCCATCACCTAGCCGCCGGCCGCTTCGATGATGAGGTTTGCAATCTCTTCGGGATGGGAAATCAACCCGAGATGGCTTGCCTTCACTTCGATGGTCTTGGCTCCCATTCGCTTTGCCATGAAGCGCTCGAGGTCCGGATTGATGGTGCGGTCTTCGGTCGAGACCGCGTAAAAGCTCGGCTTCGATCGCCATGCCGCATGGGTGGTCTTGCCCGTGAGCAGCGCCTTGTGGAAGGGCTCCTGCATCGCATAGAGCACCTTGGCCTTGGCTGGCGGAATGTCGCCCGCGAAATCGCGCAGGAAGGCTTCCTCGGAAAGGCGCCCTTCGTCGCCGTCGAAGACGATGCCAGCCGACGCCGGCGGCGTCGGATAGGTTTTGGCGAGCGCGGTGTAATCCTCGCCCGCGTCCGGCGCGCGCGCGGCCACATAGACCAGCGCCGACACGTTCGGATTCATGCCGGCTTCTGTGACGATCATCCCGGAAAAGGAATGGCCCACCAGCACGGTCGGACCATCTTGTCGCGCCAGCACTTTCTCGGCGGAAGCGACCGCATCCTCCAGTGTGGTCAGCGGATTCTGCACCGAGGTGACGTTGAGCCCGGCCGCCTGCAGCTTCGGGATCACCTCGGTCCAGCAGGAGCCATCGGCAAACAGCCCGTGCACGAGTACGACGTTCTTCGCCTTCACCGGCGCGGCGGCAGCGCGTGTTGCAGGCAACAACGAAGCCGCAGCAAGCGCGGCCACCGCGGTAGAAAAAGTGCGTCTATCCATCAGCATGACATCTACTCTCGGCGTGATGTTGACTCTACGTTTTGGCACCCCACCTTGTTACGGCGCCGTGGTCGCTTTTGTTGCGATCGCTTTCAGCGCGCCCGACATTGCGTTGACGGGAGCGCTCGTGGCTTCGCTGAGCCCGTGGCGATGCGCCAGATAGGCCGGATCGTTATAGGAGAGCCAGGTCGTGCCGGCCTCGTCCTGCCAGACCAGGGCTTTGAGCGGCAGGTCGATGCCGATGGTCTGCACCGATTGCATCAAGGGCGTGCCGCCCTTGGCGGCGCCGAAGATCAGCAGATCAGTCGGCCGCAGCTTCATGTCGACGGCGGCGGCGCCCGCGGCGTGATCGACATGGGCGAACACCGTCATGCCCTTGGCCTTCACCTCGGCCTCGAGCCGCTGCATGGTTTCTTGCGGCCCGAAGGCGCTCTTCACCGTGACTAATCCGTCTGCAGCCATTGCCTGTGCTCCCGATAGCCATAATGCCGCGGTCAAAACGAAGGTGACGACTTGCGCAGGGTACGTCATCTCACTTGTTCCTGAACAGCTTTGTGACAGGCGAAAATTCTACTCAAGATGTGAGTTTCGCCAGGCCCTTCCAGTCGAAATTGATGCCATGGCCGGGCCTCGCCGGCGCGAGCGCCTTGCCGTCTTCAAGCACCAGCGGGTGCTCGATATAGCGGTCGAGCCCGAAGCCATGCGCCTCGAGATAGGAGCGGTTGGGGCAGGCCGCGAGCAGGTGCACGGTGATGTCGTGGGCGCCGTGGCTCGTGACGGGAAGGTTGAAGGCCTCCGCAAGGCGGGCGATCTTCATGAAAGAGGTGACGCCGCCGCAATTGGTCACGTCGGGCTCGGGATAGGAGACCGCGTCGGCGGCGATGTAGTTCTTGAACTCCCAGAGCGAGCGCAGATTCTCGCCGGCCGCGACGGGCACGCCGCCGGCTGCGATGATCCGCGCGTGGCCGGCGACATCGTCGGGAATGATCGGCTCTTCGAGCCAGGTGAGGTCGTAGGGCTGAAGCGCCCGCGCGGCGCGCACGGCTTCCTCGACCGTCCATTTCATGTTGGCGTCCGCCATCAGCGGAAAACCTTCGCCGAGATGGCCTCGCATCGCCTTGACCCGCGCGACGTCGGAAGCGAGATCCGGCCGGCCGACTTTCATCTTGATGGCACGAAAGCCCTTGCCGAGATTCTCATCGGTCTGTTGCAGCAGCGCTTCCACCGACAGATCGAGGTCGATGCCGCCGGCGTAGCAGGGGACACGATCCTCGAACCCGCCGAGCAGGCGCCAGAGCGGCAATGTCGCACGTCGTGCCTTCAGGTCCCACAGTGCGATGTCGACGGCCGACAGCGCCAGCACGGTCGGTCCGCCGCGGCCGCCATAATGCAGGCCCCACCAGATGCGATGCCAGACGGCCTCGGTCTCGGCGGCCTCGAGACCTTCGATGAGTTCCGGCACTTCGCGGCGAAGGATGTCGGCGATCGCGCCGCCGTTGCGGCCGACGGTATAGGTATAGCCGACGCCCTCGGCGCCATCGGTGTCGTGCACGCGGACCGTGATCAGCTCGAACGCGGCGATCTGGCCGTGTGTGCTGTCGGACAGCGTCACAGCAAGCGGGATCCGGTACTGTCCGGTTTCGACGTTCTTGATGCGTGCCATTTGATTTCCACCCTGGCGCTTCCACCCTGTTTTTCGGCCAGAGTAGGGTGCGCACGGCAGCACTGCAATTGCCAAGAATAGAGGCGGCAATTGCCTCTGTGCATGGCCCCGGATTGGCGCGGCTTCGGTCTAACTGCTAGAAAGGTAGCGATATCTGAGCTTTGAAGAAGGGTTTTGGCGATGATCGAGATCGTAGGTGTTATCGGCGCGGGCACCATGGGCAATGGCATTGCGCAGATCTGCGCGGCAGCCGGGTTGCAGGTGGTCATGACCGACATTTCGGATGCGGCCGTGCAGCGCGGCCTTTCCACCGTTGGCACCAGCCTCGAGCGCCTCGTCAAGAAGGAGAAGATGAGCGCGGCCGACCGGGAAGCCGCGCTGGGTCGCATCCTCGGCACGACCGATAAGACCAAATTGGCAAATTGCGACCTCGCGATCGAGGCGGCGACCGAGAATGAGGAGCTGAAGCTGAAGATCCTGAAGGATCTCAGTTCGGCTCTCAATCCGCGCGCGATCATTGCCACCAACACGTCGTCGATCTCGATCACGAAGCTTGCGACCGCGACCGATCGCCCGGACCGCTTCATCGGTATGCATTTCTTCAATCCGGTGCCCGTGATGGCGCTGCTTGAATTGATCCGCGGCTTGCAGACCTCGGACGACACGGTCGCCAAAGCGGAAGCCTTCGCCAAGCGCGTCGGCAAGGTGGCGATTACCGCAAAGAACAGTCCGGGATTTGCCGTCAACCGCATCCTCTGCCCGATGATCAATGAGGCGATCTTCGCGCTGCAGGAGGGGATCGCGACCGCGGAGGAAATCGATGCCGGCATGAAGCTCGGCTGTAACCATCCGATCGGGCCGCTCGCGCTCGCCGACCTGGTCGGCCTCGACACCATGCTGGCGGTGATGGACGTTTTCTACAAAGGTTTTAACGATCCAAAATACCGCGCCGCGCCACTGCTCAAGGAGATGGTCGACGCCGGCTATCTCGGCCGCAAGACGGGACGGGGCTTCTACGACTACGGAAAGCAGTGACATCGCTGATTTCGGGAAAACTCTTTCCCGGAACGCTGCGACAATGAGAGAACATTCCAATTGGCAGCTTGTAAAAGACCCGCATGAAACGTTTGCCGAACCTGAAGCGACTGGGCTTTTTTACGCGACTACTCGATGAGGCGACGCCGGCGGAACGGTATCGTCTGGCGGCCGAGCAGATCAGGCAGGCGGAGAAATCTGGCCTCGATTCCGCTTGGATCGCGCAGCACCATTTCCACGAGCGGGAAGGCGGGCTTCCGGCTCCCTTTGCCTTTCTCGGCTTCGTCGCCGCGCAGACCTCGCGCATCCGCCTCGGCACCGGCATCGTTACGTTGCCGCTGGAAAATCCGGTGCGGGTGGCGGAGGACGCTGCTGTTCTCGACCTGATGTCGAATGCGCGGTTCGAGCTTGGCGTCGGCACCGGCGGAAATCCTTCCGCCTTTGCGGCCTTCGGGCTCGATAGCGCCGAGCGCAACGAAATCTTCGCGCGTAATCTCGACATCGTCCGCAATGCGCTCGCCGGCAAGCAGCTCACCGGCGGCGACACGCTCTATCCGACTCGGCCGCAATTATGCGACCGCATCTGGCAGGCGACGTTTTCGGTCGCCGGTGGAGCGAGAGCCGGTAAGGCCGGCGACGGGTTGCTGTTGTCGCGGACCCAGCCGCGCTCAAAGGACGCGCCGCACGCGACCCTGGCCGAGATTCAACATCCCATTATCGACGCCTATCTCGCCGCGTTGCCGCCGGGGCGAGAGCCGCGGATCATGGCCTCGCGCAGCGTCTTTGCGGCTGACGATCGCGAGCAAGCGCTGCATCTCGCCGGCATTGGAATTAGGCGCGCGCTACCAAACTTCATGGCCGGTGGCCACTTGCCGCCTGGAGAGACGACGGCCGAGATGATCAAGGCGTTCGACACCCATGTCGGCACGCCCGACGACGTCGTCGCCTCGCTCCGCTCCGACACCACGCTGGAGCGGGTGACTGATCTGGTCTTCCAGGTGCATTCGGTCGATCCGCCGCCGGCATATGTTCTGCGATCGATCGAGCTGGTCGCGGAGAAAGTGGCGCCGGCGTTGGGTTGGACGAAGACGGCGACGGCCGACGTGGCGTTGGTTTGAAAGAACGGAATGATGAGTGCAGAGTCGAAAGACATCATCGATCATCTCGCCGGCATCGCGCCGGGATCGAGCCTTGATGACATCCGCGCCCGACGCTTGCAGGCGCGCGAAAACGCGCAGAAGAGCTATCTCACTTTGTTCGAGCCGGCTGATTTCGGCGATGTCGCAGCCTGCGAACGCTACGCGGTCGCAGCCTTCGTGGCCGGCGTGCATGAGGAGCCGCCGGTGGCGGCGTTCTATGTCGCCAGGCTTGCGGATCGTTCGGAACTGGTTGCGGCACTCAAGGCCGAAATCGAGCGAGGAAAGACCAAGGGGCCGTATGGCGCGTTCCCCGCTGGGCCGCTCTCGGTCGAGGACACGACCGGCTTGATCTACCGCGTGGCCGCCGATCGCAAGACGATCCTCGGGGGAAAACTCGCCGCCGCGCTGGAGCACGCACATTTGCTCGTGTTCCGTCCGCGTGACGCGGCGCCAGCGGCGATGCAGGCGCTGCTCGATGCCGGCTGGTCGACCAATGCGATCGTCACTCTGTCACAGCTCGTTTCGTTCCTGTCGTTTCAGGTTCGCTCCGTCGTGGGCCTGCGCACGCTCGGTGCCTCCCTCGGGCGGGGCGCAGCGACCGCCAGAACTGGTTAGGGGCTCATGGCCATGAGTGATTCAGTCATCGTCCATGACAACGAGAATGAGCCCGTCGTCTTCACCCAGGCCGAACTGGGCTGGCTGCCCTGGCTCGAGCCGTTTCCAGAGGCTGAGCTGACCGAGCGGCATTTTGCCGGCCTGGTCGACAGGGCCCGCGCCAAGTCTGATTACTTCCGATTGCTGGTACGCGATCCCGAGGTTCTGGAGGCGAGAACAAAGACCGACAAGGACATTTTCTACAATACCGCGGACGGATTGCCGCGCGCCGAACGCGAGCTCGCGGCGGCTGCGACCTCGCGCTACAACGGCTGCATCTATTGCGCCTCCGTGCATTCGCGCTTTGCCACGACCTATTCCAAGCGCCGCGATGACGTGCAGCGATTGCTCGACGAAGGCGTCGGCGCCGATCTCGGTGCGCGCTGGAATGCGATCGTCAAGGCGTCCGTTGCGCTCGCTTCGACGCCGATCGCGTTCGGTGAGGAACATATCGAGGAGCTGCGCCGCGTGGGACTTGATGACGCCGAGATCGTCGATGTGATCAACAGCGCGTCGTTCTTCAACTGGGCGAACAGGCTGATGCTGTCGTTGGGAGAGCCAACGACGCTGGCCGCGAAGTGAGCAGTGGCATGGAAATTGCCCACTTGAAATTGGATTTTTGGGTAAACGGATGGAGCCGCGCATGAGCAAACTGGATCGCCGCACTCTGGTCAAAGGCTCGCTTGCGGCCATGTTGCTAGGCACGGCCGCGTCGCGCGCCGCTTTCGCGGATTCCGCCGAGCCGATCACGCTTGGCGTCAGCGGTCCCCTGACGGGGCCGAACGCGCAATATGGCACGCAATGGAAACAGGGTTTTGATCTCGCGCTGGACGAGATCCAGGCGGCGGGCGGTATCAACGGCCGCAAACTCGCGTACACCTTCGAGGATAGTCAGAGCGATCCGCGCCAGTCGGTGGCGATCGCCCAGAAATTCGTCTCGGACCCGAAGATCGTGATGGAGCTCGGCGACTTCTCGAGCCCGGCGTCGATGGCGGCCTCACCGATCTATCAGCGCGGCGGGCTCGTGCAGTTCGGCTTCACCAATTCGCATCCCGACTTCACCAAGGGCGGCGACTTCATGTGGAGCACTTCCGTCAGCCAGGCCGACGAGCAGCCGCTGCTCGCGCATTATGCCGTGCGCCATCTCGGTCTGAAGAAGCTCGCCGTGTTGCATCAA
>Ga0210387_10004259_pt1 | contig 10973 bp, 9 predicted proteins | sample IncBWC7OmetaG_FD_160108 | JGI IMG/M metagenome (GOLD analysis project Ga0210387, IMG submission 160108) | Forest soil microbial communities from Barre Woods Harvard Forest LTER site, Petersham, Massachusetts, United States - Inc-BW-C-7-O ... | reverse complement strand
CGAGCGCCTCGGCGTGCTGGACAAAGTGCGGGCGCTCGGCATTTTCAAGCCCGGCGCCGATTTCGAGGCGGACAATGAGCGCGGCTACAACACCTATGCCTTCGCGCGCGCCATCGGCAACAGTCCGCCGCACGCCTACCAAGTGTGGCGGCAGGACTTCGACAAGATGCTCTACGATCACGCGCGCGAAAGCGGCGCCGCCGCCCGCGAGGGCCATGAAGTATTGAGCGTGGAGCAGATCGGTCCGCGCGAAACACGGCTGGAAATTCGCACCGACGAGGGCCGCAGTTACCGCATTCAGGCCCGTTACCTGGTCGACGCCAGCGGGCGCGACGCGTTCCTGTCGGCAAGAAAGAAACTGCGCCGCAAGAACAACGAACACCAGAGCGCCGCCATTTTCGGCCACTTCCGCGGCGCAGAGCTGCGCCCGGGCGAGGACGCCGGCAACATCAGCATCTACCGTTTCGACCACGGCTGGATGTGGATGATTCCGCTGCCGGACGGCGTGATGAGCATCGGCGCGGTGTGCCGTCCGGAATATTTGAAGCAGCGCAAGGGGCGCACAGTGGAGTTCCTGATGGACACGCTGCGCCAGAGCCCGGGCCTGCAGAAAAGAATCGATGGCGCTGAGCTGATCAGCGAGGTGCGCGTCACCGGCAACTATTCCTATGATTCGACGCAGATGGGCGGCCCGGGCTGGGTGATGGTGGGCGATGCCTTTGCCTTTCTCGATCCCGTGTTCTCCTCGGGCGTCTACCTGGCCATGAGCGGCGCCGAACAGGCTGCAGCGGCGGTCGATGCCGCCCTGCGCGAGCCGCGGCGCGAGAAAGCGCTGTTGCGCAAGCTGGAAAAGCGCCAGCGCGCCGGCATGGCGCGATTTTCATTCTTCATCTACCGCTTCAATGGGCCGGTGATGGCGCAAATGTTCCGTCAACCGCGCAACACCTGGCAATTGGAACAAGGCGTCATCTCGATGCTCGCGGGCGATTTGTTCGATACGCCGAAGGTCCTGCGGCGCCTGAGCCTGTTCAAGCTTGTCTATGCGATCGTCGGCCTGCGGGATTGGCGGCGCTGGCGATCCGAGCACAAGTATCGGCTCGCGCAGGCGCGCTCGCAGTTCACCGGAGGCAACACACCGCTGGATAAGATTTAGAGCCTCTCTCGGTCTACAATAAGGAAAACAATCATGCTCAAAATGGTGGCCGCGCTTTCGACGCTGGCGTTGATGTCAGCCTGCGCAACTCATCCCAAAACGACAGCGAGCCGTCCGGCGGCAATCAAGCGCATTGCGATCATTCCTGCGTCGAATCCCAAGTGGTATTCCTTTGAAAACGCCGCCCCGCCCATCGGCGGCTACCCCTTCCAGTATTGGGTGAACAAGGCTGATAGCAAAAGCAAAGCGAAGATCTTCAATGACAGACTGAATTCGCAATCTGCTCATCTGGGGGACAAACTCACGGAGGACGTCGCAGCCGCGCTTCGCGGCCATGGTTTCACCGTAGAAATCTTGGAAGGACTCGCACGGCCCGCGGATGACCCCGACAATGTCGACTACGATAAAATCTCGTCAAACGCCGACGCAATACTGCATGTGTGGATTTCGGAAGTTGGACTCTATTCGTCGGGCTTTTCGCTCGACTACATCCCCCGCGTCAATGCGGGAGGCAAATTGTTTGTCAAAGGACAGGACGACAACATCTACGATGAGGGCATTTATTACGGGGTCGATGCAAGAAAAGGCAAAGAATGGGCGATCGTCCCGGATGCAAAGTACGCTTACCGGTCATTTGACCTGGTGATGTCCAATACTGACGAGCTGCGATCCGCGTATGCAACCGGCGTTCTCGAGATCAGCAAGCGCATGTCCGAGCAGATTTTCAATTCCATCGGCAAATTCACGGCGGACGAGCATACACAGGCGCAATAGGCCGATCGGCGGATGCGCCCGTCTATGCCGCTGCCTTGTCGAGCTTGGCGCGCCGCGCCATCCATACGCTCACGCCGATGATCATCGTGCTCACCGCGGCGAGGGTGAGGGTCGCGAGCACGTTGATTTCGGGGCTGACGCCCAAGCGGACTTTGGAAAACACCACCATGGGCAACGTGCTGCTGCCCGGACCCGAGGTAAAGCTGGATATCACCAGATCATCCCAGGACAGCGTGAAGGCCAGGAGCCATCCCGACAAAATTGCGGGGAAGATGATCGGCAGCGTGATGACGAAAAATATCTTGAAAGGACGCGCACCCAAATCCATCGCCGCTTCCTCGAGCGCCGTGTCGAAGCTCGCCAGACGCGAATTCACGATGACCGTCACATAGGCCATGGAAAATGTCATGTGACCGATGGTCATGGTGGTAATTCCGCGACCCGCCGGCCACCCGATGAGTTGCTCCAGGGCGACGAACAGCAGCAGCAAGGACAGCCCCGTGATCACCTCAGGCATGACCAACGGCGCGGTCGTCATCGCGTTCAAGGTAAATCGTCCGCGGAACCGGCTGAATCGCGCCAAGCCAAAACCGGCGAGCACACCCAGGATCACGGAACCCGTGGCGTTGATGACGGCCACCTTCAAGGAAATCCACGCCGCGTCCAGAATCTCCTCGTTGTTCAGCAGCGCGTAGTACCACTTGAGGGTCGGCGAGTTCGCGCCATCCCAGACAGTCACCAATTTCGAGGCGTTGAACGAAAACACCACCATGGACAGGATCGGGATATAGAGAAACGCAAAGCCGAACGCAATGCAGGTCAGGATAAAAAACGAACTGCGATAATTCATCGCGCACCCGCCGTCTCGCGCGCTTGCACGCTTTGGTACCACATCATGAACGGCACCAAGAGTATCAGCAGCAAAATCGCCACCGCGCTGGCCACCGGCCAGGCGCGATTCGAGAAAAATTCATCCCACAGCACCCGCCCGATCATGAGCGAGTTCGGACCGCCGAGCAGCGCCGGGATCACGAATTCGCCGACTGCCGGAATGAACACCAGCATGGAACCTGCCAAAATACCGTTGCGGGAAAGAGGCAAGGTGATTTTGTAAAACGCCTGCCAGGGGCGGCAGCCCAAGTCCTCCGCCGCTTCGAGCAACTGCCAATCCATTTTTTCCAAATTCGCGTAGAGCGGCAGGATGAGAAACGGCAGGTAGGAATACACGATGCCGACGTACATGGCGAACGGCGTGTACAGCATCGTCAAGGGCTCATGAATCAGCCCAAGCGACATCAACACATTGTTGATCACGCCATTGGCCTTCAACAGCCCGATCCAGGCATAGACCCGCAGCAGCAACGACGTCCAAAACGGCAGGATGACCAGCAGCAACAGGACATTGCGCAGCGCAGGCCTGGCGCGCGCTATCCCGTAGGCCATCGGATAGCCTATACCTAAACACATCATGGTCGAAAGAAACGCGACCTTGATCGAGTTCGCGAAGGCGTGCAGGTACAGGGAATCGGTGAACAGGAAGGCGTAGTTGTCGAAGTTGAGCTTGATCGCGAGCGAGTGCTTGCCGGCCCACTCCAGCAGTGGTTTGTAGGGCGGAATCGCCAGGTCGATGTCCGAGAACGATATCTTGAGGACGATGACAAAAGGCACGACGAAAAACAGCAGCAGCCAGAGGTATGGCAGCGCCACAACCAGTCCCCGGCCGGTGATACCAACCCGGCGAAGATGTCCGGCTAGCGTCGTGGAGCTAACGGGTCACCACCACCGGGCTGGTCGCATCCCACGACAGATAGACCTGCTGATCCCAACCGATGGCTTCCGCATGGCGCGATGTGTTGGGTTGCGTGACCCGCACCACTTTGCCGGTGGGCAGTTTGACCAAGTAGATCGATAAGTCGCCGAGATAGGCGATGTCCTGCACGGCGCCGCGCACCACATTATCCGCGCCGCCCTGCGGCGCAGTTGTGGACATGAATATTTTTTCCGGGCGCACCGCCGCCCAGACGATGGCCTCGGGCGGCGCGCTGATCCCGTGGCTGACATAAATCGTGCCTCCGAGTTCCGCCGAGCCGATGCGCACATAGTCCGGCTCATCTTCGATGAGTTTGCCCTCGAACATATTCACCGAGCCGACGAAATCCGCCACGAACTTCGAGCTCGGGAATTCGTATATCTCGGACGGCGTTCCCGCTTGAACAATTTCGCCGTGATCCATCACGCCGATGCGGCTCGCCAAAGTCATGGCTTCCTCTTGATCGTGGGTGACGACGATGAAGGTCACGCCCAGCTTGTCCTGCAGGCTGATCAATTCGAATTGGGTATGCTCGCGCAGTTTTTTATCGAGAGCGCCCAAGGGTTCATCCAGCAGCAGCAGTTTTGGGCGCTTGACCAGCGAGCGAGCCAGCGCGACCCGCTGGCGCTGTCCGCCGGATAGCTGGTGCGGCATGCGCTTGGCGTAGCCGCTCATTTTGACCAGTTCCAGCATGGTCGCGACACGCTCCTGGATCTGAAGTTTGGGCAGGCGGTCCTGCTTCAAGCCGAAGGCCACGTTGCGTTCGACGTTCATGTGGGGAAACAGCGCGTACGACTGGAACATCATGTTCACCGGCCGCTCGTAAGGCGGCACGCCGGTCATGTCCTCGCCGTCGATGAGTATTTTTCCCGACGTCGGCGTTTCGAATCCGCCCAACATGCGCAGCAAAGTGGTCTTGCCGCATCCGGAGGCACCCAGCAGACAAAAGATCTCGCCCTTGTAGATCTTCAAGGAGACGTCGTTCACCGCGGTGAAGTCACCGAACGACTTGCTGATACGTTCGACTTCAACGTAGGGCCGCGCAGCGGGATCGTTCCAAGGCTGGGCTTTGACGACGCCTCCCGCGGAAGTCGGCATCGGTTATTGACCCGTCTTGAATTTTTGCCAAACCCGGGTGATGGCGCGGGTCTGCTCGGGCGAATCGGCGAGTTGCACCGCCAGCGACTGCCGCTGATCGAGCGGCGGATAGATCCCAGGATCGTCCTTGACTGCCGGCAGCACCAGCGGCTGGGAGGCGGCATTGGCATTGGCATAGCGCTTGAAGTTGGAGACATCCGCGATGACCTGCGGCGTCATCATGTAATTCATGAAGGTGTAAGCGCTTTGCGGGTCCGGCGCATCCTTCGGTATCGCGAGCATGTCGAACCAAAGAATCGAGCCTTCCTTGGGGACGACGTACCTGATGTCGATCCCCTTGTTGGCCTCGCGCGCGCGATCGCGCGCCTGCATCACATCGCCGTTGTAGCCCACGGAGACGCATAGATCGCCGTTGGCGAGCGCCTCGATGTATTCCGACGAACTGAAGTTGCGGATGTATGGCCGAATTTTGATCAGCACCGCCTCCGCTTGTGCCAGATCATCCGCGCTCTGCGAATTCGGATTCTTGCCCATGTAGCTGTAAACGGCCCGGAGCATTTCGGCAGGCGAGTCCAGCAGGCTGATGCCGCACTTCGCCACTTTCGAGGCGACCGCCGGGTCGAATACCAGGCGCCAGCTGTCGAGCGGCGCATCGGGCATCAGAGCCTTGACCATCTTCTCGTTGTAGCCGATACCGTTGGTGCCCCACATATAGATGACGCCATGGCTGTTTTCCGGATCGTGCAGGGCAACCTTGGCCATGAGCTGCGGATCCATGTTCTTCAAATTGGGCAGCTTGGATTTGTCCAGGTTCAGAAAGGCGCCGGCTTTGATCTGCCTTTCGAAGTAGGAGGCGGTGGGCACCACGATGTCGAATCCGCTGCTGCCGGCAAGCAGCTTGGTCTCGAGCGTTTCGTTGGTATCGAAGTAGGCGGCATGCACTTTGATGCCGGTCTGCTCCTGAAAATCCGACAGCGTGTTGGGCGCCAGGTAATCCGACCAAATGTAGAGGTTCAGAACTTTACCGCCGCCGGTGCTGCCCGGGGCCGAACTGCCGGTGGACTTGCCGCCGCAGCCACTCAAGATGAACCCACACACAAGCGCCAGAATCGCCGTCCGACGAACGCTGAACATCCGACGCTTCCTCTATTTTTTTAACGTAGGCTAGTTATAGCTCAGCAGCCACTCGACCGCTAGACGTTCAACAACAAGTGTTCGCGCTCCCACGAACTGATGACTTGCGCGAAGGTCTCGTACTCGGCTTCCTTGACGGCCGTATAGGCCAGTACAAAGCGATCGCCGAACAGGTCCACCAGCGGCTTCGACTCGCGCAGCAGACGCAGCGCCTCGGCCAAGGTGCGCGGCAGCGCAATGGCCATATCGTAAGCGCTGCCGCCGATGGGCTCCGAGGGCTTGAGCCGCTCCATCATGCCGAGATAGCCGCAGGCCAACGAGGCCGCGATGGCAAGATAGGGATTCGCGTCGGCGCCGCCCACGCGATTCTCGACGCGCCGCGCGTCGGGGCCGGACATCGGCACCCGCAAGCCCGCGGTTCGGTTGTCGTAACCCCAATGCACATTGATGGGCGCCGACGAATAGCGGCTGATGCGCCGGTAACTGTTCACATTGGGACAAAACAGCGACATCGCACCCGGCAAGTATTTCTGCAGGCCGGCGATGTGGCCGAAAAATAGTTCCGACGGCGAACCATCGGGGAGGCTGAAAATATTCTTGCGGCTCTTCGAGTCGATGATGCTTTGATGCAAGTGCATCGCGCTGCCCGGCTCTTTGGCCATCGGCTTCGCCATGAAGGTGGCGTACATTTTATGGCGCATGGCCGCTTCGCGCGCCGTGCGCTTGAACAAGAAGGCCTGGTCGGCAAGGCCCATCGGATAGCCGTGCAGCAGGTTGATCTCCATTTGCGCCGCGCCGGATTCGTGAATCAGCGTGTCGATCTCGATGTCCTGCGCCTCGCAGAACGAGTACATGTCGTCGAACAGCGGGTCGAACTCATTGACCGCGGCGATGCTATAGGCTTGACGGCCGATCTCCGGACGGCCCGAGCGGCCCACCGGCGGCTTTAGGGGATAGTCGGAATCGATGTTCGGTTCCACCAAGAAAAATTCCAGCTCCGGCGCGACGACCGGCTCCCAGCCCTGCGCCTCGTACAGATCGAGCACCCGCCGCAGCACATAGCGCGGCGCCATGGTGACCGGGCTGCCATCGCCGTAGAAGCAATCGTGGATCACCTGCGCCGTGGGTTCCGCGGCCCAGGGCACGACCCGGACGGTCTTCGGATCCGCCTTCAACACGATGTCGATGTCCGACGGATTCATCGCGCTTTGGTCCTCCGGATAATCCCCGGTGACCGTCTGCAGGAAGATCGCTTCCGGCAGACGCATGCCCTCCTCTTCGGCAAATTTCTCCGCCGGCATCAATTTGCCGCGCGCAACGCCGGCCATGTCCGGAATGATCGCTTCGACCTCGGAAATGCCATGTTCTCTCAAGAATTGTTGAATCGTGCTCGCCATACATCACCTTGAAGCATTCGCCCTTTGACGGCTCGCCTTGCCAAATGCAGCAAACAACGCGCTGGAAAACGGGTCCTTGGCAAACTGCCATTCCGGATGCCATTGCAGCGCCAACGCGAAGGCCGGTGAATCCGCAACGCGAAAGGCTTCGATCACGCCATCCGGCGCACGCGCCTCGACCGCCAAATCGCCCCCGAGTTTTTCAACACCCTGCGAATGCAGCGAATTCACCTTCAAGCGATCCCGGCCTGCGATTTTCTGGAGTTGCCCTCCGGGCTCGAGCAGCACCTCATGGACTGGAGCGTATTGCACCTCCAGGGGTAAGGACTCATCGTCGCGGTGATCGAGGTTCCCCGGCACCTCATGCAGGCGGGGATTCAATGTGCCGCCATAGGCGACATTCATCTCCTGAAATCCGCGGCAGATCGCCAGCACCGGCAAGCCGGCGGCGATAGCCTGCGGAATCAGCGGAAGCGTCGTAGCATCCCGATTTGGGTCATGTAGCGTTCCCGGCTCACTCGCCGGTCCTCCGTAGTGTTGAGGTTCAACATTCGATGGACTGCCCGTGAGCAGCAATCCATCGCAGGCATCCAACAAGGATGGCAAATCAATTTCGGACCCCAGAGCGGGTACGAGCACCGGCACCGCCTTCGCGCCTTGGGCGACAGCTTCGATGTACTTCTCGCCGACCATGTGGAAATAGTGCTTTCCATACAGCCGGCGATCAGCCGGAATTCCAATGAGCGGCAGGCGCGACATGTTTAAAATATTAAACGTCCGGATGGACGACTAAGCTTTGAGAACGACAGTATTACACCACACCGCCCATGCCGCGTCTTAGGAACCCGTGCAAAAAGAGCTAAGATTTAGGCATTTCCAACACTTAGACGTGTTTTGTGCGCTGCAGCAATATTGCCTTTTCATGGAAAACCTCTGTAGGCTCACAGCACCCAATCTAAGTCAATAGCCATAAGATTTTAAACACTTTCGTCAAAAACTCGATGCGCCTCTCGTTCCCCCCCGCCCCCTCCTACTACGCCGCTACCGACCCATTGGCTGCGCGCGCTGCCTTGCGCGGTGAGATCAGAGCCGATGTGTGCGTGCTCGGCGGCGGCATCGCCGGGTGCTCTGCGGCATTGCATCTGGCCAAGCGGGGCTACAAGGTCGCACTGCTGGAGGCGCGTGTCGTGGGCTATGGGGCCTCGGGCCGCGCCGGCGGCCAAACCATATTTGGGTTGGCCGTGGGTCAACAGAAGCTCATCGCGCAAGTGGGCCGGGACGACGCCCAGCGATTGTTCGCCCTCTCGATCGAAGCGTTGGACCTGACTCAAGCGCTGATACGCGACCACGCCATCGATTGCGAATACCACCCCAATCATGTCCATGTCGCCCTAAAGCCGCGCCACGTGCTGGAGCTCGAGCAATGGTGCCGGGAGCTTCGCGAGGAATACGCCTATGAGTCGGTGCGCATGCTGAGCCGCGACGAGCTTCAGTCCCAGGTGCGAAGCGACCGATATCTTGCCGGACTCATCGACTCGCGCAGCGGGCACCTGCACCCCCTCAAGTACACTCACGGCCTGGCCCGCGCCGCAGAAGCGGCCGGTGCCGCGATCTACGAAAATTCCGAGGTGTTGCGCTACGAGGACGGTCCGGAGATTCGGGTACAGACCGCGCACGGCGCGATACGCTGCGCCCATCTCGTGCTATGCGGTAACGCCTATATCGGCGCCGTGGCGCCCGCATTGGCGCGGCGCATTTTGGGCGTGGGCACGTACATCATCGCCACGGAGCCGCTCGGCGAAGAACGGGCTCGAAGCCTGCTGCCGGGCAACGCGGCCGTTGCCGACATCAATTGGATTTTGGATTACTTCAGGCGTTCCCAAGACCATCGACTGCTATTCGGCGGGCGAGTCAGCTACAGCTCGGTACAGCCGCCGCGTCTCGCCGGGTCCATCGCCAAGCGCATGGCGCGCGTGTTCCCGGCGCTCGAACAGGTCAAGGTTGACTACGCCTGGGGCGGCTACTTGGACATCACCATGAGCCGCGCGCCGGACTTCGGACGCCTGGCGCGCAACGTGTTCTACCTGCAAGGCTTTTCCGGTCACGGAGTCGCACTGGCCGGGTTGGCCGGCAAATTGACGGCCGAAGCGATCGCGGGCACCGCCGAGCGCTTCGATGTGTTCGGGCGCATTCCGCATCGCGACTTCCCCGGCGGCCCCTTGTTCCGGCGGCCATCACTGGTGCTGGCGATGCTGTACTACCGGCTGCGGGATGTGCTCTAGCTTCAGCTCGGTTTTTCGGAAGCGGCGAAACTGGCGGACAATTTCTGACCGGTGTCGAGCAGCGTAACGGAATTCAAGCCCCCGCCGTGCGAGCCGTCGCGCAGCGGACTGAACTCGACGCTGACGCGATCGCCGGGCTTGATGGAATTGCGGGTCCAACCGCCGCGCGTCAATACGCCGGGACTGGTGGTTTCAATACTCCACTCCTGCGGCTCGCCCCCGCCCTCCGGCTGCACCAGCACCCAGACGACGCAATGGGGATTGGTCCATTGAAAATTCTTGACCGTGCCCTTGAGCGTCAACGTCTTGGTGCGGTCATAGACCGCGAAGGAGTGATGTGCCAAGGCCGGCCAGGAAGCAACCGCCGCGGCGGCCAGGATTATAGCGCCAAGGCTTTGCCTGATTCGCCACCGGCTCACACTTGTTTGATTCGTGCGTGTTTGATTCGTTCGTGCCTGATTCATTCTTACCTGCGTCATTTCGAGTCTGAGCCCACGGGAACGCCATTGTGGAATTTGATGGGCGCAAAAATCGCATTGCCGTCCTTATCGACAGCATCGTTATAGCTGCCCTGCTCGCAGACTCCTTCGACGATGTCGTATTTCTGCGCCCTCTGCCTCACATATTTACGGGTCGTTTTCCAGGGCTTTGACAGGAGCTTGTTCGCGGTGATTTCCAAGTCGTCGGCCAGCGTGTGCTCATCGAGCAAATGGATTCGCTCGGCAATGTGCATATCGCCGTTGTTCGGCACGCCCACCGCTTCATTGACCGCAAGATAAGCCTGAGGCAGCAGCGCGACGGTATCCACCACCAGCGTTTGCCCCTCCCAGTGTCCTATGGAATGCCCATGAAAGGTGGGATCGGGATCCGCCGGATGCTTACGTCCGTCGGTGTAGATGCGGCGCATTCGATTGCCGTCGCCCTCTCCGAGCAGCGTCACCCTGCCGGGAGTCAACAGGATCTCAAAGCCGTTGTGCGTGATGAGCATGTAGCTCGGCATGCCGGTCGGGAAGCAATGATCGATGACCGGGAAAGGACGGCCGGCTTTTTCCTCGGCGTACATATGTTCGACTTGCTTGGCGATCTCCGGCTTCCAGGGCGGCGGATTGGTGCGCTCTTGCGCGACCTGATCGCTGATCAGCGGCGTCCAGACGCCGCCCAAATCCGGCAGCTTCGCCATCTCCTGCCAATCCTTCAACGTGGGCGGCGGATTGATCGGCTCCTTGCCGGCGGCGGCAGATGCGGCCGACGCCGCCATGCTCAGCAAGAACAGCGCGCGAAATAAATGGGTCTTCATGCGCGTAAAGATTACCCGAAGCCGCCCC
>Ga0210387_10004256_pt1 | contig 10977 bp, 3 predicted proteins | sample IncBWC7OmetaG_FD_160108 | JGI IMG/M metagenome (GOLD analysis project Ga0210387, IMG submission 160108) | Forest soil microbial communities from Barre Woods Harvard Forest LTER site, Petersham, Massachusetts, United States - Inc-BW-C-7-O ... | reverse complement strand
AGCCCGCAGCATTCACAAAATTCTGCGCCACGTTGGCGCGCCGCTGCGAGAGCGCCTGGCTCGAATCCTGGGTACCGTCGTAGCCCTCGTAGCTCGATTGCCCGCTGATTGTGATGGCCTGCGTCGTGTCGAGCGCGGTCTTTACCCAGTAGGTCAGCGCGTTGCCGCCACTGTGCGATGCTCCGTCTCCTTGAATGTCGGAAGGAATAGTATTGCCATCGAAAATGGGATCGTCGGGCGAAGGAGCACCCGCACTGTAGCTGGTCACAGCGGCATCTGAAGCAGGTCCGCCGTAATTGAAATAGAGCTTGTACGTCGCTGAAGGCGCGTTCTGCGCCGGAAAATTCACTGACACGGCAATGCTGTCGCCTGGATTGACGGGCAGAATGGCCATGCCCGACGCGCTGATCGAGAGCGCCTGCGCAGGGCCGGCCGATCCGCCCTGTGGTGTGATCGCAGCCGTAGCCGTCGGCACAGGATTGGAACAGCCGGTTATGATCAGGGTCTCGATCGTGCCCGTTGTGTTCGGGGTGAAGGTAATCTGGTATCCGGCAGGAATCCCTGAGGGCCGCGCGTCGGCGGTAAACGTCGCCAGCGGAATGGTCGCATTCACCGAGGTGTCCTCGGGCGCACCGTTCGGCAACGTTCCTTGAATCGGCCCGAGCGTCACCGCATACGTGTTGGTATATTTCAGCGGCGTGCCCGTTGTTGAATCCGTAATCGTGATGGCCAGCGAGCCCGAGTCGTTTTTTGTCGGCGGTGTGAATGTGGGTGGGGTGAAGTAGGCCTGGTTCTGATCCTTGTCCCACATCGCCACTGGCGAGCTGCCGGCCTGGCTCGATGTGTACTCAACATCGTAGTTATAAGGCGGAACACCGCCCGTCACCATCAATTGCAGGTAGACATTGGGCGGTGCTGCGATCGAGCCGCCCTCGAACACCACGTTATTCTGATCGGACGGATCGCTCGTCTGCGTGCTGTCGTTGAATTGCAGAGGCACATTGTCGGCAATGAATTTTGGCGTAACGTTCAATCCGCCCGAGTTGGGATGCGAGGCGGCATCGAACATCAGGTCCAGCTCAGCCTCGAGCCACACCTGTCCCTGGAAGGAGATCAACGCATCCTGCACCGAAACGTTGAAGGCGAAATCCTTGTCAGCATCGGAGTAGTAGAACTGCATCGCCTTGATATAAACGCCGGTAAAATCTGAGCCGACACCGAACATGGAAAGAATCTCGGATGGCGTATCGTTCGGGCTCAGATCCAGCAGAATGTTCTGCACGCTGAACGCAACCCGCTTGCTGGTGTGCAATGCCAGCGGCGGCTGCATCGTCACGAGTTGCCCCGCCCCCAGATCGCTCGGCGCATCAAATCCCGAACTGCCCCACGACGCAAGTGAGAAGGACGGAGCCTGGGAAAAGTCTTCTACCTGCTCGTAAACGAGTGTGATCTTGGGCAGAAGAATCTCAACGTCTGTCGACGCCGTGGTCGTGTCCTGCACGACGTGGTAGGTCGCATCCATGACGCCTGGGACCCAGTCGCTTCCCATATGAAACGTAAGGACGGAAACAAGCAGTTCCAGGCGAAAACGAAGTCCTGGGTAGTCTGGGCTAGTGAGAGGCGCTCCGGAGTTGGGATTGAAATTATTGAACAGGCCCTGAATCGTATTGCTGCCGCTGGTGATGCCGCTAACTGCGTTTACCACCTTTTGAACGTCCGTCGAGCCTTCGCGCCAGGTTCTCAGGCGAAATTGGAAATTGACGTCGCTCCATTGGAAGACAGCGCCGCTTGGGTCGGTATGCTGCGTGACGGGCGCCGGGTTACCGGGCGAAGACGGAAAGAAAACCGTTCCCGTGTAAAGAATGCCGCCTGTGTACTTGCCGCTCGTATCGTCGCTGGTCATGGTCAGATTCGAGACCGCGAGCAGCTTTAAATATTTGTCGATAAACGAGGGAAAGGTGAATCCACCCAGAAACTCCGGGGCGAGGAGGTCGTAGAGCAGCAAAGAGCGCAGGGAAGCGGACAACTTGGTTACCTCCTACAGCGAGGCCGGTAGAGGGAAGGGGGAACCGGAGGACCCGTTCTCGATGTACAGCAGGAGGAGTGGAACGGGAACCTAGGTCAATGACAGGAGCGAAGCATAGCCGAGCCTTGCGTGGAAAGGCAAGTAAAGATTCTGCAATGGAGCGGGCGCGATCGTTACCAGTGCGCTCAGATTCACCGCCCAAGAGATAAAGAATCAAAGGTGAGCAGTTGCCCGAGGTGCGAAGGCTGAACTTTGTACCTGATCCGTCAGAGGTGGCCGTCAGTTCTACGAGCCGGAGAACAAAAGCCTGACGCTGGGCAACGCGGTGGCTTGGCGCGGCTCGTTGTCAGCGTGAGTAACCGCACAGGGGCCGTCGTTTCCCTGCCAGGTGTGTCACAGCATACCAGACAGAAATCGAAATCGGGGTTTACCGTGGCCCACTGTGTCGGGAGCGTCCGTACCCAGAAAATGAAAAGGCCCGGGCGTGGACATGGCCCGGACCTCACTGCAGCAAGTGTTAGAAAGTGAGCTTCAGAGCCCCCTGCATCACTCGCGGGGGAATATTTCCAATCGCGCCGATTGACCCAAAGCCGCCCCAGGTCACCGTGTTGCCATAGCTAGCCGAGGGATTGGCGAAGCTGGGGTGATTGAGCGCGTTGAAGGCCTCCCAGCGGAACTGTAGTTTGATCCCTTCCGCCAGGTCCCAACTCTTCATGATGGCCGCATCCGCAGTGGAGATTCGCGGGCCGAACATCAGATTCTTTCCGCTATCCCCAAAGGTTCCCACGGCATTGGTCACGAACGCGTTGGTATTGAAATAAGTGCCGCTCCCAACCCAATCCCAGTGATTTCCCTTTCCAACATTCAGCGATTGGCCGGAAACGCGATCGGCGCGGTCCTGGTACTGTTCTGACCCGGAGTTATTGGAATCTGGAGAATTGATTGAAAATGGATTGCCCGCCTGGAAAGTGATAATGCTGCTCAGTTGCCATCCACCAAGCGTCTCCTGTAGTAACTTGTCATGCCCCCGCAAACTCGGCGCCTGGTAGATGAAGTTCGTCACCGAGTTCCACGGAAGGCTCAATGTCGAGTTGCCGCGGTTCCATGCCATGCTGAACGGGTCCCCAAGGTAAGGACTCCCGAAAGAAACGTTGCCCGAACTGGCGACATCGATGGTCTTTGACCAGGTGAAGTTGGACTGGACTTGCAGACCGTGGGCCATGTGCCGCTCGAAGCCGGCTTGCAGGGAGTTGTAACTTGAGGTCGCGCCGCTGAAGTCGGTCAGAATCTGCCCGAAATTCGAGTAAGGACGTGTCCCGCTTGGAACGGCGGTAGAGTAGATCGCAGCGTTCTGGTCGATAGCGTCGGTCAAGTGGAATGACTCGCTGGCTACATAGGCCAAACGCGCCACCATGTTCGAGCCAAGCTGCTGTTCAACGGACACGTTCCAGCTTTGAGTAATTCCCAGCTTGAAATCCCGCGCGAACGCCTGATCAACAGTAACCGGCGTTGCAATCGGGGAATTGGTTGCGGGCTTGTAGCTTACTGAAGTGAACGGCGGGAACGGGCTCGCATTGTTGGTTCCCGTAAAAGTGGACCACGGATTGTTGAAGTTCAGCGGCCCTACGATCTGTTGGTCGGTATTAGGAACGCATCCTCCTGCGCAGCTTCCGTTCGCTCCGTAAAAGTTATAGAGCGGGCTGAAAGGCGCAATGTCAGCCGCATGATTGTACGAGGAGTACTCGAGCGGTCCGGTAAACAGGCCGAAGCCGGCATGCAGTACGGTGTGTGGCAAACCTTTGGGCTGCCAGGCTATGCCCAGTCTAGGTTCCCAGTAGCCGGTTGAGTCGTTCATCAAGCTCGATGTCATTCCCTTGTCGCCGGGGAAGATCAATCCCTGCGGAGCATTGGGGAACACGGTGCTCTGTTGTCCTGCAACGAATGCTGCGCCGCGGCCGCCAGCCGACGTTGGTGCGTAATTCGGATCCCAGCGCAAACCGACGTTCAGCGTCAAATTTTGCCGTATGCGGTATTCGTCTTGAAGGTAGGGAGCAAACTGCCATCCGGCCACATCGGCAATTTCTCCTGCGCCCTGCTCGTACTCTGACATGTAGCCAAGCAGAAAATCGGCCAGGCCATTGCCGGTGTAACTGCCATTGCTGAAACTGATGATTGGCTGGGTCGGGTATTGCGTGTATTCCTCGGCGAACTGGTGCAGCAGGTCAATGCCCGCCGAAAGCGTATGGCGATTCAGCGTTTTGATAAACGTGTCGGTGAATCCGTAAGTGTTGCGAACTTCTTGTGAAGGTTCGGTCCACCCGCCGTTGAATCCCTGGTTGCCAACCGAGAATCCTTCCATATAACACTGGCCGGGCAATTCGTCCACAGTGATATACCGCGAGAAGCACATGGGTTTGCCGCTGTTATCGAGCACGGCAGCAGAATTGTGCGCGCTCATTTCTGACCAGAATACGGCCACCGTGTTGACGGTTGTTGGATTGATGGTCCAGGTGTGCTCCAGCACATCGTTGTAATACTCCATCCGCTCCTGAAAGCCATAATTCCAGTTGCTCAGATTCAGCACAGAGAGGATGTTACCCGGCGTGTCTCCCGATGGCTCAGTGAAGTTGTTGGTAAAGGATCGCAGGCTCAGTCGCTGCGATTTCGAAATGTCGAAGTCGATCTTGGCCGTTCCTTCGTCATAGTTATTCTTGAGCGCTGCAGCCTGATAGTACATTTGACCATTGGCCGACTGGGTCACTGAAGTGGAGTGACCGGGCAATCCATCGTTGGTAATGGCCACCGCTGCGGCGTTCAGAGTGGTCCCCGGCGCCAACTGGTTGGGCTTGCCGCCGATCGTCACAAAGGGCCCGTTCAGCAGGGTGGAAATGCCGCTGAAGTCCCCATTCAACATAGCCGCCGTCGGCGTGTAAGTAAGGTTTGTCGCAGATGCTTCGACAAGCCGGGTTCCCTGGTAATTGCCAAAGAAAAATAGCTTATCCTTCTTGACCGGCCCACCTGCGAAGCCACCAAACTGATTGCGCTTCAGGGGGTCAACGGCTTTGCTGAACCAGTTTGCGGCGTTCAGGTCGTTGTTGCGGACAAACCAGAAAGCGCCGCCATGGAATGAGTTCGTTCCCGACTTGGTCGCGATGCTGACAACGGCGCCTGGAGAGAATCCGTAAATGGCGCTGAAGTTGTTCGAAATTACGCGGAATTCCTGTGTAGCATCCGCATTGGGGAAGGGCGCGGTCAGGTCGTTGTAGTTATCCATGTTCGACACGCCGTCGAGCATGTAATAGGTGCTTCCCTGGCGTCCGCCGTTGGACGACGCTCCTGTCTCTGTTGCAAATGAGAATCCCGACTGGATGCCTTCGCCACCATGTTGAAGCACGTTCGATGTGCCCGGCGCCAGCAGCACCAGCGAAGATGGGTCGCGGCCATTTAAGGGCAGCTCAGAGATCGCGCTTTGGTCGACTGTAGTGCCCAGTTCTGCCGAGGTGGTGTTGATCAGTTCGGCGTCTGCGGTCACACTGACGGTCTCAGACTTGCCGACTCCAACTTTCAGATGAACATCCTGCGTGGCAGAAAGGTTTGCCGTCAACTCGATTCCCGTCTGGGTATAGCGGACAAACCCCGGCGCATCGATAGCCAGAGAATATGTGCCCAGCGGCAAAGGCCTCAGGAGATATGCGCCAACAGCATCCGTCTTCGCGGTTTGGATGAAGTTTGTGCCCAGGTTGGTGACAGTTACCATGGCCCCGGGAATTGCTGCTCCGGAGGGATCGGTGACGTAGCCGGTTAAACTGGCGCTCGTGCCTTGCCCGTAGACCAACATCCCGGAGCAAACGAGAATCAACATCGCTAAAGCCCGGACACATTTCGCGTTGATATATTGCACAGCTACCCCCAAAAGTGAATTCACCATAGCGCCCCGTAATCCTTGGCGCATTATTGAAACCGTTTTCATTCGCGTGCACTCCTCGTGCCTTTTCTCAGAAAACTCATTCCATCCGCGGATCCGTTCGATCAGACCACCATCAGATGTAGGTTCCCAAGTCGAGTCGAACATTACGCCTCCGCGATGACTTCGTACATCTGCCGAAAGTAGGATAGCCAGCATTATTTTCCGAGCGGCACAAAACCCCGTACCGGAAAGCGTATGCTCATTGGTTTGTGAAGGTTAAGCAATGGCCTGGGGCAGCTTCCGAAATCGGAATCCAAACCCTGCATCTTTAAGGGTTGAGCTGCCCTGCGGGAGCGGACGCGACTCGGGAGGATGCGGCTTTCTGTTTACGTCTTTCGTTACTTCTTAGGTACACTGCAACGTGCCAGACTTCCTAAGCACTGCACGCAGATTCTGGATTGGAGCGCCGCGGTATATTCCCTATGAAGCGGACAATCATCGATGGTCTTCCGGCCCTTGCAGCGACAGCGAAAGTGGTTCCAATCAAACTCATTCGTTCGTGTCCCCAATTCGCTTGGTGCGCCGTAAGAGCCAGATTCATTTTGCTGGTATGCATTGGCCTGATATCGGCAGAGATTTCGCAGGCCACCTGCACCGCTCCACCGTCGATGAAGGCGCAGCTCGCGAGCAAACCCAGCGCAGACGCCTACGCCGATCTCGGAAAATGGTTTGGCGAACGCAAGCAATACCGGTGCGCCGCCCAGGCCTTCGCAAGCGCATTCAAATTGCAACCGGACTCGGCCTCATTCGCAACCATGTGGGGGCTCAGCCTCTACTCGGCGGGTGAAACAGAGGCAGCAATCGATCCGCTGCGGCGGGCGGCCAGCCTCAATCCCGCGGATGCGCGCCCACATCTTGTTCTTGGATCCGCGTTGGATGGAGCGGGCCGGACTGCAGAGGCGGAACGAGAATGGCGAGCGGCGTTAGCCATCGATCCTGGCTCGGCCGCTGCGCTCGATCAACTCTCCAGCGATCTGCTCAGCGATAAGGATTACGCCGGAATCATTGCTCTCCTTGAACAGCCCGCTCGTCAGCCCCAGCGAACGGCGCAGCAGAACCTCAACCTTGGATTGGCGTATGCCAAGACCCTGCAACTCCACGAAGCGGAGAAGGTGCTTCACGACGGATTGGACTCCACCCCTGATTCAGCCCCACTGGCTAATGAACTCGCCGTCGTCTTGATGTTGCTTGAAAGGCCCGAAGATGCGGATAAAGTTCTCACTACTGCGCTCGATCGGCATCCGGGAGATTTGAACACGCAGGTTCTCTACTTACGGGTTCTGGTCTCTCGCCATGCAGACAATGCAATGCAGTTTGGAAAGAAGCTAATCTTGGTCGCGCCGCGCAACTGGGAGGTGCTGTATCTGAATGCGCAGCTGGCAATGCGGGACGGCGACTTACCTACGGCGCGGGCGTACCTCGAGCGGTCAGTGGCTCTCAAGTCCGACTACTATCAGTCGCACACCGAACTGGCCAACGTTCTTTTCAGTCTGAAGGACCTTCCCGGCGCAAAGGCTCAACTGGAAAAGGCAATCGAGTTGGGCGATCAAGAGCCGGCGGTGCAATACCAGTTGGCCAAGGTTCTGCAAAACCTTGGCGAGACCGCGCAGGCTCAGGAAAAAATGCAGGTCTATCAGGCCATGAGAAAGGCCGAAGCCGATCGGGCCCTTGCAGTGGGCAAAATCGAGTTGGGTGATCGAGCCATGGCTGCAGGAGACGCGGCGCAGGCGGTCGCCTTCTATCGCGAAGCAATCGCCGACGCACCAAACGAAGCGCGCATTGCATACAAACTCGCCAGGGCCCTGGAGAAGACAAATGACCTTACCGGGGAAAAGGCCGAACTTGAGCGCGCAATCCAGCTAGATCCCCATCTTGCTGAAGCCCAGAATCAGTTGGGGTATCTAGCGGGCAAATCCGGCGATCTTGCACAGGCCGAAAGCTGCTATCGCGCGGCGGTCCACGCTTCTCCGTCTTATCTGGTTGCATGGATCAACCTCGCGGCGACCCTGGCCGACGAGGCAAAGTGGCAGGAGGCACGACAGGCAGCGAGCCACGCGCTGGAGATCGATCCCAACAGCGCTGAGGCTCGCAGGCTGGCTGAAGCGATCGTCAACGCCCAGGCACATCAGTAAGTGCCTCATCATGGCTATCTGGCGGGGTATGTCAGTTTGATGCTGCCCTTGATTCCCTGCCCTTCAACGACCGTGTAGATTGCGTCGGCGGGTACATCCTTCAGCTCTTCTTTCAAACCGCTGGGCCAGAGAATCGTGACGCGCTTGATGAGCCGTTCACTGCCCAGTCCGAAGTGCAGGCGCTGATCGTTGCTGGAAAGATAGCTTCCTCCGCCTCGGACTTCGTCAATTTGCTGCATTGAGGCAGTCGCGACCGTTACCCGCGCGCCGATAGCGGCCTTATTACTCTTTGTGCCCACCAGGCGAAAAAGGACGCGGTGATTCGCGTTGCTTGTTCGGTTGAGGTAGACAGAAGGCGGCGCACCTTCGTTGTAAACCACGACGTCGATACTTCCATCGTTATCGATATCGCCGAAGGCCGTTCCGCGGCGCGAGAAGAGCGGGCCATCATTCAGCCCCGACTGATCGGAGACATCGCTGAAGGTCCCATCGCCGTTGTCGTGAAACACCTGCAGTGGTTCTCGGTAACGCGGTTCGTGCGGCAAGGAGTCGGTAAGCGGGCTGAAGTTTCCATTGGCCACAAAGATGTCCGGCCATCCATCGTTATCGAAATCCGCAAAGCCGCTTCCCCAGCGCACAAACGCATCGGAGCCGCGGCCGAGGTGCGAGGGCCCCGTAACATCGATGAATCCTTGCGATTTCTGGTTTCTGTAGAGAGCGATTGGCTGGTGCATGTAGCGGGTGACGAGCAAGGCGAGGTTGCCATCGTGATAAACGTCGCCAAAGTCCGCGGCCATGTTGCTCAGCGACTTGCCTTGATCGTTGACCGCGGTTCCCGACCACAAGGCTACATCTTCAAAGGTTCCATCGTGGCGATTGTGGAACAGATAGTTGGGACCCATGTCGTTGGTTACGAACAAGTCGGGCCAGCCGTCGTTATCGTAGTCGCCCCACACAACGCCCATGCCCAGACGCTTTTCAGTGTTGTCGACGCCGGCTTTTCGGGACACATCTTCAAATGTGCCATCCCCGCGATTGCGATACAGAATGTCCGTCTGCCCGTCCTGTTGCGGCACTTCCATTTGCAATCCCTGATAGTCAAAACCGCGCATGCCCGCTTGAGGAAGGTGCTGTACGTCGGAATTCACGTAGCGCGATACAAACAGACCAAGATGACCATCGCGGTCATAATCAGCCCAGGCCGCGCCTGCACTGAATCCACCACCGCCCGCATGAACTTTCTCGGTTACATCCTCAAACTTGCATCTCCCCAGATTGTGATAGAGCACATTATGTCCGTAGCCTGTGACGTAAATATCCGGAAGACCGTCATTGTCGAAGTCGCCAATGGCAATGCCCATGCCCCAACCACGCGTGGTCAGGCCATCTTGAACCGTGGTGTCTGAGAAGTGCAGTGGGGAATCCTGGTGATAGAGAGTCACCATCAGTTCTCCGCCTTTGAGGTACTGGCCCACGCTCGAGTCATTGACCGTGAGAATGTCGAGCATGCCGTCGTTGTCGCAATCGAACAGCGCAACGCCTCCACCCATCATCTCAACCAGGTAGCGCCTGTCTGGTGATGCGTGGGGCGTTGAAGTGACTCCTGCATCGCGGCCGATATCTTTGAACCGGATGTCGTTGGGCGATTGCGTGAAGGCTGGAGGGGCAACCCACAGAAGTCCGCATAGGCAGAGCGTGATTGAGCTCTTGCGTTTGCAGTTTGTTGTGCCCAGCCGGGATGATCGATGCGCAGCGGACCCACCATGCGACGGCTTAAATCTGAGAATCATCTGCGTCGCCAGTTTAAGAATCACAATTGCCAACCCGCCGTCATCGCTCGAATTGTAGCGTAGTGATTGCGCAGTCGGCCGCGTCTGCGAACGCAGGAGAATTCGGCTGAAACGCAGATTCGGATGTCTCTTAGCGCATTTGCGGCTTCAACACGACCTCATATTCTGGAAGCAGTTCCACACCCAGGACCTTGCCGGTCTGTCCATCTTCGTTCATCGGCGCCCAGGCGCGGGCATCCAGGTAGATCGGCGCCTTCCGTGGCAATGGCAAAACGCTGACCTCAAGTTTCTTGCCGAAAGTATCCGGCAAAAAGCGCTTGAGTCCGATCTCCCAGGTGCGCCCGTTGTAGAAGTCGTCATCGAGCAGACGTCCGTCCAGGGAGAGCCTCGCCACATCGCCGGCGTAGCGAATGCGCAGGTAAACATCGCTCATCCCAGTCATTGGTTGTGAGGGAATCTGCAGGGTCCATTTCGCTGCGCCACTAAAATCGGCAACGTCAGGTGCCAAAGGCATAGGGCCCTTGCGTCCATCAACATGCGCGTTCATGCGGATCGGCGGTCGTGAAGCGGCCTCGCGGCTGCTCTTCCAATCGAACTCGATTTTTCGGGCTTCAACATCGAATGTCTGCTCACGCCAAAGCGAATGAGGCTTGGTCTGCTCGCCATTCGGCATGTAAATCTGAGCCGTGATACGCGATGGATCAACAGAACGGAGATGCACCCCATCTTCAGCGGCAAAAACATCGGCAGGAGATAGAAGCGCTGTGACGTGATCTTCACCGGGGCTTCCCGACGAGACTCGCCAGAACTGCTCTGACTGCGCCTCGGTCATGAGAATGATTCTCGCCTTTACACCGTTCTTGCCTATAACTTCGAGCGCAGTGTCACTGCCGGGTTGCACATTCTGGGCCACGATGATCCCGTCAGAAGGAGTGATGGTACCGCTGCTCGATTCAACGGATGCAACAGTGCCGGCGTCAAAGGCAAACTCGGAACGCAGCCCTTTCGGCGCGAAGAAGAAATAGGTTGTTTCGGTCGGATTGTCGAGCCGCGAAAGCAACT
>Ga0210387_10004255_pt1 | contig 10977 bp, 8 predicted proteins | sample IncBWC7OmetaG_FD_160108 | JGI IMG/M metagenome (GOLD analysis project Ga0210387, IMG submission 160108) | Forest soil microbial communities from Barre Woods Harvard Forest LTER site, Petersham, Massachusetts, United States - Inc-BW-C-7-O ... | reverse complement strand
TGCGAGCCGTGAAACAATCAGCCGGGCGGTTCGTCAACTTAGAAAAAGTGGCGCTTTGCTGTGTATACCTAATTTTGGGCGTCCAAAAGTTGGCGATAAATCCAAAACATGCTCGTGCGGCTTGTCCATCGGACACACAGGAGTGCCCACGAAGAATAGTGCACTTGCTGAGTGGAATTAGAGGCGGAGTGATTCGCGCAAACCCAGTATCTCGACGAATGAATTATGCACGGGTTCCGGGCCAGGAAACGGACATCGCGGGAAACCAGTTTGTCGAAGCACGTGGCAGATTCACGGGAGTGCAAGTTTCCTACAGTCGTCGCGGTCTGGCCGTTGTCATAGTCTAGTCATAATCCGTAAGCCATTACTTATCAATGCGTTGAGACGAGCCCGCGAACCATTCACGGGATATTAACATTTAGCTAACGCAACAGTAAGACGCTGCCGTTACCGTCTGGCTCGGAATGGTTTGTATTTTTCTCCGTTTCTGGCTCGAATTTCGCTTCAAAAAGAGAGAGGCAATGAAAAAACTCGCATCACTCGCACTATCGCTGTTCCTTACCATCGGAACCGCGTTTGCTGATTCGCCAAAAGATTCACCCAAAGACGCTCCAAAGGATGCGGCTGCGGCTGCCAAGACCGCTCATCCCGCTAAACCTGCCGCGGCAAAGACCAGCGCGGAAATTGCGGCCGAAGTGGAAGAACTGCGCCAGACCCTTCAGGCGCAGCAGGAAGAGCTCCAGCTTCTGAAGGAAGAATTGGCCAAACGTGATAAGCAAATCGAAGAAGCTCGCGAAACCGCCGCTTCCGCGAATGCCCGCGCTTCGGAGGCTACGGTGAAAGCCAGCGAAGCTGCCACTACTTCCGCTGAAGTGAAATCCACTACGACTGCGCTCAACTCCACGGTGTCCAGTCTTGCGGCAAGCAATGCTGCGCCTGCGGTCGTGAATACCTCCTCCGCCTCGAATCCCCAGGCGCAACCTGCGAATGAGGAGAAGGGTCCTACAACCATTCGCTTCAAAGGGATCAACATCACCCCGGGCGGCTTCATCGCTGCGGAAACGGTTAACCGCACACACGCTCTCAGTTCCGACATCAACACGCCCTTCAATTCGATTCCCTTCGGCGGTAACTCCACGGGCCGCCTTTCCGAAATGAATTTCACTGCTCGTCAGTCCCGTCTCAGCCTCCTTGCCGAGAGCAAGATCGGCAGCACCAAACTGACCGGCTACTATGAAGCTGATTGGCTCGGCACAGGCGTTACTTCCAACAACCGGGAGAGCAACAGCTATGTGTTTCGCCAGCGACAGATCTGGGGACAGGTCGGCTTGGAAGACGGCCTGACCTTCAGCGCCGGCCAAACTTGGAGTCTTGCGACCGAAAACATCAAGGGAATCGCGCTTCGGCAGGAATGGATTCCCCTCGTGATCGATTCGCAGTACGTTGTAGGCTTCAACTGGGAACGGCAGTATGCCTTCCGCGTTACCAAGACCTTTAGCGATCAGGTTGCGGCTGCCATTTCCGTCGAAGAGCCGCAAACCACCTTCGGTGGACGTGGCTTCAGTACCTACACCAACACTTCCGCCATTGGGGCCGTCACTACGTTTCAAAACTTCTTTGCCTTTGCTCCGGGCAGCGGTGGTGGCCTCTACAATTTCGTTGATACCACTGGTTACTCGCCCAACAAACTACCGGACTTCATCGTGAAGTTGGCTGTCGACCCCGGCTTTGGCCACTATGAAGTTTTCGGAATCGCCTCCGACTTCCGGAACCGCGTCTACCCTTGCGCAGTGGTGGGAACTACGGCCAAGAATTTCCCCACACCGGCCACGCCAACCGTGCTCGGCTGCCCGGTTAATGACTCCACAACACCGAGTGCCGCCGGCGCTTACAACGATTCGCGCTTTGCCGGTGGTCTCGGCGTCAGCGCCAAACTGCAGTTCGCTGCCAAAAAACTCGATATCGGCGCTAAAGTCCTCGCCGGGGACGGCATCGGGCGCTACGGTTCCGCGCAACTTCCGGACAACACTGCCCGTCCCGATGGCACCCTCGCTCCCATCAAGGGCCTCTCCTACCTCGGCAGAATCGAATACCATGCCACACCCAAGTGGGACTTCTACGCCTATTACGGTGGAGAGTATGCCTCTCGCGCCGGTTACACCGGCTATTCCAGCGTCAAGATCGTCAATACTCCTGCAATCCCGGGTTGCGGAGACGTAGGCCAACAGCCGTGCTCCGCGGTTGGAACAATACAGCCTTCCTACCCCGCGTTAACAACCACGACCATTGCTACCAATGGAATTGGCGGATACGGTTCTCCCTACGCCAACAACACCGGCTGCGCTCTGGAAGTCCCACCGTCTGCAACAGGGGCACCCGGAGCCGGCGGCGCATGCGCGGGCGACACAAGGTACATCTATGAAGCCACCTTCGGCTTCTGGAACAAAATCTACCAGGGCGAAAAGGGTAGGATCCAGTGGGGTCTGCAATACTCTTACTTCTCCCGCTACTCTTGGTCCGGCAGCAACGGTATTAGTTCTGCCACCAGCTTCACCCCTCATGCCGTCGACAATATGATCTGGACCTCTTTCCGCTACTATCTGCCTTAACCCAAGGCAACAACCATTCCGGCAAGGGGGCAGCTTTTCTCGGCTGCCCCTTTCTATTTCCCTCCGATGAACTCCAACGGTCCGGATGTACGCCAGAGCGACGGGAGTTGCAGGTGGGTTGAATACTTCTCGACCCAAACTCACACGGTTCCTACTGCAGCCTTGGGACAACAAGCCTTATAGAAGTTGGCCGAAGCTGGGGCTTGCCGAAGTCATTAAGTGTGCCGCAGTGGACGCAACGCTGTTTTATTATCCCTACCTGTAATTCCTCTTCAGTTTTGGTTCCTTGAATATCGGCGACGAACACGACGAATCGATCGATGACTGCTTATTTTGTGTTCGAGCATGATTGCAGCAGTGAGTGTTCGGAGGGACTAATCCGCGAACATGAGAGACTAATCCGCGATCTGACCGCGGCTAACTTTTGAGACTTTGTGAGGAAAAGAAAGTCCCGATTGATCACGAGCGGCATTTGAAGGACGCAAAACAAAAACCCGAATACCTTCAGATTGCCCAAGGGCTCTACCTGATCGCCATGTACATTGAGCAATCTGCCGAGGAAATTGATTCATACGAGTTACTGCAAAGACTTCACAAAGAAATTCCACCGAGCTAGGTTTGTCCTATTTGAGGTCGAGCCAGGCGATCAAACCCCTCCATGACCTCAGCGCGAAATCGCATCCGCGGCTTCGATCCCCAACTTTGACGATGGACCTCCCCCTCCATCAGAACGGTCTGAATGGAAGCGGGCCGAAATTGTGTGTGGATCGGCTGGGCATAACCCACACACCCGTCGAACCCTTGCACTTTCAGTTCCAATCGTGAGCTTGATATGAACAAACAACTTAGAGGCAGGAAAATTGATCCGCAGGGGAGTGGCACTGCGCATTCCTGGAAGAAAACTGCCGTCAAAACGCCCTTAAAGTCCTTCAGCGTTGCACACTCTTGAGAAGTCTTTTCCGGAATGCTACACAAGATTCCTCGAAGTGGGCCCGCTGCTTCAGCTGTGACGGTGGGATATGCTCTCAACGCGCTCGAGTTAGTTCCGTTCGGAGGTTTCGAGAACTTCAGCGCTCCGCTTGGTATTAAGTGTGCTGCAAATTCCGCTGGGCTACTCGGTCCGATGCTTCAGTCCCATCCTCCGAGGGACTAGGAAGGGGATTTGACGGGTCTGGCACCGGTAGCCCTACGACGCTCCTCATTGGTCATATTCGAAGCTCCTCATTGGTCATATTCGAAGTGGTAGCGGTTATATACCTGTCAGCGCGGCCAGACGGCTTATGAGTCAGACCTAACAGCCTTGCGAGGGAAGCCAGAATCTCCCGGGCCTTCGAACTGGGAGCAACCTCGTATGTGGGTACATTCTGGGGCCTTGGTGGCGTACGGTGCATTGAAGTTTGGGGTCAAACGGGCACTGGGGTGGCGTTCGGGCTAAGCCGAAGGCAGCCGAGGCACAAGCCCTTTCACATCGAGTACTCCACGGCAAATAGAATTAGGCAACGTTAGGCTTCTAAAGATGACCGGCCCTCACCGCTCAGCAAGAATAGTGACGCAAATGGAGATCTGCTCATCACCTAGCAAATCTCCAGGCCGACTTCTCCCTCCTGCTTGGAGCCAGCTCTGCCCACCCAGACCACCAGACAGCGCACTGAACGGAAAGGTTCTGGATCAAAGACAATTTCGACAAATTGTCCGCGCCGAAGGTGGAAGTTTCCGCGCAGCCTGTAACCTTCTTTCGATGAATCGAGGACGAGACAAGGGAGTCTTTTCTCATCGCGGTCCAGATTGACCACCAGGCTGGCGCGCCTCTTCAACATCACCCGCTTCGAGCGGCGGCCTTCGGGGGTAGGGACGCTGGGCATTCTTTCACCACTTCATCTTGGAGTGGTGATAATACACCCAGATCAGTTCTGCATCGGATAGTTGAGAACTGTCCCGTTGTTGCTGATCAACTCCTGGCAGAGAAACCTCATACTCTCATGGTGCTTTCTTCGGTTTGTTAGTCGGGGCGGTCGCTGCCGGGAAATCTGCAAGGACTGCGTTCATCGACGCGGCGTGCCTGATGGGGGGACTTGCCGTGGCCGCACGCACAGGACTGTGCACGATTCCTCTGGGCGGAGTGAATCGTTACGGCTGACAGGTGGCTCCTCTCGAAAGGGAGCGTTTCTAGCGTTGCGTGAAATGAATAACTTACGGCCTCTCAATGAGAGCAGATAGGTTCGATTCGCCCCGCAGGCACATTGATTTCAGAAGGGGCTAGCTGGATTTTGTAGTTCAGAGTGGCGGCCAAGCGGTCGTTTGTTCATTGCGGTTGTTTTGCGCTGCGCTGTTTGTGGAGTTCCTCTAGGCGTTTCTTCAGATATTCCTGATATTCCTGCTTCAATTTTGGATCGGAGGGCGTGGAATAAATCTCACTGGACTTGTATTTTCCTTCGTCGAATTTCTTCTTGGTCCATTCATCGTGAATGTGAATTTCATCGGCCTTATCGAGAACTTCTTTCACCAACTGCGGGGGGATGAAATAAACGCCTTCGCGGTCGCCGACGGCGAGATCGCCCGGCATTACGGTGACGCCTCCAATGCGCACCGGAACATTGATTCCAGTGAGCATGACATTATCGATAGGGGTGGGATCGGCGGACCGAAAATAGGCCGGCATATCGATTTGGGAGAGTCCGTCCAAGTCGCGTATGCTGCCGTCGACAACGAGTCCACCGCTGTGCGTGGCTTTCATCACGTAATAGAAGAGATTGTCTCCGACGATGGTGCCATTCACTTTTTTACCGAAAAGGTCGACGACGAGCACGTCTCCCGGCTGGAGCATATCGATCGCCATCTGATTGGTGAGAGGCGGAATCCCATGCGCCTTCGCTTTCTTCTCGGCGACATCGTCAACATCCTGACGCAAGGGCATGAACTGCACGGTGAAAACACGTCCGACCATGGTCTTGCCGGGGTGCAGGACGTAGAAGCCGTCGGCGTACTGGTTGTTGTATTCCTTTTGCTGCACGACCGCCCAGACTTCTTCCGAAGAGAGATCGCGAGCCCGCTCCATCAATTCATCGGGCACCTTGGGCCTGCCGTCGGGAAGCCGATCGAAGGGATTCTTGGGAGTGTATTCGACCAGGTCCTGCTTGGTGAATGTGACCAGCTGGGCATGCGCGGAATCGGGAAGGAGCAATGCAATTGAGCAAGCAAGCAAAAAGAGGATAGTCACGACTCGAAGGGGATGACTGCTGACAAACTCGATCATAGGGAAGCACCCAATGCAACAACTAGAAGTTGCGAGCGAGCAGGGGAAATGCTACCAGATCGGTCCAGGCATCTGCGGAAATTCTGCGATCGACGAGAATTCGTCAAACTCAGCCATGTCGCAGCATGGCGGTGGTACGATGCACTCTGAATTTCACAGGGAAGTTGAAGGTTGTTTAGTGAAGAGGCTTAACTTCCATGAGCGAAAAGCGTGAACACACATTGCAGCGTCGCGAGGTTTTGAAGGCTTCGGTGCTGGCCCTGGGAGGGGCGCTGCTCTCGAAGGAGCCGATTGAGGCTTATCCCAAAAGCGTGAACACCAACTCCAGTCCATCCGCCCTCAAGATCGCGGATCTACGAGTGGCTACAGTGGTGAAGCCCGGGCCGAGTCCATGCCCGATCATTCGGATCGACACCAATCAGGGGGTTTATGGGCTGGGCGAAGTGCGCGACGGCGCGAGCCCCACGTACGCGCTCTTTCTGAAAAGCCGCATTGTGGGAGAGAATCCGCTCCAACTCGATAAGATATTCCGCAAGATCAAACAGTTTGGTGGCCACGCGCGGCAGGGCGGCGGCGTATCGGCAATAGAGATGGCCTTGTGGGACATCGCCGGCAAGGTTTACACCGCACCGGTGTATGCGATGGTCGGGGGCGGCAAGTTTCGCGACAAAATTCGCATCTATGCTGACACGACCGAGTCCAATGATCCGAAGATTTACGCGCAACGAATGAAAGAACGCAAGGAGCTGATGGGAATTACCTGGCTGAAGATGGATTTAGGAATTGAAATGGTCGCGGACACGCCCGGCACGGTAACGAATCCGACGGACGTCGAGCAATGGAAACCGAACCAGCTGCCGCACCCGCTACTGGGGATGGAAGTGACAGACAAAGGCATCGCCATGCTGGAACAATACGTTGCCGCGGTTCGCGATGCCGTGGGCATGGAGATCCCGCTATCGATAGATCACCTGGGGCACCTGGGAGTGAAGTCGATCATCCGGCTGGGCAAGGCGTATGAGAGATACAATTTATCCTGGATGGAAGACGTGATTCCGTGGACGTACACCGAGCTCTTGAAGCAAATTTCAGAGCAAAGTCCTACGCCAATTCTCACGGGCGAAGATATTTACCTTAAGGAACCGTTCCAGGTGCTCTGCGAGAAAAACGCCGTAGGCAAGATTCAACCGGATCTTGCCACGTCGGGAGGAATCCTCGAAACGCACAAGATCGGAGATATGGCCGAGGAATACGGCGTGCCAATGGCGATGCACTTTGCAGGAACGCCGGTGAGTTGCATGGCGAATGTGCATTGCGCGGCGGCGACGCAGAATTTTCTGGCGTTGGAAAATCATTCGTTAGATGTGGCGTGGTGGTCGTCGCTGGTGGAGGAAGGAGTGAAGACTCCGATCGTCAACCATGGTTGGATCGAAGTGCCGGAGCGGCCAGGTCTGGGCGTGACGCTCAATGAAGACCAGGTGCGGCAACATTTGGTGCCCGGCACCGGCTATTTTGAGCCCACACCGCAATGGGATCAGGAACGCTCGTGGGACCGGCTGTGGAGCTAGACAGCCCTTCGCCCCAATCCGCAGTGCTTCCTGATCTGGTGCTGTTGAATCCGGTGGCCGGTGGAGGAATTGCCAACGGTGCGGCTCGGCGCATCCAGCGGTTTGCTGCGGAAATCGGTTGGCGCGTAAACTTCCGCGTCACCAAAAGCGCTGACGATTTGGCGGCGCAAGCGCGCGCGGGTCAGGCCGCGGGATACACGCGCATTTTGGCGCTGGGTGGCGACGGAACATTTCAGCAACTTGCCAACGCAATTGGCGTCGGCCAAAACGTCGTGCTGGGCGTTCTTCCCGCAGGTGGCGGCAATGACTTGGCACGGGCGCTGGGACTTCCTCGGGATCCCATCTCTGCAGCAAGACTCCTGCTCGACGGCGAGATTCGTTTTCTGGACGCTGCCCGGGTGCGGACTTCCGACGGAAACCAGCGGCTCTACCTGGGTGGCGGAGGAGTCGGCCTCGACGCACTGGCCGCGCAATTTGCCGAAGGAGTGTACCGCAATCTTCGAGGGCGCCCTCGTTACTTGCTGTCCATGATTCGCGCGCTGATCGGCTTTCACGCGCTGCCGATTCGCGCTGCCATCGAATCCGGGGAGAACAACGAGTGGGAAGCCGATGCCTTAGTACTGGGGGTTCTAAACACGCCCAGTTATGGAGCTGGATTGCGGCTAGCTCCAGAGGCGAAGGTCGATGACGGAATGCTGGATCTGGTTCTGGTGGAGAATCTGTCTCTTCTTCAGATTGTTCGCCTGCTTCCGCGCCTTATGATGAATGGCGAACTGCGGACCAATCGGGTGCGGCGCCAGACGCTTCGGCGCGTTCGCATTGCAACGAAGAGCCCGGCGAAGTTTCACGGCGATGGAGAAATTTTGGGTTGGACGCCGGTAGAAATCGAAGTGGTGCCACGGGCGATTCGAATGCTATGTCCGCGGAATGGATCTTCACAGGGCTAGTTGGCTGGAGAAATCGGGCTACGGTTGTCTTTTACTTGCGGCTGTTTGTGCTTTTTTTGACGCCGCCGGTTCAAATACGCACCGAGGTCCGGGGTGAATTCCTTCAGCTGATTCCATCCCATATTGTAAACCTGATTGATGGCCCACCCGGAAAACAGCCCGCCGACGTTGCGATTCACTTGGGGATAATACGCTAGAGAAATGCTGGCCTGCCCCAACTGGCCAAACACCTGGGGAATATTGAAGGTATTTTTTCCGGAATCTGTTCTGCAGATGACACTGCGCGAGGCCGCATAGCCGATGCGCGATAACGCGGAACCGCGTCCCTTGCGAAAATAGCGGGGGTCGTCGTGCAAGAGCGTGGGCAGAACACCATAGATCAGCATGGCGCCCGTGAATTGATCGCCCTCCTGGGCGGCGTATCGTTCGCCAAACGCACTCCAGCCTTGCCCGTACTCCGGAATGCCATTGGCGGCCTGCGAAATGCTGGCTTGCAGAAGATTCCCAAGATGTGCGCTGACATCCCACCACTGGTGCCAAGCAATGTTGAATTTTTGCTTGGGAGTAAGCGGGCCGAGATTCTGCGGCTGATCGTTGGCGGTCATGAAGTTGGGGATAATCCAGAAAATTCGCTTGGGAACTTCGTCGTTCGCTTCCTGGTCTTTGTCTTTGGTTTCAGTTTTGGAAGGGCTTTGCGCGGTCTGAGTGGTTTTTGGCTCCGGGGAGTCTGGTTTTTCCTGCGCGCAGCCACACCGGCCCAACATAGCGAGCGACAATAGCGCCATCCACGATCCAAAAATAGTCCAGCCCCGGGTCATCTTCTTCCCTGCTCACGCTATCGGAAATCTTTCGGTAAGAACTCGAATCGTTACAAACGCACGATCTAAACTGCGATCGACACAGCCCCCCAAGCCTCACGCGGACCGGCTTTTCGCAATAACCCCAAATCCTAGCTTTTCTTGCGGTCGACCTTCAGGTTCAGGAGAATTTCTTTTCGGCCGTCCAGCGAGGAAATCGTCTTCGTCGGCGACTTTGCTCCGTCCAGTTCGGCGTGGATTTCGTAGTCCGCGTTCGGGTCCAGACCGCTGAACCGGTAGTTCCCGTCTTTGTCCGCGAATCGGGTATTGATCGTGCCCGTCCGGTTGTTCTTCAGGAAAACGACCCCACCTGGAAGTGGGGTATCGCCTTTGTCAGTAACCGCGCCCAGTACGGTCCGGAGGGGTGACTCCTTTTTTGGATTCTGCGCCGCGACAAATCCCGGCACTAGGAGCAAAAGAAACGCCATGCACGCCCATCTTCGCGTCCCGTTCATTTCTTCACCTCGGCGTTGCCCTGGCTCACCGGCTGCATGCGAATCGACAACTGTTGCTGGACTACTCCGCCCTTCGCCGATACGAACTCTGAAACATCCTGGAAGTGCTTCACATGTACGAACACTTCGTAGTCCGGGCCTTCCGGCACGCGAACGGCAAATTCCCCGCGCGAATTCGTATACGTATCCCACTTGAATTTTTTATCGCCTTTCAACCTGACGCGCACTTGCACGCCGGGATATGCCATGGCCTTTTCATCAAACACCGTCCCCAGAATCACAAACGGCGGAATCTTATTCTTTGTCTTGTTGGTGGAAGACTCTCTTGTGGGTGGCGCGTTCTGCGGCGGCGCAGCGGTCTTTTCCGGCGGCAACGGCGGGACCGGCTGCTGCGGTTGCTGAGCCGCTGTTGGCAGGCAAAGCCAACCCGCCAGAAACAGGACAGGAAAAGCTAGCGACTGCGCGGCGTTCAGGGGGAATCCTTTCACTTTGCTTTAGATGACGGCGGAGCCAGGGGAAGATGCATGCGGTCGACGACTGCCGCGCTTACTCCTCGTCGTCGTCTTCCTCGTCGTCGTCGATGAGGTCGCCATCTTCGTCGAATTCTTCGTCGTCCTCTTCATCCTCTTCTTCCACCTCTTCTTCGTCCTCGTCGTCCTCTTCTTCAACTTCATCGGAGATGGGGTTTAACGCGACCGGATGCGTCTGCGACACTTCCAGTTCGCACTCGCACTCCGGGCAGCTGAGGATCTCCCCTTCTTCCACTTCGTCTTCGTCCACGTCAATTTCTGCGGAACACTCTGGGCAGCGGAGCACGGCTGCTTCCTCCGATCTAGTTCTTTCGTGTTGGGCAAGCGACGCGCCAACACCTTCCAGCTATTATATACGGAGGCGGACGAAGTCAATGGAACCCATCCGCCGCGAAGTGCAAAGTTACCCTACAGACTGGCTTGGAGAAAATCAAGCGAATGGCGCGTCAATATCCGGACCGTCCCGTCGTCGGTGTCGGCGGCGTGATTATCGAGCAGGGCCGGGCCCTGTTGATCCGCCGGGGCAGCGAGCCGTTGCTGGGCCAGTGGTCCATCCCTGGCGGGACGCTGGAGCTGGGCGAAACGCTGCAGCAAGGGGTTGCGCGCGAATTGCTCGAGGAGACCGGTATCAGGGTGCGCGTCCTGGACGTGATCGAGGTATTCGACCGCATTTTCCTGGACCCGGACGACGTTGCCAACCAGGCTGACGCCCGGCCCAAATTCCATTACGTGATTGTCGACTATCTATGCGAGCGCAT
>Ga0210387_10004254_pt1 | contig 10977 bp, 14 predicted proteins | sample IncBWC7OmetaG_FD_160108 | JGI IMG/M metagenome (GOLD analysis project Ga0210387, IMG submission 160108) | Forest soil microbial communities from Barre Woods Harvard Forest LTER site, Petersham, Massachusetts, United States - Inc-BW-C-7-O ... | reverse complement strand
GGTGGCCTCGCCTACGCGCGATCTGGCGGCGTGCCGTCGAAACCGCGCGCCTTTGTTGTGGCATCCCCGACTACGACGCCTACGTCGATCACCTGCGCGCGCATCACCCCGATCGCCCCGTCCCGCCGTACGCCACCTTCTTCCGGGACCGCCAGGCAGCGCGATATGGCGGGACGAGCGGGCGGTGTTGCTGAGAGCTCGGCGGCCCCCGGCCGAGAACAACCCTCGGTCCGGCCTAAAGAGCCCCTGACAAGCTATGCGGGGCCACGTCGCGGGTGGAGGCGATGCCACACCGCCAGGCGCAGGGCATCGCTCCGATCGGCGGCGCGGCGCCAGCCGGCGTCATGCTTGGCCGAGAGCGCCGTTGCTCGGCCCATCCGCTCGATCTCGAAGTCCACGGCCTCGACCGCCTCCTCGATCCGCCCGAAGCGCGCCATCGGCCGGTCGTCCATGACGGCCTCCCAGACCTTCCCGCGGCCGGGGCGCCGCAGGACCAGCACCTCGGTCACGCGGCCGGCGCCCCGCTGAAAATGCAGCCCCAGGCCGTGACGGCCCAGGGAGAACCAAGCGTTGAGCGAGATCGCGCGGACCTCCTCGTCGGGCCGCAGCGTCAGCGGATCGAAGCTGGCGGCGCGGTCCTGTATCTCTGCGAGCGTGACCGCGCCCGCTTCCAGCTCGAAGCCCGGCCGATCGAACTCGATGCGCTGCCACAGGCGCCGCGCCTCGTTCGCATCTCCCCCGCGCAGATCCAGATCCCGCGGTGCGCCGAACAGCGACGGCAACGTGCACAGGCTGAGCGTCGTCAGATCGACGAAGTCCAGGATCAGGCAGTCGGTCTTGCCGGGGAAGAGGCGCGTCCCGCGCCCGACGCACTGGGCGTAGAGGCCCTCCGAGCGGGTGGGTCGCGCCATCGCGACGCACGACACCCCCGGATCGTCGAAGCCTTCGGTCAAGACGCCCACGTTGGTGAGGGCGTGCGTGCGCCCCTCGCGAAAGTCGCGCAGCGTCTGCGCGCGCGTCGGGCCGGGCATGGCGCCGTGAACGATGCCCGTGGGCACCCCCAGCGCGTTCAGGGCGTGCGCCAGATGCCGCGCGTGATTGACCGTCACGCAAAAGGCGATCGTGCGCCGGTCGCGCGCCAGCTCCTGGATCGACCGCGCGACCAGGGCGTTGCGCTCCTCGATGTCGATCGCCTCGGCCAGCTCCTCCTCGTCGTAGTCGAGGCCCGCGGGCGACAGCTGGCGGAGATCCGCCGTCGTCGAGATCCGGAAGCCGCGCAATGGCGCCAGGTAGCCATCGTCGATCAGCTCGGGCAGGGCGCGCGTGTAGACGACCTCCTCGAACACCTCGTCGAGCCCCTGTCCGTCGCCGCGCGCGGTGGTGGCCGTGAAGCCGAGCAGCGTGCCGTCGAAGGCGGGCTCGAACACGCCCAGCTGCCGCAGGACGCGCAGGTTGTCCTCGGCCGCCGCGTGGTGGCACTCGTCATAGATGATGAGCCCCACGTCGCGGCCTCTGAGGACGCGCGCCAGCCGCTCCTCGTGCAGCGAGCGGATCGAGCAGACGAGCACCTTCGCCTCAGCCGACGCCCGGAGCGCGCCGCGCTCGATCTCGACGACCGCGTCGCCCCCGAGCGCGCGGACCAGCTTCTCCCGCGCCTGCGTCAGCAGCTCCTCGCGATGAGCGAGCACCAGCACCTGGCGTCGCGCCAGCCTGGCCAGGTGCGAGAAGATCACGGTCTTGCCGGCGCCCGTCGGCAGGTGGACCAGCAGGCGACGCCGGCCCGCGCGGCGCGCCGCGAGCACCGCCTCGATCGCGGCGCGTTGGTAGGGACGCAGGTCGCTGGGCGGATGGAGCGGCAACGCGGCAGTCATACGCCGACATCGGCTGACTCGGCGAAAGATTGCCGTCGTTCCGTCCCGAAGGCGCTGGCGTCCGGTAGTCTCCTTGCCCGGCGCACCGCGCTCCCGAACAGAAAATGAGCACCCAACCGCGCAACCCGCTTCACGGCGTCACGCTCGAGCAGATTCTCAACGGGCTGGTGGCGCACTTCGGTTGGCCAGAGCTCGGCCGGCAGGTGAACATCCGCTGCTTCACGACGGATCCCAGCGTCCCCTCGAGCTTGAAGTTCCTCCGGCGCACGCCGTGGGCGCGCCAGAAGGTCGAGAGCCTCTACCTCTTCATGCTGCGCGAGCAGAAGCGGCGCGACCGATAGCCCTGCGGCCGGCCCGGCGGTCCGTTGCTCAGCGCCTGCAATCCTTGCGGCGAGGCACGCGTGAGGAGAACGGCCGGTCTGCTGGACCGGCCACCGCCTCGAGCCTTACCCAGGAGAACTCTGAAAAGGCTCACCCCGCTTCCCGCACACCGCGAGATGCCGTGACCGTGACGCCCGTCGATCCTGTCGCGAGATGTGGATCCCTGGTCGCGACGCCGACCGCGGAGGCGCGCTGCCGATGCAGACGCGCGTCCAAAGACCACCGCCCCGGACCGACGATGATCAGATAGAGCGACGTCAGGAGCTGGGCCCAATCCGATCGACTCTCATGCAGGACGGCCCACATCCCGGTGCGTGGTGGGGCCGGCGGCAGCGGCAGGGGTGAGGTCCCGAGGTAGAGCGAGATCTTGGTGGCGAGGATGGCCACCAACATCTCGACCACGAACGGGATCGCGATGGCGCGGGTCAAGAGCCCCGCGATCAGCAGGCAGCCACCGACGATCTCCAGGCCGCCGACGAACGAAGCGGTGAGATCCGGCAGAGGGAAGCCAAGCTTGGTGAAGCGTCCCACGCCCTGGTTGGCGAAGACGAACTTCATGATCCCCTCCGAGAGGAACACGCCGCCGGCCATGAACCGCATGATGGCGGTGGCGGGGTGCCCGGTCACGGGTGGGTCGAACAGCCAGTCCTTGAAACGGAACAGTCGCGATGTCGATTTCATGATCCAACCTCCTGCTGCGAGAACGCCCTTCCCCCGTGAAACGTTCCGTTAAATCGTCAAAGCTGGTTCGCGATCCGCCGCGCCAGCGTCTGGGCATCGGCGCCGGTGAGGACGGACGCCAACCCGCAGCCGATGCAGCCATCACGCCACGACAACACGGAGACGACGCGCTCCTGGCGAACACAGGCGTCGCTGGAACGGCGCCGGTCTGCGTTGACAATCACGGGGGAGCTCGCCGGCGCGCAACGGTGCGCTCGTCAGCTCGTTGCGGCGTGGCGGAAGAAGAGCGTAATCGCGAGACAATGGAACGCTTCGTCGGACGACTGGGTGACGACCGCATCGACGATCTCCTCCTGCGGATTACCCTTGATCCAAGCGGTGATCTTTTCGCCCAGCATCTCTCGATCACGCGCCATGGTCGCGCTGAAAGTCCTCACGCCGTCGAATGAATTCCCCGGCGCCGTTCTCCGTCGCTTTTGGCCCACGTCCACACGTCCTTCCAGTCAAGCTAGGCAAGAATGGTCATACCCGCACAACGCGACAGGCACGATCCGGTTTCACAAAATCGTCAGTGCTGGTCCGCAATCCAGCGCGTCGGCGCCTGCAGACCGTGAGGCGGTCGCCGGCACCTCAACCTGGGCCGAAAGTGCATGTCAAGCCTCCTTCGTTAGAGCAGAACGGACGGAACGTGCAGTTGGTTCCGCGGGAGGTTTCCGCCTGCGACGCGCAGCGGACGAGACGGTGAGTACGAACGCTCACACGCCGCCGACGGCCACGGCCGGGGAACCGTTTTGCGTTTCGGGCCGTTGAATCGGGTACGCGGCGCTCGACGGGCGGGGCCGTCTGGGGCACCAACACAGGAAGGATAAGCAATGATTTCTTTATTGGTGAACGCGGTCGTAAGTGCAGCGGTCGTGGGTTTGACATTGGCGCGCGGCGGTACGCTGGCAAGCACAGTGCCAGTCGTACTGGTCGGCCTGGTATCCGTGACATTGTCCATCGGGACGGTGTTCTTCGTTCGGGTGAGGCCGCTCTTGCTCGCGACCGGTATGGCGCTCGCGGTGATGACGATCGTCTTCTCTCCCAACGTGACGACGGAAGCGGTCCTGTCTGTGGCGGTGTTGGCGTCTTTCGTCGCCGGCATCTCCAGCAACAACCGGCACGTCGCGATCGCGCGGTGATCGAGCCGGCGCTCGTTGGCGCATCCGTTCGATCCGACTTCCCGCTGCAAGAACGCCCTTCCCGGCGCAGGTCCGTGAAATCGTCAGTGCTGGTCCGCGATCCGCAGCGCCAGCGTCTGCAGCTCGGCGCCGTTGAGGTCGGAGGTCAGCGCGTAGCCGAGGTCGCCATCGCGCCACAGCACCGCGGAGAAGCCGCGCTCTTGGCGCACGCGACGCTCGGTCGGGAGGACCAGTCCCTCGCTGGGGAAGACGAGGAGCGAGATGGTGTGAAGCTGGCGCTTGTAGACCAGCAGCGCCGCCTTTCGATCGCGAAACACCGCCACCGCGCCGCCGACCAGCGTGAACTCGTCGTCGCCGCCATAGACGTGCGGGATGGTGAAGTCGAGCCGTCCAGTGAACCACGGCTTGACCCGGTGCGGGCCGCCGCTCTCCACGTCGACGGGTTGATCGCGATAAACGACGCGCAGGTGATCGCTGATGGCTTCGTCGACGAGGGGATCTCGGGCGTCCGTGTGGGGCCGGAGCACCAGCACGAGCGCGGCGCAGGCGGCCAGCGGCAACGCCAGCACTGCCCACCGGCGCGAGCGCTCGGTCTTCACCGGCACGTCCACCGACGGCAAGCGCGCCGCCAGACGCCGCTTGAGCGCCAGCGGCGCTGGGTGCTGCGGCAACTTCTCTTCGAGGAGCTGGTCGAGCGCCCGTTCCTCCTCTGAGACCGCGCGGCATGCGGCGCAGGTGCCGAGATGGGCCGTCACGGCCGTGGCCTGGCCGTGGTCGAGGCCTCCGCGCGCGGCGTCTCGCAGCAGCGGTCGGAGCTCAGCACAGGTCGTCGGGTCATCACTCATGATGATCTCGCAGCAGCTCGCGCAGCGTGGCGCGGGCGCGGTAGAGGCGCGACTTGACGGTTCCTGGCGCGCACTCCAGCAAAGAGGCCGTCTCCGCCTCGCTGAAGCCCTGCAAGTCGAGCAGCACGACCATGCGCGCCTCGGGGGTGAGCCTCATGAGCGCCGCCTCGATTTCGTGTCCCACAACTTGCTTGAGCTGTCCTTGCTCCATCTCGTGCGGAGCCGGATCGCCCTCGCGCACGGCCTCCTCGCCGTCGGTGGTATCGAGCCCGCCCTCGGTGCGTCGCGCGCGCTCGCGGCGATAGTTGTCGATGAAGAGGTGCCGCAGGATGCGAAATAGCCACGCCTTGAGATTGCTCCCGGCGGTGAATTGCTCCGCGGCACCGAGCGCTCGCGCATAGGTCTCCTGCACCAAATCCTCCGCCTCCGTCGCGTTGGCTGTGAGGTGATACGCGAAGTCGTGAAGTGCATCGGCGTACGCCAGCGCCTCCCGCATGAGACCGGCGCGGCTGGCAGCATCGGTCCGGCCGAACATTCGAGATCCATATCATGCTCGGAACAACTCACGAGTACCTACAACAACGGACGAGGGCAGTGGGGGGTTCCCTGAAAACAGCAGGCAGGCGCTGAAGGGGTTCCGACCTGGGCAGTTCCCACCTCAAGAGGCTGGTCTCCCGATTTCTTCCGGAGTGATGGAACCAATTCTGGGTGGTGCCCGTTTGGTCGCGCAGGAGGTGACGAATGCCATTCCAAGGAAACCGCAGAGACATTCTGAAACTGATGGGGGTGGGAGGGGTCGTGTTCGCGTCCGGTCTGGCCGGCGCGACGGGAAAAAAGAAGAAGTCTGACACCGATTCCGACTTCTTCTTCTTGCAGCTCTCCGACACGCACTGGGGATACAGCGGGGTCTCCAATCCGGAGGCCGACGTCACGCTGAAGCAGGTCGTGGAGACCGTCAACGGCGTCTCGGCCCGGCCCGACTTCATCGTCTTCACCGGGGATCTCACCCATACGACCGACGACGGAACGGTGCGGCGCAAGCGCATGACCGAGTTCAAGCAGATCGTCTCCAACCTCAAGATCAAGACGCTGCGCCTCATGCCCGGCGAGCACGACGCCTCCTTGGATGCCGGCCTCGCCTACAAGGAGAACTTCGGCGCCACCCATTACAGCTTCGATCACAAGGGCGTTCATTTCGTCGCGCTCGACAACGTCTCCGATCCCGCCGGCGCGGTGGGCGACGCGCAGGTCGACTGGCTCTCCGCCGATCTCAAGAAGGTGCGCCACGAAGCTCCGATCGTGGTGCTCACGCACCGGCCGCTCTTCGACCTCTATCCACAGTGGGACTGGGCGACCAAGGATGGCGCCAGGGTCATCGACGTGCTGCTCCCCCACAAGCACGTGACGGTGTTCTACGGCCACATCCACCAGGAGCACCACCACCAGACCGAACACATCGTGCACCACGCGGCCAAGTCGCTGGTCTTCCCGCTGCCGGCCCCCGGCTCGGTCCCCAAGAAGGCGCCACTTCCCTGGAACCCGGACGCTCCGTTCAGTGGGCTCGGCTATCGCCGGGTCGACATGGAGGGTTACGACGGCGACACGCGCCTCACTGAGTTCCCCGTCGTCAAAGCGCCGGCCTGAAATCGGACGAGGAACCAAATGCCCCTTCGACGAATTCTGATGGTGGTAACGATGACGGCCGGGCTGGGCAGCGTGGTGCTGTCCGCGGTGCCATCCAACGAACAGGTGATCGCAGTAACGGCGAAGAAGTGGGAGTTCGTGCCGAGCAGGATCGTGCTGCACCAGCGGATCCCGGTGGTGCTCGAGCTGCGCTCGCTGGACCACAAGCACGGCTTCGCCGTTCCCGACCTGGGCATCCGCGTGGACGTCACCGCCGACAAGACCACGCGAGTCCGCGTGGTTCCGACCAAGGTCGGTACCTTCCCAGCACACTGCGACGTCTTCTGCGGCGAAGGCCACGAGAATATGACCGGCGAAGTTGTCGTCGTCCCTTGAATGGAGACGCTTTCGGCGGACGAGCTGTGATCCATGGAACCAACGGAACCCGGTCGCCGTTTGTACTGGTGAAGGCAGATGCCCGAACGGGCAGAATCGAAAACGGTCTTCAGGAAAGGACGTCGGAACCATGTCTTCGCGCAAGCAACTCTCGCTCGTCGTCTCGTTGGTCCTCTCTGGAATCGTCACCTCCCGTGGCGCCTCGGTATCGGCCGCGCCGCGCGTGGGCGAGGTCCGCGGCGTGACGGTCATCAAGGCCGGCGCGCCGCAGGCGCTGGTCGAAGGGCCGGCTCGTTTGCTCCACCTCGAGTTCGAGAGCCCAGAGATGGTCAGCCTGTATAGCGTTGCCTCGAACGGTCCGGATGCTTGCCGTACGGACAGGGCCGACGCGACGCGCACGATGCTGCATTCGAACGTCCGCAACGCGCTCAACCTCAACGTGCCGGCTGGGCAGACGGTGTGCGTGGCGGCGAACGCTAACTCGGTCGACGTGGTGTGGCACGCGGACAAGATGACGACTGCCGCGGAGGCGCGGACAACGTACGCGAGCGACCGGTAGAGATCGAAAGCGCGGCACGTTTCGGCGCCGGTCTGATGACGATTAGCCGATTCCCACACCTTCGAGTTCGGCTTTAAACCGAACCACTCGAAGATGCTGATCGCGACGCCCGAACAGGTGCTCGCCGAGTCCATGACGCGGGCGAGGGCGGCCAGTACCGGATGGGTCCCGCGCCAGGGCGCGCAAGGCCGCCGAAAATCGGGCGGTGGAGCGTTGACGAAACCGGCGTTCTCGGACTAACCGCCTGTCCCTACGCTTCCTGCGGCAGCAGCCCGTCCGCGTTCGATGGGCGCGCCGATTCCATCGCTCCCAGAATGCTCACGAATCGCTCGACCTTGGATCGCATGAGGGAGAGCTCGTCGTCCGACAGCGCGACGATGCCCTTACGAAGCTCGATCTCGGACGGCCACCGCACTCGAAAGACCTCCCATTCCCTTTGAGCTTCGGCGCTCGCCAGGGCCAGTCGGTCCTTGGCGCCTTCGGCAAGGGTGGCGAGCTCCGCGACCAATGCTTCCGTTCGATCCGTGACTTTGTATCTCATGACCCCTCGACAACAAGTGAGTGATTGAAACCCATCGGAACCCCTCACTCGTCCGTAACGGCGCTCGGGCCGTTCGCGTTCCCTCCAAACGACATCGCTCCGCACCGGGATCCCTCCATCATGCAAACAGCTCATCGCCCAGGTCTCGGTCCGCCGTGGCCCCGATGGTTCCGTCGGAGAAACTTTGGAACGAAGGCCAAGCTTCGTCCGTTGAATCGAGCGGAGGCACTCGGTGAGCACGACAGTCCACATGAGTCTCGGAGTTCTTTGGCGGCGCGGCCGATCTGAGGGGCGCCAATGAGACCGCGTCTGTTGGCGCTGCGGAGTGCTGTCCCTCCGTACTTGCTTGACCAGTCCGATGTGTTCGTCCGCGCCGCCAAGCTCTTTCAGGGTCGCCAGGATATCGCGCGATTGTTACGCGTGTTCGCGAACACCGGCATCGAGCGCCGCTATTCCTGCGTTCCGCTCGACTGGTATTCTGAGAAACACGGCTGGACCGATCGCACCGACCTCTACGTCGAGAACGCGGTCGCACTGTTCGAAAAAATCACGCTCGACCTGCTCGAACAGGCCACGCTCAGACCCGAAGACATCGACGCCATTGTCGTCTCATCGACGACCGGCATCGCGACGCCTAGCCTCGATGCGCTGGTGGTAGAAACACTGAGGTTGCGCCGCGACATACGCCGCCTGCCGATATTCGGCCTCGGTTGCGCCGGTGGCGTCGTCGGCCTGATGCGCGCGGCCGAGATGGCCGAGGCCCATCCAGGCAGTCGCGTTCTGTTCCTTTCGGTCGAACTCTGCGCCCTGACCTTTCGAAAGGACGACCTCTCCAAGAGCAACATCGTCGCCACCGCCCTCTTCGGCGACGGCGCGGCCGGAGCGATCCTGTCCACGCACGGCAAGGGCCCGGCGCTCGGACCAGGGGGCGAGCATACCTGGCCGAAGTCGCTCGACATCATGGGCTGGGAAGTCGAGGAGGACGGCTTGAAGGCGCGGTTTGCACAAAGCATCCCGGCGCTCGTCGCCAGCGACTTCAAGACGGTCCTGCACACGTTCCTGCAGAAGAACGATCTGGGGGTGAAGGGCATCGACGGGTTCGCCTGTCATCCGGGGGGCGCAAAGGTGCTCGATGCGCTCGAAGAGTCGTTCGGTATTGCGCGCGGCGCACTCACCGAGAGCCGCAGCGTGCTGCGCGACTACGGCAACATGTCCGCCGTGACCGCCTTGTTCGTGCTGGAGCGCATGAACTGGCGCGACGAGGCGAGGCGCACCCTGATGACAGCGCTCGGGCCGGGCTTCTCGGCGGCCTTCCTGATGGTCGGTGGCGCATGAGACCTGCTGTCTACATCATCCTTGCAGTCGTCGCGGTGCAGCGGCTGGCCGAGGTCGTCTATGCAGAGCGCAACACGCGCGCCTTGCGTGGCAGAGGCGCGGTCGAGGTTGGTCGCGGCCACTACCCACTGATCGTCGTGCTGCACGCCGCGTGGCTCATGGCGATCGTTCTTTGGCTGCCCGTCAACGCCATGATCTTCTGGCCGGCAGTGGCGCTCTTCATCCTGCTGCAGGTCGGCCGCGCCTGGGTCATCGGCACACTGGGACCCTATTGGACGACGCGTATCATCACACTGCCGGAGGCGCCGCTCGTCCGCAGTGGGCCCTACCGCTTTGTCCGCCACCCGAACTATCTCGTCGTGACGGGTGAGATCGCGATGCTGCCGCTGGTCTTCGGCGAGGTGCATGTCGCCATCGTCTTCACGATCCTAAATGCTGCCATGCTGGCGTGGCGGATTCGTGAAGAAGATGCGGCACTGGAGCTCCGGCGCGTCGGGGCACGTCCAGATCGAATGAAGGCGAAGCTGCATCGAGACCTCCCCGACGATCGGCAGCGCCTCATGGACGCCCCCTGAGACTACGGGTACGACGCGTTGTCGGCTTCGTTCGTTTTGGGGAAGCGCCCGCGCAGCCACGCCGTGAGCGCCTTCATTTCCGCGTCGTCCAGCTTGCCCTTGAAGGACGGCATGAAGCCCGGTCCCTCGGCGATCGCAGCGACGATCTCGTCGTCGGTCAGCTTGGGGATGCGCCGGGCCAGGCTGGGGCCGCGCAGCGTGCCGGTGCCATCGCCGTTGTGGCAGCGGTAGCACGTGACATCCGTTTTCACGCGGCCATTGAAGAGTGCCTCCCCTGGCGACGAAATCCGTTCGGGCGGTGTCTGCGTTCCGGCACACCCCGCGATCCCGAGGCCCAACAGAAGCCCCCAAACGGGCACTCTGCGACGGGCGCTCATGCTGACATCACTACGGGTTCCTTCAGACGCTCTTCGTCGAAATCGCATTCGTCACCTCCATTCCCCCTCAACGGGCGTGGCCCGGAAGTGGTTCCATCAACTGCCGGAGAGATTCCGCATCGTCGCGTTCGTGCGAGAGGCCATCTCACCGTTCACTGTTGGCGACTGCGCTCGAGTGGAGACGCTGTTCGACCGGACGAGCTGCGATCGAGGGAACCATTGGCGCCCCTCCGCCGTTTGCACGTGTGAAGGCAGATGCTCGGCGGTACAGCGAGCGTCGAGCGCCTTCAGCCAAACCCCGCGCCGGCACCATGTCGGCGCACAAACGAAGGAGACGTCATGCGTACTGTGAAATGGATGAGTGCAGGGCTTTGTGCCGGGCTGTTGTTTTCGGCGGGTCTGTCGTTCGCGGACGGCGCGCCTCAGCAGTCGCCGCCGGCCGCAGCAGCGGCGCCGGCCGATCGCGTCTTTCTGGTGCGTGCGCTCGGCGTGAATCAGACCGAGATCGTGCTCGGACGGATGGCGATCGCGCGTGCAACGACGACGGAGGTAAGAGCGATGGGCGAGAAGATGGTTCAGAGGCACACCGAGCTGGCGCGGCAACTGGGCGAG
>Ga0210387_10004253_pt1 | contig 10978 bp, 10 predicted proteins | sample IncBWC7OmetaG_FD_160108 | JGI IMG/M metagenome (GOLD analysis project Ga0210387, IMG submission 160108) | Forest soil microbial communities from Barre Woods Harvard Forest LTER site, Petersham, Massachusetts, United States - Inc-BW-C-7-O ... | reverse complement strand
CATAGCAAAACCGCGATGCTATTGCGCATCCTCAATAGGCAACGAAATTTCAGCAACCTTTCCCGCTTGGTGGAACCAAAGCTCGCGGATCTTTGGATCGTTGCTATTTGGCAACGGCAACGCATCCCGGACCCTAAACGTTGTTGGAAGATTAACCGCGTTCCCGAAAACAAGCGCGTGTTGCTTCGGAAGAGACGGGAGTCGACGCAAGACCGCCTCTGATATGAACGGTGTCATCTGCCGTATGTGTGCCAGATCATCGGGATTCTGAATTCGATGAACCACAAAATTTGAGCACTGGGACAGAACCGTTTTGGAAACTTCGCTGGGTCTCTGCGATGCAACTAGTAAGAACAGTCCGTATTTGCGTCCCTCTTTCGCAATTCTCTCGAAAATTCTACTGGCATCCACTGCGTGCCCAGCCGGCCGCTCTGCGACATAGCGATGGGCTTCCTCTAACACTAAGTTCACCGGAAATTTATTGCGTGGTTCGGCCGCGCGAAGAATTTGAAAAATAATCCGCGATAGCACTGCTACGACCAACTCGACGATTTCGTCCTCGACTGAATTCATATCGATAAGAATAATTTGATTTTGTTTTTGATAGTTCGCGCCAACCTTCGTTAGCCCAAGAATAGCCGCCACATAGCTCGAAATTGAAACTGCGCCCGCTCCATACCGAAGAAAGGCATAACTATCGTGATCTCGAAGTGATTTGAATCGCGTCATCATCTGAGAGCAGTAGTCGCGAATCTGTCTGTTTCCGTGCGCCTCTTCATACAAGATTGCAAAATCGAGCGCCCCTTCTAGGAAGTCAAATGCGAAAGGCACGTTCCGATAAGAGGGCAACTTAATGTCATCATCAACAAAAGCCTTTACGGCGTTTAGAAATTGAGCCTGCTTTCCGGGCGGGAAATTTCCGTACATCTCGTTGCAGTCGTACCCTCGTAGCGTGTCACTGTTCAATTCAGGCGTGCCGTATTTGTCCAACAACGCCCACACACGTCGAATTTGTGCGACGGGTGAGTCTCCATCGCTGCCCCGAAAACATTCGAGGACGCACTTGGCAACAAAGTGCTGCTTAATCCTCTTCGCATTGTCGCCCTCCTCGCCGACAAGCGCTGCTAAGCCCAGCGCCATTCGGAGCACAGGCAGCTGGGTACGTTCGCTCGCTCGCAGAAGAAGTTCCCATTCCTCCGCGATTAAGAACCAGTGAGGTAACCGCAATTTGTTCACCGCATCGCTACCATCGAGCACATGACGATGTACTCCGATGTTGGCGTTTGCTGGCAGGGTCTTAAAAGCATCCCAATACTCACCGTTCACGTCAAAAACGACAAAGGTTGCGCCAAGTGCCTTATATTCATCCGCTTTCTCAAAAAGTGATTGAAGAATGGAAGCGACTGTGCACGACTTACCGCTTCCCGTATTGCCGAGAACGGCAACGTGCCCACCAAAAAATTCATCAACGCGGACTTTGACGTCATATCCCTGAAATACAACGGATTTTCCGATATCAATGGCTTTGTATCGTGTTGCCCCATTCGCCTCTGAGATTGGTTCGATCGCAGCATCGACTTCAAAAATGCGATCAAGCTCCTGATCAAGTGCATATAAAGCATCAGCGTATAGCGAAGGGAACACAGACACGCCAAACTTGAAGCGCCCGTCTTGCTTTTGCGGAAGCATCCCTACTGGCACCAGATCAAGAAACTTCGCGGACCCGGCCTTATCTAGATGAGCGCCGTCTCCTTTCGAACCCTTACTTGAATTGGGATCGTGCTCCCGGAGCCCGACGACTTCGCTCACCACATATTCTGACTGAGCGGGAATCAAAAGGAATGACCCCAATCGCGCAACGTAGTGAACGTCGTCAAAGCCGACAACCGTGAAATTATCCGTACCGCCGTGCAGCTCGACGGTGAACTTGTCGGCCGCTACAGAAACAATTTTTCCAATTGCTCGTTTTCGATCATCTGGGGTCATCGGCGACCCCATCATTGTCATCAGACGGTTCTGCAATAAGTTCGGTTAGGACCCGTCGCACTGCCGTGTCTATTTTGTTGCCAGGTGGTTCCGGCATGAACTTGTCAACCACTGTGTCAAAATAATGGGCTTTCGAGCCCGGAGTTGGACCTGCACCGCCAATCAGCCAAATCCGCGGATCATCCAGTTGCCGCAATTTTTGTATTTCACCTTCTTGTTCTGGAAACGTGAACACGATCAATCGGAACGTTGGAATGGTCAGCGCTTGGTAGATTATATTGTTAAGGTGCTCGTCGCCAAAACTGTATCCCACGACAAACAGGACGCTTTGCTCTCGAACGATCCGCGTCTGAAATTCCCTAAATAAGTCCACATAAGGAGATCCAAGACTCGCGTCTTGTTTTGAGGGAGTAGGATAGATGATGAGCTTACCCGCCTTCGTTTTATCGGGCTGCGCCGTCTCGCGAATGGGAAAAAGGCCCTTGCCGTCGTCATACCAAGTTACCGAACCATGCAATTTGCAGAGGTAGATATAGCCGTCCACCGCACTCCAGCGCTTACTTGTAACGTCGAGCTGTTCAGCTAACGCATAGCGAAATGTCGCCGGATTGAATCGCCGCTCAACAACGCCCATGAAACCGTTGCAATAGGGCAGCCCAATACGATCCATCGCGGCTTCGTTAAATTGATCGTAGTTTGTCGTGAATATCCACGGACGGGGCAACGAGCGGTCGCGATATATAAGTTTCCGATAAAAAGCTTCGTAGAGAGAGCGCACACTGTCATCATTATGTGCAAATGAGCCTTCCGTGCATTTCATCAATACGAATCGCTGAATTTTCTCTATTGCAGCTCTTACGCGCGTTCTCGGCCTTTTGTGTCGTTCCAGGCTGCTGACTTTCAACGCCGCATCTTGGCTATGCAGCACCTCCATTAGTCGTTCAAGATTTTGAGAATATGGAGGTTGTGCCACATCGAAACCGAGGGAATCTCTGAGTACCTTCCGCTCGGTCGTGTTCAAAAAATGACGATCACTGCGCTGACCAATCGTACCTGAAAATTCCTGGGCAAGGGGGTGCATCGTAGGAATTCCAAATTGCTGTCCATTCCGCACGAGCGATGAGCAGCCCGAACCGAGTAGAAATGCAATGTGGCGTGCGTTCATTGCGTCAGCGAGCTGTGCCCGAACGATTCCCGCCGCCTTTTCCCAATCAAATTCCTCGCCATCGCGTGGTCGCAACGCGTCGGCGGCTCCTTTAATGAAAAAGAGTCGGTCCGGCTCGGTCTGAGCAGCATTATTTTCCGGCATATAAAAGCCCCACAAAAGGAAAAGACATTGTCTGATTAGTAAAATGACGATGCGTCAAGTAAATACTCCACTTTCAAAGTATAACCAACTCAAATTGGGCGTTAAGGCGGCCTTCGCGGGCGCTAGACGAAAGACGGCTCAGTCCCAGTATGCCCCGTCAGGCCGCCCGAATTTCAAACGATAACAGCGCTGCGAGTCGGCCGGGGCGCGTATATCAGGCGACGACTGCGTCGCCCCCGTCACGGCGATGGCGCCTTCCGGAACAGCGCGATCTTAATGTTGTTCAGCGTGCGGAGGGCGAATTCGTATTCAGGGCTTCCTTGCGGTAGATCGGCAAGGATGGCCCGTATCTGCGTATAGAGCGAAAAGAGCTGGGCGCGGGTCAGGCGGGACAGTTCGGTTTGTGAAATTACTCGCATGGTCTTCTCCTTCGTTTTGACCGCGAACATCGCGGCCTTCTGGAGAGGCCCGATGCCGAAGAAGGCGAGCCGCATCGCTTGCGACTGCAACGAAGAGAAAGAGCCCATTAGGGCTTGCGGCGCATGCGCCGACTGCTAGGCGTAAGTTGGCCGGAAGAAGGACGTGAGATGTTCGGGAAAACGACGGGAAGCGCGTGATTTCCGAAACCGGACTATCGCGCTAGGATATCTGACTCACGAGCACCATTCGCGACACCAATCATGCTGAAATTCAACGAGGGAAAGGTCTGCGAAGCAATTATCCGGCACCTCGAAGCGCGCGAGGGGTGCCAGCGGCAAAATGTTTGGTCGCCGGAAGCGAAGCGCTCGGGTGAGCCCGTTGAGCTCGTGTTCGAGATCAACTCGAAGCTCTTTGCGCTGGAGCATACGGGCATCGAGCCCTTTGAAGGTCATGTCCAACTGAATGCCGAAGCCCAGCGGCACTTCGAACCCATTATCGAAGCGGTGGCAGGACATCTTCCGCCGGAGGTGATTGAACTTCACATACCGGCACAGGTCATGCAGGGAATGAAAAAACCCGAGGTCGCGAAAATCCAGAGCGCGTTGGCCGAATGGATCAGAGCGACGGCGCCCGCCCTGCCGGTGAGGCGCTATAGGGATTACATCGGCAACGTCGAGCCGGTCGCAATTCCCGATGTTCCGTTCGAGGTGAGAATCTTTCGCTTCGAGAACATCATGCCGCCAGGTCGGCTACAGATTATTCATGTCCTAGATGGGGATCGCGCCAAAGCGCGTGCAGAACGCATCTCGCGAGCTTGTGACAAGAAATTTCCCAAGCTCGACTGGTGGAAAGCCGAGAAAGGCGCGCGCACCGTCTTGGTTCTTGAGGACAACGATATTCAGCTCACCAATCCGGCCGTTGTCGCAGAAACTTTTCTTCCCATCGCCGAGTCCAGAAAAGATCGGCCAGACGAGATCTACCTAGTCGCCAGCTGCATGACGCCGTGGATCGGTTGGCCCATTCTGGTCGATCAAAGGTCGTACTTCGACATCGCTGAGAATGAGCAATCCTATTGGGAGATCGATCAGAGCAAATTGTCGGACGCTACCGGCCGCTGATATTCGGGCGCGCCCTACGGGCCGGGCTCTATGCGCTCACGCGCACCGAGCCGCTGTGCGTCTCGGCCTTGCGGTAACGATCCCTCGCGGAAGTCAGGTTGAGGACGCCGGCGTTCGCACTCGGTCCCGCGCCGCAAGCGCGACTCCTGATCCCCCTCGGAGCTTCCGCTCTTCCTCCTGCTACTCAGGTCTCGCCGATAGGCACCGCTACAGGCACTCACGGAGAACCGCTGGCAGAAGCTCGCAAAGCTGTGGATGAATTTACAAAGTATTCCGAACTCCAGCTGCTAATCCTTGCTCCGTTCGGCCTTCAACTTCTTTTCATTGATCCGGTACCAAGCCTCGTCAAAATACCGGACCTTTTGTTTAACGCCTTGGCGGTGCCACTTTGGCTGGGTAAAGAAGCCATTGTCGATGTATCGTTTCAAAGTCGCACGGGAAATCCCCAGCCGCTTCGAAGCTTCTTGCATGCCGTCGTGCGCTATACCATTGATTTTTATAGTCATTTTTTTCGTGACTTTTTGTGATGATTCTTGGTAACTTATTCATCTCTCCCCAATATATTCGCCTGTGTCAACCGGCTGCACCACTTGACCTAGGTGAACCAGTTGCTATATCTGTCACCGTGCAAAGGTACGAGAGTCGGAACAGGTCGGTCGCTGACGCGTTTTGTCAGATGGTTCATAGGATACAGCGATGACCAAGACGCCAGAAGAGCTGGAACCTTTGTACGAGCGACTGCTCCAACGCACACCTTTGCGCCCGCGCGAGCCCCGCAACCACGGTCATTCTGTCTCTGATTTTGCAAAGGCGCTTAAGGCTGGTAGCACGCCCGAGGCAACGCGCGAGCTGCGCGCCGAGCTTGATGCGACTGTCTTAAAGTTGTAATCCCCTTTATATCAAAGAAGAGGGGGGGAGCCGCGCATCCAGCGGCCCTTTTTATTTCGAATGGCAAATGAAGAGCTGTCGGTCGATAAGACCGATCAGGTGCTTGAAGCTCGTCAGCTTCTTCAGAACAAACTCGAAGAAGAACAGAGGCGCCAGGCGAAGGAGATCGCAGCCATTATTCACGCTGAAGCGCTCGACATCCTGGCGGTCGCTCACAGCCACAACGGTCGTGTAACCTACATGGATTCGTCGGTCGCACCTGAAAAGGTGCTTGAATCTGTTCGCTATGCGCTACGCGACTTCGATCGTCTCGAGCTTGATCAGAAGCAGGAATTCTCGCTGACGAAGTTTGTCGGCTATCTTGGCTTCTGGTTTGCGAAACTGAAGCCGCTTGCCAATATCCAACTTCTCGACGCAGGCACTGATCCAGAAACCCGAGACATTCTCGACATCAATGAGAAGATCGTCTTTGAACTCATGCGCCGACTTATGCTACGCATGACGCGAAAAGCACCCCACATAATGCCCAAGGAGTGGTCCGACTGCACCATTGAAGCGTGCGGCAGAGTGGGGAAGTGCTTCTTCTTGAAGTTTACCGCCTACCTCGCGGCACTCGATGGACGCTATAACGAATACCTCTACTACACGCTGCGCTACCGTCCTTCGAGCCCGTACTTACTCGTCGCTATTCTCGATCAGGCCATGCACTTCGCTTGCGAAGTCGCGTGTCCGCCACGCTTTATTATTCCTTCGGTTCAATCCGTCGCGTAATCATGTCGAAGCTGTAGGCGCTTTCTCCGCGTGGGGTGAGCCCCGACTTGAGCGCCGATATAAGGTCGCTCATCACGCTTTCCGCACCGTCATACGCGAACCAGGGTAGCGACAAGTGGCAGCCGTCGGCACGCAGCACAGTTTCGTTGGGAAGACCAAGCTCCGCTGACACATCTTCGACGACCTTCTTATAAATCGGCCGATTTAGAACTGCGGATGTAATCCATCCGGAAGCCCCAGCGAGTCTCTCTGAGATCGCGGGGAGGTTGGAGGCCAGCAAAGAGCCAATTGTGATGCGACGCCCTTCGAGAAGTGAGACCAGCGACGTGCCCACGAATTTCTCTGCAAATGCCCTTTTGAAATCGTTGCCAACGGATTCGAGTGTCCTAGATTTTGGCTTCAGATCCTTCAGATGAACTGTGCCAAACGGGCGAAAGAAGAACAGCGCCCACATCGCCCAGCGGGAACCTTGATGTGGCACACCAAGGAAGGCTAGCGCTGTGACATTTGCATAGCGCGGCTCGAAATAGGAATTGGAGACCATATCTGCCAGCATACGCTTAAGGAGGATTCCGCCGAAGCTATAACCGATAAAGACGGTTCGTTTGTTGAGAATTCCACGATCTCTTAAATTGGTTAGAATGCCATGAGAATTTCGCTCGAGCGGAGTTTCCTTCGATCGAGACAGCCGGATCGGTTTCTGAGAAATATTATACGAGATGATTGTCGCATTTCCGAGGTCTGCTGAGAATCGGTTCCACCAGGGATCGCCGGTTCTGGGGGTCCAGACCTTGCGCGTACCACCTTTGAGTCCATTTAGCAGGACAACAGTGTGTGACCATCCCGGGCCGTCTACTTTTGGGCCGCACAAATGTTCAAAGTCAAAAGGATCAGGTAAAGTCTTTTCGTCGATTTCCGGCTGTGTCATCGATCCAATTCTTCACTTAACCTACAAGATGATGCTTGTATTGCGAGTAGACCGTCAATGGTCGGCCCGCACCTCCATTGAAATGCCTGGTCTATCGCTCGCGACTGTTTTACCTCTTTTGACTTAAAGGCCCGCGCTTCGCGCGCCGGGCTGTCGCGCGCGGAGTCTTCGTCTCCGCCCTTTCGGGCTTCCATCCCTGGCGCAAGAAATGAGGAGAACGCCGGCGATCGCACTCGGTCCCGCCGCATCCGCCTCGCCAAGACTTCGGCGGATAAGTTGCGGCTCCTGCGGGTGCGCCGCTGCGCGCGCCTTCGGCGTCGCCGGCCGTTCGACGGCGCGTCCCGACCGCGCGGTTGCGCGCCCTCCTGGCAGCCTAGCGCCGTGCGGGCGCGGCCGAGCCGCACGCCGCCCTGCGCCTTTGTCCTTTATTCGGCTTTACGCGCGGCGAAGGATGCCCCGCGCATTGGGGCGCGGGCTCATGGAGGCGTATCCCCGTTCCGGTCTTCGCTTCCACCTTCGCCAAGGCTCCGGCGGACAAGCCGCTACGCCGGACGGGCGATGCCCCACGCCTCCTTCGTCCTTCACCGCGCGAGCGCCGAAACTTTTCTTTTTTGCTGCTAAGGGGCGCCGCCCCTCGCGCGGGCAAGAGTAAAGCGCGCAAGTGCGCCGTTTCGCGCGTCTCCCCGTTCTTCCTCCCCCGTCTCCGCTGCGCTTCGCCGGGTCCGTGCAGAACGGGTGATCCCCCTCACGCGAAACGCTCTTGCCCTTGCTAACCCCGGCCTCGCCGACGGGCAGAGGTTCACGCGCACCCAGTGCGCAGAAACCTCATGCCCAAACAGGAGACGACCAATGAACATCCAGTCCATACCGCTCACCAAGCTCGTGCCTTCGGCATCCAACGTGCGAAAGACAGGCGCAAAGCTGAACATCGAAGAGTTGGCGGCAAGCATCGCGGCCCACGGATTGCTGCAAAACCTGCAAGTGAAGCCCTTCAACGGCAGCGGCACGTTTGAAGTCGTGGCCGGCGGAAGGCGTCTCAAGGCGCTCAGGCTCCTCGCCAAGCAAAAGCAGATCAAGAAGAGCTTCAAGGTGACGTGCAACGTGCTGACCGACGAGAGCGCGACCGAAATCTCCCTTGCCGAGAACATCATCCGCATGCCGATGCACCCCGCCGACCAGTTCGATGCGTTCCGGAAGATGGCCCTTGAGGGCAAAGGCGACGAGGAAATCGCCGCCCGCTTCGGATGCACCGCCGCGACCGTTCGCCAGCGCCTCAAGCTGGCAAATGTCAGTCCGGTCCTGATCAAGGCCTACCGCGCCGAGCAATTGTCGCTCGACGCGCTGATGGCCTTTACCGTCAGCGACGATCACAAGGCGCAGGAGGAATGCTGGAACGCGCTCCCCGAATGGAACCGGCAGCCGCAACCCATCCGCCGCGCTCTGACGGCGGCGCATATTGAAACCACGAACCGCTTCGCGGTATTCGCAGGCGTCAAGACCTACGTGGCGGCGGGCGGCGCAATCGTCCGCGATCTGTTCCAGCCCGAACATGAAGGCTGGCTGACCGACAGGGCCTTGCTCGACCGGCTGGTCGCCGCGCGGCTGGAGAGGGAAGCCGAGGCCGTGCGTGCCGAGGGCTGGACATGGATCGAGATCGTTCCCGACACGGATTGGGAGACGCTGCGCAGCTTCGTGCGCATCCAGCCCAAACAGTGTGCGTTGTCAAAGAAGGACAGCGCCAAACTCGAACGCCTCGCCGCGCAGTATGACGAGCTGGCCGAGGACGGGAACACCACGCCCGCGTTTCTGGCCGAACTCGCCGAGCAGATCGACGCCTTGCAGGCAAAGGAATGCGTCTGGCTGCCGGAAGCCCTCGCCCAGAGCGGTGCAATCGTGAGCGTCGGCGATGATGGCCGCCTCTCGGTCGAGCGTGGGCTTGTGAAGCTGGCAGATCGCAAGGCGTGTGGCGGGGATGCCGGTGCCGAGGAACTGGAGCAGACGGTTGATGCCAAACCGAAGCCCTCCGGCCTTTCGGGTGCCTTGATCGAGGAACTGACCGCGCACCGCACAGCGGCGCTTCAAACCCTGCTGGCGGACAATCCGAAGACTGCCATGGCGGCGCTGGCGCACACGCTGGCTTTGCCGGTGTTCTACGATGCCTTCCGCGAGACTTGCATCACTATTCGCGGCAATGACATCAACGTGACCCGTTCCGGCCCCACCGTGAAGGACGGGAGCGCCTATCAGTCATTCCATGCCCGTCAGGAGGATTGGAAAAAGCGGCTGCCCGCCGAGGCCGCAGACCTGTGGCCGTGGCTGCTGGAACAGGACGAAGCGACGGTCACGGCGCTGCTCGCCGTATGCGCGGCGGCATCGGTCAACGCCGTCCAGAAGCCGCACGACAGCGCGGGAGCCGAGCGGCTTGCCGACGCGGAGAGGCTGGCCGCAGCCTTGAAGCTCGAAATGTCGCGCTGGTGGCAGCCGACATCAGCCACCTACCTCAGCCGCGTCTCCAAGAGTCGCGCATTGGAAGCCGTGACGGAAGCGTGCGGCAAGCAGGCGTCCGACAATCTGTCGTCTCTCAAGAAGGACGCTCTCGCTGCCCGCGCTGAAACCCTGCTGGCCGACAAGGGCTGGCTGCCTGAGCTTCTGCGAAAGGCCTCCTGACGGCTCCGAAATCCAGCTCCGCCGTTACCAGCGGCGGAGCCGGTTATTTTCGGTCGGGTACGAATGCGATGCAGTGTCCGCCGAGCGCCGCCTCGATATGCAGCGGATCAACACACCTGCCGTCAAACGGCCAAGCCACCGATTTACGGCACGCGATTTTCGAGCCGGAGAACCGAGACGCTGCGGAAAGCGCCTTGGTTTCCCGCTCATTTTCCTTTCGTGATCGCCACGTTCACGGCCTCCCATTGATGCGTAGTTCTGAACGCGCGCGCGCCGCTGATCAAAACCGAACGGTTTCCCCCCGCTAGGCGGGCCCCCCCATTACGGCAAGGCCCTTCGGGCTTTTGACAGCGCCGCTTGGCCGCGCATTCCGACGAACCGCATCGAGGCCGCGATGAATGTGGCTTCAAAACATCGAAAGGAAACGACAATGACCAACGAAACAGAAACCAAAGCCGCTCCCGCTTACCGCATCTACAGCGTCTCGAAAAACGGCGACAAGAAAGCGGTCTGGCAGGAGATCGGCGCGGCCTGGGCGAACAAGGACGGCAAGGGTCTCAGCCTCAACTTCACCGCACGTCCGCTCGAAGGCGCACGGATCGTCCTTCGCGTTCCCATGGACGAGGCCGCAGCGAAGCCGAAAGGCAAGGCTCCGCGCGCGACTGCCGGTCGCTACGACGAGCTCGCGATCCCGACCGGCGACGGCGCTCAATGAGCGCCGCTTCGCGGATATAAGAAGTCTCGACGCCGGAGCGGCCTTGCCGCTCCGGCTATCCGGCCTTAAGCGGCTTCCTGGCACCCTCAGTGCGGCGCCGGTTTTGGGGTTCCGCTACGATCAGCTCCGGCAGTAATACCGACGGGAGACTGCAAATTGTCAGCAAATGGATTTTG